>Ga0074195_1000647_pt1 | contig 62370 bp, 59 predicted proteins | sample EPASupsiteHSE623_FD_64525 | JGI IMG/M metagenome (GOLD analysis project Ga0074195, IMG submission 64525) | Bioremediated contaminated groundwater from EPA Superfund site, New Mexico - Sample HSE6-23 | ecosystem: Environmental > Aquatic > Deep subsurface > Groundwater > Contaminated ...
GGGGGGTTGTTTTGTGGGGCGAGACTTCCCCCGCCGTAAAATACCGGCAACGTCTATGGTAACGCAGCCCGTATCGGTTTTCGGTTACGGTAACCAACAGAACCCAACCTATCTTTCCTCCCCTTTCTTGATGGGGAGGACTAAGGAGGGGTGATAATAACCGTGACCATCCGCCATTGATGCTTCAGCGAGACTAAAATACGGGTATCGTTCCCCTTACCGAAAGACGATCGTTATCTCGGCATTCGGGAATTATGCGCTCCGATTAAAGGCGGTATATGATAGATATAAAAGAATTATCTTGGGATGAATTGAAAAGCGGACTTGCCTCTCGCGGCAGCAGGCCGTTCCACGCAGAGCAGATATTTTCCTGGATTTACAAAAAACAGGCGGAAACGTTCCGGGAAATGAGCGATTTGCCGGCGGAACTCCGGAGGTATTTATCGGATAAGTTTTTGATCTATACCGCGGATGCCGCGCATAAAGCGGCATCCAAAGACGGCACGGTCAAATTTCTTTTCCGGCTTGCGGACGGTAATATGATCGAATCGGTGCTTATCCCCGCAGAGCGGAGGATGACGGGGTGTATATCCGTCCAGGCCGGGTGTAGATTGCGCTGCGCTTTTTGTGCCAGCGGTATGCTGGGATTAAAGAGAAGCCTTAGCTGCGGGGAGATAATCGAACAGGTCTGCCGTTTACAAAAAGAAGCCCGCGGTAATTTGAGCCATCTGGTTTTTATGGGTACCGGTGAGCCGTTCGAGAACTACGATAATCTTATCAAGGCGGTCCGTATAATCAACTCGAAAGAGGCTTTTAATATCGGCGCACGCCGTATCACCATCTCCACGGCGGGCATTATTCCCGGGATCGCAAGGTTATCAGGAGAAGGACTGCAGATAGAGCTTTCAGTGTCGTTACACGCTGCGGATAATGATTTGAGAAGCAGGCTTATGCCGGTGAATAGGCTCTATCCGTTGGCGCAGTTGCTGGCCGCCTGCCGCGATTACACGTTAAAAACCGGCAGACAGGTGACCTTCGAGTATATAATGATAAAAGGGATAAATTCCGCTTTGCCAAATGCCGTTAAATTAGGTACAATATTAAAAGGTATGGGGGCTAAAGTGAATCTGATCCCCCTTAATCCTCTTGTGAAACAGGATTGGCTTCCGCCAGGAGCGGAAGAAGTAAACGCTTTTCGGGCTGTTTTACAGAAAAAAGGCGTGCAAGTTACCGTGAGACGTCCGCGCGGACGGGACATAGACGCTGCCTGCGGTCAGTTGAGACTGCAATATGCGCCTCGCGGGCAATAGGATCCGGCGGGGATACTGTTTTGAGAAAAAGGAATATATGCGGAATTTACGGAAATTTACTTTAGTCGCGGCCAGGCTTTGTTTTTTTCTATTCGCCGTTGTGTCAACGGGCTGTGTGGATTTTAACATCCGGAACTTAAATTCATCGGGTAAAAACATAATCTGTTTCGGGGACAGTCTGACCGCGGGTTATGGTGTGGAGCAGGGCAGGTCTTATCCGGTGACCCTGGCAAGTCTTACTTCGTTTAACGTGATAAATGCCGGCCTTTCCGGAGACAATACGCGGGAAGCCTTGTTAAGATTAAAGACGGATGTCCTTGATAAAGAACCGGTTATGGTAATCGTGGAATTCGGAGGTAATGACCTTCTGGGGAAGCTGCCGTTTGCAGAGACGCTAAAGAATATGAGCGAAATTGTCGATAGATCCCAGGAAGCAGGCGCAATGGTCGCCATCGTGGATATAAGCGCCGAACTTTTTATGGAAGAATACCGGCAAGCGTTCCGCAGTCTGGCCCGGGAAAAAGGCGTAATTTTTATCGGGCGCGCTATGGAAGGCATAATTACCGACCCTGCGCTTAAGAGCGATTATATGCATCCCAACAGCTATGGCTACAAGATTATGGCGCACCGCGTTTACCGGGCGATTATGCCTTATTTAAACCGTAATCTTATCGCCAGGAATATCGCGGCAGGCAGGTAGTGCGCTGTTTTAAAAACTTATTTAACAGCGCAGTAGTAGCAGTAGCGCGGTGTTTTATATTTATAACAGGCCAGGGCAATTAACCGATTATACTGTTTGTATTTACATATAAAATAAGGTATAATTTATATAAAAGGACTTATTTATAACTTTTATAATTAAATATGAAGCGGAATGCTTTTACAATTATAGAAATGCTGTTGGTGGTTGTAATTATAGGTATATTGTCGTCGCTCGCCGTCCTGGACTTTCAGAAGACAATGGAGAAGAACAGGGCCAAGATCGCCGAATATAACCTAAAAAGTATTTATAGCGCCCAGAAAAGATACAAGCTGGACACAGGGGCTTATTTCGTTTGTTCCGATACCGCAGGAGTGGTCAAAGAAGAGGAGATCGGCAAGGCATTATTCCCTAATTCAATAAACGCCGATAGTTACAGAAATATAAGCGACACGCTTTTTTCATACGATATACAATCCACGGAAGACGGCGGATATACGGCTACGGCAAAACGCAAGTCGGGAATGTGTTCGGGGAGTATTATTTCGATTACGGACGCGGGAGGCAGCCCCGATAAGGAGTGTCCAGTATGGAAATGAAAATAAAGACTCTATCCTTTGTGTTGGTACTGGCATTGTTGTTGGCCGCCGTCTTGCAGATATCTTCGAGGCACTTCGCTTACGCGAAAGCTAAATACCTGAAATATCTGCCCCAGAACCAGTTTGTGGATATGGTAAGCAAGGATATAGATAAGACACTGTCGGAAGTGTCATGTTCATATACCACCGATTTGTTCAAGAAAGTCAGCGAATGCGAGGCTTGCATAAAGGCGCAGTCTACATGTCCTGATTGTTGCCTGACAAGTTCGAAAACAAAGATCGCCTGTACCGCAGACGCCGACGCCAAATACAGCTGTTCCGCGGCCCCTTTCAGCCAAGACACGAGCTCCGAAGGATACTGCAGCGCTTACGCGGCGTGCATATCGGCTTATTCTTCTTCCGCTGACTTATGCTCCGACGCCACCTCTCTTAATTGCCATAAACAAGGCTGCGGTTCGGTAGAGCCGGACGGCACCTGCGACGGTTATCTCTGCGACGAAAACAATCTTTCTCCGAAGACCGCCGCTTGTTCCCCGGTATCCGCCAGCGGCTTGAAAGACTGTTCTACATATCAGCCGTACAGCAGTATCACAAAGGTATGCACGCAGACCAATTCCAACACCGGTGAATGCGCTAAGTACCGTTATCAGTATACAGTGAATTCCAGTTACCAATCCTGCGTGGATGCCTGTAATACTTATGTGAATACTTACAGAGATTGCCGGCAGACGGTGGAATGCTGTAAGAAGAATGCCTGCACCAGCGGGTTCTCGGCAAACTGCACTTTGAGTGACTGTAACACCAGGATCGCGAGCACGACTTGCGCCAACTATACCGCCAGCGACTGCGCGGCGCTGGAAAACAAGGTTACGGAATGTCTGGACGCATCGGGAGATTGCCGTCAGTGTTTTAAGGAGATAGATTCCGACTTCGGATATACGTTCGTGGCCAAGAGCCGGGAAAAGATCGTGGTCATATGGCAGATCGCCTCTACTCCGGTGATGGAAGCGTCTTCGGACGTATCCGAGAGAGTGAAGACTTATTTTTACACTATGGTCCGGGTGGTCGACGCCGTGAGCGGCGACGTTGTGCATCAGAGTTTCGTCAGCCAGAAAAGTTTCAGCGAGGCCTTCTCGGTTTTTTCCGCGACCAACGTGACCGACTCCGAACTTACGCCCGGCAGGAGATACAGGGTAAAACTCTATTATTTCATTCCGGACATAGATGAAGGGCTTGAGATAGAAGTGAATACGGTGCAAATGGTGGTTATCAGAATCAGGGAGTAGAATGATCATCCGGGTCTGGTGGCCGCGGATGAAAAAAAAGGAGAGGCATATGTATAAGAATATCTTTGCCGCGTTTTTGCTTTGTGTTATCGTTTCCCCGGCTTTGGCGGAAGAAACTACCATGCCGGTCAATCCCACTCCGGTGACCGAGCAGGTACTGGGAGAGGACGAGGCGACTTTGCCGGCGGCCAAGTTCCCCAAGTTTTCGAATGAAGGGGACAACGCCACTTGCAAAGAATATCTGGAAGCCACATACCCGGACGGCTTAAGCCTTGCGCCGATCTGCACCAAGAGTAAATACGGAGACGGCACCCAGATCGGGGAGTGTCCGGATTACGCGTTGATCCCCGGAATGGAAAAGGCAAGTTTTGCGATCCCCGAGGCTTACAGGAAGACAGCGACTGTTCTGGTGACATGGACCATAAGAGTGGAAGGGTACGGCACTGAAGGTTATGTGATATGGCCGCAGTTATGCGATAGCTGGCACGGCACCTCGGAACAGTCTTTCCCGGAGGATGTGGTGAAGACCAGGTTATATGTTAACAATACTCTGTTGGGACAGGACGCGGTAATGACTATTCCGGCCGGGAATAGCGTTACCCTTACGCAGGTCAATGATCCCACGCACACCGGCAGCTATCTGATCAAGCCCGGTGATTTCGGCGGCGAACTGCCGGCGACGCTGGATATCGAGTTGAAATGGATCAACGAAACATCGATGAAAATAGTCAGCCCGGCGAAGATGCGCAGTATGCTTATTACGCTTACGCCTATAGGAGATATCAATTAAGATAGGCGGTCTTAGAGCAATTTGCATTAAGGAGGAGCGGATATGATCAAAAGGATAGTTTTTCTTATTATGTTTTGTTCGACAGCGCAGGCCGTTCTTGCAAAAGACGCCTCTATGCCGGTAAATCCTGCCCCGGAAACAACGCAGGTATTGGGAGAGGACGAGGCGTCTTTGGCCCCCGCGAAGTTCCCTAAATTCGCCAATGAAAGCGACAATCAAAACTGCGATGCCTATCTTGAAGCCGAGTATCCGGCAGGTTTAAGCCTTGCGCCGATCTGTACCAAAAGCAAATACGGCGACGGCACTCAAGCGGGAGAATGTTCAGATTACGCCTCGGTTCCCGGTTTAAAGAAAACCGGATTTGAGATCCCGGAAGCGTACAGAAAGACCGCGACTGTATTGGTTACCTGGACCGTAAGGATGGAAGGATCCGGCACAAGCGGTTACTTGATCCGGCCGCAGCTCTGCGCTAACTGGAACGGTACTTCGGAACAGTCTTTCCCGGAAGATGTGGTTAAAACCAGGCTGTATGTGAACGGCACTCTGCTTGGGCAGGACGCGGTGATGACTATTCCGGCCGGCAACAGCGTGATCATCACGCAAAAAAGACAGGATCCCACGCATACCGGCAATTATCTGATCAAGCCCGGTGATTTCGGCGGCGAACTGCCGGCGACGCTGGATATCGAGTTGAAATGGATCAACGAAACATCGATGAAGATAGTCAGCCCGGCTAAAATGCGCAGTCTGATCATCACACTCACGCCGATAGGCAAGGTGGAAGGATAATTAAAAGATGCCGATAAGTTCCATTAGGAAGCAGGGATTTACGCTGATAGAGGTGCTTCTTTCCATCGTTATCGCCGTTATTATCTTTGCCGCTCTTTCCAAGGGGATGATCGGCGGAGGGTTCCTGTTGAAACAGGTGGAGAATAAATCGCGCGCCTGCGGGGTGGCGGCGGCGAAGATGGAAGAATATTTGGCTAAATCCTACTCTTCCCCTGACCTTGAAGACGGGAGTTATACCGGTGATCCGGTAGATTACGGGTCTAAACCGGTATTTGACTGGACGGTCAATGTAGAGAAAAAGTGGATGGGCGACGACGCGAGTACGGTCGACCTGGAAGGCATTCCGTATAAACTTATTGCCGTTACCGCCGCTTACGACGAAACCGATTATAACAAGATATCGCACCGTAAGAATATCCGTTTTGTCAATATGGTGCCGTATCCGTATATCCACACGAACATAAAAACTTCCACTACCTCGGTCAGCGTCCCCTATAACAGCTACACGGAACTTATTGAAATACCGGTCAGCTATGAAGTTGATAAAGATCTGATGATAATCTATAATATCGCCATCAAGGTCAACGACGCCACAGACCTGAAAGCCACCGATACCATCTTTACCAAGTGCTTCGTGGATTCAGAAGAGGAGAATATCGAAACCAGGACGCCGATCATAACACAACCGTTGATCAGCAATGTGGTCGGAGTGAACAACGTTTCCAAAGGCGACCATACCGTCTACGTAAAATGGTACAAAGACGTCAATTCCGGCAGTATCTCGCTGAAGGAGATCAACGTCATCGTCGTAGCGTTCGAACATAAACAGTCATGAGAATGAAAAAGGACAACAAGGCTTTTACGCTGATGGAACTGATCATCGGGATCATCCTGGTCAGTTCCATAATGATGGTTGTCGGCGTCGCCTTCATTTTCTTCAAAAAACAGATAGATATATACGCCGAACGGCAGCATATTTATTCGCAGATAGCGTATGCTTTGGAGGATATGAAGCTGCGAATGATAAGCGCGACCGGGGTGGACGGAGATTCCGCGTTCGAGCCCCCGGCGTCCAGCGGGGAGGAACAGGTAAAGAACGAATTTTATTTCCGCGGGCAGAGCGATATCTACAATGTCACCCCGGATGACCTGACCGACGATATCTGGTATAAATACGCGATAGATTCTTCCACGAATGATTTGGTGCTTTATACTTATAACGCCGATAAAGAGCTGCAGAAACGGGAAGTAATGGTGGAAGGCAAGTATAAACCGGAACTGGAATTCAGCTATAAGAAAGGATACGAACCGAATTTCTTCGTGGTCACCGTTACCGTGCCCAGCGGGCAGGCTAAGTTGATCGATATCCAGGGCGATATCAAGAAAATGGAAGGACTGCGGATCTGGTTCGTGGACATAGTTAAAAAATGATAATAGTCGTCATCGCGCTGTTTATTATAATGTCGATCGTGGTATTTGCCTTCTTCGCCTATATTCCGAATGTTCATTACCTGATCGAGAACGACCTGCTGCGCAGGGCTAATTCAAATGCCGCGCTTTACGGGCTGCAATACGGTCAGCTTGCCGCGCGCGCCAATGTTTTGTCCACGGATGACGGCAAGAGCACCGAGCTTTCGGTGGATATGGGATACCTGAAGAAAACGGACAGTAAAGAAATAGACAAGTTAATTTGCGATATTAAATTAATATCGGCAAGCGGCAGCGAGACACTGGATCTGGACATTAAACATAGCCTTTCTTCGCAATAATCCTTTTTTAAAAACCCGCAAAAATGAAAAAATACCGTATTATAATATTGAGTACGGCCGTTTCTTTATTTCTTTTCGTTTCAGGAACGGCGGCTTTTCTGCATTATAAAGCCGCCGCGGAACGCGCGGAAATGCACAAACGTATGCTGCAGGCGCGAAAAACCGCCTGGGAATCTCTTGGGGAAAGACTGCGGGTTCAAGCCGCAGCCGCATCGGGAGTGATCCCCGGGATTATCGTGGTCGACTTGTCTACAGGCTGGAGGATAGAGATCAATCCCGACAGGCTTTTTCCCTCCGCCAGCCTGGCAAAAGTCCCGATTATGGCTTCCTGTTTTTTCGCCGCCGACGGAAACCGGCTGGACCTGGATAAACAGATAAAACTTTACCGGCGGGACAAGGTTTCCGGCTCCGGCGTGATCAAGAACCTGCCCGACGGTTCAGTCTTTAGCGTGAGAGAACTGATGTCGATCATGATCACGCAGAGCGATAATACCGCCAGCAATCTGCTTATCGATTCTCTGGGGCAGGACTATTTGAACGAGACCTTCCGCAAGCTGGGATTGAAGAATACCAATTTGGCCAGAAAGATGATGGACTTTGCCAGCAGGAGACAAGGCCGGGAAAACTATACTTCCGCCAGGGATATCGCGTTTCTTCTCGAAGAAATTTATTACGGACGTTTCATCAACCCGGAATACTCCAGGCAATGCCTGGATATGCTTAAAGGCCAGAAGATCCGTGACCGTATCCCGGCAAAGCTTCCTGCGGACATCGCTGTAGCTCATAAAACCGGGCTTGAATACGGAGTTTGCCATGACGCAGGCATAGTTTTTGTCCCCGAAGAAGGGGATTTCCTGATTTGCGTTCTTACGAGACACAATTATAAGAATTCCTACCCGGCGAAGAGATTTATCGCCCGCATAGCCGGTGAAGTGTATGAATTCTACCGCACAGAAATAGCCGGGATAATCACTTCTTCCGGAACTGCCGGGGGAAGGCCGATTAATTACGCGGCTCAACGTTGCCCGTAATCTTTGCCGGAAGAGAAAACGTTCCCCTCTCTTTATTCATCTTTCCGCTATAAACCCGCAAAAACCGTGGTTGTTATTTTATCCCGCAGCCTGCCCGGGAAAGAAAATCCGTCCTTGACAAATATCTATAGCGTGCTATAATTTTATTGTGTAATATAATAATGAGGAGACCCAAAATGACGGTCACAAAATATTCACTGCGCGAGATAAAGCATGCCAGGACCAAAATATCGATAATGAAGACATTTATCGCGGCCCTGGGAAAATCACGCTTTGACGATATCTCCATAAAGCGGATATGTAAAGATGTAGAGATATCCGAAGGCACTTTCTTCAATTATTTCCCGGAGAAGATCGACATTATCCATTTTTTTATCAATGCGCTTCTGCTGAAAGCGGTGTGGCAGGCGCAGCGTTCTGTTCCCGAACAGCATAAGTTGTCTCTTATCAACGCGGTTTTCGAAAACCTGTCCGGGGCGATCCAGAACGCCAATATTATGTATCAGATGATCGCGGCTATGATCAATCAGCGGGAATTGCCGAAGAACGGCGCGATCACAGCCATCGAAAGAGAATTATTGTATCCCGGCTGCGAAGGGATTGAAAATGTCCGGGAAAGCGATATTGAGACGTTTTTTATGGAGAGCCTGAAAGGCGCCCTAAAGAACGGGGAACTTCCCAAAAGCGTGAATCTGGAAGATGTAGTGGTATCCTTGATGACTCTTCTGGGCGGAACTTTACTGGCAACTAAATTTGCCGATAATGATAACAAGAATTTGACATATCACTTCAAACGTCAATTGCGGATATTGTGGAACGGTATAGGGGCAAAGAACAGTTGAGGAAAGAATGATAAGGTTGATCTCGTTGATCATAAGTATCGTTATCGGGGCACAGTTTGCCGCAACTCCTGCGTCGGCGGCAGAGGAGGCGCGGACGAGCGTTGTTTTGCAGGTCGGGCTCGAGGAAGTGATCAGGATGTCACTCTATACCAGCGAAGAACTGAAAATAAAGGATAAACAGGTAAATAAGAGCGAAGGGATTTACAAGGAAACGCGTGCGGGTATTCTGCCTCATTTGAACGCCCAGTCCATCTGGACCAAGAATATGGAGTATCCGGTTACGGCCGACGATAAAACAGACTATGCTTTAGAAGGAGGCATAAACGCTTCGCAGGTGATCTGGTCTTTCGGCAGGGTTATGTATGCGGTAAAATCCGCCAAGCAGGCGATGGAAGCGAGCAGGTTCAACCGGGAAGCCGGCCGGCAGGAGATCATTTATGCCGCCAAGCTGGGGTATTATAGTACGCTGCTTGCCAGAAACACCTTGTTAATAACAGAGAAATCATACGCGAATGCCGTTGAGAACAAAGAACTTATGGGAAAACGTTCCTACGGAGGCCGCAGTTCCAAGTATGAGATCATACGTATGAACGCGGAAGTGGCGGCCCGCGTGCCGACTGTCAACGAAGCGCGGGCGGGGTTTGACGCGGCAACCGAGACTCTGAAGAAAATGATAGATGCCGAGTCCGGCTGTAAGGTCGCGCTAAGCGGAGATTTCCCGGAGGAATACGGGGATTTTAATTACGATTCTTTGACCGCGGTAATGTATGAGCGCGAACCTTCCTTGAAAAGTCTGGACAAGAATATCGAGTCCGCGGAGGCGCAGGTGAAAAGCCGTTACGCCGGGCTCCTGCCTACAGTGTCCGCTTTCGCTTCTTTAAGCCGCGCCGGCGGCTCAAACGAACATTCTTTCCTGCGGGATGACCGGCTGGATCCGTACACGAGCGCAGGATTGAAGGTGGATATTCCGATCTGGGAAGGCGGGGTTAAAGAAGCCCAGTTGAGCCAGGCACAGGCGGATAAAGAGATAGCGGTGTTACGCAGGAAGCAGGCCGGTAAAGAACTTCTTTTGGAATTGAAGAAAGCCTGTCTGGAATACCGGCAATATAAAGGTAATCTGGCGGCTAATATCGAAGCGGTTAAACTGGCGGAAGAATCCTTCAAACAATCGCAGGAGATGTTCGCTTCCGGTCAGATAAGCCTGGCGGACTTGAACGACGCCGAACTCCTTCTGACAAACCAGCGGCTGAATAAGGAAATGACCTTATTTAATATCAATATTACCCTGGCTAAAATAGAGAAATTGATTGCGGGAGAATACGATGGACGTGAAGCCGATAATAGAATATAGCCGTAAAAAAACAATATACCTGGGGATTATCCTGATTTTTTTCGTGTCGGTTTTTATCCGGATCAGGATGATACAGTATGCCCGCGGCAGGGAGATAGTAAGTTATTATGGAGAATGGCAGAGATCCGGCAAGCCGGTTGAGGTGCGCGTGATCGAGGCAGCCGAAGTCCCGGTGTATAAGCAATTTACCGTAAGGGCTGTGGATGGTCGCATTGCCCGGGGGTTCGTGACCGGAGAGGTAAAAGAGGCCCTTCGTCCCGAGCAGGAAATATATGGCGAGGATAAATCGGTCCCGCTGGCATTAGTGAAGAGCGTGAGCAAAGAAATGGATATGGATACCGGGATGTTCCGGGTGGAAGTGGAGTTTGAAAAGCCTTGTTCTCCGGGAGAGGTTCTTGTTATTTCCGCTCACACGGCGACCATAAAAAACGCGTTGGCGGTGCCCAACAATGTCCTTGATATTTCCGCCGGCGGGTATTTCATCTGGAAGGATGAAGCGGGTTTCGCTAAGAAGCACAGGGTTAGTATCGGATCGCGGAACGGTTACGGAGCGGTGATTACCGGAGGGCTACAGCCCGGGGACGGGGTGATCTTCAGCGGCCAGAGCATACTTGAGGATAATGACAGGCTCCTGGTTGTCAATGCCCCTGCAATAGATAAAACGGGGAAAGCGCAATGATAGAATTCTTCGTAAAGCACCGGATTACTACGATAATGTTCGTCCTGGTTTTCGTCGTGCTGGGGCTATACAGCTATTCCAACCTGATGATCGAGAAGACCCCGAAAATAGATTTTCCGATCGTCACGGTTTCGGTCGCCTATCCTGGAGCCACTCCGGTGGAAGTGGAGACCCAGGTGGTCAAGAAGATAGAAGACGCTATTTCCGAAGTTTCCGAGATCAAAAAGGTCAAAAGCCAGTCCTATGACAGTTTTGGCTACATTTTTGTGGAATTTCTGCTTTCGGCGGACGTGAATGTCAAATCCATCGAGGTCAAAGATAAGGTCGAGGCTATTCTCAACGACCTGCCGGACGCGGTGGAAAAGCCGATCATCGAGAAATACGATCCCTTGATCGAGCCGGTGCTGGATATGGTCTTGACCAGCGACAGCGGGGACCTGCGTGAAGTATATGAATACGCGGATAAGGTACTGAAGAATGAATTTTCTTCTATCCGGGGCGTGGCTAAAGTTGATGTGTACGGCGGCAAGAAGCGCCAGGTGAATGTCCGGCTGGACCCGATGCTGATGAAACAGCATTACATCAGCATTAATGAAGTCGTCGCGGCGCTGATGGCCCGCAACAAGAACGTCCCGGCCGGAGATATCGAAAAGGGGTTTAACGCCTTGAGCGTGCGTTTTACCGGAGAGTTCCAGAGCGTGGAGGAGATCGCCGATACCCGGCTGGTTTCTTCAGAAGGCGGAGAATTCAAACTTAAGGATGTTGCCGGGGTCGAGGATAGTTACAAGAAGATATCCAGTATCGCCAGGTATAACGGAAAAGAAGTGGTCGGGCTTTCCGTGAATAAGGCTTCCGACGGTAATGCCGTGTTTATCTCCCAGGAAATGAAACGCCGGCTCGCTGATTTCCGCAAGGAGCTGCCGCAGGGGATGCATCTGGATATCGCCACCGACACTACTACTTTTATCGTCAACGAAACCTTGGATACAGAGTGGAATATCGGCATCGGCATCGTTCTGACCATCGCGCTTTTATTGCTGTTTTTGGGCCGCCGGGATATGTCTTTTATTTCCGCGGTCATCATTCCCACATCCATAGTTTCCACGCTGTTCCCGATGTGGGCTTCGGGTTTTTCCATAAATATGATGACTTTGCTGGCCATTGCCACGGTATTGGGCACGCTTATTTCCAATGCCCTTGTCATTCTGGAGAACGTGATGGTCCATCTCAGCCGTCACGAAAGCCCTGAGCAGGCGGCGATTGACGGGACCAAAGAAGTGTTTGTGCCGATTATCGCTTCTACCGGAACAAACCTGGTGGTTTTCCTGCCTATTTCCATGATGGGGGGTATCGTAGGGCTAATGATGAAGTCTTTCGGGCTTACCGTGGTTTACGCCACCTGTTTTTCCCTGCTGGCTTCGTTTGTCCTTACCCCGATGTTATGTGCGGCAATGCTCAGGCCTGCCAGGGATAAGAAGCCTGCCGGATCGGGGGTAATGCCGGCCATAATCGCTAAAGTAAAAATCCTGCCGACCTGGATCGATGCAGGGATGGAAAGGCTTAAACAGGAATATAAGCATATTTTTGAGCTGATGTTCCGTTTTCCGCGCTTGACCATTGTTTTATCCGGCTTGGCGTTGATTGGGTCGTTCTTCCTGATGCCTTTTGTGGAAAACGATTTCGCTCCCAAATCCGACGAGGATAAAATTGTTATTAATTTTTCACTGCCTCAGGGTTCGACCATTGAACGCACCGAGGCGGCGGTAAAACAGATCGAGGCTTTTCTGGAAACCATCCCGGAGAAAAAGGCGTATTTGGCCAATATCGGGGATAACGGGGTGGAGAACGCCAAGATTACCCTTGATCTGGTTCCCTCGAAGCAGCGCAAGCGCAGCGACCTTCAGGTCATAGATTCTCTGACCGTGTTCTTGGCCAAGATCCCGGATGTGGAAGCCAGCTGCGTGCGCCAGGGGATGAGTTCAGGGAGCGACGGTGATGTAGCCATAGACCTGTACGGGACGGATTACGGCGTAATGACGGATATGGCCAGGCAAATGAAAGAAGTAATGTTTAAGAGCGGAAACTTCCAGAGTATTATCCTTTCGTATAAATCGCCTAAGAAAGAAATGAGTTTGAAGCCCAGTGAAGAAAAGCTCAATGAATTCGGCCTGAACGCCGCCAGCGTCGGCGCGGTGATGCGTTATTCCATCTACGGAGAGGATTCCAACGTTTATAAAGAGAAGGGCGAGGAGTATAAGGTTAACGTGGAACTTGATGACCGTTACGCCCGCAATTTCGACGATATCAAGGAGATCTCTATCCTTTCGCGCAAAGGGCTGATCCCGATCAATGAGCTGGGAGAACTTAAAATCGAGAAGGCCATTCCCACGATCTGGCGCAGGGACAGGCAGCGGATCATCCGGCTTGACGGTTATCTGGGCAAGAGCTCGCTGGGTATTGTCAGCAATGATCTGGACAAGAAGTTCAAAACGATCAAATTCCCCGCCGGGTACAGCTATAAATATTCCGGTGACTCGGAATATATGGCTGAGTCGAATACGGAGTTGGGCAAGGCGGGCTTTCTCGCGGTAATTTTGACATTTATGCTATTATGCGCGATCATGAATTCTTTGATCGCCTATCCCTTGGCGGTTATGGTTACGGTGCTGACTTCTATTGTCGGGATGATCCTGGGGTTGTTTTTTCTTAACCAGAGCGTCAATATCGCTTCGATGATGGGTATGGTAATGCTTGTGGGTATGGTGGTGAATAACGCGATCCTGCTTCTGGACCAGACCCTGGTGAAGATAAAAGAAGGGCTGGCGGTCAAGGACGCGCTGTGGCAGGGCGCCTCGGATAAATTCCGGGCGATCATTATGACTTCGCTTTCCATCATCCTGGGCGTGGTGCCGCAGATGTGGAGCTTGAGCATTATTAAGCAGTCTATGGGCGCGGTGATGATCGGCGGGATGCTGGCGTCGATCGTCTTTACCTTTGTGTTGGTGCCGGTCGTATTCTGGTACCTGGAACCCTTGGAGAGGAAGCTTTTTAAACGTTGAATGGTATGAAGGATTGGGAACAGTTGTTTTCGTCGGCCGGATTGTTCAAGATGAACGAAGCGTTGCTTATTCACGGCAGACGCGTTGCCGGGTTCGCCTGCGCTATAGCCGAGAAAATGAAATACTGCGCAGAGGGGATCGAATATATCGCTCTGGCCGCGTTCCTGCACGATATCGGCAAAGCGGAATTGCCGGCGGATATTCTTAACAAACCGGCCGCGCTGGATAAGAAAGAGTTGGCGGTTATAAGAAAACATCCTCAATTTGGATATCGGCTGTTGCAGAATATAAAATCGGGATCGGTTATTGCCGACGTCGCGCTGCAGCATCACGAAAGAATGGACGGTTCCGGCTATCCTTTGGGCCTTAAGGAAAAAGACATTAACCCTGTTTCCAGGATAATCGCGGTCGCGGATGTGGTGGAGGCGATGGTTACCGCCCAGGTGTACAGACCGGCATTGACGTTTGAGGATGCTATCCGTGAAATCCGCAATAAAAGCGGCATACTATACGACCCGCAAGTCGTTGGCGTAAGCCTGGAACTTATCGAAAAAAACGAAACTAATCTTTAAGTTATGATCTCCCGGAAAATGTTTTTTGGGCGGGCGGTATTGGTGCTGGAGGTGGGAGTTGAACCCACACGGACGTTAGCCCATCGGTTTTTGAGACCGACGTGTATGCCATTCCACCACTCCAGCGTAAATTCGTATAATAAATATACTATCGAAAATCCCATTTGTCAATTTCAGAAAGTTAGTGTATAATTATTTCTCCTGCCTGGAGTGCTGGTAAGGCAGTAAAATATCGGGTATATTTATGGGGCTGTAGCTCAGCTGGGAGAGCACTTGCATGGCATGCAAGGGGTCAGGAGTTCGATCCTCCTCAGCTCCACCATTTTTTTACTCTGCGGCGCTGCGGCAAGGCGGCGGGAAGAAGGTTCCCGTCTGCTTTTCAACAGCGCCTTGTTTGTTCCGATTAAAAGGCCGGTAAAGAACCCGGCCGAGAATAAGGAATGTTATGAAACAATATCCGGCATCAAAAAAAGCTCAATCCGTTATCGCAAAGAGCGGGGCGCAGATACTTATCGAGAGCCTGGAAAAAGAAGGGGTGGAGGTGATTTTCGGTTATCCCGGGGCCGCTGTCCTGCCTTTGTTCGACCTTTTTTATGACGGAAAGATACGTTTTATCCTGACCAGGCACGAACAGGGAGCGGCGCATGCCGCCGACGGTTATGCCAGGGCAAGCGGAAAGACCGGGGTCTGCCTGGCCACTTCCGGTCCCGGGGCCGTCAATCTGGTGACCGGTTTGGCCACCGCTTATATGGATTCTGTGCCGCTGGTGGCGATCACCGGTCAGGTGAAAACATCTCTTATCGGCAATGATGCGTTTCAGGAAGCGGATGTCACCGGCATCACGCGTTCCATTACCAAACATAATTATCTGGTTAAAGACGCGCGCGAGATACCGGCTGTGGTTAGGGAAGCCTTTCATCTGGCAGGCAGCGGCAGGCCGGGCCCGGTGCTGATCGATCTGCCGGTGGATATTCAGCAGCAGATCGTGGAAGGCGCGGCTGCGTTTACGCCCGCCCCCAGGCAGGAGAAGCTGGATTTTCACGGAAAGCGCGGACAGATCAAGAAAGCGGCTGAATTGATCGCTTCCGCGAAAAGGCCGCTTATCATCGCCGGCGGGGGCGCGGTCATTTCCGGCGCCGGACGCCTGTTGCTTGAGCTTGCGGAAAAGATCCATTGTCCGGCCGCAGTTACGCTTATGGGGATGGGAATTTTTCCCGCAGGGAATAATTATTATCTGGGTATGCCGGGTATGCACGGCACGGTCTACGCCAACCGCGCGATCAGCGAGTCCGATCTGATCATTGCCGTGGGCGTGCGTTTTGACGACCGGGTCACCGGACGGGTGGATTCCTTTGCGCAGGGCGCGAAAATAATACAGATAGATATCGACCCTTCTTCCATCGGCAAAAATATCCGCGTTGATCTGGCGATAACCGCGGACGCTTCCGCGGCTCTGGAGCGGCTGCTGGAAGAGATCAGGGTTTTGCCGGATACCGGCGGCTGGCTGCGCAGGATCGGACAGTTGAAGAAAGAATATCCGCTGTGTTATGAAAAGGAAAAAGGCTTGATAAAACCGCAGGCCGTCATAGAGCAGATCTACGCGGCCACCGGCGGTAAAGCGATAATCGTTACCGACGTCGGCCAGAACCAGATGTGGACCGCGCAATGGTACGCTTTTGAGCGTCCCCGCCGCTTGATCACCTCCGGCGGATTGGGAACGATGGGGTTCGGGCTTCCCGCGGCAATGGGCGCGAAGATCGCCTCCCCGCGGGATACGGTGTTCCTTATTTCCGGGGACGGTTCGATACAGATGAATTCCCGGGAATTGGCTACCTGCGCGGCTGAAGGCATAAATATCAAAGTGGCGATCCTGAATAACGGCTGTTTAGGTATGGTGCGCCAGTGGCAGGAATTATTTTACAAGCGGCGTTACAGTCAGTCTTTACTTACTTCTCCCGATTTCGTGCTCTTGGCGGGGAGCTACGGGTTGAACGGGGCTCTGGTGCGGGAGAATAAAGGCGTGCGTCCGGCAATAGAAAAGGCATTGCGTTCGGAAAAGACTTTTCTTATCGACTTTCGCGTCGCTGCGGAAGAGAATGTCCTGCCGATGGTGCCTGCCGGAGAAGCGATCGACCGCATGATCGGCGGGATGGCTTAATAAAAGAAAGCTTATTCCCGGAACGATCCGTATTCTGTTCGCTTTTCTCCGCGCGTAAACAGTGGTAAAATCTTATAATGACCGGGTTGTGCCGCAGGAGTAATAGAGAGGACCGCGGATAGATGCTTTTAGGCGCGCATATTTCGGCTGCCGGAGGGGTGTCTTTAGTCCCTCTGAGAGCGGTTGAGCTAGGCTGTAATACGCTGCAGTTCTTCAGCCGTAATCCGCAGCGCTGGCGCAGCAGATCGTTGGATGTTTCGCAGGGATCCGGGTTCCGCAAGGCCAGGGAAGAAGCCGGCATCAGCCCTGTCTTTATCCATAGCCCTTATTTGCTCAATCTGGCTTCTCCGGAAAAGGGCCTGTTTACGGTCTCGGTTAACGCTGTTGTGGAAGATATCCGGGACGCTTTCCTGCTGGGAGTAGAGCATATAGTTATTCATATGGGCAGCCACAAGGAAAGCGGCGAGGAAGCCGGTTTGTCGCGTCTGGCCGCGGCCTTGAATACGATCATAAAGAATACGGGAGATTACCCGTCCGGCATATTGCTGGAGAATTCATCCGGCTCGGGAAATTGCCTGGGATACGAATTCAAGCATCTGCGGCGGATTATGGATGCGCTGGAAGACCCTGTCCGGGTCGGCGTATGCCTGGATACCGCGCATGCCTTTGCCGCGGGTTACGATATTTCGTCCGCAGTCGGGCTGGGCCGCCTGATCGAGGAAATAGACGGGCAGGTCGGTTTAAAGAGGCTCAAGTTAATACATCTCAACGATAGTAAAAGCGCCTGCGGTTCGCGCGTGGACGCGCATGAACATATCGGCAAAGGCCGCATAGGTATGTCGGGAATGGGCCGGATCATCAACCATTCCGCTTTGAGGGAACTGCCTTTTATTCTAGAAACGCCTAAGGACAGCCGGACGGCGGATGCGGTCAATTTGAACACAGTGAGGAAATTACGCAGGCGTTAAGCCGCGTATCGGAATAAGGAAGCGGGAGAATATGGAACAATATGACTTTTCGCAAATAGAGAAAAAGTGGCAGCGTGAATGGGAGGAAAATAATTCTTTCCGGGCGGAGCGCGACGCGCGGCGAAAATTTTACTGTCTGGAGATGTTCCCGTATCCTTCCGGCAAGATACATATGGGGCACGTGCGTAATTATACCATCGGTGATGTCTACAGCCGCTATAAGACATTATGCGGGTACAATGTGCTGCATCCGATGGGATTCGACGCTTTCGGCCAGCCGGCGGAGAACGCCGCGATAAAGAATAAGACCAAGCCCGACAGCTGGACTTATAAATGTATCGCCGAAATGCGCGCAGAATTGAGAAAAATGGGTTTCGCTTACGATTGGGGACGCGAAGTCGCCACCTGCGACAGCGATTATTACCGTTGGAACCAGTGGATCTTCCTGAAAATGCTGGAAAAAGGTTTGGCATATAAGAAAGCCTCCCCGGTCAACTGGTGTCCTTCCTGCGCCACTACCCTGGCCAATGAAGAAGTCATAAACGGTGGATGCTGGCGCTGCCACAGCGCAGTGGAACAGCGGCAATTGGAGCAATGGTATTTGAAGATCACTCAATATCAGGAGCGCCTGCTGGAAGATATCGGGCAGCTGGAACACTGGCCGTCCAAGGTCAAGGCTATGCAGGAGAATTGGCTGGGCAGGAGCGAAGGGGTGGAGATTTACTTTCGCGAAAAAGACAGCGGCCGGCGGATCACCGTTTTTACAACCCGGCCGGACACGATCTTCGGGGCGACTTATTTAGTGATCGCCCCGGAACATCCGCTGCTGCCGGAAATGATCAAAGGCCGTCCAGAAGAGAATAAAGTCAAAGAATTTATCGCCGGCGCCGCCGGGCGCAGGAAGGCCGCGCTTTTATCGGAACCCGGAAAAGAAGGCGTTTTTACCGGGGCCTACGCGGTGAACCCGGTCAACGCGGAAGCGGTCCCGGTATGGACCGCCGATTACGTCTTGACCGGTTACGGGACAGGCGCGGTGATGGCCGTGCCTACCCACGACCAGCGCGACTTTCTTTTCGCCAAAGAGCACGGTTTGAAGATGCGGGTTGTGATCCAGTCCGTAAATATTCCTCCGCAGTCGGCGGACGATATGGCCGAAGCTTACGAAGAGGAAGGGACGCTGATAAACTCCGCTTGTTTTGACGGCTTGCCGAATACTGAAGCTAAGAAAAAGATCGCCGCGTGGATGGAAAAAGAAGGCACCGGAAAGATCGTTACCTGCTGGAGACTGCGCGACTGGTTGATCTCCCGGCAGCGTTATTGGGGGACGCCGATCCCGGTAGTCTATTGCCCGGATTGCGGCATAGTGGCGGTGCCCTACGAACAACTTCCGGTAAAACTTCCGGCAGACGCCCCTTTTACCGGGGAAGGCGGCAGTCCGTTGGGCAAGGTGGAAGAATTCGTCAATACCTGCTGTCCGAAGTGCGGCAAGAAGGCGCGGCGGGAAACCGATACCATGGCTACGTTCTTTGACTCCTCCTGGTATTTTCTGCGTTATTGCTCTCCTAAAGAAGACGCACTTCCTTTTAACAGGGAAGAAGCCGCTTACTGGATGCCGGTTGACCAGTATATCGGCGGCATAGAGCACGCCATCCTGCATTTACTTTATTCCAGGTTCTTCACCAAGTTCTTTAATGATCTGGGAATGCTGGAATTAAAAGAGCCGTTCAATTGCCTGTTGACCCAGGGGATGGTGCTCAAGGACGGGGAAGTAATGTCCAAGTCCAGAGGCAATATCGTCGATCCGGATTCTATCATCAGACAGTACGGCGCGGACACTTTGCGGTTGTTCATTCTTTTTGCGGCGCCCCCGGAGACCGAATTGGAATGGGATGACCGCGGCCTGGAAGGAGCGCATCGTTTTTTGAACCGGGTCTGGCGGATCAAGGACAATCTTGTTCCGGCAGCTTCCGCGGATCTGCTGCGCGCGATGCACCGGATGGTAAAGAAAATCACCGAGGAGGTGGAAAGTTTTAAATTCAACACTGCGATCGCGGCGGCCATGGAATTCGTAAACGCCGTCTATCAATCGGGCGCCGACAAAGAGGTGTATTCCGTATTGTTGCGGCTGCTGGCCCCGTTCGTGCCGCATTTCTGCGAACAACTCTGGCGGGAAATAGGCAATACGGACGGCATTTTTCTTTCCGCCTGGCCGCGCTACGATCAGGCGATGCTCAAGGAATCTTCTTTGACGATCGTCGTGCAGGTGAACAGTAAAGTGCGTTCTAAACTGCAGGTTCCCGCGGACATAACCGAGGCCGAGTTAAAGCGCCTCGCGCAGGATGACGAACATCTGTCCCCCTGGCTGGCGGGAAAGACGGTCAAAAACGTGGTTATTGTCCCGGGCAAATTGGTGAACATAGTTATTTAGTAAGAATAGATGATCCCGCTGTTAAAGCGCGTTATTCCTTCGGCAGTAAATCTGTTATTAAGAATAAAATTTCCCTAAAACTTGTCGAAGGGCTCATGATAGTCGCCCGGGGTTTTGCGCGAAAGTTTTCCGAAGCAGCCCCCTTTTTGTGCAGTGATACCTTTTCTTTCACCCAGCGCATTTTAAGCCTGGGTTTTCTGCGTATGAGAACAATTCGGCTGTTTCTTCTTTTTAGAAGAACGGCCGTTTTTTTGTGTTAGAAAAACGCCTGATCATACGTCTATTAAGATGATGATCTATTTTACTCCTGAAGAAAAACGGGCCTTGATCTTCCTTTGCTGCGTGCTTTTGGCGGGGGCAGGGGCGGAAGCGGCCGGAAAGCATTTTCGCCGCAGCCGGCCATTGCCGGGCGTTTATTACCGCGTGGGTAAATTGGAACTGAATCTGGCGGAGAGGGAAGAATTACGTTCTTTGCCCGGCATAGGCGATAAACTGGCGGAGCGTATCTGCGCGCTGCGCGCGGAACGCGGCAGTTTCGGCAGTATTGAAGAGTTACGGGAAGTCGAAGGCATCGGCGAAGCCAAGTTCAGGCGGGTAAAAGAATTTTTCTATCTGAAAGGGCGGGATTGAGAAAGCGGGATATCATTCTTTTACGTCCGGCATTCTGGCTGGCGTTGTCTTTTGCCTGCGGTATCGCGGTGCTCTCCGCCGTCAGGCAGTGCCCGTTTTTTTTGTGCTTAAGCTGCAGCCTGGCGGCGCTCGCGGCGGTACTGCTGCTGCGCGGTAAAAATGCCGCTTGGTTCGTCGCTGCCGCGGCACTTTATTTTTTACTGGGAGGGGTATGGGGCCGCGCCCGGGCAATGAAACCGGCCGATGATTACAGCCGTTTTTTACGCAGCGGAGAAGAAGAAACTTATATCCTGCGCGGCAGGCTTTGCGGTGAGCCTGTCTGCCGGGGAAGCAAATATTTCTTTCAACTGAAGCTTTCCGCTATGGAAACACGCGGCAGACGGTTTTCCGTATCGGGCCTGGCCGCGCTGCGCGCCTCTTTTTTTCCGCCGGACAAAGGGGCGCGGGAGATGGCGGTCAAGTGCCGTTATTCGCAGAAAGGGATATTCATCCTGGATTCACGGCGCGACTTGTGCCCGTTTCCCGGGAAAGGATTTGATCCGGCCAGCGCGGCCGGAGCCTGGAACGATAAATTAAAAGAATTATTGAAGTATAAACATACGCCCGCCGGAGCGGGAATAATTTCGGCGATGGTGCTGGGCGAAAGGCAGGGGATCCCGTTCTTGGTAAAAAGAGGGATGCTTAGGACCGGGACCCTGCATTTGCTGGTGGTCAGCGGTTTCAATACCGGGCTGGTGGCTTTTTTTGTCCTGTTGTTGTTGAAGGCCGCGCGCGTTCTGCGTAAAGTCAGGTTGTCCCTGGCCTGTTCCGCCGTAGCTGTTTATTGCCTGGCTACCGGTATTTCTCCGCCTGTCTTCCGGGCTGCGGTGATGACTGTTCTTATTCTAAGCGCCTATCTTGTCAGCAGGGAAGCGGATCTGCTTAACCTGCTGGGGTGCGCGGCATTGGTTCTGTTGATCTGCGATCCGCAAATGCTCTTCAGCGCCAGTTTTCAGCTTTCTTTCTTTAGTGTTTTTTCCATCGCGGTATTCTCTCCCCTCCTGCGGGCTTTGTCCGGGAGCGCCGGGATAAAACACAAAGCGCTGCGCTGGACATCCGAGGCATTGATAACCTGCTTCTCCGCGTGGCTGGGGACCCTGCCGCTGATCATCTGGTATTTTCGTCTTTTTTCCTGGTTAGCGGTGCCGGCCAATCTGTTGGCGGTGCCGCTGGCTTCTTTGATCACCATCTGCGGATTCTGCCAGATCGTCAGCGTTCCGCTCTTCCCGCGTTTAGGCGGATACTTCGCTTTTGTTTCAGACACATTGATCACCGGGCTGGTTTATTTAGTGGCTTTCTTCGAACATATCCCGGGTTCCTGGTGCAGGATTTAAAGGATCAACGCGGGTATATTCCGCTGGAGAATGATTCAAGACGCAGTTGACAAATTATGGCGGTTATGCTACCTTAAACACTATGTCCAAGAAAATCTTTTTGATGGTATTTTGTTCCCTGCTGGTCACGCATACGGCTTCCGCCTATTGGCTATGGACCCCTAAAAGCGGGAAATGGGTCAATCCAAAGACCGCGGTGAAGGCCACGCCGAAGGAGCAGGTGGAAACCGCGCGTTTCCTCTTTGAAGGCAAGCATTACGAGGAAGCCAGGAAGGAATTCGGCAAATTGATCAAGGCTTATCCGAAGTCCGCGGAAGCCGCAGACAGCCAGTATTATCTGGGCAGGATCGACGAAGAGACCGGTAAGCTTTACGAGGCGTTCCAGGCTTATCAGCGGCTGATAGATAAATATCCCTTTTCCGATAAAATACAGGAAGCGATCGAAAGGCAGTATAAGATAGGGGAAGCGTTCATTTCCGGGGCCAGGAAAGGGATGTCGACGGTGTTCGCCCCGGAAAACCCGGGAGTGGAGATATTTTCCAAGGTCGTCGAGAATTCCAATTACGGCCCGCTGGCCGATAAGGCCCAGTATAAGCTCGGGCTTGTGCTCAAAGGCCTGGCGCGTTATTACGAAGCGGAAGAGGCCTTTTCCAGGCTTATTAAGAGTTACCCGGACAGCGAATGGGTGGCTGCCGCCAAATTCCAGATAGCGTCCTGCCGCGCCGCGGTCTCCCAGGGGCCGGATTACGACCAGGGAGCCACTAAAGAAGCCCAGGAGCGGTTCCAGGAATTCGTCAATACGCATCCGGAGGCGGTTCTCTCTACCGAGGCGCAGAAGAACATCGCTTCTTTAAAAGATAAAGAAGCGTGCAGTAATTATAATGCCGGAAGATTTTACGAGAGGCAGCAGATTTACCCGTCCGCCAGGATATATTATGAAGACGTGGTAAAGAATTATCCGGACACAGCCTGGGCGGCCAAATCCCTGGAAAGGCTGCAGATCCTGGAGAGGATGAGGAAATGAAGTATTTAAGACGTTTGTTTCTGACCGCGGTTGTTCCGGCAACGCTGTGCCTGGCCCTGTCTTCCTGCGGATACACCACGCGCTCAATGGTCAACAGCAGTTATAAGACTGTATATATAACGCCTTTCGTGAACAAAGTGGATATTACCGGGGAATTCGATTCCACTTCCGGATATAAAGTTTACCGGCCGATGCTGGAAAGCGATATTACCCGCACTTTGACGCGCAGGTTCCTGATGGACGGTAATCTTAAACCGGTAGATAAGGATAATGCCGATCTGATCCTGAAAGGCGAACTGGTGGAATTCCGCAGGGACCCGCTGCGTTACAATACCGACAATGAAGTGGATGAATACCGTATGAACCTGCTGGTGAATATAAGTTTGTGGGAAGCCGGAGCGGACAAGCCGTTGTGGGAAGAGAGGAATTTCACCGGAGACACCACTTATTTCGTCAGAGGAGCGGCGGCTAAATCCGAGGACGCCGCCGTCAACGACGCGCTGCTTGACCTCGCCCGCAGAATCGTGGAGCGCACTGTTGAGCAATGGTAGCCGGTGAGATCCTTGTTTATGTATTTGCCGGTAACGACGCTCAGGCAAAATCCATCCGTTTAAACCAGCTTAAAGAAACATTCCTGCCCGCGGATATCCACGCGTTCAATTTCGACGTCTTTTACGGCAACGAACTCGTCCTGCAATCTTTCCAGGAGCGGCTGTTGAGCATCCCGGTTAACGCGCAGAAGCGGATGATCGTGCTTAAAAATGCCGGGGCCTTGCCCGCCGCGGCCAGGAAATTCATCTCTGATTACGCCGCGGCAGCGCACAAATCGGTATTGCTTGTCGTCGATTTTGAGCATTTTGACCCCAAAGATACGTTCCTGGCTGCTTTATGCGGACACGGGCGGCTTTTCCGTTTCGGAGAGGAACAACATACGGATGCCTTCGCGCTCGCAGGACAGATGCGTTCCGGCCGCGCCGCGGACGCGCTCAGGGCGCTGCATAAACTTCTTGAAGAAGGAGAAAAACCGGAACGTATCCTGGGAGGGCTGCGTTATTCCTGCCGGAAATGGGAAGAGGAGCGTTCTGCGGCGGCCTTCAGGGAGATACTGCGCTGCGACTTGGAGATCAAGACCGGGCGTTTAAAAGCGCTTTTTGCGCTGGAACGGCTGGTCCTGGCTTTATCCAGGTATTCTCCTGTTCCGCGGCCGTAAAAATACCGCCGGGCTGAATTTTCCGGCGGCATTTGAATTTAATCGGAGCGCAGAATTCCCGAATGCCTTAAAAGTGGGTATGGGAGTTTCGGGATGAATGCGCAAAGCGAAGTCCGCCAACGCATAAGTGGCGGACGAAGCCTCGCCAATCTTTGTGGCGGGATTAACCTCGCCAAAGTTTCAGTGGCGGGCGGAGTCCGACAATGCTTCAGTGGCGGATAATAATGCAGGAAAGAAACCCCGGAGGCCTGTCCTGAGCAGAGTCGAAGGATTAGTCCGGGGAGTATTCATTACGGCGGCGGTTACGCCGTTTTCAACACTTTCTTGGCTAAGCGGGATTTCTTGCGGTCGGCTGTGCAGCGGTGAATGATCTTCTTCTTAGCCGCCTTGTCCAGCTGGGAAAAAACTTCTTTAAGGGTTTTCTGCGCTTCCTGGGCGTTCTTGGAAGAGACGAGGGCCTGTAATTCCTTGATTTTCTTTTTCAGTTCTTTCTTTATCTTGAAATTATGCAGGTGTCTTTTTTTGTTTACCTTGTTCATTAATATGGAACTGCTTCTTCTGGGCATGGTTTTCTCCTTTTAATTTATATTTGTAAAAGCGTATTTTTTTCAGCCGGTTAAACGGTTGATAAAACCGAAGATTTATTATACAACGGCGCCGGTAATTAATCAAATCTTTTATTCTCCTACGCAGAAGACCACGGGATGAATGCGGCGCAGGATTGTGCAAAGAGGGGGACTGCTTCGGAGGAATTCCGCTCAAGTAACAGAAAAACACCGGGCGTCTCCTCTTGGCTTTAATGATAAGCAAAGTCGAGTCCGCTCAGGATAGTCTCTGCCGAAGGATCTGTCCGGGTAGCTTCATTGTCATGGAGATAACGATGCAGGAAATGGAAAAAACGCATAGCGAATGCCGGGGAATGATGCGTTCCGCGGGATTGATCGGCGCGGCGACGCTTTGTTCGCGCATCCTCGGTTTTTTTCGCGATATGGTCATCGCCCGTATGTTCGGCGTCTATGTCTATGCCCAGGCTTTTGTCGTGGCTTTCCGTATTCCCAATTTATTCCGCGATATAGTCGGGGAAGGGGCGGTAAATTCCGCTTTTGTGCCGGTGCTCAGCCGTTACCGCCTCAAGCGTGACAGCCGGGAATTCTGGGAATTGGCCAATGTGCTGTTGAATATTCTTCTGGTCGTGCTTTCGGCGATCGTTGTCTTCGGCGTGGTCTTTTCCCCGGCCATAATCAGGGTCTTCGCGCCCGGGTTTACGGCCGATCCCGTTAAATTCCAGACCACGGTATTGCTTAACCGGCTGGTTTTTCCTTATCTGCTCCTGATCGGGCTGGCCGCCTACACCATGGCTATGCTCAATTCCCTAGGTCATTTCAAGGCGCCGGCGTTCGCGCCCTGCCTGTTGAATATTTCCATTATCGTCTGCGCTCTTCTGTTCGGGGAGGGCATTGCCGGCCTGGCTTCCGGGATATTGATAGGAGGTGCGCTGCAATTGGCGGTCCAGGTGCCGGTAATCTACGCGCGAGGCTTCAGGATAAAAGGCTTCTTAAAGAGATTCAGCCATCCCGGCGCAAGGGAGGTCGTCCGTTTACTGGCGCCGCGGCTGTTCGGCACCTGTATTTATCAGCTTAATAATTTCGTGGATTCGATCTTCGGGTCGCTGGCTTTTATAGTGGGAGAAGGCGGAGTTGCGGTGCTTTATTTCGCTTACCGGCTGGTGCAGTTTCCCGTCGGCATATTCGGAAACGCCGTGGCCCAGGCCGCTTTGCCGTTGATGTCGCAGCAGGCCTCCGAGGAAAGCAGGCTCGGCGAACTGAAAGGCACTCTTTTGCTCAGCCTGCGGCAGGTGTTTTTCCTGATGCTGCCGGCTTCGGCCTTCCTGGTCTTTCTCTCCGGGCCGATAGTCGGGGGGATCTTCCGGGGCGGGAGATTCGACGCCTACGCGTCCGCGGCGACGGCCGACGCGCTTGTTTATTACAGTATCGGCCTGTTCGCTTATGCCGGGAGCAAGGTCTTGAATTCCTGTTTTTTCGCTCTCCGGGATACTGTTTCTCCCGTCAAGGTCTCGGCCGCGGCCCTGGGGTTGAACATCGTCCTGAATACCTTGTTGATGTTCCCTTTGAAAATAAAAGGCCTGGCCCTGGCCAGTTCGATATCGGGCATTGTTTCTTTCCTGATGCTTATCCGTATCCTGGACAGGAAAACCGGCGGCCTCGGTCTGCGCGGAATAGCGGCATCTTTCTTTAAAATGCTCTCGGCGAGCGCGGCGGCAGGGTATGTCTGTTTCCTGGTAGCGTCAAGATTTCCCGGCGCCGGACGTTCCGGCGGGTTCTTTTTTAATGCCGGGTGGCTGGTCATTTATTTAATTTGTTGCTGCGGGGTATACCTGGCCGGATGTCTGTTGCTCAAATGCGGCGAACCCGGGGAATTATGGGGATGGTTGAGAAAAAAGAAATAGATCTTAGGGGCCGGGCGGCGGCTTTGCCGGACGGCCCAGGCGTGTACCTTTTTAAGGACGCGGCCGGCTCTCTGCTGTATGTGGGCAAGGCGAAGTCGCTTAAAAAAAGGGTCTCTTCATATTTTTCCGGAGTTCATCCGGCAAAGACCGCCGCACTCGTCGGTAGAATACAACGGATCGATTTCCTGACCACCGGAAGCGAGCAGGAGGCGGAACTGCTGGAAGCTTCTCTTATAAAAGAGAAACAACCGCATTACAATGTTTCTAAGAAAGACGATAAAACCTTCCCTTTTATAAAGATCGGCGCCGGTGATTTTCCCGTGGTTTCGCTGGCGCGCAGAAGAGGGGAGCCGGAAAAAGACGCCGGCTATTACGGACCGTATACCGACGCCGCCGCGGCCAGGGCCGCCTTAAAGATCGTGCGTAATCTTTTCGGGTTCCGTTCCTGCGCAATTTTGCCTAAAGAACCCTGTCTATATTTCCGCCTGGGCCTTTGTCCGGCGCCCTGCTCGGGGAATATAACCGTCCCGGAGTATGCCGGGCTTATCAGGCGCATAACTTTATTCCTGGACGGCAATTATGAAAAATTGATCGCCGAATTATCCGCCAGGATGGAGAGCGCTTCGGTGAAGCGTGATTTTGAGGCGGCGGCCGGGTTCAGGGATAAAATCACAGCTTTGTCCGCGATCCGCTCCGGAGGCAGCGTGGATGTTTCCCGCAGGGAACTGCAAGACCTGCGGCAAAGACTGCGTCTTAAATCTTTACCGGAACGCATAGAGGCTTTCGACATCTCCTGTATCCAGGGCAGGGAGTCCTGCGGTTCTCTGGCGGCGTTTACCGGCGCTATGCCGGATAAGCATAATTACCGCCGCTTCCGTATAAGAATGACGCAGGGAATGGATGATTTTGCGATGATGAAAGAGGTGGTTTTCCGCCGTTATTCCCGCCTGCTTAAGGAGAAACTGCCGCTGCCGGACCTGATAATCATAGACGGCGGTAGAGGTCAGGTCGCTTCCGCCCTTGCCGGACTCTCCGGTGCGGGAGTGTCCGGTATCCCCGTGATCGGGATCGCCAAACCGCAAAAGGGCGTCAGGGATATGGAAAAGATATGTTTTGCCGGCGGCGGAGAGATGGTCTTCCCCGGGGAAAGCCCCGGGCTTAATCTTTTGCGCAGGATACGCGACGAGGCGCACCGGTTCGCGGTTTCTTATCACCGGCTGCTGCGTAAGAAAAAAATGCTGGGTAAGTGACGGAGGCGCCGTTTTGTTGAGCCCATTCGCCCGTAAAGTTTATTTAGTTGTGGCGGCCATCCCGTATGGCGAGGTGCGGACTTATAAATGGGTGGCCGCTAAAGCCGGCAACGCCCGGGCCTGCCGCGCAGTGGGAACGGCGTTAAAGAATAATCCCTGGCCGGTATTTATTCCCTGTCACCGGGTGGTCAGGAGCGGCGGCGACCCCGGCGGATATATTTACGGCCGTAAAATGAAGAGGATTTTGATAGAATTTGAACGAAAAACCGTCAAGATATGATATAATCAAAAGAATTGAAGTTTTCCGGTTTTAAGGTCGATAAGAATAACGGGGAATAAGGGATTTTGCGTATACAAACAGCGCGGCCGGCGGAGGTGCTTATATGCAGACCAATATAAAAAGATACCTGAAAATGATGCTGGAGAAGAGAGCGTCCGATATGTTCTTTCGCGCCGGCTCCAACGTGCGTATGCGCATAGACGGGGAAGTCGTCTCCGTGGATGACAAAGTGATCACCCTGGACGAAGTGAATGATGCGGTAAAGGAATTGACCTCCAATGAGTTGAAAGATTTCTTCCAGCGCACGCTGGACGTCGATTTCGGAGTTTACGTGCCGGAACTGGATAACCGTTTCCGTATCAGTATTTTTATGCAGAGAAACTGGCCGGCGCTGGTAATCAGGAATATCCGTTCGTTCATCCAGAGTTTTGAAGAATTACTTTTACCGGCTGATATCCTCACCAGGCTTTCTATGGAAAAACGCGGTATGGTACTGCTTACGGGGAGCGCCGGCAGCGGAAAGTCCACGACCATCGCCAGTATGATAGAATATGTGAATAATAACGCCAATAAACACGTGCTGACGGTCGAGGAACCTATCGAGTTCACTTTCAAGGATAAGCGTTCCATCATAAACCAGAGAGAACTCGGAATAGACGTTGCTTCTTATGCCGTGGCGCTGCGGGCGTTCACTCTGCAGAGCCCGGACGTGATCTTTATCGGCAATATCAGGGATTACGAAACTATGTCCGCCGCGCTTACCGCGGCCGAGACCGGCGTGCTGGTGTTAAGCACGCTGCATACGGTCAATGCCCCGCAGACCCTGGAACGCATCATCAATTTCTTCCCGCCGCATCAGCATGCCGAAGTCAGGACGCAGTTGTCGTATCTGCTTAAAGGGGTAATTTCCCTGAGGCTTATTCCTTCCAAGGAAGGCAACGGCAGGACCCCCGCTTATGAAACGATGCTGCAGACTCCCACTATCAGCCGTCTGCTCAGGGAAGGAAAGACCTGGGAAATACCGCAGTTCATCGACGACGGCGCGGTATACGGCATGCGTTCTTTCAACCAGTCGCTTGTGAAACTCGTCAATGAAGGGAAAATAACGGAAGAAACCGCACTGGCGTATTGCGATAACAAAGACGAGTTTATGCTCGCCCTCAAGGGTATCTGCCGGGGGTGACGCGCACATACAGCGAGCGGAACCGTTCCCGCGGCAAAATACGGCTGCCGGGGCGGGTAGAGCGGATAATGGCGGGAATACCCTAAGGAGAAAATAGATATGCTCGATAAGATTAAAGCCGAATTGGAACGCATTTCCGTAAAGATCGGACAGCTTAGAGGTTATCTTTGACATCGAAGAGAAACTGAAACTGGCGGAGAAATTCTCGGCCGGAATGGCTGAACCGGGATTCTGGGATAACCAGGAAAAGGCCAACTCGGTGGTCAAACAGCTTAAGGCGGTAAAGGCGGTCACAGGACCGTGGCAGGAAGCGGTAGCCAGGCATAAGGAACTGCGGGAACTGGCGGAACTGCTCAAGGACGAGGACCGGGAATTGATCGCGGAGATAAACTCCGGCGTGGAATCTTTATCGCGCAGCGTGGACAAGCTGGAGTTAAGCACTCTGCTGGGCGGCAGATTCGACGCGAATTGCGCGTTCTTGAGCGTTAACGCCGGGGCCGGGGGCACCGAATCCTGCGACTGGGCGCAGATGCTCTTGCGTATGTACACGCGCTGGGCGGAAGACAAGGGATATGAAACAAAGATGGTGGATATCCTTTACGGGGAAGAGGCCGGAGTAAAGAACGCCACAATATATATCGGCGGCGGATACGCCTACGGTTACCTGAAAGCTGAACGCGGGGTCCACCGCCTGGTGCGCATCTCTCCTTTCGATTCCAATAAACGCCGGCATACTTCTTTCGCGTCCGTGGACGTTGTCCCTGAAATCGAGGAGGAAGTGGATTTCAAGATCGAGGATAAAGATCTGCGGATAGATGTGTTCCGTTCCTCCGGGCCCGGAGGCCAGAGCGTCAATACCACGGATTCGGCGGTGAGGATCACGCATATCCCGACGGGGACGGTCGTGCAGTGCCAGAACGAAAGGTCTCAATTCCAGAACAAGCAGACGGCGATGAAGATGCTGAAGTCCAGGCTTTACGAAATAGAATTGCGCAGGAAAGAGGAGGAATTGATCAAACAGTGCGATTCCTCCAAGAAGAAAATAGAATGGGGCAGCCAGATACGTTCTTATGTTATGCATCCGTATACTATGGTCAAAGACCACCGCACCGAGCGGGAAACGGGGGACGTTAACAGCGTGATGGATGGAGCGCTCGACGGGTTCATCGAAGCTTACCTTAGAAAGAAAGCGGAAGGATAGAAAATATGTTCGGTTTTTTCAAGAAGGCCGTGCTCGCCGGCAGGCAAAAGGCGATTAATCGTAAATACAAAGGGCTCAATATAGTCCTGCATGCGGATATGCCGATGCCTTCCCTGGATGCCGTGGCCTCCCTGGCGGGCGCGGTGGCCGCGGTCAACGCCTGGGAAGATAAGATCGGCGGGCTTTCGGATGCGGAATTGCGCGCTAAGAGCGGGCAGTTCAGGGCATATTTGCTCGAGAAGGAAAAGGCGTGCGCGGAGCAGCTGGCCGAAATAAGCCTGGCGGTGGAGAATGCCGCCATCGCCGAAGAGAAGGAAAGGCTTAAAGAAAAACTGAAACTGGCGCGGAACCGCATTTTCGACGGAATAATAGCAGAAGCTTTCGCGGTGGTCAGGGAGGCGTCCAAACGCACCATCGGATTAAGGCATTTTGATTCGCAGATACTGGGCGGTTTGATATTGCACCAGGGAAAGATCGCCGAGATGTCCACCGGAGAAGGTAAGACGCTGGTGGCCACTCTCCCCGCTTACCTTAACGCTTTGCTGGGTCGCGGCGTGCACATCGTGACGGTCAACGATTACCTGGCCAGGCGCGACAGGGAGTGGATGGGCCCGGTGTTCGAGTTCCTCGGTTTGAGCGTGGGCGTTATCCAGCATGATATCTCCGAAGAAGAACGTAAGCTGGCCTATTCCTGCGATATCACTTACGGCACCAACAACGAATTCGGGTTCGATTATCTGCGCGATAATATGAAATACAGCGCTTCCGAACTCGTGCAGCGTCCGTTCTATTACGCAGTGGTCGACGAGGTGGATTCCATACTCGTGGACGAAGCGCGCACCCCGCTGATCATTTCCGGTCCGGCGGAGGAATCCACCGATAAATATCACATTATAGACAGGATCATACCGCGCCTGCAGGGCCGGCTGATCATGGAGAAAGAGCAGATCGACGCCAAATATAAAGGGATAGACCTCTCCAAAGGGTATGATTATATCGTGGACGAGAAAGCGCGCAACGCTTATCTGACGGAACAGGGCGAGGCCAAGGTCTGTTCGTTGTTGAACATCGCCAGCCTGCACGATATGGAGACGATGGAATGGCGCCACCATGTCATCCAGGCATTGAGGGCGCACAATCTTTATAAGAAGGACGTGGATTACGTGGTAAAAGACGGGCAGGTGATCATAGTCGACGAGTTTACCGGAAGGCTGATGCCCGGGAGGCGCTGGTCCGACGGACTGCACCAGGCGGTGGAAGCGAAAGAAGGGATGAAGATCGAAAGGGAAAACCAGACCCTGGCCACGATCACTTTCCAGAACTTCTTCCGTATGTACGAAAAGCTCTCCGGTATGACCGGGACGGCTTATACCGAGGCCAATGAGTTCAAGGCGATCTATAAGCTGGACGTGGTGGTTATTCCCACCAACAGGCCTTTGATCCGCATCAACCATGCTGACAGGATCTACAAGACCGAGGCGGAGAAATTCAATGCCGTGGTGGAGGAAATAACGCAGATGTACGCTTCCGGCAGGCCGGTGCTGGTGGGCACGGTGTCGATAGAGAAGTCGGAATTGCTTTCCAATATGCTTAAACGCCGCGGTATAGATCACCAGGTGCTGAACGCCAAGTACCATGAAATGGAAGCGCAGATAGTGGCGCAGGCGGGCAGGTATAAAGGGGTGACGATCGCTACCAATATGGCCGGAAGAGGAACGGATATCCTTCTGGGCGGAAATCCTGATTTCATAGCTAAAAGTATCCTGCGGCAGAAGGAATTCGGGACGGAAGAAGAACGCCGCGCCGAATACGCGCGGTTGCTGGAGAAATACAAGAAAGAAACGGAAGAGGAGCACCGCCGGGTGGTGGAAGCCGGCGGTTTGCATATTATAGGCACCGAAAGGCATGAAGCGCGCAGAATAGACAACCAGCTGCGCGGCCGTTCCGGCAGGCAGGGAGATCCCGGGTCGTCGCGTTTTTACGTGTCGCTGGGTGACAACCTGATGCGGCTTTTCGGTTCGGATCGCTTGATCGGGATAATGGACAGGCTCGGCCTGGAAGAAGGGCAGGTGATCGAGCATCCCTGGATCAACAAGTCCATAGAAGTTGCGCAGCGCCGGGTGGAACAGCATAACTTCGAGATCCGCAAGCAGCTGCTGGAATATGACAACGTAATGAATAAACAGCGTGAAGTGGTTTACAGCCAGCGCAGGCAGATCCTGGACGGGATATCGCTGAAAGAGAATATATTGTCCATCCTGGAAAGGAGCGTTGCCGGGCTCGCCGTCCTGTACGCCGGAGAGAACACCGGCGAGATCGATTACGACGCTCTGCTGAATACCCTGAAACTCAAGTTCGGCCTGGAGTTCTCCCGGGAAACGCTGTTGGCGAAAGAAGGCGGCACGCTGGAGGACACGCTTTACGGGATGATCTCGGAGGCTTATTCCGGTAAGGAGAACGAGGCCGGCGCCGAAAATATGCGTTTGATGGAACGGCTGGTTTTCCTGCAGATCATAGATTCCAGGTGGAAGGACCATCTTTACGCGATGGATAATCTGCGCGAGGGGATCGGCTTGCGCGCTTACGGGCAGCGGGATCCGCTGGTGGAATATAAACGCGAAGCGTTTGAGATGTTCAACAATATGATCGCGGCCGTGGAAGAAGAATCCCTGGAGATCCTTTTTAAACTTCATCCAGAGCCGCAAAGACAGGTAAGAGGGGTGTTCAGTACGACCTCGCAGGAATTGAGCCATCCGGAAGCGGCATCTTTCTCCGCTTCGGGAGAGACGCCGGAGCAATCCATAAAACAGACGGAAGCCCCGGTTCAGCATCAGGCGCATACCGGCGCCGGCGATAAAGTCGGCAGGAACGATCCATGCCCGTGCGGTTCAGGGAAAAAATTCAAAAAATGCTGCGGAAGATAATTTTTAATAAGACCGGTTCGCTTATAATATCTTCGGCGCTGCTTCTGGTCATTTCTTATCCGCCTTTTAATATCTGGCCTGCGGCCTGGCTGGCCTTTATTCCTATTTTTAACGCCGCGGAAGGTAAAAGCGGCAGGCAAACCGCTTTTATCTTTTTATGCTGCGGGTTCCTGTTCTGGCTGGGGACGATCTCCTGGCTTTCGGCGGTAACCCTGCCGGGAATGCTGCTTCTTTGCGCCTACCTTGCGTTATATTTCGCCTGTTTCGGTTTCCTTTTTTCTTTTTCCCGCCGCTTATCCCGGGCGTTCGCGCCGTTATTCTTGGCCAGCGCCTGGGTCGCGCTGGAATACTTCCGCAGCCGGCTGTTGACCGGTTTTCCCTGGGCGCTGCTGGGCCACACACAGTATCTTAATCTTCCCGCCATACAGATCGCCGATATTACCGGGATATGGGGAGTATCGTTTGCGGTAATGGTTTTTAACGCCGCTTTTTATCCGGTGTTCTCCGGCAGGCTGGCCCTGGACGCGGCAGCCGGAAGGATCGCGCCGGCGCTTGTCTGCGTGATGGCGGTATTGACTTACGGTCTATTCCGGCTTTTTACTCCGCCTGTCGCCGGGGACTTCGGGATCGCCTTGATCCAGGCCAATATTCCGCAGGAATTGAAATGGGCCGTTTCCAGCAGGGATTTTATCGTCAATAAATTCCTGGGGATCTCCGCAGAGGCGGTGATCAAGGATAAGCCGGATCTGGTCATCTGGCCGGAAGCTTCCTTTCCGGAGTTAATGGGCCGGGATACCGCGCTTTATTCTAAACTGCGCGATTCCGTGCGGGAATGGAAAGTCCCGTTGTTATTCGGAGCGGTAGCGCAGGAAGACGGAGGATATTACAACAGCGCTTTTCTGCTTTCCTCCGGAGGAGAGCTCAGCGATGAGTACCGTAAGATACATCTTGTGCCGTTCGGGGAGTTCATCCCTTTCAGAAAAACATTCGGTTTTCTGGAAACGGTGGTGCCGATAGGCGATTTCTATCCCGGCAGGGAATTCAAGGTCTTTACGGTCAACGGGAGAGATAAAGACAACAAAGAAAGACAGTATAAATTTGCGGTGTTGATCTGTTTCGAGGATACTTTCCCGGACCTTAGCCGGCGTTTTGTGCGGGAGGGCGCGGGGTTTCTGGTGAATATCACCAATGACGCCTGGTTCGGCAGGAGCGGGGCGCCTTTCCAGCACCTGCAATCCTCGGTATTCCGGGCGGTGGAGAACCGCGTCTGGGTAGCCAGGGCAGCCAATACCGGGGTCAGCGCGGTGATCGACAGCAAAGGAAATATAAAGAGTGTGGTGCGGGACAGGCAGGGCCGCGCTATTTTTAGCGAAGGTTATCTTATTTACCGGGTCGGCAGCATCGAACCGGGAGGTTCTTTTTATACGAGGAACGGCGACATTCTGGTGTATTTATGTTGTGTTTTTGTTTTCTCGGGCGGTTTATGGGTATTTTTCCTGGAAAAGCTGTCCCGCCGCCGGAATAAATTAAAGTAATTTATTCTCCTACGCAGAAGACCACGGGATGAATGCGGCGCAGGATTGCGCAAAGAGGGGGAGTGCTTCGGAGGAATTCCGCTTAAGTAACAAAGAAACCCCGGGCGCCTGTCCTGAGCAAGGTCGAAGGATTAGCCCAGGGAGCTTCATTTCCGTTAACTCACGGAAAAACGCGTTTTGACCGCTTAAAAATCATGCATTACACAATAAAAAGTTTTATTTTTGCGATCGGCCTTTTATCGGCCGGCCTTCTTTCGGGAAGCCTGCCGTCCGCCGCTGAAGCAAACAGCGATATTTTAAAGGGGCTGCCGGCTTTTTCTTCCTCGGACCGGGTGCTTATCCTGGCGCCTCATCCGGATGATGAGGCGATCGCCTGCGCAGGAGTCATACAGGAGGCATTACGCCGCAAGTCCTCCCTGAAGGTGGTTTACCTGACTAACGGAGACCATAACCAGTTAGCCTTTCTTGTTTATAAAAAGAGGCCGGTATTCCGTACCGGGGAATTCATCCAGATGGGGGAGGTGCGCCGGCGGGAGGCTTTGAACGCTATGCGTCTGATGGGAGTGGCGGACAAGGATCTGATATTCCTGGGTTATCCTGATTTCGGCACCTTTTCGATCTTCTGCAAATACTGGAAAAGCAAAAAGCCGTTTAAGAGCATTCTTACCCGGATATCGGCGGTGCCTTATAAAGAAAACTTCAGCTACGGCTCGGCTTATGTCGGGGAAAATATACTGTCCGACCTGAAAAAGATATTGCTGGATTACCGGCCGACCAAGATATTTGTTTCTCATCCCGGGGACGTCAACGTGGACCATAAGGCGTATTATCTTTTTCTTGCCGCAGCGCTTGCCGATCTGGAGCGGAATATCCCCCGTCCGCAGATTTTTCCTTATCTCGTGCATTGCGTGGGCTGGCCGCTTCCCCGCCATTATCATCCGGAGCTTCCGCTTCTGCCTCCCGCCCAATTCTCCGGCCTGGGGCTTGATTGGCGGGTATACGGGCTTAATGATTCCGGAGTGGAAAAGAAATACAACGCTATCCTGCAATACAAAAGCCAGACGCAGTCCAGCGCTTTTTATCTTTTGTCGTTTGCCCGCAGCAATGAACTTTTCGGCGACTACCCGGAGATAACGCTGGGCCCGGCGGAGACAGGCAGGATATCCCCGTTCTCCCGGGAGGCCCCCGACGAAGAACATCTCCCGGACCAGAGCGACGCCGGAGAAGTAAGCTATGCCGTTTCCGGCGGGGTATTCTATATAACTGCCGGCAAGAATCAGGAATTGGAAAAAAGGTTCGTGTTTACCGCGTATATCTTCGGGTATAAGCAGGGCGTTAATTTCGCCGAGATGCCGAAGATAATGTTCATCAGCCGGTATAATGTTTTCAGGATGTTCGATAAGGGCAAGCCGGTGTCTTCGGCGGGGGTTTCCGTGAAAGTGGGCAAGAGCCGGGTAACGGTCGGGGTCCCGCTGTCTCTGCTGGGGGCCCCGGATCATATGCTTGTCTCCATCAGGACTTACGACGGTATGCAGCCGAGGGGCGCTGCCGGATTCCGCCGCATAAAGTTGAATAAGTGACAGGGGGAGGCCATGCTGGAGTTTAAGACGATCAAGGTAAGGAAACCCGAAGATGTCAATATCATCCTGGGGCAGAGCCATTTTATCAAGACAGTGGAAGATCTCTATGAAACGATGGTTAACGCCGTCCCGGGGATCAAATTCGGCCTGGCTTTTGCGGAGTCTTCCGGAGCCTGTAAGATACGCGTGGAAGGGAATGACGCCGAACTGAAAACGATCGCGGCGGAAAACGCTTCGGCGATAGGCTCGGGGCATTGTTTTATTATCTGTATGCGGAATGCTTTTCCGGTAAACGTGCTGAATGCGGTCAAGGCGGTCCCTGAAGTCTGCGGGATATATTGCGCCACCGCCAATCCCGTGGAAGTTATCGTGGCCGAAACGGAGAACGGCTGCGGAGTTATGGGAGTTATAGACGGCGCGAAGCCGAAAGGCGTGGAGTCGGCGGAAGATATTTCCTGGAGGCACGGCCTGCTGCGAAAAATAGGCTATAAACTCTGAAAGAACAAATAACTTCCGGATACGTTGACGTGTGTCCTGTTCCGGTTGTGGGGCGGAGTAAGGACGACGATACTCCAGCCGTTAGCGAGGTTAAGATTGTCTCTTGCTTTGGGAAGGTTTTTTGCTATAATACGACGGATATAATATATATATTATATCCCCGAAGCATAAGGCAAACGGGCTTCATTCCGTTACCACGGTCCCGGGAATAGTGATTGCGGACAGCAAAGGCGGGTTAGAAGATGGAACTTAGAAATATCTCCAAACAGGTTGCCCGGTTTATCTCCTGGGCGGCTCTGGTGACCTGTTCTTTGATAATCAAGGTGTTGCCGGGCGCTTTTCTTTACGGATTCGCCGGTGTTCTGGGGCGGCTTTTCTATATAATCGCGGCTAAACACCGCAAAATTGCCCTGGAAAGTCTGCATATCGCTTTCGGCAGGGAGAAGAGCGAGAAAGAGATGAAAGAGATTTCCCGGGAATGTTTTATTTCTATAGCTAAATCCGGAGCGGAGATACTTAAACTGACGGTAGATCATGAATATATGTCCGCAAGGGTGGAGATAGAGGGGGAAGAGCATCTTGAGAAAGCCTTGGCCCTTGGCAACGGCGTTATCCTGGTCAGCGCTCATTTCGGTAACTTTCCGCTGTTGATCTCCAAACTGGATATCAAGGGTTATAAGATCGGGGTTATTATGCGCAGGATGCGGGATATCCGCACCGAACGGTTCCTGATCCGCAAGCGGAGCAAGTTCGGGATGAGGATCATTTACAGTCAACCCCGGCAGGCGTGCGTTGCCGAGACCCTGCGCGCCCTGCGTAATAACGAAATAGTTTTTATCCCGATGGACCAGAATTTCGGCACTGCCGGCGTATTCGTGGATTTCTTCGGCAGGAAAGCGGGCACCGCCACCGGGCCGGTAGTCCTGGCGCAACGCACCGGATCGGCGATAGTGCCGTGTTTTATATTCAGGCAGCCGGATAATACTCACCGGATAGTTTTTGAGCCGCAGTTACAGTTGTCGGAAGGCGAAGGCGCGCTTATAGATAACGTCCAGCGCATCACTTCTATCATAGAGATCTATATCAGGAAACATCCCGGTGAATGGGGTTGGATGCACAGGCGCTGGAAGGCGCGTCCTGCCGGGGAAACCTGAACGCCGGCGCGTAGTTTCGCCAAGTTTTAGTGGCGGAAGATCCGGCTTCTATTTTGCGGCTAGCGTAAGTCTATGTAACAATGTAGTCGGATATTTTTTGTGGTAAGATAAAAAATAATCAAAAATGAATACCCGGATTCTTGACCGCGGGGTTCATTGTAAAACGAAAGGGGGACGAGATGGCTGATGAAGCGAAGAAAGACGAAAAGAAATGCGGTTGTAAGAAAACAATGGCGACCGTATTCAAGTTTCTTTTGGGCCTGGTTTTCTTAGGTCTGGGCGCGTGGGCTGTGATCGGCTGGTTTGAAAGCCTGAAGATCGTATTTATGGGATGTATAGGCTTGTTTCTCATACTTGCCGGGATAATTACGCTTGCTATCGCCAAGGAATAGAGCAGAAAAAGGGAAGCTGCCCGGGTCTCTTGTAAAGAGGGGCCCGGGATTATCCCTGAAACCGCGTCCGTCTGCCGCTCAATGAGCGAAGGATCTGGCCGCGTATGGTGCCTACGGAGTGAACTGTCAAATTAATCCGGGAGATTGCGGGGGCGCAGTGCCCTGCATTCGAACGGACATATTTGATCGGAGCGCAGAATTCCCGAATGCCGAGTATTAATATCGTCTATCGGTTACGGTCACGATACCCTTGTTTTAGTCTCGCCAATGTTTCAGTGGCGGACGTTTCGTCTATCGGTAACGAAGTCTCGCCAATGTTTTAATGGCGGACGGTTACGGCTTTCTGACGTTACCGTAACCGAAAACCGATACGGGCTTCGTTACCATAGCCGTAGCCGGTATTTTAATGGCGGGCGAAGCCCGACAATTGTGTGTCCTGAGCGTAGTCGAAGGACTGAGTGAGTAGTGCAGGGGTCAAATTTAGACTTTCGATCTTCAAATACTAAGAAAACTTTTGTAACAAGGTAATAGAATAAATGCGAATAAATGTAAAAGAGGAAAGATTAGGAATACCGGACAATGAACGCCGATAACAGGGGGATGAATTGATGGAAGGCATATTGAAAAGGGAGTTTGTTTTAGATAAAACTTTATCCAGGGGTATTCTTATCGTTTTTTTCGCGGCAGCCATTACTTTGGGGGCGCATGCGCGGATCCCTTTGCCTTTTACTCCCGTGCCGTTGACTCTGCAGACATTTTTCGTGCTTTTGTCGGCGGCGTTGCTGGGCGCGCGTCTGGGGATGGCCGCTCAGGCGTTGTATATCTGCGCCGGGATCTCGGGACTGGGGGTTTTTACCGGTTCCGGCGGCGGATTTTCTTATTTCCAGGGTGTCACCGGCGGATACCTGGTGGGTTTTATGGCGGCGTTATTCACCGTTTCTTCTCCGGCTGCCGGGACCGGCAACAGTTTTATCCGTATAGCCGGAGTTTTTCTGCTGGCGGATTTTCTTATTCTTGCCTGCGGCACGCTTTGGCTTAAAGTGGTATGCGGTTATGGCGCGGCACAGTCGATGTTGTGCGGGTTCTGGCCTTTTGTCCCGGGAGACGCGTTGAAAGCGGTTCTCGCGGCCTGGGTTTATGTTAAAACGTCGTCCAGGATCAAAGAGATCATATCTTGATCTTGCATTATCAATGTCCGCCGCGCGGGCAATTTCTACCGTCTTGACAAAGACGGGGGCTTGTGTTAAAGTGTGCCCTGACAACGGTGACTTACGGCCTAGGACCCGGCTTGATGCCGGCGGCAAAGGAGGAGTTACAATGAGGATTGACAGAGTATTGATCACGACGGTCGCGGTAGTCTTCTTCTTTGTTTGCGGGATATGCCTGGCCGAAGATCAAAGCCAGGACAGTAAGACGATAGAAAATCAGGCCATTGCCGATAGCGGGCTAAAAGAAGTTCAGTGGCTGTGGGGAGAAGTCGTTTCTGTAGATGCTTCCAGGAAACAGATCACCGTAAAGTATCTTGATTACGAGACGGATAACGAGAAGGAAATAACCCTTTCGGTTAACGATAAGACTTCTTACGAGAATATAAAAGAGATCTCCGAGTTAAAAGCGCAGGATATCGTAAGCGTTGATTATATTTCCGAGGCCGACGGAAACAATACGGTCGTTAATATCAGCGTGGAGAAACTTGAGGACGGCCAGGGGATTCCGGAAAGCGAATCCCCGGAACCGCCGGCCGCGCAGGCGCCTGCGGAAACTGAGCAGCCCGGAGGATAATCTTTCCGCGAGATGGATTTTTCGGAAAGGCAGGCGTTGAGCCTGCCTTTTTTATTCTCCTAATTTCTCTTAACTCTCCTGATTTTTGCGGGACGGCGGCGATGAAAGAAATAAAACTTGTCATATTCGATCTTGACGGTACTCTTATAGACGCTTACGCGGCCATCGCGGATAGCTTTAATCACGCGATGCGGCGCATAGGCCTGCCGGTAAAGCCGGCCCGGGTGATCCGCAAAGCCGTGGGCGGCGGAGATGCAAATTTATTGCGGCCGTTTGTCCCGGCCGGGGACATCGAAAAAGCGCTCGTTATTTACAGAAGGCATCACGCTGCCGCTTTACGCGAGAAGTCGCGTTTGCTTCCGGGCGCGGCCGGATTAATGAAATATTTAGAAAGACAGGGAGTGTTGATGGCTGTCGCCAGCAATCGTCCGACGCGTTTCTCCGGGATATTGCTGAAGCATCTTGGTCTGGAAAGGCGTTTCGCTTATGTGCTTTGCGCCGATAAATTGGAGAAAGGCAAACCGGATCCGTTAATATTGCGTTTAATACTGCGCAAACTCGGGATAAGACGGAAGAACGCGTTGTATGTGGGGGATATGGGGATTGACGCGCTGGCCGGCCGGAGGGCCGGGATAAGAACGGCGATCGTGCTTACCGGTTCCGGGGAAAGAAAAGAAGTAAAATCCTTCTCTCCCTGGAAGATAGTGTCGGATCTCGAAGAATTGCGAAAAATCTTGACCCGTTCTTCGTTATAAGATAAAATGAAACTCCGCGGGTTAAAACCCGCGGTTTTCCGGACGCCAATGCATAAAGACCGTTGCCCATATTCAGCCCGCGAACCGGATATATGTTCCCGCAGAGGTCAATTTGAAAAAAGCCCTTCTTTTGCTTTTTCTTAGTTTAAGCCAGATTGTTTTTATCTGTGGATGCGGCACTCCCGGATTTCCCCTAATGGCCAGGAGGTCTGAAAGTAAAGCGGGAGTTATTCCTTTGCCGGCTTATTCAGGCCCGAAAGCCAGGATCGCCGTGGCTTCTTTTGAGGTGAGGTCCGAGAAGACAGACGCGGAGATCGGCGCGGCCCTGCGGGGGATGTTGCTGAGCGGCGTTGCCAACAGCGGCCGGTTCTCTATTCTGGAATTGCCTCCCGCGCAGGAGGCTCCGGCATCCGTCGTTAAGAGTGACGGTGTGCAGGAGCAAAAGGACAAGCCGGAATTGATAATCACCGTCAGCGTCAATGAATTCGAGCCGCAGGCTTCCGGGGGCAGGGAAGGGCTGGGAGGCGGCGGAAGCGTGTCCGGGGGAGTACTCGGAGGGTTGTTGGGCGCGTCAGTGAATAAAGCGCATATTGCCCTGGAAATAAGGATTGTCAACGCCGCCAATTCTGAAGTCGTGGCTTCCACAAGAGTCCAGGGACAGGCGTCGGATGTTTCGATAAAGTCCTACTCCGGAGCGCCCGAGGGGTGGGTTTTGGGAGGTGGCCTTTCCCGCTATGTGAATTCGCCGATGGAACAGGCCATCAGAAGCTGTATGGTAGAGGCGGTCCGGTATATAGTTCAGGCGGTGCCGGCCAATTATTACAAATATTAAGCGGCGGTATCTTCAGCAGGTTTACATAATAATCATAGACACTTAGATAGTTGAAAGGAAGGTAAAAAATGGGAAAAAGAAAACGCAGAGGCAAGCTGAACTGGCGTTCCAAGAAGGCCAATAAAGGAAGAAAACCCTGCCTGGGATAGATGATTATGGAGGAGAGTAAAGTTATCCTGTCGGAGAGACATATTCCTTCCGTCTGGTATAACCTGGCGGCTGATCTGCCTTTTCCCGTCCCTCCGGCATTGAACCCTTCCACCGGCAGGCCGTTATCCGCGGATGATCTGCGGGGCATATTCCCGCTTTCGCTGATCAAACAGGAAATGAGCCGGCAGAAAGAAATCGGCATACCTTCCGCAGTAAGGGATATCTATCGCCTCTGGAGGCCGACCCCTTTAAAGAGAGCCTTGCGTCTGGAGAAGTATCTTAAAACAAAAGCGCGCATTTATTATAAAGATGAAAGCGTTTCTCCCACCGGCAGCCACAAGACCAATACTTCCATAGCGCAGGCCTATTTCAATAAAAAAGAAGGAATCTCCCGTCTTACCACCGAAACCGGCGCCGGCCAATGGGGAGCGGCATTGAGTTTTGCCTGCAATGTATTCTCCATAAAATGCCGCGTTTATATGGTCAAGGTGAGTTTCAACCAGAAACCTTCCCGGCGTTCTTTGATGAAGATCTGGGGCGCGGAAGTGATCGCTTCTCCCTCGGGAACTACCGTCAGCGGCCGCGGTATATTGAAGGAAAATCCCGGCTGCCAGGGAAGCCTGGGCGTGGCTATTTCCGAAGCCGTGGAAGAAGCCGCCAAAAGGAAAGATACCAATTACGCCCTCGGCAGCGTGTTGAATCACGTGCTTTTGCATCAGACTGTCATCGGCCAGGAGGCCAAGGAACAGCTTAAATTGATCGGCGAAGTGCCGGATTTCGTGATCGCTTGCGTGGGCGGCGGCAGCAACTTTGGCGGGCTCGCGTTTCCTTTCGTGGCCGATAAGCTCGGCAAACACCCGGATATGCGTATAATCGCGGTTGAACCGACAGCCTGTCCCACTCTCACAAAAGGGCTCTATGAATACGACTTCGGCGATACTTCTTCCCTGACCCCCTTATTGAAAATGTTCACGCTCGGGCATAAATTCATGCCTGCTTCCATACACGCCGGAGGTTTAAGGTATCATGGATGCTCTCCTTTGGTAAGTCTGCTGTGCCGCCGGAAAATAGCCGAGGCCAGGGCCTATCCGCAATTGGAAGTCTTCAAAGCCGCACTGGCGTTTGCCCGCTCCGAAGGCATAGTCCCCGCTCCGGAAACGGCGCACGCCGTGAAAGCAGCTATTGATGCCGCCAGGTCCGCGCCAAAAGACGCCTGTATCCTTTTTAATTTCAGCGGCCACGGTTTCCTTGATTTGGCTTCTTACGATAAGTTTCTCAGCGGTGAACTGCGGAATTTCTCGCACCCGGCCCGGGAAATCCGGCGTTCTTTGAAAAACCTACCGGCAGTCTGCTTTAAGGAATAACCGTTTTGACACTCCTGTTTTTAATTTTTCGCCTCGAGAGCAACCGGCATCATTTGTGCATAGAGTATTGAGCTGCGAGTATCGAGTGAATACAAAATATGATACGCGGCTCTTCCGGAAAGGTTTTAGAGAATGTCTTCTGAAAAACACATAAAAGCCGTGGCGCTTATTTCCGGGGGGCTGGATAGTGTCCTCGCCGCCAAAATGGTTATCGATATGGGTATAGAGGTCATCCCGTTGCATGTCCGGTTACCTTATCTGCCGCGCGAGCGCGATAGATCCGGAGCAAGGGGCAGGATGAATGCCTGCCTGGAGAAATGGGCGGGAAGAGCGGTCTGCGGGATCGACGCCGGCGAAGAAGCGGTCGAAATATTAAAGTCGCCCAAATACGGTTTCGGCGCGAATATGAACCCCTGCGTCGACTGCCGGATCCTGATGCTCAAGAAAGGCGCGGAATTTATGCGTCGGAGCGGAGCGGATTTCATTATAACCGGAGAGGTCGTCGGACAGCGCGGTATGTCGCAGCGCAGGCAGGCGCTGGAGACCGCAGACAGCGAAAGCGGACTGTCCGGATTAATTCTGCGGCCTCTTTCCGGCCTGCTTATGCCGGAAACTACGCCCGAGAAAAACGGCTGGATCGCGCGCGAAAAAATGCTTGGTCTAAACGGACGTTCCCGGCAGCCGCAGTTGCGCCTGGCGGAATCCCTGGGGATAGAGGAACCGGTGAATGCCGCCGGAGGATGCCTTTTGACCGATCCGATCTTTTCCGTCCGGCTGCGGGATCTGTCCGCTCACGAAGGAGTCGATGTGGAAGGGCTGGAATTGCTTAAGATCGGCAGGCATTTCAGGCTTTCCCGACAGGCGAGATTGATAGTCGGCAGGGACGAGAAAGAAAACAACCTGCTTCCTGCTTTCTCTCAACCGGGAGATGTCCTTTTTTATACAATAGATATTGCCGGGCCAGCCGGATTGGGCAAGGGGATATTCGACCCCGGTCTTTTATCACTGGCAGGTTCTTTTATCGCGTATTATTGCCGTCCTGCTCCCGGGAGCAGCGTGCGGATGATCTGCAAAGAATATCCGGACGGGACGGCGAGAGAATTTTTGTCACCGCCTGCGGAGGAAAAGCTATTGGAAAGTTTTCGCGCCGGGGCGAAGAATAACATCAAGCAGGATTGAAGAAGCGGATCTCCAAGGAGGAGGGAAATATGCTAAAGGGAAAGAAAGTATCGGCTGTCTTGATTGTCTTGGGGGCGGCGGTAGTCTTTATGGTCGGGATGTCTTTTTTGCGTCTTAATAATTCCCACCGGATAGTGATCAGCAGGTTCGACTCTAAGAATTCCGTTAAAACCGTGGAATACGGCAGCAGAGATTTTAATCTGGCAGTAGAGAGTTCCGCAAAAAGCGAAGTGCCGTTCGGGCGTTCGCTTAAATTAACTTTGAAACTTATTCCCGGCAGTTATAATTTCTTGGCTTCCGGGCAGGGGCTTATCGAAAAAAAATGCGACTGGGAAAACAGGCCGGATAAGTTGAATTGGGATGATATTATCGGGATCTCGTATAAGGTTTTTATCGAACCCGTCAAAGGCGCCCCCGTGAAGGTGAAGATGGTCAAGATCGCCACCGATATCATCGATGGTGACGGCGAGATACTGCGCGCGTCCAAGATCGTGCATACCGGGGAATGGATAGAAGAGAGGGTTTATTTCAAAGAACTTACCACCCGTTATGATTATCAGCGCGATTGGAAGAGCGTCAGATGGAACGGAACGGGTGAAGGCAAGACTTCTTTAAGCCAGGTCGATAACGGTGTTAAATCTTATCAATTCGAAATTATCGGGATTGTCTGCGATAAACCTGTTGATTTGACGGGGAATCAGGTGCAAATCGTTCTGTATATAGATGAAGTGGCTTTGATCCGCTGACCTGGCGGGCAGAATAAGATAAAATATGGATAAAGAAGCGATATTGTACGAGAAACTGGAGAACGGCGCGGTGCGCTGCCGGCTCTGCTGCCATTATTGCCGGATCAACGACGGGAGCAGTGGGATCTGCGGGGTGCGTTTTAACAAAGACGGCACTTTGATGACGCACGCTTACGGCAACCCGGTTTGCGGGAATGTCGATCCTGTGGAGAAGAAGCCGCTTTACCATTTCTTGCCCGGCACGTTGAGTATGTCGATAGCCTTCCCGGGATGCAACTTCAGGTGCGGGTTTTGCCAGAACTGGCAGATATCGCAGGATGTTTCTTCGTATGACGGAGCGCCGCAAGAGAAGTATTTTCCGCCGCGGGATATTGCGGACGCGGCGGTAAACAACAATTGCGCCAGTGTGTCCTATACTTACACCGAACCGACGATATTCATGGAATACGCTCTGGATACCTGTAAAGCGGCGCGTGAAAAAGGGCTGAAGAATATCTTTGTTACCAACGGTTATATGTCTCCGTCAGCTCTGGAGGCCGCCGCCCCCTGGCTGGACGCCGCCAATGTGGACATTAAATTCTTTAAAGATGCTTCATACCTGGAGCACTGCGGCGCGAAATTGGAGCCGGTATTGGAATCCGTGCGTCTGATGAAAAAACTCGGCATTTGGGTGGAGATCACCACTTTGTTGATCCCCGGGGTTAATGATTCCGTTCCGGAACTTAAAGGTTTAGCCGGGTTCATTTCCTCTCTGGACAGAAAGATCCCCTGGCATATTTCCCGTTTTCATCCCGATTATAAGTTCAACGCTTGCAAGTCCACCCCGGAACCGGAGATAAGGAAAGCCGTTGAGATAGGACGGCAGGCGGGGTTGTTCTACGTTTATGCCGGGAACGTCTCCGGAGGATGGGGCGGCGATACCCATTGCCATAAATGCCAAACCCTTCTGGTAAAAAGAGAAATATTTAGTATACTGAATTATGGTCTTAAAGACGGCAAATGCCCTTTTTGCGGGGAAAAGATCCCCGGGGTATTCGACGGCGGCCGGTAAATATACATAAAAGGAAGGATCTCAAGGTGCTTACAGGTCAGAACTCTCCGGTGAACTGGTGGCAGAAGGATATTGACAGCGCAGCGAAGGAATTGGGAACCGACCTGAATAAAGGGTTGTCCCTGCAGACAGCCGGAGACCGTTTACATGAATACGGGCATAACGAGCTGCAGGAAGCGGCGCATGACTCGGCGCTGGATATTTTCCTGGCGCAGTTCAAGAGTTTTATTATCTGGGTGCTTATAACGGCCGCCGTAATATCCGGTTTTCTTAATGAGTGGGGAGACGCTTTGGCAATTCTGGCCGTGGTTGTCCTGAACGCTTTTTTGGGATTCATCCAGGAATACCGGGCGGAGAAGTCCCTGGCAGCGTTAAAGAAAATGTCCAGTCCTGTGTCGCGCATAATACGCAGCGGCGTCAGGGGCATGGTTCCTTCGCGGGACCTGGTACCCGGGGACCTGGTTGAAATAGAGGCCGGGGATAATTTGCAGGCTGACTGCCGGCTGGCCTGGGCGACCCAGAATTTTTCCGTCCAGGAGGCGAGTCTTACCGGAGAATCCACCCCGGTCGGCAAGACCATCCTTCCTTTGAATATCGCAGATGTCGGCCTGGCGGACAGGGCCAATATGGTATATATGGGGACTTCCGTAGTTGCCGGTAAAGCCAGGGCGCTGGTCGTCGGCACCGGGATGCGCACCGAACTCGGTAAAATCGCCGGAATGATCCAGCAGCAGGTGATGGAACAGACTCCTTTGCAGCGCAAACTGGAGGAATTCGGCAGGTGGATCGTTTATATCTGTTTTGCGCTCGTGGGGGTGGTTTTCCTTATGGAAATGCTGCGCGGCGGAAAGATCCTGGATGTGTTCCTTACCGCGGTCAGCCTGGCGGTTGCGGCGATCCCGGAAGGCCTGCCGGCTGTGGTTACGGTGGCGCTGGCTCTGGGGGTGCAGCGTATGGCAAAACGCAATGCCTTGATCAGGAAACTGCCTTCAGTGGAGACCCTCGGATGCGCCACGGTGATCTGTTCCGATAAGACGGGGACTTTGACTAAAAATGAAATGACGGTGCAGCGGATAGCCGTGTTCAACCGCGTGTTCTCGGTGGAAGGCACGGGGTATTCTCCGGTAGGCGATTTTCTACTGGACGGGAATAAGGCGGCCCTCCAGGATCATCCCGAACTAAAGAAAACCCTGGAATGCGGCGTGCTTTGCAACGGAGCGGAACTGGTCCTTTCTTCCGGGAACGCCAGCGTGGTCGGTGATCCCACGGAGGGCGCGATACTGGTCGCTGCGGCCAAAATGGGGATCGATAAAGCGGCGCTGGAGAAGGCATTTCCGTTCGTGGAAGAGATCCCGTTCGACCCGAAACGCAAAAAAATGAGCATAATCCGCAGGCAGGAAGATCAATTCACGGTATTCGTCAAGGGCGCTCCGGATATACTGCTTGAGGATTGTTCCGAAGTTGAAGAGAACGGTGTCAGGCGCAGGCTGACGCAGGAAGAGAAAAAACGCATACTCGACGCGAACAACAGTCTGGCCGACGGCGCGATGCGCGTGCTGGCAGTGGCCTATCGTACTCTGGACGGGCAGCCCGGAGAATATAATCCTGATTTCATAGAGCGTTACCTGGTTTTCTGCGGGTTGATCGCGATGATGGACCCGCCCCGCAGGGAAGCTGCGGAGGCGGTCGCCAAATGCAGAAAGGCTGGCATCCGCACAGTGATGATCACCGGGGATCACAAGAATACCGCCGTGGCCATCGCGCGCAGCCTGGGGTTTTTCGAGACAGGGGCGTCGGCTTTAAGCGGCGAAGAGCTGGACCGTCTCTCCGAAGAGGAGTTCGCTTCCCGGGTGGAGAATATAGCGGTGTACGCGCGGGTATCGCCGGAACATAAATTAAGGATCGTGCGTGCCTGGCGTAAACGCGGCGAGATCGTGGCGATGACCGGCGACGGGGTGAACGACGCGCCCGCGGTCAAAGAAGCGGATATCGGGGTCGCCATGGGCATAACAGGTACCGACGTGACCAAGGAGGTCTCCGATATGGTGGTCACGGACGATAATTTCTCCTCCATCGTCGCGGCGGTGGAGGAGGGCCGCGGGATATACAGCAACATCCGCAAATTCATCCATTATCTGCTTTCCTGCAATACGGGAGAAATCATGGTGATGTTCGCCGCTTCCGTAGCCGGTCTGCCTGTGCCGTTGTTGCCTATACATATTCTCTGGGTGAATCTGGTGACCGACAGCCTGCCTGCCCTGGCTTTGGGGGTGGAACCTGTCGAGCCGGACATAATGTCCAGGCCTCCCCGCGATCCGCAGGAGAAGATCATCGATAAGCAGCGTCTGATGCTGATGCTTTTTCAGGGAAGCCTGATCGCTTTCTGCAGCCTTGCCGCGTTCATCTTCGAGTTGTTTGTCAGAAAACAGGGGTTGATGGAAGCCAGGACAGCGGCCTTTATCGTGCTTTCCTGCAGCCAGTTGTTCCACGCTTTCAATTGCCGCAGCGCCAGGCAGTCGGTATTCGTTTTGGGGATATTCTCCAATACCAAGCTGGTAGCGGCGGTATCGGTATCCTTCCTGCTTTTACTGGCGGCGGTCTATCTGCCGATCTTTTCCGATATCTTTAGTGTTTCCTCCCCGGATCCGCTCGATTGGGTGGTGATGGTGGCGCTTTCTTCTCTACCTTTATGGTGTGTGGAGTTAATGAAGAAAATGCGTAAAAGTAAAGAATGAAAAAAACCGTTATTCTCTTGTCGGGAATGCATTGCGCTTCCTGCGCCCTGAATATCTCCGGAGCGCTTAAGAAACACCGGGGCGTATCCGGCGCGGAAGTCAGTTTTTCCTCAGGCCGGGCCTATCTGACTTACGATGAGCAGGTAACCGGTATCAAAGAAATAATATCCCTGATCAGCAGCCTGGGATATAGCGCTTATCCTTTGCCGGAGCGGGTCTCCGGGCAGGTTTTTAAACAGGCGCTCCGCCGTAAAGAAATCCGCGTTCTGGTCTTGCGATTCAGCGTCTCTCTTATTCTGTCCCTGCCTCTTTTTTATTACGCGATGCGCCATTTGCCGGCTTCCGCCGCGATCCAGGCTTTCCTGGCGGGCGGAGTATTGTTTATCAACCGGAATTTTTTCGTCAAAGGATTCAAGGCCCCGTTCGTCTCCGGTTACGCGACCATGGATACGCTTGTCGCTCTTGGGGCGGGGACCGCTTACGCTTACAGCATCTTCGGGACTTTCGTTATACACGTCCGGGGGATTTATTACGAGACCGCCGCTTTTCTGGTCACGTTCGTCTGTCTGGGAAAGTTGCTGGAAGCCGCGGCCAGGGGCGGCATTTCCGAGGCCGTAGGGAAATTGATCTCCTTACAGCCGGAAAAGGCCAACCTTGTTTCAGGAAAGGAAGTGAGCGAAGTCCCGTTGTCTTCGGTAAAACCCGGGGATATGCTGATGGTTAGGCCGGGTGAGCGCGTGCCTCTGGACGGCGCGGTTACGCAGGGCGACAGTCTTGTGGAGGAGTCTATGCTGACAGGAGAAAGCCTGCCTGTAGAAAAGACTCCCGGAACGCGGGTTTCCGCAGGAACGCTTAATACAAACGGCCTTTTGATCTTTACGGTCTCTTCCGCGAATGCCGCGGATACGGCATTGGCGCGTATAATATCCATGGTAGAGGAAGCGCAGTCGTCCCGGGCCCCGGTGCAGGACTTTGCGGACAGGATCTCCGCCGTATTCGTGCCCGTAGTGTTCAGCCTGGCGCTGGTCTCTTCTCTGGCGTGGAAATTTTCCGGCCGGGGATGGGATTTTACGGTGAATATTCTTGTTTCGGTATTGATCATTTCCTGTCCCTGCGCGTTCGGTTTGGCCGCGCCCGCGGCCCTGGTCTCCGGCATAACTTCCGCCGCCCGGCGCGGCATATTGATTAAGACCGCCGCGGCCGTGGAAAACCTCTGCAAAGTAGATACTGTGGTGCTGGATAAAACCGGAACGCTTACCGAAGGCGCCCCGGAAGTTCTCTCTGTCCTGTCTTTTTCCGGGACGCAGGAGTCGGTATTAAGCAAAGCGGCTTCAGTCGCGCTGAATTCTTCTCATCCGCTTTCAGGAGCGATCACGCGCGCCGCGCAGAAACGTAAGATCAATTCCGTGGCGCCCGCGCAAGGATTGCTTTATTATTCCGGCCGCGGTATTAAATGCGCGTTGAACGGCAAGCCGGTAGTTTTCGGCAGCGGGGAATTCCTTGCCGCAGAAGGGGTGGTGATCCCTGCCGCGGCATTAGAACAGGCGCGCAAAGAAGAAGATATGGGGAACAGCCTGGTTTGGCTGGCGGAAGAAGGGAAGTTGGCCGGCATCATCGCAGCCGGTGATAATGTAAGGCCGGGATCCGAACGGGCGATACGGCATTTGCTTGAGATGGGCAAACGGGTGGTTATGTTAAGCGGAGACAACCGCCGGGCAGCCGCGGCCGTCGCCGCCGAACTCGGCATAAAAGATTTCTACGCCGGGGTTGCCCCCGCCGACAAAGCCGGTATTATAACCGGGTTGCGTTCCGAAGGCCGCAGGGTAGCCATGGTCGGTGACGGAATAAACGACAGCCCGGCCCTGGCCTCCGCCGATGTCGGCATCGCGCTGGGGTCGGGCACGGACATCGCTATAGAGTCTGCCGATATAATCCTGACCGGCCCCGGGCTTTCCGGAGCGGTTGAGGCGCTTTCTCTCAGCTGCGGGACAATGCGCAGGATCCGCCAGAATTTTTTCTGGGCTTTTCTTTATAATGCCGTCTGTATTCCGGTTGCCGCCGGGGTCCTCTATCCCTTTACCGGGATATTGCTTACTCCCGCAATGGCCGCCGCCGCCATGGTCTTCAGTTCTTTGTCCGTGACCTTTAATTCCCTGCTTACCGGTGCAATCCCCGTTAAGAAAATAGTTTACTAAGATGTTCTTTTGCTGGTAAAATAGGATGCTTTCAAAGAGGAATAATCAAGCGTATCGCGGAGAACAAAAATGATGCTGGAAGTTAAAGATCTCAGCGTGGATATTTCCGGGCAGCATATCCTTCAGGGCGTAAGTATGCATATACGCAAAGGGGAAGTGGTGGTCTTGTTCGGCCCCAACGGCAGCGGCAAAAGCACGTTGTTGAAAGCCCTGATGGGGTTTGAGGGATACTCTGTGACCACGGGCGAGATCCTACTGAAAGGCGTAAAGATAGACGGTCTTCCCATGGAAGAAAGAGTGAAACTCGGGATCGGGTTGATGTATCAGCATCCTCCGCAGGTGCGCGGCGTCAAACTGGCCCAGATAGCCGGGCGTCTTAACGCGGACGCTTCCCTGGTGGGGACGATGGCGGAGAAACTCTCTTTATCTGCCCACCTGCAGCGGGATATAAATATGGGTTTCTCCGGAGGTGAGATGAAACGCTCGGAACTTTTTCAGCTGATACTGCAGGATCCGGACCTTTTGTTGTTGGATGAGCCGGAATCGGGAGTGGACCTGGAGAATATTTCGGTGATGGGCAGGGTGCTTAACGATTATCTGAAGAACGAAGGCAAATCGGCCTTGATCATAACCCACACCGGTTATATCCTCGATTATATAGACGCTAAAAAAGGCTGCGTGATGATCGACGGCAGGATGTGGTGCGTAGGCAGGCCTAAAGAGATATTCGAGAATATAAGGAACCGCGGTTACGATAAATGCATAGGATGCGATGACAGAGCAAAATCGGCGCGATAACCTGGAAGAACGGGACCGGGAAACGATCATTTCTTCGGGAATGGATTTTTCCGAGAAGGAACGTTCCGGAAGTTTCCTGCAGCAGGATTCCGGATTGATGTTCGCGCGTTCTCTTTCCGACGGCCTGGAGATAATGGAGATACGGGAAGCCCTGGACAGGGACCCGGAGGCCGCCGGCTATTTCGGCGCCAACTTCCGCGCCGCCGGCAGGGATTTCGACAGGGAGACCGAAGGAGGTTATTTTATAAGAGTTAAACGCGGGTACAGCATCGAGTTTCCCGTGCAGGCCTGCCTTTTCCTCAAGCAGCGCGGATTCAAGCAGAAAGTGCATAATCTTATCGTCGTGGAAGAAGGGGCAAAGGCGTATATAATAACGGGCTGTTCCGCCTCTCATTCAGCTTCCGAAGGCATACACCTCGGCATTTCGGAATTTTTCGTGCATAACGGAGCGTATCTCAATTTTACCATGGTCCATTCCTGGCAGGAAGACGTCAGCGTAAAGCCGGTGAGCATAGCTTCCGTGGGCGAGGACGCGGTCTTCATTTCCAATTACGTCTGCCTTAAACCCGTGCGCGACGTGACTATGTATCCCACGGCGCTGCTGCACGGTAAAAAAGCGCGGGCCAGTTTTAATTCCATCATACTTTCTCATCCGGGTTCACTGCAGGACATCGGTTCAAGGGTGGTACTTCAGGCCGAACATACCCAGGCGGAGATCATCTCCAGAGCGATAAGTCTGGGGGGGAAGGTGATCGCGCGCGGCAATATCAAAGCGGCGGCCCGTAATGTTAAGGGCCATCTTGAATGCCGGGGTTTGATCCTTCCGGAGCAGGGAAGTATTTACGCTATCCCGGAAATGGAGAGCGATTACCGGGATGTCGATCTGTCGCACGAAGCGGCAATAGGCAGGATCAATAAAGATGAGATCGAATATCTGCGCTGCCGCGGGTTCTCCCCGCAGGAAGCGCAGTCGTTGATAGTGCGCGGTTTTATGGACGTGGGGGTGCTGGGATTGCCCGATAAGCTGAAAACGGAGATAGAGAATCTGGAAAACAGCACATTGAAGGCGGGTTTGTAAACGGAAGGATATACCGGGATGTTGAAACCGAGAGTGGCGGTCATCGGCGGCGGCAACGTCGGCATACGTTACGCCTACAGCCTGATGTTCAGCGGCGCGGCCAGGTCGATCGTTATCGTGGATATCGATACCCGGCGCGCCGAAGGGGAAGTCCTGGATCTGTCCAGCGGTATGCCTTACATCGCCTCTCCTGTGGAGATATCCTCCGGGACATACGCGGATATCGCCGGTTCGGATCTGGTGGTGATCACCGCCGGGCGCAAACAGGATCCCGGCCAGACGCGTATGGAATTGGCCAAAGACAATGTCGGGCTTTTCCGGAAGATCATCCCCGAGATCGTCAAACACGCGCCCGAAGCAGTATTCCTGGTGGTCTCCAATCCGGTGGATGTTCTTTCCTACGCCGCCTATAAATTTTCCGGTAAACCTTCCCGGGAAGTGGTCGGATCAGGCACAGTGCTTGATTCCGGCAGGCTGCGCTGGCTGCTTTCCTGTCATTGCGGAGTAGACGCGCGCAACATTCACGCCTATATGCTCGGAGAGCACGGGGACAGCGAATTCCCGGTCTGGAGCCGCGCGATGATCGGCGGGATACTGCTGGATGAATATTGCCCGGTCTGCGGCAGGTGCGACCGCAGGGACGTGCTTGGAAATATATCGGAGGAAGTGCGCAGTTTCGCCTACCGGGTCATCGAACGTAAAGGGGAGACTTCCTACGGGATAGGCCTGGCGCTGGTGCGTATCACGCGGGCGATCCTGCACGACCAGAATTCCATTCTGCCGGTGGGGTGTCTTGCGGATGATTATTACGGCATAAATAATCTCTATATGAGCCTGCCCGCGGTGGTGAACCGTTCGGGAGTTCGGCAGGTATTCAAGCCGAAGTTGAATGACGGGGAGCTCGCCTTGTTAAAGAGATCCGCCGCGGCGATAAGAACCGTGCTTGACGAGTGCGGGTTATGAAATTCATAAGCGCAGTATTCACCGGCAGCGTGGACAGGTCGGCGGACATCAAAAGTTTCCGTTTTTCCTGCGCAGAAAAAATAGATTTTCTGCCCGGCCAGTTCCTGAAGCTGATCTTTGACGAGACCGCGATGGAGAACAGAGAATTGAATAAGTATCTTTCTTTCTCCTGTTCGCCTCACCGCGGTTATGCGGAGGTGACCAAAAGGCTTACCGGGAGCAGATTCTCTTCCAGGCTGCAGAGTCTGAAGCCCGGGGACAGAGTAACGCTGCAGGCCCCTATGGGCAACTGCGTTTTTAACCGGGAATACGCCAAGGTAGGGTTTATCGCCGGAGGCATAGGGATCACCCCGGTGATCTCCATTATCGATTATCTGGTCTATAACGGATTGCATACCGACGCCGTTCTTTTTTATTCCAGCAAGACGCAGCAGGAAATAGCTTTCAGGAGGGAACTGGATGAGTGGTGTTCCGGGAACGATAGGCTTAAAGTGCATTATACGGTTACGGACTGTCCGCCGCAGGATCATATCTGTTCCTATGGACGCATAGACCGTGTTCTATTGGAAAACCTTGAGCCGGGCTTTAAAGACAGGACCGTGTTCATTTTCGGCCCGCCGGCGATGGTGAACGAGATGACGGCGGTGTGCCGGGAGATCGGGTGTCCGGACAGCAATCTCAGGTTGGAGAGTTTCTCGGGGTATTGATTCGCACGCTAAAAAAGGAGGGCGGGATGAGTTCGATGAAAGATATAATACAGAACGCTGACTGGAAGACGGAAAAACACGTGCCGGTCATAGAACTGCCTGCGCAGGCGTTAAAAGGAGAAATGTTCGAGATAACCGTGACGGTCGGCAGGCAGATAGCGCATCCGAACACCACCGAGCATTATATCGCCTGGATGGAAGTTTATTTCCTGCCGCAGGGTGAGAAGTTCCCTTATCAACTCGCCAGGTGCGAATTCGCCGCGCACGGGGCTTCTATCCAGGGGCCGAATACAAGCGGCGTTTATTCTTTCCCGGAGGCGAAGGTGAAGATGAAAACCGACAAGCCGGGTACGGTTATCGCCTGCGCTTATTGTAATATACACGGGCTTTGGGAAAATTCCGCGGCATTGACGATCGGGTAGCGGTTCCGGCGCCTGCCGCCGGTACCCCACAGCTAATTATCCGGAGGTGTGAAAAGATGCAGAAGATATTCTTGACTGTTCTCTGGTCCATATTATTGTTGTCGGGAGGGACTTTCGCCGCCGCCAAGGAAACGGATGAATTTATCTACCGGGGAATGGTTTCTGCCATGAAAGAGGACTTTTCTTCCGCTTATCTGGAATTCCGCCAGGCATATAATCTCAACAGGTTCGATCCCGAGGCCGATCTGTACCTGCAGATAATCGAAGACGTCAAACAGGGATTGCTTCCTGCGGGGACGGCGGTCATGATCTTCAAGGGCGTCGATTATCTGCATAAAGAGTATTTGAATCCCGCGCTGGAAGAATTGAACGCGGCGATCCAGGCCAACCCGGAATATACAAAGGCTTATTTAATACGATGTAATATCTTTTTATCGGAAAGGGACTATAAATCGGCCATAGCCGACGGAGAGAAAATGGTGGCAATGGATTCTTCTTTTGCCCCCGGATACAATTGCAGGGGTAGGGTCAATCTTGAGACGGGGATGTACGAGCAGGCCGTGCGCGACTTCAGCACGGCCATAGAATTGGACGAAAACTACAGCGAGGCTTACGATAACCGCGGGAACGCCAGCATAAAACTGGGTATTTTTGACTCCGCGCTCTCGGATCTTAACGAGGCGCTGCGCATAGACCGTTTCTACGTGCAGGCGTATAACGACCGGGGGAATGTCTTTTTGCATCTTAAGCAGTACGCGAAGGCCATCGCCGATTACTCCAGGGCGATAGAGCTGGACGCGGAATGCGCGAAAGCCTACAATAACCGCGGCGTGGTTTACCGCAGGCAGGAAAAATACCTGGAGGCCCTCAATGATTTTAATATGGCGCTGAAGATCGATCCCGACTTCACTGCGGCGCATTTCAATAAAGGCCTTGTTTTCGACAAGCTTTTCAAGGGCAGGGAAGCGGCCGCGGCCTACAGCGATTTTCTCGGCCGCGCGGGAAAAGACAGGGAGCAGGAGCAGAATATAGTTTACGCCCGGCAGCGCCTGGTATTCTGGCGCGGTCAGGAAACCGGCAAGGATATCGTGAGCAAATGAAGCCGGCGGTTTTCCGGCCGTATATGTATAAAGGAGCGTAACGTGCGTTATGAGATCAGCAAAGATGTGTTCTGGGTAGGCGCCGTGGACTGGAGCGTAAGGCATTTTCACGGATATACGTTCAATACCGGCAGCGGCACTACATATAATGCCTATCTCATACTGGGAGAAAAGATCACCCTGATAGATACGGTGTTCGGCCCTTTCGCCGCGGAACTGCTTGAGAAAATAGCCGAGATCGTGCCGCCGGAGAAAATAGATTATATTGTCGCCAACCATGTGGAGACAGATCATTCCGGGGCCCTTACGGAGATAATGCGCGCGGCACCGCGCGCCAAACTGTTCGGCACCGCCAAATGCCGCGAGGGGCTCTACCGGCATTATTACGGAGACTGGCCGTTCCAGACGGTAAAGACAGGGGATACACTTTCTTTGGGCGGGGACAAAACCCTTACTTTCATAGAAGCGCCTATGCTGCACTGGCCGGATAGTATGTTCACTTATCTCGACGCCGGACAGGTGCTGTTTTCCAACGACGCTTTCGGGCAGCATCTGGCACACAGTAAAAGGTTCGCCGATGAGGTCGAACCCGGCATACTTATGCGGGAAGCGGCAAAATACTACGCCAATATCCTTTGGCCTTTAAGCCGGCTGGTGCTCGGCAAGATAGCGGAACTGCAAAAAAGCGGCCTGCCGGTCTCTATGATCGCCCCCAGCCACGGGATGATCTGGCGCGGGGACCGCGGCGTTATCCTGGAAAACTATGCCCGCTGGGCGCAGAACCGGCCTGAAGCAAAGGCGGTGCTCGTTTATGAAACTATGTGGGGGGGCACGGAAAAGATGGCCGGCGCAATCTACTCTGGGCTGCTCGATGCCGGCGTGGAAACGGCAATGTTCGATATAAACCGCGCCGACCGCACGGAGATAATCGGCCGGATGCTTGAAGCAGGCGGGTATTTGTGCGGTTCCTCGACCCACGACAACAGTATGCTGCCTAATCTGGCAGGATTTATGCATCTGCTGAAGGGATTGAAACCGCAAAACCGCATTGCCGCCGCTTTCGGTTCTTTCGGCTGGGCCGGAGGCGCGGTGAAGGAGATAGAACAGATATTCCGGGAAACGGGATTGAGTCTCGCCTGCGAAGGAATCTCCGCTCAATACAGCCCGGATCCCCGGGATCTGGAGAAATGCCGTAATTTCGGCAGGGAATTCGGCCGTAAGCTGATCGGCCCTCCTAAATAGAAAGTGAGGCCTTAAATGTCCAAGTATCGTTGTACCGTATGCGGTTATATTTACGATCCGGAGCAGGGCGATCCCTCCGCGGGGATAAAACCCGGCACGGAGTTTGAATCGTTGCCGGATACCTGGGTCTGCCCGGAGTGCGGGGTGGGGAAAGATATGTTCGAGAAAGTTTAACCCGGGCGCAGAATTCCCGGATGCCGCGTTTAAGACCGTATTTCGGTAACGGTTACGATACCCGTATCGTCCAGCCGTGGTTCGGCTACGGCTTTAAAACGTTACCGTGGCCGAAAGCCGATACGGGCTTCGTAGACGTGGGCGTTGCCAAGATCCGATAAGGAGCGTTATTCTATGATGATCATACCCGAAGAGATCGGCGCGTTCTTCCTGAGACAGGGGTTTGTCATCGTCTGTTCGATCGACGCCGGCGGATATCCGCACGCGTCCTGTAAAGGGATAGTGGATATTATCGCTTCCAGGGGGGAAGTTTATCTTCTGGATCTTTACAAAAAGCGCACCTACGGGAATATCCTGCGCGACGGAAAATTCGGCGTTACCGCGGTTGAGGAGCACGGGTTCAAAGGATATTGCCTGAAAGGGACGGCGGAGATAATCCCTAAGGAACGGCTTCCGGAGGAAGTGGTAAAGTTGTGGGAAGATAAAATAGCCGCCCGCCTGACCCAGAGGCTGATCGGTAATCTTAGCGGTAAAAAAGGCCATCCGGCGCATCCCGAAGCGCTGCTGCCGGATCCGGAATATATGATCAAACTGACGGTAGCGGAGATCATAGATTTGACTCCGGATAATGCCGGCCGTTTATCTGCCGGCAGGGAATGACTACTGCATTGTTAAATAAGTTCCTGATAATCGAAGATCGAAATTAGACCGTCCGCCACTAAAACATTGGCGGACTCTGTGCGCTGTTTCAAAAGCTTATTTAACAGCGCACTAGAGACAGCGGGTCATTGACGAAAAGGAGCCGGAGATGAAAAAGATCAAGGTTTACAGTACGCCTACCTGTCCTTATTGCATACGGTTGAAACAATTCCTGAAAGAGAACAATTTGATTTTTGAGGATATTGACGTCGCCGCCGACCGGGCTGCGGCAGATGAAGTAGTGCGCAGGACGGGCCAGATGGGGGTCCCGGTCATCGATATCGAAGGAGAACTTATCATCGGTTTTGACCGGGAGCGCATAAAGCAGGCGTTGGGGATCGCAGCTTAAAGGGGAGCGGATAAATGACGGAAGCGGATCTTTTGATCATCGGCGGCGGGCCGGCCGGAGTAACTGCGGCCATTTACGCCGCCCGTAAAGGCCTGGATTTCCTGATGATCAGCCGCGATATCGGAGGCCAGGCGGCCTGGAGCGCCGGGATCGAGAATTATACCGGCTGTCAGGTGGTCAGCGGAACGGAGCTGACCGCTCAGTTTGAAGCGCACCTGAAGAAATTCAATATCAGGCTCAGGCAGCCGGAAACGGCGTTGTCGCTTGCGCGGGAAGACGGCAGGTTCGTCGTCCGGGGAGAAAAAGATACTTACCGCGCTCTCGCGGTCATCGCGGCCACAGGCAAACGTTCCCGCGAACTCGGGGTCCCCGGCGAAAAAGAATTTCTCAACCGTGGGCTTACTTATTGCGCTGTTTGCGACGGTCCTTTATTCGCCGCTAAGGATGTCGCGATAATCGGCGGAGGGAATTCGGCGCTGGATGCCGCTTTGCAGATGTCGCGCATAGCTTCTAAAGTATATGTGGTTGATTCTGCGCCGGTATTCACGGCCGATAATATCCTGCAGGACAGGCTGCGCGGTCCCGGTAATATGGAAGTCCTTCATAATACCTCGGTATCGGTGATCCACGGCGGCCGTTTTGTGGAGGGGATCCGCGTATCGCGCGGCGGAGAGGAAATAGACCTTCCGGTCCAGGGGGTGTTCGTCGAGATAGGACTGGTCCCTAACTCCGATTTTGCCGTTATCGCCGGCAGGAACGGTAAAGGGGAAATCCGGGTCAATTGCGCAAATGAGACCGATATTCCGGGATTATTTGCGGCCGGGGATGTTACCGATGTCCCGGAAAAACAGATCATTATCGCCGCCGGAGACGGCGCGAAAGCCGCGCTTTCAGCAGCTAAGTACCTGACTGCATTATAGTTTTGCCTTTCCGTAATTACGCAATGTTTATCTATTAGAAATATTTGACAGAGAATTAATTATTAGTTATACTCTACTATTATAGTCAGGATTATAGCCATGAGAATAACATATAAAGGTGATTACGCGCTCAAAGCAATGCTTGACTTGGCAATCCATTATGGGGATAAGCCTGTAAGCATTCAACATATGGCTGATAGTCTTGATATTCCGATCAAATTCCTTGAACAGGTGTTACTTGAGTTAAAAAAGGGCGGTTTTGTGGATAGCCGCAGAGGCAAGGTCGGCGGATATCTGCTGGCAAAGCCGCCTTCGGAAATATCCCTGGGCCAGGTCGTGCGTTTTATCGCTTCGCCGGTTGAACCGATCGCCTGCGTGGAAGACGGATATAAAGGGTGCCGTGATCTCTATAAATGCGTGTTCCGGGATGTCTGGCAGCGGGTGTCCGATGCCACATTGAGCATAGTGGACAATGTTACCTTCGCCGACCTCATGGAAAATATCAGGCATAAGGATAACGGGCACCTGGTGTATCAGATATAGATTAGGGTGATTTTATGATCGTCAAAAATGTCTCCGCTTTAATCGGCAATACGCCGTTGGTGAGATTGAACGCGCTGCCGGGCGAACTGAGCGCGTCCGTTCTGGTAAAAATAGAAGGCGTGAACCCCGGCGGCAGTATCAAAGACCGTATTTGTCTGAATATCGTCGATGACGCGGAGCGCCGCGGATTGTTGAAGCCGGGCGCGGTCCTTGTCGAGCCTACCAGCGGCAACACGGGGATCGGGCTTTCTATGCTGGCCGCTTCCCGCGGGTACGGATGCATTATCGTTATGCCGGATAATATGAGCCGGCAGCGTTGTGAAATATTGAAGAGCTACGGCGCGGAGGTCGTGTTTACGCCGGCGTCAGGAGGGATGCGCGCGGCGATCGAGAAGGCCGGAGAGATCGAACGCTCTCTGAAGAAAAGCTTCTCGCTCCGGCAGTTCAGCAATCCCGCCAATCCCGAGGCCCACCGTAAGACGACGGCCAGGGAGATCCTGCGGGACACCGCAGGGGAAATCGACGCATTCGTATGCGGCGTGGGCACCGGCGGCACTTTAAGCGGGGTCGGCGCGGCGTTGAAAGAACATAATCCGCGGGTGAGGATCATCGCGGTAGAACCAGCTTCGAGCGCGGTACTTTCCGGCGGACAGCCGGGACTGCATAATATCCAGGGTATCGGGGCGGGTTTTATTCCGTCGGTCCTGGATGTTTCTTTGATAGATGAGGTCATCCGGGTCACGGATGAGGCGGCTTTCTCCTGCAGGCTCGAATTATCGGAGCGCGAAGGTATCTTCGCCGGTATCTCCGGGGGCGCGGCGGTCTGGGCCGCTTTAAAGGCCGCCGGGAAACTTGGCAAAGGAAAAACAGTGTTGACGATCCTGCCGGATACCGGAGAAAGGTATTTATCTTAAAGCGGTTTTAGCGAAATCAGGAAGAACAGCAAAAGGAGGATTCCATGAAAGAACAGATCGAAGCGGCTTTGGAGAAGGTCAGGCCTATGCTCGCCGCCGACGGAGGGAGCGTTGAGCTGGTGGATGTGTCGGAGGACGGGGTAGTGAAAGTTAAACTTACCGGCAGCTGCGGGTGCTGCGCGATGAGCCAGTTCACTTTAAAAATGGGCATAGAACGCATACTGAAACAGGAAGTCCCGGGAGTAAAAGAGGTCGTCTCCGTTTAAACAGGAGCGACGGAGAAGCAGGGGCGCGGCCGTGCGCCGCGCAGCGCACAAAGCGAGGGGAAATGAAGACCATAAAAGAGATCAACGAAAAGATCCGCAAGGGCGATGCCGTAGTCGTTACCGCCGAAGAGATCATAGACCTGGTGGAAAAAAAGGGGATTAAAAAGGCGGCGAAGGAAGTGGATGTCGTTACCACCGCTACTTTCGGGCCGATGTGTTCCAGCGGCGTTTATTTTAATATCGGGCATTCGAAACCGAGGATCAAACTCGGCGGCGGCAGCTGCACGGTCAATGATGTCCCGGTTTATGCGGCGTTCGGGGCCGTGGATGTTTTTCTCGGGGCCACCGCCGTTCCCGACGACGACCCGCGCAAT
>Ga0074195_1000650_pt1 | contig 62218 bp, 69 predicted proteins | sample EPASupsiteHSE623_FD_64525 | JGI IMG/M metagenome (GOLD analysis project Ga0074195, IMG submission 64525) | Bioremediated contaminated groundwater from EPA Superfund site, New Mexico - Sample HSE6-23 | ecosystem: Environmental > Aquatic > Deep subsurface > Groundwater > Contaminated ...
CCCCCATAGGCCCAAAGACCCCGGTATGCCGGCCCAGCCTCTCCATATGCGATAGCGAGGCAGCGGTTTTTTAAAATTAAAGAGAGGAAAATCCGAGGGATTACCGAATGGCCCTGCTCCTCCGGTGCCGCAGATACTCGATCAGGCCCGGAAGCATGGAAATGACGATGATCGCCATTATAACCGCCGTAAAATTACTCTTTATCACCGGAATATTCCCGAAAAAATATCCCGCCAATGTAACGGAAAAAACCCACAACAAAGCGCCGGCGACATTGTAAAGCAGGAACTTGCCGTAGGTCATGGAACCGACCCCGGCCACGAACGGCGCGAAAGTCCGCACTATCGGCACGAACCGCGCGATTATGATGGTCTTCCCCCCGTATTTCTCGTAGAACCTGTGGGTTTTCTCCAGATATTCCTTTTTGAAGATCCTGGAATTCTCGTAATGGAACACCTTCGGGCCTATCTTGTTCCCTATCCAGTAATTCACCGTATCGCCCAGTATCGCGGCGGCCGAAAGCAGCGCCAGGGTTTTCCAGAGGTCAAGATAACCAAGCGCGCAAAAAGTCCCTATCGCGAACAACAGCGAATCGCCCGGCAGGATCGGCGTCACAACCAGTCCCGTCTCGCAGAACAGGATCAGGAACAGGATCAGGTAGGTCCAGTTCCCGTAATCCTGTATCACCCCGCCCAGATATTTATCCAGGTGCAGAAGAAGATCGACCAGTTTAAGGAACCAGGCGATAAGATGATGTATTATTTCCATAGATTAACCGTGGCGGTATTTCACCACTTTCACGGCTTCCAGGGTTATCAGGCCCTCGCTTACCGTCTCGTCAAGGAAGGGCATAAGCCTGTTCAGGTTCTCGCCCGTGTCCACTATCTCTATTATAACCGGCAGATCGTCCGAAAGTTCCAGCAATTTCGCCGTATGCATGCGGCTGTCCGCCCCGAAGCCCATTATTCCCCTGCTGACCGTGGCGCCGGCCAGTCCCAGCTCCCGCGCCTTAAGCGTTATCGCCTCGTAAAGCGGCCGGCCGCCGGATTTATCCGACTCGCCTATGAAGATCCTCAAAAGTTGCCCGTTCTCCGGCAGTTTCATCTCAGCCCCCTTTCAAGGAACAACTTCGCGCCCCGGAACCCCGCGAAAACCAGGAACAGGCCCGCGATATTGCTGATCAGGATATTCGCCGCGGCCAGGCGAAGTTCCCCGTCCCTCAGCAGCGAGAAATTTTCCAGCGAAAAAGTGGAGAAAGTGGTGAAGCCGCCAAGCACGCCGGTTATCAGGAACAGCCGCGCCTCCGGAGAAAGCGCCCCCTTCTCGAAAAGAGCCCACAGGCAGCCTATCGCCAGCGAACCGCCCAGATTAACCGCCAAAGTGCCGGCCGGGAACACGCCACCGCCCGCCCGCGACACGAAACCGGAAAGCGCATAGCGGAAAACCGTTCCCAACCCGCCGCCGACCGCCAAAAGCGTCAGTTTGCCCATATCGTCTATCGCTTAAGAGTCGCCGGCCGACGCGGCCAGGTTGCCGTCAGCAGTTCCTTCCTTCTCTTAGTGAATGCGAACCAGGGGGCGGCGCCTTTGCCGGCCATGAACGCCGTCGCCGCCATGAAAACATCGAGAAGACAGGGATCATGGACCCGCTGCGTGGAAAAATTAACCTTTTTATAAAGCGCCAGCGGGTCCTTGCCTTTCAGTTCCTGCGGAGTTTTTATCCCTATCCGAAGCAAATCGCCGGCGATTGAAGGACCGATATTGGGGATCTGTTCCAGGCGGACGGCCGCCGCCGGAGTGGAGGCTTTTTTCATTTGGAGAATAGCGACAAAACTGGTGGGCGGCACAGGATTTAGTCACGGGTTCCGGTCTCGCCGCCGCTCAACCGGCCCCGCGACCCCGGCTCCCGGACTCGCCCGCTGGCTCGTCAACGGTCCGCCTTTCAAATCCTGCCGCGAGCCAAGCAGTTGGCTCGCTTACCGCTTGAAAACTGGTGGGCGGTACAGGATTTGAACCTGTGACCCCTGTCGTGTGAGGACAGTGCTCTACCGCTGAGCTAACCGCCCGAATATACATATCTTACAAAATTTTGCCCGGATTACGCCCAAGGCGGCTCCTTGCCGCGCACTTTCAACCAAGGGAAATGAGAAAAATTATCCGGGCTATGCCCCGTAGCCATTGTAATATCGATAAAGCCTTTCTCATGGAGTTCTTTGGCCAAGTCCTCCCCTTTAAAACCGTTCCCCAGTTCCGAATCTATATATATTGGGGTGTTTTTGGCCAAAGCTTCGGAATCGCGGTTGAACTCTTCAGGAACTTTATAAGCTTTCAGCCTGATACCGGCACCCCTCGCAGCGACCTTCCAATTCATATGCACCAGGAGATCGTCATCCACAAGCACCGCAGCGGCATTCCCTACTGACCGCGACTCCACCTTGATTGGCACGAACCCGGCCAATCCTTTCGGTATCATGCGCACATTCAGTTTTGCCGCTTCTTCAACAACACCTTTTTCCTCATACCTGCTGGTCACCAATATTACCCTTGGGGCAATCCCAAGTTCCCCGGCAAGACTCAATCCGGTTTCTTTATAGTTCAGAAGTTCATAATCAAAAAGATACAAAGCTTTTCTCGACAAATCGGGGAAATCCTTTACCCATGCCCGCAACCCTTCCGGCTCGCTGAAATGAAACACCTCTATGTCATGGTCCTTGACACGAACCGAATCGAACCGCCCCTGCCATATCTGGTGTATGCTGGTGTCATCGTCCAGGACCACTACCGACACTCCGGCCGAAAGCGCAAGAACGGACACAAAGTTGGCCGGTGCTTGGGCCTCAGGCAGTCTTATTGTTACCATTGTGCCTTTTCCCTGTTTTGACTCGATGTGCAGAGATCCGCCCCAGGTTTCGACCGTGGTCCTAGCATGGAACAAACCCAAACCGAAACCGCCGGTCTTTCCATGGGTTTCGCCGCGGTTACCAAGCTTTACAAGCACTTCTTCTGGTATGCCTTTTCCATTATCCGAAACGGTAATCAGAACATCCTTTGAGTTTCTAAAAAGTTTTATGTCTACGGAACCTTTGTCGGCAAGAGCTTCCACGGAATTATTCACCAGGTTGGATATTATCCGCTTAAATTCCACCGGATGTATTTTCGCAAACAAGCCATAGGCCGCCTGTGACAACTCGAAATCTATTGTAACGCCGCTTTTTGACTCGAACTGCAGGCGTTTCTCTGTGACCACCGGGTCTAATACGCTAGACAGCAGGCAGGGCTGCTGTGCCACAAGTTCCTCTCGGGAGTGGGATTCAACAAGAGCACTTTGTTCCTGCTGACGGTTTTTTTCCAGAAGATTGTTCGCAATATCCCGTATGCGATTCACGGCATGGCGCACCATAATCCGCTGTTCTTCCGGGAGAGTCGCCGTGTTTTTCAATATTGAATCTAGTGCCGCAAGAGGGGAGCGGATATCATGTGCCACTTGTGCGGAAAGTTTTCCTAAATTTGCATGTTGCGCAGCTTCAATTGCAAGTTTTACCAAGGAGTTCGTTCTATGAGCTAAAGCATTGTACCTATCAATATATGAATTCATCTCGTAAAGCAAAAGACGCCGACTAATAGAAGGGATGGGCATTTCTAGAGAGGCATGCGCCGGGGCAGCAGGATTAAACATTATCTCCGAGGTGCGGATTAGATCGCTTGAAATTCTCATGGCGATAAGATTAGATATCAGCCAAAACCCAAACAGGACCAGCAAAATACTGCTGAGCACTATCGCATTCCCGACTGTGAAACTATTGATAAGGAGTGTCGCCATTAGGAGCAGCACATTCGCAAAGCCTACTGCCAAAGCAAATAAAACCCGCACACTGAGCCACACAGACGTGTCTTCATATTTGCCAAAAATAGAATCCCCTCCTTCGGATGTGAATAGTAAAACCGCCATGCCTGCCACTGAAATGGCCCAGCCAGATTCCGCCCAACTCAGGATATTGGTGCCGGTAAAAGCTGATTGATATCGGATTGCAAAATCCGAAGCTGTTAGCAAAAGCATCGCTTGAAAAAAATAAAAACTTCGATATTTGCGGATGCGCAACACATACGGCATTGTCAAAGCTGTAAGCATGGCGCTGAGGAAAGAATATATTGGGTTTGCGATGCGAGAAAACAACGGGAAGCTAGGCACACGATTAGCAAACGGTAAAACGATAAAAACCAGATTAAGCGTTAAGGCAACGGCAAAAACGCTAACAGCGGCCACTACAAATATTTTGTCTTGAAACTCCTTGCACACATGAAGCAGAACGGCAATTACCAGGAACATCATGAATAATGAATAATGCGCTTCGCCATAGCATTTTAAAAAATCATAGGTTGTAATATTGTGCGCAACTCGCCAATTATATACCGAATCTGCCAACAACAATGACCCAAAGGCCCCTAAAAGGGACACCATTCGAAAATCGACAGGTTGTCGTTTTCGCAGCGTTTTATTTATTTGAAGCGCAATCAATAGGACCAGGCTGGCTTCCGTCCCCAACTCATACCATGTCAAGAATTCTTCTCTGAGTGGGACAGGATAAAGCGCGATTAAGGGCAAGAACAGCCAGCACAAGAGCCAAGGAGTAATCGCTTGCTGCATTTAGACGATACCCTTAACTATTAGCGCCTTCTGTATGAAGGGAGGCCAATCTCTCCACAATTTCTTTGCTAGTCCCGGATTCTGCCAGTCATTGCCAGTAATTGTTTTACGGCATGATGGCGCACCGCACAGGCATGTGAGAGACCAGAAAGAAAGGCCCGCGGTGAGTGGGGCGTAATCAATAGTCAGTTCTTCTCCTGGCAATATCAGACATTTTGCGAGGTAAATAAGCCCGCCGACTCTTTCTAAATTTGGCTCACATGAATGATTCAGGAAAGAGGCTTTGTCTTTATTTTCCATATCGGCAGGCGACAAGAAAAGATTTTCACCTATTACCACCTGATAGCCTTTATATTTCTGGGGGACATCTTGTACTGATGTTAGAACTTTTCCCCCGTCGCGAAGCACCGCACTGCCCGCCGGTATTTTTACCTTGGTATACAGGCCGCAATAGTTGCCGCTTCGAGAGGTTTTAACTTCAGCTTCATAAAACAACTCAGAAACTATTGGGCAATACCGAGCGCCTTCTTCTAAAGGTAATTGGTAGGCTGATTTCCACATGTTATCCCTCTTACAATCTTTGGTTAGTGGGAGAAATTATATAGTGCGATCATGTGTCGCGAATTCTACGGAGCAATTATACTAAAACCTATTGCCTGTCTTACCCACGATTGCGGGAACCGAGGGAGAGAGTCTTGCTGTACTGTGCACTTATCCCATCCTCGCCAATCGGTAATTCTTCGTTGTCTTCACGTGACTTCCTGCGCTCCGCAACGGTTGCTTGCGGATTGATGCGGGTCACCTCGCTTCGGCGTAGGTCCCTTTAGTCTGCAATGTCATGGAGAGTTGCCTCAGGACGACGGTATCCTGCTTCTGAAAAACATACTCCTGCAGGTCCCCGCGCAGCAGCAACCCGCGGTATCTCCCCTCCAGCGGCACGAACATCGTCAGTTGGTAATCGGTGCGCAGAGGTTCCGCCTGCTTTTCGGCCCGAAACTCGTTGCCGAGCGTCGCCACTTTAAAGACGGCGCAGCGGATCCCCTCTACGGTCTCTATCCTGTCGTAAGTCCTGATGCTGGCCGCGTTCCTGAAGACCCCGAACCCGAGCTGGATATCCTTGGCCGGGCGGACGGATATCTCGCCGGGCTTCTGGATGTCGGATATTGTGTCTATTATCGACTGAAAGGTGTGGATGTCCATCGTTTTGTAATAGACGAAAGCCCCGGCCTCCGAAGAAAGGAAAGGCTGGAAGAAGCCGGCCGTACCGTTGACTATCTTACCATCCGAATCGTATTCATAGCCAAAATCGGGAGGAAACCCGGGGATGGCGGAGGAAAGCGGAACTGCCGGCGTCTCATTATATTTTTCAACCTCGGCCGCCCTGTAGGCGCCGCCGCCGAACTCCACCCGGCGGCGCGCCGTACCGCTACTCATGTCCACGACCCTGACCTTCAGGAACACCCGCAGCCCGGCTATCTGTCGCGGGGTCCGGGCCCGCAGCACCCCGTCTTCCAGACTGGAGTCGTAACTATAGTCGGTATCCTCGAAATAATATTTCAGTGTTTCGCCTTTGATGTAGGCATGCTGGACCACGGCAGAAGACCGGGCGACGCCGTCCGAGGCCAGGGTTGGTCCTACCCCGGGAAAAGCAAGGAAAAGAACGATGGCTAGCAAATTCATAATGGCTCCTTATGTCCAAGGTCCCGGCCGGCACCCTGGTCCCGGATCTTCGCCAAGGCAAGACATATCTCCGTGGCTTCCTTCTCCACGGCAGCCAACCCAAACCTAGATACTTCTAATTATGCTGACCAGGGTGGCTTTTTACCCATAACCCTAAGCCATTGCAGATGAGAAAACCGGTCTGGAGCATGGCCGGTTGCCATGGTTAGATTCGCAAAGCCCTTATTATGCAAATCTTTTGCTATGTCCTCGCCTTTTATATTTCCTCCGCAGACGATTTTTTTCTCCCACTAGTTATTAAGCACGATAAGAATTGTATCCTTTGTGCCAAATATCGTCAAATTCAATATCGACAACTATTTCTTTTTTAAGACATAGTAGGACGGTTCCTGATGCCGGAGGAAATAATCTCCGCTTTTCCATTCCAGGAACATGTATTTCACACCGCTGATGTCCTTGATGCTGTAGGCACTGGCGGTTTTATCGCCTTTGTGTATGAGTACGCCCTTGGTCCAGGCGAGCCATGGAGCCTCGGTCTTATTAGCAAGAAGAACCTTGCCGTCGGGAAGGAAAGAGAGTCCCTTCATATAAAGATCCCTTTTAAAACTTTTTACGCCGGGAGTGAAAAGCGATGGTTCATCGACAAAATCGACGCTCCCCCATTCGCCAATCACGAGCAAATCATCTACAAAAGGCAGATTAATGTTATCTTCTATCCTCTTCTGGCTGCATCCGAATATAACCGTTGTGCCTTTCCTTTGGTAAGGTTGAAAAGAAGTTTCAGTGAGGGGGAAATGGGGTATCTCTCAAAAACCCCCGTCATCTCGGCACCTTTTTCCAACCAGGGAATATCCTTCTCCTCCTTGTTTATGCCAGCAAACAATAGTGGTATGCCGAGTTTTTTCATATGCGGCGCCAACAGATCCGCCCCTTCGTCATCGCACAATATAATAAAGTCCGGTTTATAATTCGAGGCGGATTTAACCAACCTTTCGATTTCATTTTTTGTTTCCGCTTCCGGGAGTAGTGCAAGACGTGGAGAGTCAAAAATCGTCTGTTTTATATCAAACTGTATTGAGGCCCGGGAAAGGCGCTCTGTTAGGCCAGAGATTATCCCGTCTGACCACTGGCCAAGTGGATAGCTAAAAGCAATAAATATTTTCTGCTGCCGCTGACCTTCAGATCCAGGCAAGGACAAGGCTATTGCCGAAACAGATGTGATTATGGCTATGCAGACGACTAGGGAAAGACTGGACTTCCTTATTCCGGACATATTGAAAGAAATAGCGACATATCCATTCCCCAGATAGAGTGCCATTCACGAACAAGCTTGTTATCAAGTTTCATTGGGAGTGGCTGCAGTCCCGGCTTAAGCTTGCTATCGTGTAGGAGGGTGACCACGGAGTTGTGGGCATAAAAAACTGGGTCCAGGAATTTCAGCAATGTAGGCCGCTTGAGTTGGAAGTTTATTGGTTTTTTCCCATTAACAACCTGGTTTTCCCCAAATAAGGGGCCAAATTCATCGGCGGCTCCCATGTTCATCAGCTTTATCCCTGATGTGAGGATTTCTTCCGCCCACGGCGTTTCCGAAAGAAAGTTATCTTTGCCTGTGGCAGTAACTAGAACTTCATGGTCTCTCAGCAAAGGCGTAATGGACCGTATCTCTGAGGCTAATAACCTTTTGGCTTCTGACCCGAACGGGGATTTAAGTGCTTTCTCGTCTATGTCAACTATCGTGCAACTCGCGCCTTCTTCCAATAATCCGCGGATTATCCCCTTGCCCACCTTCCCGAAGCCGAACAGGAGAAAGCGTTTGCCTTTTACTTCCGGAGACACGAACTCCTTATAGGCGCGAATAAAGCCATCACTGGTGCCGTAAAATGTTTCAAGGGCCTTCAGTCTGCTATCATCTACTGATAGTATCGGATAAGATACTGGTTCCTTTTCGTAGATGCTTACCCCTGTGCGGGTAAGTTCTGAAACCGCTTTGGCAGATTTAATATTTTTCAGCTCCGCACAACAGTCAAGTAATATGTCCGCGCCCTCGCATCGTTCCTTGTCTTTGTCAAAATCATATCCAAGCTCGGTAATGATGCGTATAGCCTCGGGATCTCTACCTAGGAATACTGGGGTGCTGGTTCTCAATCTAAAGCTATTCTCAATAAACGGCATCATCTTGACTATGGCTGAAATAGTAAGAGGTGTGTTGTTGACTATTTGATAACTATTCAGTCCGGCGCGGGAGAACTCTTCGATTTGCCGCATGAGGAATGGGGCCTCATTAGTGGCAATTTTATCAAGCATAGTGTTTTTCATAAAGATCATCTCGCGTGATTTGCAAACTCTTTTTTTTCTGGCCCAAGGCACCACGCATCTACATTATGAGAAGCTCCTTACTAGCCGCTCAATGTTCCCTCCCATGATTTTTTTTATACGTTCGTTTGAATAATTTGCTTTCTTCATTATGGGAATCAGCGCACGAATTTTTGAAATGTCTTCAAGACCACGGCAGGTGTATGGGACGCCATCAAAATCTGAACCGATGGCAACGCTATCTTCTCCCACCAGTTGGACAACATAATCAATATGACGAAAAACATTTTCTAGCCCGGGGATTTTTTCCGGTCTTGGATATTCAAACAATAATTTTCTAATTTCCGCCTCTCCCTTTTGACAAGGACTTAATTCTTTGTTTGATTTTAATATTTCAATGTCTTCCCAAAATTTCCTGAACCCATCCTCTTTATGGGCCACAGAGGTTAAATGTTCTGGGAAAAAGGAAATCCCGACCACCCCCCCAGTTGAAGCCACCGCACGGATAGCATCGTCAGCTATACAACGCGAATTCGAATAAATTCCTCTAGCTCCTCCATGGCTATACACTATAGGTGATTTGCTATGTTTTGCTGCATCAAGTATCGTGCGCGTCGCAGCATGCGCTATGTCTATTATAATACCGTTCTCATTTAATGCATGGATAATTTCCTTCCCAAGTGAAGTGAGCCCGTGTCCGGTTTTATCATCTGACGAACAGGCGGCCCATTCCAATGACTGAAAATGAGTTAAAGTTAATTTTCTAATCCCCAGTGACCTCAAGTACTCCGCCTTTAAAGGCGAATTGTTCAAAACATATCCACCCTCTACACTCAAAAATATACCAATCTGGTTTTTAGAAAAACTTTTTTGTTTTGAGTCGCATCTATAAATGCTCGTTTTGTGTTCGGATGACTCTAGCAAGCGCCGCGCCTCATCAACCTTTTTCTTGATGAAGGCTTCTACTTCACCTCCATCAAAAAACGCGGGATTGGCCCAAATCGAGAAAAATGCCCCGGCAACATCCGCTTTGCGCATTTTTTGCCAATCACAACAAACATCTTTGTGATTATCAAAAAAAGAACCGCCCAGCAAATCCAGTTTAAGCAATGTATCGTTATGGAAGTCGATTATCATAATGGGCACTGCCAAGCACAATTTTTTTCCTTCTCCAAAAGTTTAATCATCTCTCTATAACTAAAATCTACTGTGCCGGTTTTAATTCTCAAGAGTCGTCTATCTCCATTGGCACGATGAATTAATATCCAATCTTCCACGGGTGCCGGCACGAAACGATGGGATTTTTTAATATTCTTTATAGCTTCATCGAAATTTCCTGGCAACCCGGCTTAATAGCGGCGGCCCTATGAGAAACCAGAAAAAGTGAGGTTGGGAGAAACTGTTTGTCCGCAGCGTGAGGACAGTGCTCTACCGCTGAGCTAACCGCCCGAATATGCATATCTTACAAAATTTCGCTCGGATTACGCCCAAGGAGGCTCTTTGCCGAGCACTTTCAACCAAGGGAAATGAACAAACCGCGCCGCCTCATGTCCGGTTTCCAAGGCGATTTCCGTGAAACCTCTTTTGTGCAATTTCTCGGCAATATCCTCGCCTTTTATCCCATCCCCGAGTTCCGAGTCAATATATATTGCCGCGTCTTGCGGCAAACTTTCCACCCTAGCCATGAAATCAGCCGCGTTTTTGAATATCTCCAGATTGATATCTTTACTTTTAGCCGCCATTTTCCAATTCATGCACACCAAAGGGTCGTCATCCAGAAGCACTGCCCCGCGGCTTCTCTCCGCCTTCTGGCCTTCATCCGTTTTAATCTTTATCGGCACAAGCCCGGCCAACCCCTTGGGGATCATGCGCACCTTTAGGCGCCGACAATCCTCAAGTATTTGTTTTTCCTCATACCGACTGGTAACCAAAATAGCCCATTCACCTATGCCTAACTCCTCAACCAAACTCAAACCGGTTTCTTTATAACCGATAAGTTCATAATCGGTAAGATACGTGGTTGATTGTACAGCATCGTTGTTGTTTTTTACCCAGGATCGGAACTCATCCGGGGCTGAGAAGTGCAGAATTTGCACACCGGAATCCCCAACACGAACCGAATCAAACCGTCCCTGCCAAACTTGATGGATACTGGTGTCATCATCCAAAACGACAATTTTAGAACCCGGCACCAGATTTAACTCCGGCACGAACCAGGCAGGGGCCTGCGCCATGGGAAGCATTATCGTGACAGTTGTTCCTTTTGCCGGCGCTGATTCTATTCTCAATGTGCCGCCCCAGGCCTCGACAGATGTTTTGGCATGGTAAAGTCCAAGGCCAGAACCGCCTGCCTTGCCATGGGTTTCTCCACGCTGGCCGAGTTTGTTAAGCACTTCCGGAGAAATGCCGCGGCCAGTATCCGCCACCTTGATTTCTATCTTATCGTTAGCAGAGGACATCGTCACAAAAACAGACCCGTTTTTCTCAAGCGCCTCCACCCCGTTATTTACGAGATTTGAAAGCACTCGCTTAAACTCTAGTGGCTGTATTTGCGCAAATAGCCCATAAGACGCGGCATCCAGATGAGAGTCTATTTCAACCCCTATCCGAGAGCGGAATTGGAGACGCTTCTCGGTGACAACGGGATCAATAAGACTGGATAGCAATTGCACGGAGCCTAATTTGTTTTCCTCCATGGAATAATTTTCTCTATCCCCGGATAATTGTCGATTTTTCTCGATAAGGCTATTGGCGATATCACGAATACGTCCAATCGCGCTACGAACGATAATCCTTTTGTCTTCCGGAAGTTGGGCAATATCTTTCGTTATGGCGTCCAGCGCTGCCAATGGGGAACGGATATCATGTGCAACCTGAGAGGCGACCTGACCAATAGCACTATTCTTTTCCAAATCAACCAGCTCTTTCTGAGCCAGGATTAATCTATCTATCATCGAATTCATGACTGAAAATGCTTCCCGCACTTCTTTTGACGCATTTTCCGGAATCGCAATCGGGGATAAAGTCTTGGTCACATCCGCCCAACTTACAATTTGTCGTAATGGTTTAACGGCAATAGCTGTAACCCATAAATGCAATATCGCACCGCAGAAGGCAAACCCACCGAGAACCACAAAAACCCTTGCAACAACCACCATGAACAAAGTTTTTGGGAGCACAGAAACAGCCACCGCACTACCGAATGCGGCGACAAGAAAACACAAGACAAAAATGCCGAGGAAAGTCCCGGAAATCCTCTGCATCAGTCCCGAATTTGTATTTGCTTTATATGTCGCGTTGCCGTATATACTTCGCATTTTCAGTCCCTACTTATTGGTCCCGTTAATATATACGGAATATTCCTTTTCCATGGAGACATAGAAGGGCTCAATTTGTGATATCAGAGACCACGATTGGTTCCCGAAATTAAAATGCCACCACTCATAAGAATGAACCGTGAATCCGGATTGAGTCATAGCGTTAAAGAGAATGCGTCGGTTGTGTCTAGCGATCCCCCACTGTTCTGCCGAAATGCCGCTGGTTTTATCGTACTCAGCTTCAAAAAAGTCCGGTCTGGCACGCTGAGTAGAATCATCAAATGGCGTTCCCATTTCGCAAATCTCATCCTTGCAAGTAAGCGTCAAATCAATAGCCCCACCAGTATTATGCGGCATGACAGCGGGGCAGTCAGGATCACCAGGAAGCGGGACTAATTTTTTAGTCTCACTCATCAATTTTTCATCAGACCACGTCGGATTTTTTTTCGCGATGGCGGCCTTGAACTGGAAGAAAAGAGCTTTCTGCGCCTCCAGGGTTCTGAAAGCATCGTAAACCACCACACCATATCCCGCGGGGAGTTTCTCAACAGCTTCTTCGAGCATTTCTTTAACGATTTTCCTGGCAAAAATCTCCGGAACTGCCCCAGGCACCCCCTGCTTGTAATATATGTTGTCCACTTTAATTTTTCCTGCCGGCTGGATTGGTGCGGCAGATTGCGTATTTTTGGCACGAACAATTAAGTTCGGTTTATGGATGTAGAGTTTTATATCCACGGCAGTCATTTTATACCCCCATCAGCTTTATGAGCGAATTTGAGACATGATAAACCATAACTCCGAAATAGTTCGCTATGGCATACCCAGTAATCCCCAATATCATTCCCAGTGAAACTCCTGTGCGCCATTGTACCGCCTGAGCTAATGCCACAGCCGTTCCAGCGCCACCGATCAGTGATTGTGATGCCAGACAAGTTTCCCCTCGTTTTATCTTCAGCATTTTTGCCGCAGAAAAAATTATCAGTGCGTGCACGATTACAACAATAAACGGCATGATTAAAATTGTCCTCGGGACAGAGGCTATTGCATACAGGTCTGATATCGCACCTATCGAAAAAAAGAACGGAGCAAAGGCCAAAGAACCGAGCATGTATGATTGCCTCAAATGTCTCTTAATCACAGGTATTTGCCCTACTAACAAAGCGATTCCTGACAGGTACAACAACGGGTGGAGGAATCCCAATTTGTTCGAACAAAGATTTGCCAGCGCTGTTGTCGCCAAGGCACAGAAGATTGTGACCAAAAAGTCGATTATTTTTGCAGGGCACCCATCAAGCATCAATCGCTCCGACTCCTTATCTCTGTCTTTATCCCCCTCAAAAGAGTTTCGGGCCAAAACGATAGTCACAACCATCCAAATACTGGTTACTATGTTATCCACGGCAAAACATGCGACAAACTTCTCTGGAGCGATGTCTAGTATTTTCTGCATTGCAACGGCGTTTTCTCCGCCTCCGATATAGCTTGCCGTAAGCTGTGCAGCAATTTTGGCAGCATCGGCTCCTTGATCAACACTCCCCACAACTGCGGCAACAAGGCCACCGACAACAGTAGCGACGGTCCCCACACCAAAAATCAATATGATTGTAGGAGGGACATAGCGAAAATCTTTTAGGTCAAGCGCTAAAATCATACAGGCAAGTATAAAAGGTACGGCTGGGCCTGTAAAAAAATCATACATTGAATGCTGGGAAGGAATTATTTTGAACGCGGATAAAAAAAGCGCGATCATTACAATCAGGCAAACCGCACTAAAATAGGTAAGCCAAAGCACCTTTTTTTCAATAATAAAGGATGCTAAACTGACACCGAAAATTATTAATAGTAGAAGTTGTGTGTCCATTGCAGTCAATTATATGTCATATCTATGGGGCGGCAGAAGACTAATTTTCTGTTTTTTAACTCCCGATAATCTACTGCTCATAATCTGGTGCCGAAAAAGAAAGGCACTAAGCTGTTTTAGGGCTGAACAATTTTTAGTCTAGTTTTAAGCAAGTTTTAATAGTGTTGCTTCTGGCACTGTTGCTGAGGCTGCATAATGCTTTTCACTCTTTAAACTCTATCTTCCAAGTTTCAGCTTTGGATTTTTACAATCATCTTCAAAAATAGCGCTCAGTTTTTTCACAAAAGGTGGAAAGGCATCTTAAGTCCTTAATTACCACAAAACTATTGGACACCGGGAAGCCTCCAAAAGCACCTTTGTAAAATGTGCCGGCATGCTCATACCCGTTCTTCAGAAAAAAGTTCTTGAATCGCAAATTGCACAAAGGCTCTCTCATTATAGAACTCATAATCAGCGAGCCGTTAACTACCCTTTCAAATTCAGCAAGAAGCATGGGAGCTACACCTTTCCCGTGATATGCAATGGCCTCGCCCTTTATCATCACAATGTCGGTTGGTTTAATTCCATGCAATGAATCGTTTAGAATTATGTCCGCCCATTTATTCAGCACAGGTTTTGGGATGTAATTTTTCATGATTGTATCGTTTCATCTTTCCAATTAAGAATACGATAGTTCGCCACAACCAACTCTCCACGAAGTAGAAGGTGCGGGGCCCGCTTCCACAGCAGCGGACGCTCTTGCCGCGCGGCACAACTCCGGTAATACTCCGAGTTTATCTCCGGCATACCGGACAATTCACGGATGCGACCCGCGGTGGGCTGCTCGAAGTCGGGATCAATAAGGATTTTATCGTCGTCCCATGGGCGGGTATTTAGATACAGCGTGGATGGCCCGTTTAGAATGTCGCTGACCGGCACCTCGAACCATGAAATCTCCTTGAGTACGCAGCCGGCATCAATAAGGCCCTTGTAAATCACTGATGGGCGCATAAGCGAAAAGTGTAGAACATCGTTCCACAGGCAGTCCAAGGCCGGGATCCGCACATCAAGCAACCATTCCCGGCCCTGATATTTCGCCTTTGCGCCTTCATACAATCCGGGCAAGGCGCTCTTTAGCCTGTTTAACGGATAAAGCACCGTCCCGGTAAAATTAACCGGGCGCATGTGGTATACGAATATTTCAGACATGCTTTCCTGTTACGCCTTCTTGTTCGTATTTGTGAACTCCGTATTGCTCATGGTGCGCGCGGAGAAGGCGACCGTCCCAGTAGTTTTCCGGGCATTCTCTGCCATGCGATAACCAAAAACAGCGCCAAGGATTATTGCTAACACCCCTGCAACGACACCCACGGCGCTCCTCAGAACAAGAACCGCCGCCACGGCGGCAATCAGACCGATAAGAAACGGGCTCAGGAATATCTTAATCCAATATACCGCGCTTACCCCGGTGTTCAGCAAATCTACTTCTTTTTTTTCGTTCATATTAGTCCCCCCTGTTCCAAACCTACGCCTTATTTGTGCCATTCCCTGTCATTGACCAGCTATTTTTACTAAACCGGTGCATACCTTATCTGCGACCGCGGGAGCCGAGGGAGAGTTCTTTGCGGTACTGCGCCACGGAGCGGCGGGAGAGCCGCACGCCATAACGGTTTTCAAGCTCGGAGCAGAGCGTTTTGTCGGTAAGCGCGGGATTCTCCGAAGCTAGATCATAGAGCCGGTCCCGGTTGATCTCCTTGGAACTGGGCAGCAGCGCCGACATGGGGGCTTCCAGTCCCCATGGGAGCTGAATGGACTTATTGGACACAAGTCTGTTGAGAACGCTGGGGTCCACGCCCAAGTTCTTGGCCATCGTCTTCTGCGAGATCGGCCGGCGACGGGCGGGTTCGCCGCTAATGAAATATTCGGACTGCACGCTAAGGAGTATTTCCAGCGCGCGGTATAAAGTGCTCTTGCGCTGTTCGGCGAATTCTATTTTCTTAAGCAGACGCTCCAGCCGGCCTCTCTCCTCTTCGGGCAGGGTGCCCGAGAACTCCGCCAGCTTGTCGACGTCCACCTTGTAGCGGCCTTTCCATATCTCGCGGTTGAAGAAGGCAAGGACCGGAGCGCCGTTTTCCACCTGTATACCGGCTACCGAACTGAAAACCCTGGCGGCGGGTTCCGGGGTCTTGCCGGCGAACTCCTCCTGTATGAAAGCCCGGTTCACCATGTCCCGAAGCCGCCTGACTTCTTCCAGGCTTATGCCGCATACTTCAGCGCGCTGTTCATCGGTACGGCCGTCTTCCCGGAGGAAGCAGGCCTCGAAATTTTCCAGACCGACCCTGCGGGCCAGTTCGGCCAGATCTCCCTTGCCGTCCACCAGCTCCGGCAGGGAACCGCCGGAAAGCTTAAGTCCGTAGCCGGCGAAATTGCGGGCGGCGTACCGTGCCGCCGGAAATTCGGCCAGCGACACGGCGCCGGAAGCTTTCAGCAGTTTGAACAGCGGGGCTTTTTCAAGCTCGGAGAGCTGTTTTTCAAAGTCGGTTTCGGACATTTCCATCAGATTGGCCAGTTTCAGCCTGCCCTGTATTGCGGCAACCGCCCTTGCGGCGGTGCGATGTCCGATGGAAAGCCTGAAATGCCTCATAGTCCCTCTTCTGTTATATTCTACCACACTAAGAGCAATTTATATGCCATGCATGCGCCGTCCTCGGCACACTCTCGCCACGCCCCGGCCGGTGAAAATTCTGTATAATGAGACAGGGGTTGACATTTTCATTTGAAAATCTGTTGTCGCAAGGCGAAAGGCTATATGAATAAGCTCAATGTTCTTGTGGTGGACGATGACGCGCTGGCCAGGAAGGTAATGGGCAATCATCTTAAGGCCCACGCGGTGGATTTCGCGGAGGATAAGGCCGGTGCGCTGAAAAAGATCGGGGAGAACCGCTACGATGTCGGTTTTTTCGACCTTATGCTCGGCCCCGGCGACGATTATTCCGGCCTTGATATAGTTTCGGCCGCGGTGGAACGCGGCGTCTATCCCGTGGTCGTATCCAGTTCGGACTCGGACGAGATAGTTGAAAAGGCTTACCTGCGGGGCTGTCGGGATTTTTACGCCAAGGGGAACGAGGAGGCCAATGTCTGCGACATTCTGCGCAGATATATTCATTCCCGGGCGGCGGTAAAGCCGGAAGAGATCTTTTCCTCCCGGTTCGTGACGGCCGACCCGGCCACGCGCGCCACGGTGCTGGACGCGCTAAAATACGCGCCAACCGACCTGCCGATGCTTATCCTGGGCCCGTCCGGCTCAGGTAAAACGGCGCTGGCGGGAATAATCCATGACTATTCCGGCCGCGCCGGAGCTTTCGTGGCCATAAACTGCGCGGCTTATACCGAGGACCTGCTTGAGGCCGAGCTTTTCGGCTACAGGAAGGGGGCGTTTACCGGGGCGGACGGCAGCCGCAAAGGCCGCCTGCTCGAAGCCGACAAAGGCACCCTGTTCCTGGACGAAATAGGTTCGATGAGCCTTAACATGCAGACCAAGCTGCTTAAGGCCATAGAGGAGAAGACTTTCCACCCGGTCGGGTCGGATAAGCCCGAGAAATCAGAGTTCCGCATAATAAGCGCCACGCTTGATGACCCCCAGCGGCTTATAGCGTCAGGCAAAATGCGCTTTGACCTTTTCCAGCGCATACACGGCTACACGGTTACATTGCCGCCGCTGTGCCGCCGGCCGGCCGACATCTTCCCGCTTATAGCGCATTTCACACGCAACAACAGGCGCCTGGCTTTTGCTCCGGAGGCTAAGGCCGCCATGCAGTCCTATGCCTGGCCGGGCAACATACGCGAGCTGCGCAAATTCGTTGAGCTCCTGTCCGGGGGCGAGACGGGTCGGATAGCCGCCGAGGCCGTGAATCGCCGGCTGAAGAATTCCGGAGTCCAGGCGCGGGAACACGGTTCCGGAGGTAACGACAAGCTCTACTCCCTGGCCTTGTCTGAGGGACTGGACGCTGTTATAAAGAGGGTCTCTGAAGATATAATACGCAGGAATCTGGCGGAAAACGGCGGCAATAAGACCAAAACCATGGACGCGCTGAAGATCTCCACCCGCGTGCTTTACGCCTCGCTGCCATGTGATGAAAAGAAATCCCGGAGGACGGACAAATGACGGACAAGGCCGCCGAAACCAAAACGCTTCACGACATCAAATCCCGCTGCTCCAGCCTGAAGGGCGCCGCGGAACTGTTCAAGGACTGTTCCGCCGGAGAAAAAAAGGAAATGCTGGCCCTCATGAAAGACGCCGCCCGCGACATCGCGGCCTCCTTAACCGAACTTGAAAAAGGCATCTAACACCGGCCTTCCTCCGCATGCCCCAGCCCGACTCTCTTTTTATTTCACCGCCATATCCTTGCGGCCGGGGCCTTTTATAGCCTGGAGATATTTCATTTCAGCCGCGTATTTACCGCAACCGGACTTTTCGTAAGCAGCCGACGCGTAAAGATAGTAGCAGCCGGCGATGGCGCTGGTCATGCAGCCTTCAGCCGGCTTGCCGGCCGCTTCCAGATCCGAGCACAGCCCCCAATCCGCCACGAATCCGGGGGCTTTGTTCCTCTGATACGCCGCCGCCGCCTCAACCTCGCTCTTGGCGTCGTCTATCCGCCCAAGGCGCCAGGCGAGCCTTGCCAGGTTGGTCTGCCTGTCCTCCGCTTTCATATCCTTAACCGTCTGATAGTCCTTAAGAGCGTTCGCCGTGTCACCCTTGTCGTGATACGCAATGCCGCGGTCAGCTATTATCCAGGACCTGACATTTGGATTTTTCGTAAAGGCGAGCGAGGCGGTGAACTGCGCTATGGCGGTGTCGTAATCGCCGCGCATGTAGTGGCACATCGCGGTTGCCTGCCGCCCCTCGTCCGTGTCCCATATCCCGCTTTTGCGCAGGCGGGCCTCGGTTTCTTCGCCGGTCCGGCGCAGGCCCTCCTTCTCCCTTTTCATCCGCTCCTCTTTCGTCATAGACGAGCGCCGCAGTTCCTTTTTCTTGCGCAGTTCGGCTATATACTGCCGGATCTGCTCGCTGGCCGCCGTAACGTTCTCTTTGAATTCCCCGTCTGTATGGGCATATTGGGTTTGGACATTTTTACTCCCCGCGCCGCCCTGGCCCCCGCTCAACTCCCCAACCCCGGCGGCGGCCGCAATCCGGACCGTCTGTGACAGCACCATCAGACACACCAGCAGTTTCCATTTCATATTTTCTCCCTTTCTCTATCCTCACGCAGGGTATTTTCATTTTTCCCGAATCAGTAGAACCGCGCCAGAGACCTTCCGCGCAGACATTTTAAGCCCTGCCCGCCACTGAATCCGGCGGACCATCGTAGCCCAGACCGGATATGGGCTCAAAGTATTTGGAAAGAAAGATTTTAGTCGCGGCGCACCAACCGCTTTTATGCCGCAGATCACCGTGAAACGCCAATGAATCCGCAGGACACCCGCCATGGCATACCCCCCAGAATCTGCATCCTTTGCAGTCGCCCGATGCGAGGGTCTTAGACCGATCCAACCAATCCCGCCGTTTCGTGCGGCTGAACGCCTCTTCTATGCCGGTATCCCTTATGTTGCCGTAATTTACAAGGTTCCAGTCGGCGGAACTGCTGCAATGCGAAAGCCGTCCTTCCGGTCCTATATACAAGTGGTCCTCGCCGCAACACCCGCCCCTGACGCAAACCAGTCCAGTCTCCCGTTTCATATAATGCCCGTAATATTCCGCGAACGGGCGAATAACCCCGTGCCTGCCGCGCTCCGGCCACCACAGTTTGAACATTTCTCCGATAAAATCCGCGTATTCCCTGGCTGTTATCCCTAGTTCCGCCCCTTCCTTTCCGTATATCAATACGGGGTTTATCATGACCCTGGCGGACATATTGGTCAGGAATCTGAACAGTTCCCCGGGAACGGCCAGGGATTTCTTTGTGACCACATATATGAGGCCCCAGGTCATACCGCTCTCTTCCAGCAGGGAAACTCCCCTGAGAAAGCGCCTGTTATAGCTATCTGAGTCCCTGTCTCCGCCGAAACCGCGCACGCGCTCAAGCGGATCGTAGCTTGTGCCGACATTGTTGATGCCAAGCTTGCGCAGCGCCGCCACAAGCTCACGGGTCAGCAGTGTCAGGTTCGACTGGACGCTATGTGATATTCTGCTTTTAGTTCCGGGACAACAGTCCTCCTGCAGCCGGGCCGCGGCGGCGAGATAATCCGCGCCCAGGAGGAGAACCTCCCCGCCATGCCATGTAAGATTTATGCGTTGCTCCGGCCGTGCCTTAAGATAATCGTTTACCCGGGTGAAAACCAGCTTCAGCATGCCCATGGACATGTCCGGCGCCCTTCCTTTGCGTATCACATCACAATACGCGCAATTAGCGTTGCAGCGCTCGGTGGCTTTAAAAATTATCGTGGGCATTTTTATTCACCTCGCCGGAGGAGTTCACCAGCGCCGTCATGAACTGTTTTCTGGGGCAGACCGCGACGAGACCTCCATCCCTGAAACCGCACACGCGCCAGCCTGGACATATGGAACAGCCGCCGAATTCAAGCAGCCGGGCGCGCCGCTTCTCCCTGGCGGCCAGGCTAAGACCGGAGAAATCCACCTCTTCCTTTTTATTCAGCGTTCCCACGAACTCCTTTCTCTCCAGAGCGCCGCCGGACAACGCGATATTACCCTCCGCGTCACAATGGAAAAAAACACCCTCCTTTTCTAGATAAAGCTCGTTGTAATCGGCCTGCATATTCTTATACTCAGTATAGGAGTAAAGGAACGGCTCCACTGAGGAGTGCGCGGATCTTCCACAGGAGTCGTAAACCAGAAGATCTTCCATCGCCTCCCAATCCACTTCCCCATTACATATTTCAAGCCCCGTCTTTATCATCAGCGAGGACAGCACGCGCGCGGCAGAGATGTTTTCCGGGGAAGCCGGGAAATAGAATCGCGCCGCGGAATCGCGCAGTTCTTCCAGCGCGGGCGCATAATCCAGAAAACGCCCGGCGCTCTTGAGCCGGAAAATCAGCGGCAGCTTTCGCCATTCGTCCCTTATCCTTATCCCGGCCATACTTCCGGCTGAGACCTCTATGCAATGCAGCCGGTCGCACCCGACCGCGCGAGCGATACGGCCGGCGTCGTCCAGGTTGTTGGAACGCACAGCAACCCTGAACCCTTCGGCTTTCTCTATAACCGGCCGCGAGAACGGGATCACGAGCACACATTTGTCTGTGTCTGTCATATTTTTACGGCGGCCACCCGGCCTGCAGCATCCCTTGAACGGAGAATATGAGCGGCGCAACCGCCGGCGCAGACACCTTTCCTGCGCCAGGCGCAATCGCCGCACTCCGCATATATACCGCCCGCCTCCTTCCGTATGCTTTTGGTAAAGGATTCGAAGTACTCCATCATCTGGCCGTAACCATCAAAATCGTACACTGACTTGCGGCAGGCGGCGGAAAGCGGGAAGCAGCTCCAGGCCGACATGTCCGGCCCTATGTCCACCGGCGTCCCACAGCTGAATTTATGCGTTCCTTTTGAAATTTTATAAAGCCGCCCCAGTTGTTCGTCGCTGAAAAGACACATGGGAAACCCGCAGTCCAGCGTAGGAACCGCGTCATACCTATCAAATAAGGGCAGGTAGTCGAGCAGACGGTCCGCGATAACCCGCATATCGGCAACAGGTATGAAAGAGTTGTTCTCCAGGTGGATAGGATGAGTCAAACCCAGCCGTATCGCGCGCTTCATTTTGTAACGCTCCATGTACTCAAAAAGGAAATCCAGACTGAAATCTTTCCTGTAGATGTTGAATCCCGGCTGTACCCGTGTTCCGAATTCCTCCAGGAATTTCTCCACGCACCTTGTTTCCGCAGGCGGCGCAAGCCCCGGGTCATTGAGATTGCACAGAAAAGAAAGATTTTTCCCAGACTGCGGAATCACATCAAAAATTTTGCGCAGATCTTCCGTCACTCTGCCCGACAATATCCCGCTGCTGAACACAAGCACTGAAAAACCGCGTTTCAGGGAATACGCGACAAAATCGGCGAACGCCGGATGCAAAGCCGGCTCTCCCCCCAGAAAGCGCATTTCCCGGCAGCCCCCCTCGGCGAACAGATCGGCAAGATACACCAGGTCTTCCCATTTAAGTGTCTCTCCGCCGGCTTTTTCGCTCAATTGTTTTTTGGCGAAGCAGTAGGGGCACGAGCGAACGCATTTTCTGGTTAGAAGTATGTTGGGCATATCTTATTCTCCGCGTTTTATATATCCCGCGGGCTGGCCGCGGCGGCTCCATACCGCCGCGGCCATGCGAACCTTCAGGACTGATCCTCTCTGAGGTACTGACTATACGAGTAAGTCGGCCCGTTCGTATAGGAAGCGCCGTTGTTATAGGAGCCTTTTTCTATGCCGCCGTCATTCTGAAAGGCCGCTACCCCGGCAGAGGACGCCATATACCCCACGATGCCAGCCCCGTTTTTTTGTCCCGCGTTGATCGCGGCATGCGCCGCCGGGACGAACGCACCGATGAGATGCAATCCCATGCCCAACCCGACCGATGCGCCGGCCATCCGCTTAAGCGCGGCGCGGCGAGAAGACTTGTCGCTTTTTTCCATCATATCTCTCCTTAAACGGGACTTGCCCGGAATTGCTACCGGGCAGGCTTATCAGAGCACTTAATATGCCAAAGGCTGAAAAACGGCCGCCCAAAACCCGGGGGGGGAGTCGTGTGCGGGCAGCTTTTCAGGAAAGAGCCCGGGGGGGTGCCTGCGGTCGCGGGAAATATTTGGAAATAAAACCGGCACAAGAAACCCCCGCAAAAGATTTTCAATTGAAAAACCCGCGAAAATAGTAGGGCTCCTATTTAAGACGCAGATAAACGCTTAAAACGGGTCCGATCTTATCGCGGAAGCGCGGGGAAATATGTTTCAATTATTTTATGCCGGTCAAATTCTTCTCACGCCTCCTCCCGGCGCTGCTGCTGCTCGCTGTTTTTGCGGGGCCCGGCAGCGGCGGCGCCGGGACCGCCTGGCATCTCAAATCCTCGCCGCATTTCAAGGTGTATCACGAGGCCGACTGGGCGCCGGCCGGGATCAACCTGGAACTGGAACGGCTTTACGGCCGGCTGCGCATGAATATTTCGTCCTTCGCGCCCTGGATGCTGAAGGAAAAGGTTAATGTATACATCTACAGGAACGAAAGCGCGTACCTGAACGGGGAGTTCGCCCCGGCCAGGGACACTAACGGCCTGGCGGATTTTTCCAGAAAGACGGTGATAACCTACAACCCCGGGAATCTCGGGGAACTGCGCGCCGTGCTGGCGCACGAACTGACGCATCTTTATTTCGAAAGCTTTTTCGGCCGGCGCGGCGCCGCGCCTCCGGTGTGGCTCAACGAGGGTTTGGCGGTGATGATGGCCGACGAGTCGCGCGGCGACGGCGGCGGCTGGGCCAAAAACCTGAAGCGCCTTAACCCGGAAACCGCCGCGTCTCTGAGACAATTTTTCGCCTCCGATCCTAAGGAAATAAATTCGGTAACCGGCAGATATTACTGGTATCTGCAGTCCTACGGGGTGGCGGCGTATCTTTTCAGGCCGCAGACGAGGATCCAGTTCAGGAAACTATGCGCGCTGCTCAAGCGCGGCGAAAACACGGAAACCGCCCTGCGCAAAGCCTACCGGATCCGTGATCTGGACGAATTCAATAAAACCTGGCTGGCCTGGGTGGGGCGATACAGGCAGGATTCCGTCAATCTGAAAAGCGGCGGCGCCGGTTACGGGTTCAAGCCGGTGGAATTCTCATCCATCACTTTTGGCGGCGGCTTCGGCCGGGCGTTCAGATGACCTGCTGGGCGCCGGTCAACGGTCCGTGGTGATCTCAAGCTCCGGCGGATCCTGCAGGGTCCGCGCCACCAGGCATTGCTCCGCGGCTTTTATCGCGGCGGCCTTATATTTTTCCGGGAAATCTTTCGGAAGAATTATCCTGAACGACAGCTTCTTCAGCCGATGGGAAGCTTCGTCCCAGTCCACCGACTCCAGGATCTTCAGTCCCTCGGAACTCAGCCCGCGCGACTGTATGAAGCCGAGCACGAAGATGCCGGCGCAGGTCCCCATGGAGGCCAGGAAAAGATCGAACGGCGTCGGGGCCGAAGCGTCCCCCCCGCCGGACCTCGGCTGATCGGTGGCTATTTCAAAGCCGTGCCTCAGCGCGCTTACCTTTTTCCCGCCGGGAAAAATTATTTCAAGTTCGTTCATAGCGGCTCCTTTGATTTGACCTCATTACCATGATTCCACCGCGCCCGGGAAACGGTCCGCAAGGCCCGCCTATTTCACGCCGAGGACGCCGGTGATTATCTCTTCCATCTTTTCCCCCGGCAGCGCCCCGCGCGCCACCTGCGGCTTGCCCGACATCGGCACGAAGAGCAAAGTGGGGATGCTCTGTATGCCGAACGCGGCGGAAAGCTCCTGTTCCTCGTCCGTGTTCACCTTGTAGACATCCAGCTTCCCCTCGTATTTTTTCGCGAGGCCGTCCAGCACCGGCGCCAGCATCTTGCAGGGCCCGCACCAGTCCGCGTAAAAGTCCACTATGCACGGCTTGTCTCCGGCGAATTTCCATTCCTTGCTCCCTTCATAATCAAAAACCCTGGTCTTGAACGTTTCCGCGTTGAGATTCGGCATAATGCCTCCCTTATCCGCCTTGTTTTGCAGGTCAGCCGCGCGCGGCGAAAAGCAAACCCAGCAATGCGCCCCAGACCGCGCTTAGATAAGGGTTTGCGGTCAGCGGGCACCCCCCGGAAGAGCAGCCGACGAACCTATACCAGAGATACCCGGCCCCCGCGCCCGCGGCGGCCGCCAAAACCATGATAAGAATGTTCATCTCCGCCTCCTCGATCCGTACCAGCATATCATTAGATGCGCGAACGGAGAAAAGGATGCGCGATTTTTTACCGGAAATCTTTCAGCTGTTTTTTCAGAAGGAGCCGGGCCCGGTGGAGCTTCGCCTTGAACGCGGGGAGGGAGATCTCCATCCGGGAGGCGGAGGCGGAGTTCGAAAGCCCCTCTATATCGCAAAGCATCACCGCCATGCGGTAATCGCCCGGCAGGGACGCCAGCGCCGCGCTTACCGCCGCGGATAATTCGTTCTTGAGCGCGTTCTCGCTGACGCAGGAGCGGGAGGGATGACCCTTGCTTTTGTCGCCGGGGATCTCCGACCGGGCCTCTGTCCCGGCCTTGCGGAACCTTTGCCAGCAGTTGTTGGCCGCTATGCGGTAAAGCCAGGTGCCGAAGGCGGCGTTGGCCCTGAAAGAACCGATGTTCTTGAACGCGGAGATGAACGACTCCTGCGCCACATCCTGGGCTTCCGAAGGCATTCCGGCGCAGACGGCGGCCGCTATCCCGTAGAGGCGGTCCTTATGAAGCAGAACCAGGGCTTCGAACGCCTTGGCGTCTCCGGACCGGGCCTTTTCCACCAGCTCTTTTTCATCCGTCATTGCACCGTTTTCTCCGGCCCGCGCACGCCGCTTTTCCTGACCGCCGAAATGGCTTTGTCCATTTTCAGGTAGCGCATCACTCCGAGCGCCACGGCGGCCGCGCCGGCAGGAAGGCAGGCTATGCCGACGGCCAGGAACCACCCCGTTCCGGCGAAATGTATTATGGAAACTCCCGCGATAAACAGCGTCACGCCCGAACGCAGATACGCCAGCAGCGTCCGTTCGTTCGACAGCAAAGTTCGATCTATGGCCAATTCGTCGCGCAGTATCAGTTCGTCCGTATCGAAACGGGAATAATGGGAATCGGACATGCGGTCTCCCCGGCCCGTTCCTCCGGACCCGTTCCCGCGGGCTCGGACCGGGGCGGGCCTTCAGCGCGAACTATCGGTCACTGGCCGCCGGTGTTCAGGCGCGCCAAAGCTCCCGCCGTATTCGGATTATTCGTGAGCGCCGCCACGAATTTGGGGTCGGTCAGGAACTGCATCAGCCCCGGGTTGGCGGTGAGAATGGCGCTGATCTCGTTGGGATCGGCCAGAAGCTCATTGGCCGCCGGGGAGGTGAGAAGTTCGCCCATAAGCTTGCTTTCCGCGGCGGTACTGAACGCGGCCGGATCCTCATAGGCGGCCTTCACCGACGGTTTCTTGATCCATTCATTGATATTCCTGGGGTCCTTGAAATAAGCCGACAGGGCCGCCTTACTGGAAGTGGCGGCCTTGACTTTCGGCAGGGACATAAATCCCTTGACCACAAGATCGTTATTCAGGATCATCCCGAGAACCTTGGGGTTGTTGGCCGCCTTTATTAAGGCGCCGGCCATATTCTTATAGGTAAAGTCGAACAATTTCTTATCGTTGGCGGCCGCCGAGGGCGCCGCTGACACAGGACGACCGGATTGTCCGGAGGCGGAAGAAGGAGCTTTCTCCTCCGATTCGGACAGCGCTTCCACCCCGTTGGCCACTATATAGCCCGTCCGTTCCTGCTGCTGAGGACCGGCTTCCGCTTCCTGCTGCAGCGGTTTGTATTGCGGAACTATAGGCGTGTCCTGGAAAAGCGGCTGGCTATTCGCCGCCTCCGTTCCGGGATCGGATTGAGAAGAGGCTCCCCCCCTCATCAGCCTCAGGGTAAACATGATGGTCAGGACCATGCACACGGGAATAAGAGCCCATACGATCCAGGCCTTTCCCTGATTATTCTCTTCCTCTTCCATCGCACAACCTCCGCCGAACCCGTCTAATAAGTGGATAATATAAGTAATGAGCCGGCATCGTCAAGGACGCCACCTGCGCGGCCGCGGGAAACGGTTTTTTCCGTTCCGGGTTTATTTAAGCTGCCTGCTGATATGCGCCCAGGCTCCTTTGAGCTCTTTGGTCAGGCGGTCCAGTTCGGCCGTTCCCACGCGTTCCACTTTCTTGTACCGCGCGGCCATCCTGTCCACCAGATCGTAGTAAGCATCCTCGTTGATATCTTTCATCTTCTTCATTTCACAGAGGACTTCGGCTTTCATCTTAAGGGTCCAGGCCGAGATCTTTTCCCTGTTCTCCCGGCCGCGTTTTCCGGCCAGAAAATAAACCGCCGCAGCGCCCATCGCGGCAAGCGCCATGCCGGCCCCGATAACTTTTCCGGATTTTCCCATAGTCCCCTCCTGAACCTTATCCGCCTATATCGACAATGATACAAAAATTGCGCTCAAAAACAGAACAGCGCGCCTTGTTGAAGGGCGCGCCGTCCCGGGTGCGTAGTTGGTTGTGCTCAGTTGGGGTAGAGATTCACATTCAACACGCTGCCGCCATTTCCCAGACTGATATTGCCGCCATGCCGCCCGACATCGCCCATTATCGGCGTTCCGTCATGAGTGCGGTAGTTCAGTCTGCCGTTCCAGCAATGACCGTATCCCTGCACCGACATCTGCGGTATGGAGATGGTTATGTTGTTGCCGTATACGGACACGGTAACATCATAAGACCCGGTGACATTGTAGCCCTTGCCGTAATAGGTCCGGTTGCAGGGGTCGCCGTGATACCCGCCGCCGGAAGGGGGCGGAGGGGGCGGAAAACCGCCGGGATGCCCGCCGCCATTCCAGCCGCCGTTGTGACCGCCGCCATTATGTCCGCCGCCGGGAGGAGGGGGCGGAGGAGGCGGAAAACCGCCGGGATGCCCGCCGCCATGACCGCCGCCGGGATGCCCGCCTGGCTGTCCACCGTTGTGACCACCACCGTTCCAGCCGCCGGGACCGCCGTGATTGCCGTCATGGCCTACGGCCGGCTTTAGGTCGAGACCGCCGTCGGCCTGCGCCGCTTTTTCAGCGGAGAGATCCGCCAGCTGCGTCGCCGCATCCGCGGCAAAACACGCTGAAGCGGAGACAGCCAGCACGAAGGCCGCTATCGCCAAACTTTTCATTTCTTTCATCGATTATCTCCTTTGTAAACAAGCCCGCATAGCCGCTGGGACCGGTAATAAAATCGCGTCTGAGCCGATCCAGTGCGGCACACACAAGTCTATCGGAAAAGCCTGAAAAGCCGCTAGAGCCGAAAGTCCCGCCCCCGTATAGGCTTTGGGCCCATACTTTTCAGGGTCTTAGGGGAAGAAAAAAAGAAGGGAAGCCGCCGTACAGGCTGGCCTCCCCTCTTTCTAATACCGGCCGCGGATTACCTGCTGAAATTAAAGGATAATCCGTTATTCACATTGCCATTGGCCGTGGCGCCGTATCCATTCTGCCAGATATTGCCCCACATTTTGGCCCCCTGACCGTTCAACTGAACATCGAAGTTGAAGGTGGCGCGGTCCCATTCCTGGCGGCAATAACCGTAACCGTTGAATGCCGGTCCGCCGTCTATCTGTACGGTCACGCTGACATTATCCCAGCCATTGGGATTCAGCCACATGGAGGCGCGGACGCCGTTGGAGAAGCTTCCCCAGAAGCTGCCCTGACAGAGATTCTGATTTTGATTCGGCCCGGGGTTGTACGGACCGGGTTGAGGACCCGGATGCGGACCGGGATGATACGGGTCGTGGTTATGACCGGGGTAATGCGGATCATAATGCTTGCCGGAGACAGGGAGCTGTTCCCCGTAACTGACAGGCACAGGTTTTACCGAAACATCAACGGACTGCAACTCGCCGGGGAGCTGGTTTAAAGCAGTTCCCGCGAAACAGGCCGTGGAATAAACCGCAAGCATCGCTACAGCGGCCGCGGCCGAATACAGTTTGCTCTTTAACATTAGCCTTTTTCTCCTTGCTCTTCGATTTGGACTCCGCCCTCTTCCCGCCGGATAGATCACCCTAAGCACCTAAGTAGTGTAAACAAAATGGCCCAGGCCCAGAAGAGACGAAGGGCCCAGCTATAATTAGACTTAAGACCTATCTTAAAATAGGCCTTTCGGGTAATGCGGATTTTAGGCGGATTTATAGCGGCCGTCCATTTGTGATAAGATATCGCATATGAGCGCCGCGGCCTGGGAAAAGACCATAAAGACGGCGGCTTTGCGCGAGCTGAGCGTGACGGCCGTTTTTCCGAAAGGGCTGCCTGTGCTCCTGATACGCAGGACCGGCATGGAGATATACGCCCTGGCAAATAAATGCGCGCATATGGGCTGCCCCCTGGCGCGCGGTTCGTTGGACGGCTATCTCCTGCGCTGCCCCTGCCACGACTGGACCTTCGATATAAGGACCGGGGAGCTTGCCGCCGCGCCGGAAATAAAACTCCCGGTTTACGAGTGGCGGATCGACGGGGAACACATCCACATAAGGATACAGCCATGAAAAAAGTCAAGATATACGCGCTTAGCACCTGCTTATGGTGCAAAAGAACTAAAAAATTCTTCGAGGAACGCAAAATACCTTTTGAAGCGGTGGAGTATGACAAGGTCGGCGAAGCCGAACAGGAACGGATCATGGACGAGATCCGGAAAAAGGGAGGCAGCGGCTCCTTCCCGTTCGTCTGCGTCGGAGACAAAACCGCGCAGGGCTACGATCCGGAAGAATTCGAACGCATGCTGGATTGCGAAAAGAAATGATCAGGTTCGATAAAGAATCCAGAAAAAAAGCCCTGCGCTCGCTTTTCGAGCCGGTAGCGGATAAATTAGGCTACAAGTTCCATCCGGACTCAGGGGATGTGGATTTTCTGCTGGGCGCCGAAGCGGACCTGGAAAGCGAACTGGGCATGCCCTATTGCCCCTGCCAGGCGCGGACCAAAAACCGGGAAGAGAACATGAAGATAGTCTGTCCCTGCATACCGTTCCACCGGGAGCATTACGACGCGATGAAACGCTGCTGGTGCGGCCTGTTCGTGCACAAGGATGTCGAAGACGCATCCAGACTGAAGCAGATCCCTCCCGACAAATTCCGGAGGAAAGGTTAGAAGATGTTTATCGAAGCGGCCAGAAAGACGGATCTCGCGCCGGGCGGCATGATAAGCGTTAAACTGAACGGAACGGAACTTGTTCTGTGCCGCGATGGGCATTCTTTTTACGCCGTCGGAAGGAAATGCGGCCATGCCGGCGTTCATCTGGAGCGGGGAACGCTCTCCGGGCGCATACTTACCTGCCCGCTGCATTGCGCACAGTTCGACATCTCCACGGGCGCGGCGTTGAGCGGGCCGGTTCCCGAGGCGCCGCACAGCGTATATCCAGACCCCTCGGATCCCGCCCTGGAGACCCACGGCCTGAAAACATATCCGGTGCAAACGACCGGAGATTCGATATTAGTTGAATTACCCTGAATTTACGCGACGGGCCTCACAAACCCTTCCGCCAGCAGCCGTTCCGCTATTTCCACCGAATTAAGCGCTGCGCCTTTGTAAAGGTTGTCTGATACTATCCAGAGCTGGAATTCGCGCGGGGCCGCGGCCGAGAGCCTCAGACGGCCGGCTTTGACGCCGGCGGTTCTCACGACGGAAAGGGGCGTCGGATAATCGCTCTGCCGCGGCCTGAAATCGAGGCCCGGCGTGGCCGCCAGCGCCGTTCGCAGGGCCGCCAGCGTCCAGGGCCTGCGGGTCGCGGCCCAGACACTGAGGGCGTGGCCGCGCAGCACAGGCACGCGTACGGCGGTGGAGCTTATCCTCAGCGACGGCGAGGACCAGATCTTTTTAAGTTCGGCCGCGACCTTGGCCTCCTCCTCGCTGACGCCGTTCCCGTCGAAACGCCCCACCTGCGGGAATAGATTGAACGCTATAGGCCGCGGGAACTTCTTCGCCTTCAGCGCCGGCACTTCGCCGCGCCGGAAATAGTATTTCAGCTCTTCCTCAAGCTGGGCCATGCCCTTTACGCCCGCGCCGGAAACCGCCTGATAGGTGGCTATCCGCAATTCCTTTATCCGGAATTTGTCATGGACCCGTTTCAGCGCCACGGCCGCGCCGGTGATGGTGCAGTTCGGACCGGCGATAAGCCGGCGGTCCCGCCGTAATTCTCCGCCGTTCACTTCCGGAATGACCAAAGGCACGGTTTTGTCGAGCCTGAACCGGGAGGAATCGTCCACGCACCACACGCCCGCGGCGGCCAGGCGTTTCGCGAAACGGGCCGAAACCTCGTCGGTGGAAACAAAAAAAACCAGGCCGCACTTCCGCAGTTCCTGGAATTCGGGCGCGCGGCAGGGATACTTTTTCCCCCCGAAGGACACGGAGGCCGCCTTTCCGGAATTGCAGGGCAGGAAGTTGCCGACGGGGAACCGGCGGGATTCGAGCAGCCGCAGCAACTCCCCCCCCACCATGCCCGACGCGCCCACCACCGCTATATCTATCGCCTCGGCCATATCCTTATTCGGCGCTCCCGGAGTCCTCCGACGGAGGAGGTTCGGGGGCGGCCGCCGGCACCACTATCTCCTTGGAATAGCCGGTGTTCTCCAAACCATCTATCGCCGCGGCGCGCAGATAGAAAAGGTCCGCGGAAAGAGCGCTCCGCCGCAGCGGGAAGAAAAAAGGAGCGCGGAACATATACCGGCTCACGCGCTGCCACTCGAACTTGTCGTAGGACATCTCCAGCCAGGCCGCGCGGATGTCCTCGCCTATCGCCGAGAAGGAGATCAGGATCTCGTCCCCGGTAACCTCGGCCATGAAGCCTTTTATCAGAACCTTGTACTCGTTCTGGGGGACCAGCTTGAAGGCCAGCGCGGGCTTGATGCCGGAAACGGGGGTCTCCAGAATGTTCTCCCCCGACGGAGGATTGCCGCGGATGGAGCGGTTAAGCCACACATTCTCGTCGGTATCGTCGGAAAGAGCGGCCGCGACTATCGGCGAACTGGAGGAAGAGACGAAGGCCCGCGCCGCCGCCCAGAGAGCCAGGTAATTAGGTTTTTCCGACGACACGCGGGACAGGGGAACCTCGGCCCAGAACCATTGGGCCGAATCAACGCCCTCGAGCGAGTCGTTGGGAAGCGGCTCAAGCGGGAGATCGGACGCGTCGGCCAGAAAATAAGTGTTGTCGGAGGCGAAGCGCGGCTCCTGGTTCACGGCCATGTAGATCTTGCCCGGCACCGGTGTTTTATTCCAGGCCTGCGGCCACGACATTGTCTTGGCCCGCCCGAGTTTGGCGCCGATATAGGCTTTGGCGTAGAGACCGGCAGGGATCGGCGGCAGCTTGATTATCCAGCTGTTGTTATAGCCCACATACCAGTCGGCGTGGAAACCGCCGTTGGCGTACATATAGAACCGGCTCATATCCCTCACAAGAGGGAAATACGCCGGGACCGGTGATTTTGAGGCGAAGGCCGCGGGTTTCTCTACCTGGGCGCCGCCTGGCGGCGCGGACAAAGCGCCGCACAGAAATAAAAGTGAAAAGAATGCCGTTTTTTTCATTGTGTTATGGATTATCTTCTGAGTATCTTCGTTATCCTGTCGAAATCGTCCAGGGAATAATAATGCAGGGTTATCCTGCCGTTCTCGGGCGTGCCGCCCGGTACTATATCCACCTTGGTGCCGAGATGCTTTTCCAGGCGGGCCTCCATATCCAGTATTTCAGGGGTTTTCCGGCGGCCGCCGGCGTTGGATTTGACCCGCGGCCTGCGGGCGTGGAAATTCTGGGCATAAGCCTCTATGTCGCGCACGGACAGCTTCTCGGCTATGATGCGGTGATAAGCCTCCAGCCTCTTGCTCTTGTCGGGGATGGAGAGCAAGGCGCGCGCATGCCCCTCGTTGATTTTTCCGGACTGTATCCCGCTCCGTATCTCTCCGTCCAGCTCCAGCAGACGCAGGGTATTGGAAACTGCGGATTTGGACTTCCCCACCTTCCTGGCTATGTCGGTCTGGGAAACGGAAAACTCGTCCATCAGCTGCTTATAGGCCAAGGCGGCCTCCAGCACATTCAGATCGTCCCGCTGTATGTTCTCTATAAGTGAAAGACCGAACTTCTGTTGATCCGTCAGGTCGGCTTTGACGATAGCCTCTATTTCCACCCGCCCGGCGGCCTTGCAGGCCCTCCAGCGCCGTTCGCCGGCGATAAGCTCAAAAGAGCCGTCGGCGTCCCGCCATACGCTTATGGGCTGCAGCAGGCCATGCTCCTTAATTGATTGCACCAGTTCGTCCAAAGTGCCGGGGTCGAACGATTTTCTGGGCTGCCAGCGATTGGGGCGCACCGAATCTATCGGCACCTTTTGCACCGAATCGCGGGAGATCTCGTTATTCTGAACCTTCGAAATCAAGGCGTCTATGCCCTTGCCTAATGCCTGTCTCATTTCCTTCCTCCTGATGCTGTTTGCCCCCGCCGCTGCGCCTCAACACATCCACAATCCACGCCTCTCCCCCAATTATCCGCCGAAATCGTAGTCCATCTGCGACTCTTCCATCACATAAAGGGAGGATTCCCTGTAGGCGTCGGTGTTTATACCGCGCCGGCCGAGGAACTCTATGGCCAGCTCCTTATAAGCGAGGGCGCCCCTGGAACTGGGGTCGTAAACGAAAATGGACTGGCCGAAGCTGGGCGCCTCCGCCAGGCGCACATTCCTGGGGATCACTGTCTTATACAGTTTGTCCCCATAGTACTGGGAGATCTCTTTTTGCACCTGATTCGCCAGATTGATGCGGGAGTCGTACATGGTAATAACCCCCCCATCCACCTTCAACTTCGGGTTAAGCGCCTGCCGAATCTTCTCCACCGTGTTCATGAAGTAAGCCAGGCCCTCCATGGCGTAGTACTCGCATTGAACCGGTGTTATAACGCTGTCCGCGGCGTTAAGGGCGTTGACCGTAAGAAGACCCAGGGAGGGCGGGCAGTCTATGATTATGAATTTGTACATGTCCCGCAGCTTATCCAGGGACCTCTTCAGCACGGATTCCCTGGAAAACTCGCTTACCAGCTCTATCTCGGCCCCGGCCAGATTATGGCTGGTAGGCACCATGTCCAGCCACTCCACCGAGGTCTGACGCACCGCGTCCTCGATGGCGGCCTTGCCGCACAGAACATCGTATATATTATTATTCCTCTTGGTGATGTCCACCCCCAGACCGGAAGTGGAATTGCTTTGGGGGTCAAAGTCTATGAGCAGGGTTTCATTGTCGAATGCCGCCAGGGCTACGGCAAGATTGATGGTCGTGGTTGTTTTCCCCACCCCCCCCTTCTGATTGGCTACCGCTATTATTTCGGCCATACTATGTCCTTTGCCCGGTTCGCCCGCCCAATGTTTGACCAGGCCTAGTTTAATGCCTACAATTTTATAGTATTTCCCCGCGCCAGTCAAATCTACGCGGGTATTACCCCGGACTCTCCGGAGTAGAACAGACTTTTCAGTTTTGGAGCCGAGTTTTCATGTGAAAACTTTTATTTTGCGCTCCGAAACGCGCTCGCACAAAATTTCCAGGCCGGAAAATCCTTTCATGGTGTTTTTAGGCGGCCCGATTTTCACCAGACGGACTGCCCGTAGTTTTCACATGAAAACTACGGGACGCCTATTCAATAGAAATGGACAGCTTCAGGCCATCCCCACTCATTTCGACTATCGAACCCGGGGCCCCGGCCCCCAAAGCGTTCTTTATGGCCGCCATGTCCAACTCCCGGCCTTTTTCTCTTAGCCGGGGCGCGATCTTCTGCTCAATAACCGCTTCAGCCATGTCCGGCCATTCCAAAGGGATGAAGAATCCGGCCGGAAGCGGCGTGGCGGACTCCATGGAAAAATTTATCCGTATCGTTTTTTCCTTCCCGTGCCCTTCGGGGCACGGCCCGGCCTCCGCAGCTATGCCGGCAAGCACTGTCTCCAGCCTGGCCTTAACGGTGGGATATGAAATGCCCAATCTGGCGCCGGTCTCTTTTATGCTGCCCCTGGCCATCAAAAACGCTTCGAGGAAGAGTTTGTCGTCCCCGACCAATCTACCGAGGGGTGGAATATCAAAGTGCCCGGAAACGATAGTCTGACAATTATCGCAAACAAGGTGAGTCACTTTCAGTCCTCTGGAGCAAGTCGGACACTTACAAGGAAAATTAGTATTATTCATATATGCCTCATTTTTATGTATTTTATCATCAATATTATACGCTTATAATACATATTAATCAATATGCTTTTCTCTCACTCTATCCTTAACTCGAATTTCACAGCACACATCCCCCGCTCCACATACAAAAAAAGGAGGCCCGGATCTTTCACCGGGCCCCCCTGGACACACCTTTACCGCCGCTCAGAAACTGTCGCCGTCGTCGTCGCTGTCGGGACCGCCGCCGTTCCCGCCGTCTTCGCCGCCGCCGCAGCCGCCGTCGTCGTTGGAATCATCCGGGCCGCCGCCGTTCTGATCGTTACCGCCGTCGCCGTCGTCGTCGCTGTCGGGACCGCCGCCGGGCTCGGTACCGTCCGCGGCGCAGGCCTGCACGGCCGTCAGATGGGAAACCATGGCGCCGTAGCACAGCGCGAACACCAGCATAGCGAACATCGTCACAAATTTCTTCATTCTTTCCTCCGGGAACGCTAAACTTTACAGCATTCTTATTATAGGGAGAAAGAAGGCGGAGGCGATAGGGTCTTTGGACCCATTTACCATTCGTTATTGGACCCATTCTGTTAATAGGTCCTTACCGCCCCCCTCCGGCACGACAATTCCCGGAATGCCCAGACCGGCATGGGCCGAATAATAGTAAAAATATTCCCTTTAGACTCTTGGCCGCCCCCGCGGTTTGCGCTAAACTGATGGTGAAGGTGTTAAGTCAATAGGAGGCACTCATGAAAAGAATAATCGCGGCAGCGGTGTTTCTGGCTTATACCGGAGCGGCTTATGCTTCCGGCACGGACGGCAAATCCATGGCGGTTGCGCCTTTCTCCCTGACCCAGCTTAAAGGCGACGGGGGAGAGACGATGGCCGGCGAAATTGAACCGCCGGATCCTCAGATACAGCGCGTCTCCTGGGCCGACGGAAATGACGAAAAACCTCCGTTCGATCGCCCCAGAGCGGGCAGCGCCTGCGGCAAGTTCGAACTCAACGCTTACGGCCAGGGATGCAATCCGTTAACTACGCGGTGCCCCACCATGTCTTTGACCATAATGGACAAGAGAGAGAACATATACCATTTTGGCAGTCTCGCCGTCTCCCGCTTAAGCGCCATTGACAGACCGGGGCTGAAATGCGCCTGCATGGATTATGTTAGAAAGAGGGGCACACATACTGGTGCTGACTCGTACTTGTACTACGAGCCGATGGGCAATGCCAGGCCTTGCGGCAAATAGGAAGAAAACGCCGGGGCTACGGCTTCCTGGAACCGGGTTTTACGAGGGGGAGTTTTTTGGCGCAGAGAGGGCAATCGGCCGCGCTGTAAGCGGTGAAATCCAGCCTTAAAAGGCTGGCGGAGGGGAAATAGAACGACCGGTCGCCCATGCGGTTCACCACGGAGAGGGCGCCGAGCACCTCCGCGCGGGCTTTTTTCGCGGTCTCGAACACTTCCATAGTGGATTTGCCGGTGGTGAACACATCCTCCACTATGAGTATCTTGGCGCCGGGCGGCAGTGAAAAACCCCGGCGAAGCGTCATGGCGCCGTTTTCCCTTTCCGTGAACAGGAAATCCACGCCGAAAGCGCGGGCAACTTCGTGTCCTATGATCAACCCGCCCATAGCCGGCGATAAGATCAAATCGGGCTTCGGTCCTTTCCAGGCTTTTTTCAGCTCCGCGCCGAGGGAGGCCGCCTTGGCGGTATTTTTCAGCGCCAGGGCGCATTGCGCGTAATTGGGGCTGTGCAGCCCGGAGGAAAGCAGGAAATGTCCGTCAAGCAGCGCTCCGCATTTTTTAAGATAAGAGTGTATCCTTTTTTCTTTGACCGTCATTTTATAGCCTCCAGGATCTCATTAACCGCGGCGGCGGGATCCGCCGCTTTAAGCACCGGCCTGCCCACCACGATAAAATCGGCCCCGGCGGCGGCGGCCTGGGCCGGCGTCATGGACCGTTTCTGATCGTCGCCTCCGTTTTCAAGCCTTATACCGGGCGTTACCACGCTAAAACCGGCGCCGAAGCGCTTTTTTACCGCGGCGGCCTCATGGGGGGAACAGACGATGCCGTCCGCGCCGCTGCCGGCTCCCAAAGCGGCCAGATCGGAGATGGTTTGTTCGATAGTATGCTTAAAGCCGACGCCGGCGAACGAATTCTCGTCGAAGCTGGTTAATACCGTTATACCCCAAAGCAGCGGCCTGTTCTTAACGGCGGCGGCCGCCTTCAGCATTTCCGCGCCGCCGGAAAGATGAAGGGAAACGGAATACACCCCCAACCGCGCCGCGCTTTCCACGGCGTTCTTTACCGTGTTGGGAATATCGTGAAATTTGAGGTCCAGAAAAACCTTGCCGCCGTATTTAAGAGCCAGGTCCACGGCCCGGGGTCCGGCGAGAGTGAAGAGGCTGGACCCCACCTTATATGTAAGCGGCAAGCCTTTGAGTTTTTCCAGCAGTGACTCGGCGGAGTTCAGGTCCGGGGTATCCAGCGCCACTATAAGTTGGGGGTTGGCCATAAAATAGATGCATGGAAGTCTAGATGCGTAGAGGCGTGGAGAGATAATTCCTACGCCCCCTGCTTCGCCGTTTCTTCCAGGTACTTCAGGATATCCCGCACAAGGAACGGACCTTCGTAAATAAGCCCGGAATAAATCTGCACCAGACCGGCGCCCAGACGGAGTTTTTCGGCGGCGGAGGGCCCGTCGCAGACGCCGCCTACGCCTATGATGGGAACGCGGCCGCCGGCCAGCTCCACCACCCGCTTGAGGGTGGCGTTGGAAAGGTCCCGCAACGGCAGGCCGCTGAGGCCGCCCTCGTAAGAACGCCATTCCGCAGGAATATGGTCGCGCCTTACCGTAGTATTGGTCGCTATCAGCCCCAGGCCGCGCTCCGCGGCCAGTTCTACGATATCCCTCAGGTCCTGGTCTTCGAGGTCGGGCGCTATCTTGATAAAAACAGGCTTCGCCGCCGTCTGTCCGGACCTGAAATCCAGCACCGGCGCGAGCAATCTTTCCAGAAGGTCCTTTCTATGCAGAGTCCGGAGACGCAGGGTGTTGGGGGAACTGATGTTCAACGCGAAGTAATCGCCGAACGGATAAAGGACCTTCAGCGCTTCCAGGTAATTTTTCGGAGCGTCCTCTATGGAACAATCGGCGTTCTTTCCTATATTGATGCCTATAGGCACGCCGATCCGGCCCAACCGCTCAAGATTCCGCGCCGCTTCATAGGCCCCGACATTATTGAAACCCATGCGGTTTATTATCCCGCGCTGTTCCCGCAATCTGAAAAGCCGCGGCCGCGGGTTCCCGTTCTGCGGACGAAGGGTTACCGTGCCGAGTTCCAGAAACCCGAAACCCAGACCCGCAAGCATCCTGGGCATCTCGCAATTTTTGTCGAAACCGGCGGCCAGACCCACGGGATTCCTGAAACGAAGGCCGCCGACGGTGACGGGAGCACTTTTGACTTTGGTCAAGAGCCCCAGGGCCAGACGGGCCGGCTCTATAATCTGCATGGCGCCCACGGTCTTTACCACGGCGTCATGCACCAGTTCCGGATCGAAATTGAAAAGCAGTCCGCGCAGGACCTTACGGTATAAGAAGCTCATAAGCGATGTCCGGGGCATATCACTACCGCCAGACAATTATACATTTTGAACGGCGCGGGAAGGAATTACAAACTGAAAACGAAACGGCCGCGCACCATGGTCGCCGCGGCGCGGCCTTTCAACCGGCGGCCGATGAATGGGGAATTTGAGGAACGGGAACGGAAGCGCGGTCCCACACGGTACTCGACAGCTGGATCTATCAACACGATGTCGGCGTCCATGCCGGGGGAAAGCCCGCCCTTGCTTGTCAGGCCCAGTATGCGGGCCGGGTTGGCGCTCAACAGTTCCGCCAGGCGGAGCTTTGAGATAACGCCCTTATGCACCAGTTCGGTAAGGGCGAGGCCCAGCATGGTTTCCAAACCTATAATCCCGAACGGGGCCTTCAACAAGCCTGCGGCTTTGGCCGCGGTGGTGTGCGGCGCGTGGTCGGACGCTATCGCGTCTATGCTTCCGTCGGCCAGCCCCCGTCTCACCGCCGCGCGGTCGCCGCGTTCCCGAAGGGGGGGCTTCATCTTGAAAGCCGCGTTCTTCACATCGCCGCAGACCAGGGTAAAATAGTGCGGACAGGTCTCGGCGGTAACTTTCAGGCCGCGTCTCTTGGCCGCGGCCGTCAGTTCCACGCTCTCGCGGCAGCTCAGATGCTGTATATGCAGCGGCTCACCGGGGGACGCGAGCAGCAGGTCCCGGAGCACCATGTAAATTTCGGATTCGCGTGAAATGCCCGGCAGCCCCAGCCGGCGCGAGAGAGGGCAGTCGTGCATGACCCCGGGGCCGGTCAAGGCGAAGGACTCGGCGTGGTCGAGCAAGGGGATCCCGAGTTTTTTTGCCAGCCGCAGAGCCCGCTTCATCAGTCTGGAGTCGGAAACGCAGCTCCCGTCATCGGTAAAAGCTTTCGCTCCGGCCTTTTTGAGCGCCAGGAGCGGGGCCAGCCGCTTTCCGGCGCGGGCCCTGGTGACCGCGGCTGAAAAACAGATATTGACCGGCAGTTTTTCCGCCCGGGCGCGCAGGCGGCGGATCAGAGCCGGGTCGTCCGCCGGCGGCTCGGTATTGGGCATGGCCAGGATGGAGGTCACTCCGCCGGCCGCCGCCGCGCAGGCGGCGCTGGCCAGGTTTTCCGCGGCCTCCATTCCCGGTTCGCGGGTATGGACATGCATGTCTATTATGCCCGGCATGAGCCAGAGGCCGGAGGCGTCGAAGACTTTGACGCCGGGGCCGGCCGGAATGGAGGGAGCGGCGGCCTCTATGCGGCCGTCCCGCACCAGGATCTCCATCTTTGTTTCAAGTTTCCGCGCCGGGTCAATGACCAGCGCGCCGCGGATGAGGATATTCGTCGACATTCAGCGTTTTCTTTTTTTTCCGCCGTCTTTGAGGAACCAGAATAACGCGGCTATCATAGCGGCCGCGGCCAGCAGCCAGGCCGGGCTGGAAAGCTGTTTTCGCTCCGGCACGGCCGGTTCCGCGGCGGGAGCGACGGGGGCCGGCGCGGCCGGCGACGGCTTCGGCGAAGCGGCCGGGGAAGCAATCTTTTCCCGCTTCGCCGCCGGTGCGGCTGAAGCTTTTCCTACGGCCTCCATGAACGGCGTAATCGGTTTCGCCGGCTGAGCGCAGGCATCGGAAGCCTTGGAGCAGTCCGCGGCCGGAAAAGCCGGCAAAGCAAGCGTCAGAAGAACGGCGGCGGAGAGAAGATATTTATTCATGTTCAATACCTGTTGAATGAAGACAATTGTTCCGGAGTTTTTCTCGGACGGGCGGGCGGCTCTTCGTCGGCGTAGCCGACGCTGAGCATCACTTCCGCCTTGCAGCCGGCCGGAGCGCCGACAGCCTTTGCCGCTGCTTTGGCGTCGAACCAGCCTATCCAGCAGGTGGCCAGGCCGAGTTCCTCGGCGGCGAGAGCGAAATGTTCGGCGGCGATGCCGATATCCATCAGACGGAAATTGGTATCGCGGACCTGGTTGCCGAGCCAGGCCGAGAGCTTGCCCCGCTGGGACATAACCACCACCAGGGCTCCCGCTTTCGCGGCGAAGCCGGTCGGAGAGTAAAGGCCGGAAAAAGCGGCCGCGGCCAGTTTGTCCCGGGCTGACGGGTCGTCCACCACCACGAATTTATACGGCTGGGCGTTGCAGGCGGACGGGGCCAGGCGCGCCGCCTCAAGACAGGCCAGAAGCTTTTCCCTTTCCACGGGGAGCGGCTTGTAGCGGCGCACGCTGCGCCTGCGGGAGATTATGTTCATTAAGGGGGTCTCGCTCATAGGACATATTGTATAAAAAACAAGTTATAATGGAACTATGCACGATTGGATAAAGGAAGCGCCGGTGGCGGTAACGGTATGCGATAAAGAGGGGAAAATAACGGAAATGAACCAGAAGGCGGGGGAAGTCTTTGAAAAACGGGGAGGCCTCGGCCTTATCGGAGCGAGCCTGCTTGACTGTCACCCGGAACCATCAAGGACAAAGCTGAAGAATATGCTGGCTGAAGGCGCGCAAGTCGGCAACGCCTACACCATAGAGAAGAACGGCGTTAAAAAGATAATTTTCCAGTTCTCGGCGCTGAAAGACGGCAAACCCGACGGCCTGGTGGAATTGTCCTTCCAGATCCCATCCGACATGCCCCACTATATAAGGAAATAGGATATCCGGTGACATAATACTTATTTCCCCGGAAATAAGTATTATGTCACCGGATTGGTGCGGTGGAATTTGCGGGCGATTTCGGACGGGGAGACATAAAACAGCGTAGGGCGGCCGTGCGGGCAGTGGAAGCTGTCCCTCGCGCTCCGCAGGTCCTCTATGAGCCGCAGGGCCTCCTGCGGTTTTATGTGGTCATGCGCCTTTACGGATTTTTTGCAGGCCATGGTGGCCACGATATTCCTTTTCAGGTCTTCCGACACCTTCTCCGGCTCGCCCAGAACCTCCGCCAGGTAGCCGAAGAATTCCCCGAGGGCGTCCGGCGTGAAATAGAACAGCGCCGGCGTGGACAGCAGCCTCACCGTGGTCTGGCCGAACCGTTCGGTCTCGAAACCGGCCTTGTCCAGCCACTCCTTCCATCGCATCACGGTCTCTATCTGCGAGGCGGGAATCTCCACCGAAACCGGCAGGATAAGCGGCTGCACCCGTACCGCGCTCCTGGCGAACTCGTCAATGTATTTCTCGAAAAGAACGCGTTCCTGCGCGGCGTGCTGGTCCATGACCAGCAGCCCGCCGCCGGATTCAAAAAGCAGATAGCTTTTGGCGATCTGTCCCAGGTAGGAAACGGGCGGGAGATACCAATTGGGGGCGGACTCTCCGTTCTCGCCGGAAACAGGCTCGAACAGCGGCCCCTGGGCGAACAGGTTTTGCTCCGATGCGGCCGGTTCCGGGCCCGGCCCGGCGCCTGGTTCGGCCGCCGCCGCCGGCTCGCCCGCGCCGGACGCCGTCAGGGTCACCGAAGCGGTCTGCCTTTGCAATATGGCGGAGTTGACCGTCGCCGAAACCTTTTTGAACACCTCGTTGTCGGAGGCGAATTTCACATCCTTCTTCTGCGGATGAGTGTTCACATCGAAACCCGCCGGGTCGAGTTCCAGAAAAAGCGCGCAGGCCGGATGTTTATCGCCCCGCATGGTATCGTAGCCGCGGTACAGCGCCTGCTGCAGCACCCGCGAGGCCACGGGCCGCCGATTTACGAAAAAATGCTGGTTTATTCGCGTGGCCGACAGGGCGTCCGGCTTTGAAATAAAGCCGTATACCGACACCGCCGGGTTCCTGCCCTCTATCTTTATCAGGCCGTGGCTGATATTTTTGCCGAAGATCATGCCGGCGCGCTCTTTCAAAGCGGCCCAGAAATCCTCTCCGCCGGGAGGCATGGAGAAGATCTCGGCCCCGTCCATGACCAGCCGGAAGCCCGTGGTAAGATTGGCCAAAGCCGCTTCCTCCACGGCACGGATGAGATGAGAGCGTTCCGACGGCTCGCTTTTCATGAATTTAGCGCGGGCCGGAGTGTTGAAAAAAAGGTCCCGCACCTCCACCGTGGAGCCCTTTACCGGCGGAGCGGCGGTTTCCCGTTCTATCCGCCCGCCCTCGCCGGAGATGGACCAGCCGGAGGCGGCGCCGGCCCGGCTGCTGGCTATCGACAGCCTTGAAACGGCGAAAACCGCGTAAAGAGCCTCTCCCCGGAAACCGAAAGTGGAAATTTTATCCAGGTCCGAGAACACCCTTATTTTGCTGGTGGCGTGCCGGCCGACCGACAGTTTCAGGTCTTCCGGGGACATTCCGGAACCGTCATCGCTGACGCGGATAAGCTTTTTTCCGGCTTTTTCTATCTCCACCGCTATGCGGCCGGCGCCGGCGTCGAGGGCGTTCTCCAGGAGCTCCTTGAGGACCGAGGCTGGCCGCTCGATCACCTCGCCGGCGGCTATCTTGGCTATGACCTCTTCCGGCAGCTGCTTTATCAGGGACATAATGGGGATTCTACTTTTTTACCGGGCCCGCGCGCGAGCCGCCGGCCGCGCCGCCTGGAACATCCTTCACCCGAGACGGACGGACAGAACGAAGAGATTTATGAGGCCGTGCAGCATGATGTTCACCGGCAGGCGCCGCTTCTTCTCGTAGACATAGCCCAACAGCAGGCTAACCGGGAAAACCGTCAGCGAGGCCGCGCCATGTGTGGCGGCAAAAATCACGCTGGAGGCGAAAAGGGTTCGTAAAAAACCCATTTTCTTTCGCAGGTCCGTATATAGTATCCTGCGGAAAAAAAACTCCTCCCCCAGCGGGGCCAGAACGCAAAAGCTCAGGAACAGCAGTACCGGCCGCGCGCCGGAAGAGGCCACGGCCGTCCTGGCGGCAGAATACAATTCTTCCCTGGAACCCAGCTCCCGTACCAATCCGGCGCCCTGGGCGCCGCCCAGGCGAATGACGGCGGCGGCGAGAGCGAGCATACAACCGATGATCGCCAGATAAAGACACGCGTACTTCAACGCGGAGAGCGCGTCGCTTACGGCTTTCGCCAGCCAGTCCCGCGCCGCGGCGCCGAATTCGACTCCCTTTTCCCGGAGAACATACAGGCAGGCGGCCAGATAGACGGAACTCTGCACCACCGGGGTTATTTCCGCGGCGGCCAGGCCCAGGCGAAAAGCGCCGTTCAGGATCAGGATGGCGCCCAGGGACAGCGCCACCGTCATCCCCGCCGAGAACAGAAAGAGGTCGGCGAGAGCGCGGTATGTGCCGCACGAAGCTATTTCGGAAAACGGGTTTGATGTGGTCACTGGTTGAGGCGTTTTTTCCACTCCGTCAGCACTGCCAGGGCCTGCATGGGGGTGATATTGTCCGGCTCGCAGCGCTTTATCTCATCCAGCACCGGGTGTTCCGAGAATAACGGCAGCAGGGGCGCGGAGGCCTCCTCGGAACCGGAGACCTCTATGCTGCCCTTGGTCTCCAGGACATGGAGTATCTCTTTGGCCCGCCGTATGGCCGCATCCGGCAGACCGGCCAGCTGGGCCACATGTATGCCATAGGATTTGTCGGCCGGGCCCGCGGAGATCTTATGCAGAAAGACCACCTCGGTCTTGCCGGCCGTGTTGGTCCATTCCTTCACCGAGATATTGCTGTTCCTGATGCCCGGGAATTTTTCGGCCAGTTCGGTGAGCTCGAAATAATGCGTGGCGAAAAGCACCTTGGGCCCGCCGGCGGGCCTGTAAAGATGCTCCGTGACCGCCCAGGCTATGGAGATGCCGTCGAAAGTGGAGGTGCCGCGGCCGACCTCGTCGAGCAGGATCAGGCTTTTCGGGGTGGCCAGCGAAAGTATGGAGGCGGTCTCGCGCATCTCAACCATGAAAGTGGATTCGCCCCGCGCCATGCGGTCCTGGGCGCCTATGCGCGTCATGATGCGGTCGGTGATCCCTATGGAAGCCGATTTCGCGGGCACAAATCCGCCCATCTGCGCCATTATCACTATCAGCGCGCTCTGCCGCAGATAAACGCTTTTACCGCTCATGTTCGGCCCGGTCAGGATCACGATCTGCGGGTCCTTGTCGCCGATGGAAAGATCGTTGGGAACGAAAGAACCGGCCGGCAGATAACGCTCCGCCACCGGATGCCGCCCTTCCTCTATCACCAGTTCCGCGCCGGTGGTCATGACCGGGCGCGCGTAATCGTACTTCACGGCGCTTTCCGCCAGGGAACAGAACACATCCAGTTCCGCCGCGGCCAGGGCAAAATCACGCAGCTCCTTCAGATTCTTAAGAAGCAGTTCTCTCAGTTCCCCGAAAAGATGCGCCTCCAGCTTGAGCATGCGCTCTTCAGCGCCCAGTATCCTGGATTCGAGCGTTTTGAGTTCCTCGGTAATGAACCGCTCCGCGTTCACCAAAGTCTGTTTGCGCACGAAATAGTGCGGGACCTTCGGCAGATGCGTACGGGTCACCTCGATGTAGTAGCCGAAAACGGAATTATACCCCACCTTCAGCGAAGGGATCTGTGTCTTTTCTTTTTCCCCGGCCTCTATTTCCAGCAGCACTTTCTGGCTGTCCCGGCGCAGGGAACGGAGCTCGTCCAGCTCCGCGTTGTAGCCTTCCTTTATAACCCCTCCGTCGGAAAGCCTGGCCGGCGGGACTTCCACAAGGGCCTCGGACAGGACCTCTCGCAGCGCGCCCAGGGAATGCGAGGCGGTCTCGACCCGGCCGGCAAGCTCGGGCACGCATTCGAAAAATTGCGGGGAACCGAGCAGAAGCTTCAAACGGGCCGTCTGCCCGAGGGCTTTGCGCACGGCGGCGGCGTCCCTGGGCGTCGCGCTCCCGTTCACCACGCGGCCCAGAACGCGCTCGATATCGGGCACCTGCGAAAGCAGTTCGCCCAGATTCTCCCGGGCGTCCCTGTTCCCGGCCAGGAAAGCGGTGAACCGCTGGCGGGCGTTCACCGCGTGCAGCTCGGTAAGCGGCTCCAGTATCCACTTTCTCAGCATCCTGGAGCCCATGGCCGTCCTGGCGCGGTCCAGCACGCCCCAGAGCGTCTTGGAATCCTCGCCGTATTCCGAGGAAACCAGTTCCAGCGTCTTGATGGCCGATTCGTCCAGCTGCATCCTGTCCGAAGGCTCGAAAAAAGCGGGGGTGAAAGATTCTTTCAGGCCGGGCTGATTCTCCCGGATGTAGGCCGAAGCCCGGAGAGCCGTCTTCAGGGCCAGTTTATTGTTCTGCCAGACCGCGCCGCGCTGCCAGGCGGAAGCCTCCTGTCCGGACGGCGCCTCGTACTCGCTCAGCACGGCCGTGCCGGAGCGGATGGCGCGCTTCTTCAGTTCGGCGGCCGTGGCGGCGTCGGCTATGATCTCCGACGGGGCGATCTTGGAGAGCAAGGCGGAAAGCTGGCGAAACCCCGGATCGTTCAGGTTCTGCGTGGAAAAGAATTCGCCCGTGGAGGCCTCTATATAGGAAAGGCCCCAGCCCACTATGTCCACGGCCACCGAGGCGAGGTAATTGGCCGCCCGGGTCTGAAGAAGCTCGTCCTCCACTATGGTGCCGGGAGTTATAAGGCGCACCACCTCGCGGCGGAACAGTTTGCTCTTTTTGGCCTCCTCGGCGGACGGCGCGATCTGTTCGCAGATTGCGACCTTGCGGCCGGCGGAAAGCAGCCTGGAGATGTAGCCGGAGGAGGAATGGTAGGGAATCCCGCACATCGGCACGCCGCCGCGCGAGGTGAGCACCACGCCCAGAATGGAGCTGGCCGTCCTGGCGTCCTCCGCGAACATCTCGTAGAAATCCCCCAGCCGGAAAAAAAGTATCGCGTGCGGATAGGAACTCTTCAGCGCGGCGTACTGCTGCATCAGAGGCGTTTCCGGCAGAACGGTGGGTTTCATAAAAGGACCGCCATAAGCCATATGCCGTAGGCCATAAGCCAGCAGATAAAAATCCGTTACGACTCTCCACCTATGGCTTACGGCTTATGGCCGTCATAACGCGAAGCGTTATGACGGATATATTCTAGCAAAAGAGCCTTGGCCTCATTAAGGCCGCGCGCGGCCATGAAAGCGGCGCGGGCAGCCGAAGAGTTGGGAAAGCCCTTCAGCCAGTAGCCGACCAGCTTCCTGGCGCGGACCACTCCGCCCGGCTCGCCGTAAAGTTCCGTGTTCAGCTCCAGGAAACGGATGAAGAGGCTTATTCTACGGACGAAATCGGGAGGAGGAACGCGGCCGCCGGAGGCCAGGGCCTCCGCGATCTCCAGGAATATGGAGGGATTTTCAACGGCCCCGCGCCCTATGGCCGCGCCGGCGCAGCCGGTCGAGAATATTCCGGCGGCGTCCTCCGCTGAGCGCACTCCGCCGTTGCCGAAAACCGGTATTTTAACGGCGGCCGCCGTGGCCGCCATGGCCTCATGATCCACGGGGCCGCTGTGATGATTGGAGGCCGCGCGGCCGTGCAGGGTTATGGCCGCGGCGCCCGCGCCCTCTATCACGCGGGCCAGGCGCGGACTTATCACCTCGCCCGGAACCAGCCCGCAGCGGATCTTCACGGTCACCGGCACCGTTACGGCCTTCACCGCGCGGGCCACCACCGCTTCCAGCACCGCCGGCTCTTTCATCAGCGCCGCGCCGGCGCCGGAACGCAGCACTTTTTTCACGGGGCAGCCGGCGTTGATGTCCACTATATCGGCGCCAAGCTCCTGGGCCAGCGCGGCGGCGCGGGCCATGCTCTCGGGATCGGCGCCGAAGATCTGGACGGCTATCGGGTGCTCGGAAGGAAGGATCTGCAGCAGCTTGAGCGTTTTTCTGTTCCCGTACCGTATGCTTTCGGCCGAGACCATTTCGCTGACCACCAGCCCGGCGCCGCCTTCTATGCACAGCGCGCGGAAGGCCGCGTTGGTGATGCCGGCCATCGGGGCCAGAGCCAGATTGTTCCCGAGCTCTACGCCGCCCAGTTTGATCTTCCTGACAGGGTTCATCTTCACTCGGGGGAGTAATTGCCGTCGTGTCCGGTGGAAAAATCGCGGGGGTCCCTGTCCCTGACGAGCCGGAGCTCCGAGCGCGAGGCGCCGGTCCCTTCCATGATCCTTAGCTGGAACTCCGACGCCCTCTTTTCCCTTTCGAACAGTTCGGGCAGCGACACTTTCTCGTGGATCATGGGGTTGGCGGCCACGCGCAGCTGTTTCTCCAGGCCGGGAGGGGGGGGGGTGAAAGCTTTTTTCTTTTTCGTGCTGAGCCGGACATGGGCATGATAGGCCTGATGGGCTATGATCCCGGCGCACCACGGCATCGAGCGCAGGGCGTGAGCGCTGGAGATGGCCGCGACCGGATGGCCGCCGGCGTCCATGTAAAAGTCCGTCTTGCTTTCGTTGCGTATGCTGTAAAGGCGGTTCCTGATGAAGAGGAAAGTATCGCGGTCGGCCATCCAGATCAGTTTCAGCGCGCCTGTCACCTGGCTTTTGAATTCCGGGGGGCCCTGTATATCCAGGGCGGTCAGGTATTTCGGTCTCTCCCGCGCCGCCGGGGACTCGGGCCTGGTCTCGCGGAACAGGGGGGCGGCGGCCGGCTCCCGGCCGGAATACTCCTCGGTACGCGCGCGGAACAAGAGCCACAGAGCCGCGGCCGCCAGCGCGAGCAGGGGCAGGAAGACCAGTATCTTCCAGGTTCCTGAGAAACTTCCGTGTCCGGCTTCTTCCATGGCCGAGGCGCCTTATTTTATCGCTTTCACGAAGGATCTGTAAAAAGCCTGGAGCTCCCTGTCGGGGTCCTGGAACTCGAGCAGATGCTTTTTACAGCCGCGCCGGGAGCAGATCTGCACCTGGCCGCCGTCTTTCAGGTCGAAAGCCACCATCTGGGCGGCGCAGATCTCGCATTTTCTGGTGCTTTTAAGATCGGCGTTGCAATGCGGACAGCGAAATCCGGCTATCTTGCCGATGGGAACCGAAAGCCCCGACTCCAGGGAGTAGCTGCCGTACCTGGAACTCATATAAAGGGGCGCGTTCTTGCCCGCGTAGGTAAGCCGCACGCTCACCGAGGCCGACTCCTCCAGTTTTTTCCCGGGATCCATCAGCGATTTTTTGCAATGCGGGCATTTGAGGGAAACGCTTATCATAGGGGCCTCCGGAACAGACACGCGGCGCAGAGATGCTTGGATGCGTAAAAGAGTGGAGGCGCAGTTTACCGCACTGCCTCTCCTCCACACATCCACGCCTCCAAACCTCCACGCGTCTATATTATCAAATTACCCCCGCTATTCGTAGCGCAGGGCGTCTATCGGGGAGAGCTGCGAGGCTTTTTTGGCGGGCCAGAAACCGAAGACCACCCCCACCGTGGCGGAAAAACCGAACGCCAGGAGCACCGAGAAGGGGGAGATATAGACGGCCCAGCCGGACAGTTTGGAGAGAAGCAGAGAGGCGCCGGCGCCGGACAAGATCCCCAGCACCCCTCCCAGCGCCGAAATTATCACGGCCTCTATAAGGAATTGCAGCAGCACGGCGCGCCTGGTGGCCCCTATGGCCTTTCGCAGGCCTATTTCCTTAGTGCGTTCGCTGACGCTGACCAGCATGATGTTCATGATGCCGATGCCGCCCACCAGCAGGGAAATGCCTGCGATTATGCCAAGCAGCATGCCGAAGGTCTTTATAGTGCCGGTCAGCATGCTTTGAAGGTCCGCCATGTTCATCAGCGAAACATCATCGTCTTTATAGGCGGGGATATTATGCCGCTTGCGCATCAGGGCCTTTATGTCGTTCTGCACGGCGGGCATCAAAGTGTAGTCCGACACCTCCACCCAGACGGAATCCACGAACTTCTTGCCCAGCAGGACCTTCATGGCGGTGTTCAGCGGCACGATCACGGTATCATCCTGGTCCTGGAACCCTGCCGCGCCCTTCAGCGGCAGCACTCCTATGACGGTAAAATTTTTCCTGTTTATCTTTATAGTCTTTCCTACCGGGTTCTCCTCTCCAAAAAGCTGGGTGACCACGGTCTGCCCGAGCAGGGCGACCTTCCTCAGCCTGGTATTCTCGTCCTCCGAAAAGAACCGGCCGTAATAAGGCCGGGCGGCCCGCATCAGCGGATAGACCGCCGTCACCCCGGTGACGCGGCTGCGGTAGTTCTTGTCGCCGAACACCAGCTGCGCCTGCCCCTGGACATTCGAATCCGTCCGCGTGATGTTCGCAAGCCCGGCCAGGGCGGCCGCGTCCTCCAGCGTAAGCCGGCTTACGGCCCCGCGGCCCAGCGACATGCCGCCCTGGCTGCGGTTGCCCGGCATCACGGCCAGGAGGTTGGTGCCGAGGGACGACATCTGTTTTTCTATGGCTTTCTGCGCTCCGGTGCCGACCGCGAGCATGGCGATAAGGGCTCCCACGCCTATGATGACGCCCAGCATGGTAAGGAAGGACCTGGTCTTGTTGCTGATTATGGAATTAACGGAGGAGGCCAGGTTCTCGGAGATCTCGCGCCAGCTTAGAAAAAAGGACTTCGGAATGCGCAGTTGCGGCGGCGCTTCATTTTTCCCGGAAGCTTTTCCGGAGGAATCCTCCAGCACCAGGCCGTCCCTCACCTTTATCACCCGGTCCGCCCAGGCCGCGATATCGGGCTCGTGCGTCACGAGGATCACCGTAATGCCCCTCTCGTTCAGCTTGCGGAAAATGCCCATGATCTCTCCGGACTGGTCGGAAGCCAGGTTGCCGGTGGGCTCGTCCGCGAAAATTATCTTCGGATCGTTGACCAGCGACCGCGCTATCGCCACGCGCTGCTGCTGGCCGCCGGAAAGCTGGTTGGGCCTATGGTCCATGCGGTCGCCCAGCCCTACCTGCGCCAGGTATTTTCCCGCTTCCTCCGGCCTGGCCTTTTCCCCCAGATAGATCTGGGGCAGCGCGACATTGCCGGCCGCGGTGATCCTCGGCAGGAGATTGAACTGCTGGAACACGAAACCTATGATCCTGGCCCGCAGGTAAGAAAGCTCCGTATCGTCCAGGTCCGCCGTCTCGCGGCCGAAAAGCTTATAGGAGCCGGAGCTGGGCCTGTCCAGAAGGCCGAGTATGTGCATCAGCGTGGATTTTCCGGAGCCGGAAGGGCCCATGATGGCCACGAACTCCCCTTCCCGGATGGAAAGGTCCACCCCCCTAAGCACGGCCAAGGGCTCGCCGCCCATCTGATAGACTTTTTTTATTCCTTTCAGTTCGATCATAAAACCCCGGAGAGTGAAGAGTAAAGCGTAAAGAGCAAAATCTTCCGGCGTTAAAATATCGCTTAACCGGCGCCGCGCAGCCCTTTACTCTTCACTCTTTACGCTTTACTCTTAACGCAGCGCCCGGCCGGCGCCGCGCAGATTGGGTCTGGCGGGCATCAGCGGATTCACCCCGCCCGAAGCCTGCTGCGCCTTATAGTTCCTGCGCTGAAACAGCACCTTCTCCCCGGCCTTCAGGCCTTTCGTTACCTCTATCATATTCCCCTGGTCCAGGCCGGTTTCGATCTTTTTATATACCGGTCCTTTTTCCTTTAATTCCGTGATCACGGCCGTATCCCCGGCCCGGTCCGTGGTAAGCGCGGCCGCCGGAATGAGCAGGGCCGCGCGTTTTTTATCCACTTCGATCCTGATATTGGCCGTCATCTGAGACTTGAAAAAAGCGGGGGAAACGACGGGCTTGATTTTTACCGAATAGGTGATGACATTGCTCTGGTTCACGCCCTCGTCCAGGATCTGGAACACTTTGCCGGAGACGGGATTGTCCGGATAGGCGTCGAGCGTAACGACGGCGTTTTGCCCTTTGGCGACCTTGCCCACTTCCGATTCGTCCACATTAGCCGTGAGAATAAGCTTGTCCGACACGGCGAAAAGCACGGTAGACTGGCCGACGGTCTGGCCCTCGACGACATTTTTCAGGATTATGGTGCCCGCGAGCGGAGAAACCACTTTTATGGGCTTATACGCTTCCTCCCAGTACTTGTACTGCTCGTCGCCAAGCGCGCGCGCCGCGTCGAGAATGGCCACCCTGTCGGCGGAACTCATCAGGGCGAGGACTTGCCCCATGCCGATCTTATCGCCTTCCTCCACCAGGATCTTCTCTATGCGGCCGGAGGCCGAGGGTTGTATCTCCACGCGGTTCAGCGGGGCCACCACGCCGGTGGTATCCACGAATTCCGCGATCTCTTTTAAAACGGCCTCCTCGACGGAGTATTTAACGGCCGGTTGCGCGCTCTTTTTATACCAGAACCAGCCGGCGACGGCCGGCAGCGCTATTGCCGCGATAAGCAGTGTTTTTTTCATAATTGTCCGGGCGTTACTTCCCCGCCGCCGCCCCGTCCTCCAGACCCGCGCCCAGGAGAGCCTCCAGGGCGGCCTTGCCGTTGTTGGCGTTGCGCAGATACTGGAGCTGGTTCTGCTGGGCGTCCACCATGCTCTGCTCCACGATCGCCAGATCCGCGAAGCTGATCTGGCCGGCCATGTACTTTATCTGCGATTCCTTGTATCTTTCTTCGCTGGCCGCTATCACGCTGATATTAGCGCCCGCGGCGTCCCTGGCGTTCAGATAATTCTCGTAGCCGTTGAGAATATCGTTCTCAAGGGACAGTTTCAGCTCCCTCAGGGATTCTTCCGAGGCCCGCAGGGCGAGCTTGGCCGCCCTGGTGCTGTTCGGATAATAGGTCAGCCCGCCGGATAAAAGCGGCAGGCTGAGGCTGAGACCCATGGACCAGGAACGGTCGACATCGAATTCCCGGGGACCGGACCAGCTCATGCTCTGGCTGGCGCTGAGCACCGGGAAAAGATCGTACCTGGCCGTGAGCAGCCGCTCTTTCTGGGATTCCACGCTTTTTTTCTGGGAAACGAACCGGGGCAGGCCCTCTATCATGGTCTTCAGTTCTTCCGGCCTGAAAGCCGGCTCCGGAACCGACAGTTCCGCTTTTACCGCCAGCGGCCTGTATTCCGCCGCGCCCATGCTCTTTAAAAGCTCCCGCCGGGAAATATTCAGCGAGCGCGCGGACTTCGCCGCGTTCACTTTTGAAAGTTCGTAAAGAGCCACGGCGTAGAGCATATTGCCGCGCGACTCCAGTCCGCTGTCGTACTTCAGTTTTATAAGCCTGGCGTTCTGATCGCGGATCTTGAGGATCCGCTCGTCCACGCGGGCCTGTTCCTGAGCCACGGCCAGGTTCATAAAAGCCGCGTACAGCTCCTGGCGAAGCGCTGCGGACCCCACCCTGTAATCGGAGACGATCTTTTCGTAATTTATCCGGGAACTCCGTATCGAAGACATGGCTCCAAGATCAAAAATGGGTTCGGAAGCGGAAACGGATAAACCCCACCTATTGGAGGGGCTGATCCCCTCTCCTCCGCTGCGGGTCACGGAATGGGAAAGATTGACCTTGGGCAGATAAGCGTTATAACCAGCCAGGTAAAGGTGTTTATATTGATCTATCGCCAGCTTTTTGGCTTTCAACCCCGGATTATTTGCCAGCGCCTCCCTGGCGCAATCATCCCAGGAAAGCTCCGGACCCGTGGAAGCGGGTTCGAGCGCCGCCAAATCGGGTATCGGAAAACACAGAAGGAGCGCCGGCAGGAGTATCTTGGTCATCGCAATAGACATAACGCGCCGCTCCCGCTTTTATTGCATCCGCTACTTCAGTTTTTCCTGTCCGGCGAAATTGCGGTCCAGCCTGAAGCCGGACAGGATCTCCAGGTCCTCAGACTTATTCTCTCCGGCGATGACGGCGGCCAGCGCCGAACCGAGCCCCGGCCCCAGCATGAACCCCTGGCCGCACATGCCGACGGCGAGCGCATAACCCTTCGCCTCCTTCGGGAAATCCACCACGGGGAAGCCGTCCGGCGTCATAGGATACAAACCGCGCCAGGTGCGGCGCACCTTGAGATTGGAGAGGGCGGGCATAAGATTTATCATGCGCCTGGAAACCTCGGGCAGGAATTCAGAGGTGGACCTGCGGTCCGCCCCCCAGACCGGCGGGTTGGGGGTCAGGCAGAACACCAGCTGTTCCTCGGAGTTCTGGTAGAAATAATAATTTTTTGATTTGTCTCCGGGGCGTATGTCCACCACCATCGGCCGGAAAAATTTTTTTACCGGTTCTGTCACGCCGGCCTCGTGGCAGTCCGGCCTCACCGGGACCGGAACCCCGGCCAGCTCGGAGAGCGCGGACGCGGACGCTCCGGCGGCGTTGACGGTCATGGCCGCCCGGAATTCTCCGCGGTCCGTTCTTACGCCCTTCACGGCCCCTTTTTCCTTTATGAAGCCCGTCACCGTTTCCCCGAATCTGAATTCCGCGCCGAGCTTCGCCGCCCTGCGGAAAAAAGCGTTGCAAGCGAGCAGAGGCGAAGCGGACCCGTCGTCCGGAGCGAAGGTGCCGCCGCGCAGCCCCTTTTGGGCGATGCCCGGCACGAGCCCGGCGGTCTCCGCCGCGCTTATCCAGGAGATGTCCAGACCGAACTTCCGCTGCACCTTCAGCATCTCCCGCAGCATGATTTCGTCGCTCTCGGCATACACCGGGAACAGGTACCCTCCTTTTTCCCAGCCGATCTCGTCGCCGTGAACTTCGCGCCAGGTGGAGAAGATCTTCAGGCTGCGCAGGCAGGCCTTGATCTTGGAGCCGTCGGAATGCGTGGCTCTTATCCCGCCTATGGCGCATTTGTTCTGCCCCTGCCCGGCGGAGGGGAGCTCGTCCAGGACCAGGGTTTTCAGCTTTCTTTCCGCCAGGAACATGGCCAGCGGCGTGCCGACGCTGCCCGCGCCGATAATAATCACATCGTAATTGTTAGACGGCATATCAGTTCCATTAAAAGTGAAGAGTAAAGTGTAAAGCGTAAAGAGTCAAAAACCACGACTACTCCGGCGCTTTACGCTTCACTCTTTACGCTTTACCAGCTTAAAATCCGCTCCAGGAGGTCTTCTCTTCCTGCGCGGTGCGGCATCTCACGCCGCTGAAAGCGCCCAGCGGAGTCTCCACAAAAAGCGGCCGTTTGGAAAAACCGGTCACTTCCCCGGGGGCCACGCCCTCGCCCCTGAAAATGGACATTATGATGGTTTCGCAGGTTTTGGCCCCGCAGGCGCCCATGCCGGCGCGGGTAACGGCCTTAAGCTGGTTCATGTCGCGCACCCCGGCCCGTATCGCGCGCCGGATCTCTCCGGCCGTTACCCTCTCGCAGCGGCAAACGATAGCGGAATCGTCCGGAGCCGCCAGGGCGTCGGACGCCCCTGCCTTTTCCGGCTCAAAAAGCCGTATAGAGGCCACGCGGTCCGCGATCTCCGCTCCGACCTTCAGCACTATTATCAGGGTGTTTTCCGCCTTGAAATCCTTCACATCGGCGACTTCCGCGGTACCGAGAGCCGCCCCGCCGGGATCGGTCAGGACGGCCGTGTCCCCTTTTTTTATCAGGCCGCGCCCTATTTCAAACGGCACCGAAACGAAGGGCCTCTCCTTATCCTTGCGGCGGTCGACCAGAGTGACGGCCAGACCCGGACAGATCAGAAGGCATTTGAAACAGCCGACGCACTCGCCCGAGAATTTAGGCGGCGACATTATGGACTCGCCTTCCAGCTTGATGGACCTTTTAGGGCAAACCGTGACGCAGGGATTGCAGGGGATCTCCTGCCGGCAATGCAGCACCGGATAAACCGGGTTCTCCGGGCTCCCGGCGGCGGGTCCGTGGGTTTTCCCCGGCCGGGATTTGAGTATTTCCAGGCGCTCGAACCAGAATCGCGGCGCCTCCACGGAAACTATGCCGAGTTTTTTCAGGACCTTGTGCGCGGCGATCCTGCCGCTGAACATGGCCGCCGAGGCTTCGGCTATCTCCTCGGCGTCCCCGCAGACCAGCGCGTCCATGCCGGCCTCCAGGGCCTGCTTATGAAATTCATCCACGGAACTCAGCCCCACGGCCACCAGCAGAGTATCAGCCGCGAAGGTCTTTTCCGTGCCGGGAACCGGCTTGAACTTTTCGTCCACCCCGGCTATGGTCACCGTCTCCAGCTCTCTCTTTCCCGCGGCCTTTACTATGGTATGGCGGGTGTAGATAGGAACGCCCAGGCGCTTTATTTTGTCGGCGTGCACCTTGTAGCCGCCGCAGGCGGGCAGGGCCTCGATCAGCCCCGTCACCTGGATGCCGGCCTGCAGGGCGTGGTAAGCCGCTATCAGCCCCACATTGCCGCCGCCCACCACGAAAAGCTTTTTCGCCGGCCGCACGAGGTCGCGGTTGACCAAAGTCTGGAACGCCCCGGCCCCGTAAACCCCGGGCAGGGTATTGCCCGGAAAGACCAGGCTTTTTTCCCTGGCCCCGGTGGCGCTCACGATCACCTTCGGCCGGACAAGGCAGTATCTGTCGCCGCGCATGATCCCGGCTTTTTTATCCGAAAAAACGGCCAGGCACACCGAATCGGTCCAGATTCTGACCGACGGATATTCCCTGAGCTGTTCCTGAAGCTTTTCCGCTATATCTATTCCGCGCTCGCCGGCGTAACAGTCCTCCACCGAGCCGAAAAATTTGTGGGTCTGAAGGACCAGTTTTCCGCCCAGCCTGTCCTTGTCGTCCACCACCAGAGTGGCGACATTCAGTTTGCCCAGCTCGGCGGCCGCGGCCAGACCCGAGGGTCCGCCGCCGATTATCAGCGCATCCACCTCCAGCTCTTCCGGCCGGCCGAACTCGCCGACGCAGGGAGCGGCCGGGAGCTCCGGCGCGCCTTTGAGCGGCTTTACCGCCATGCCTTCGGCGACTTTAGCCACGCAGGCCTTTACCGGCAGGCCGCCGGCTATCACGGTGCATTGGGCGCATTGGCCGTTGGCGCAGAAAATGCCCTGCGGGCTTCCGTCCTTCTTATGTTCGCTGAAAATTTTAACGCCGTTGGCGAAAAGCGCGCTGGAAATGACCTCTCCCTCCAGGGCTTCCATGACTCGCCCTTCGAATGTGAAAGATATCTTCTTCCTGTCTCTTATGGGAAGAACCGGGTGACTGGCAAGCCTTTCCATGCGCGCTCCTGACGATGACCTTTCCCCGATATCTTACAAAAAAACCGCGGCGGCTTGAATCGCGCAGGCGGCCTGCGCCAGGGGAGGCATTCCGGGGAGCGGCGTGGCGGTCAATTTCCCGTAACGCCCAAAACAGCACGGGCTCAATAACCATCAAAACAGAGCCTTGCTGAGGCCTGCGTAAATAATGTCCGTGCTGGAGGCTTGAATTTTGAGATGGATGAGGGTGGAGCGGAGCGACACAAGAGCATGGATCAGAGCCGCGATGAACGAGCATGCCCGTAGGCCTGTGAGTGAGGAGCAACGAATCAGCCGCTCAAGCCTGTGGCGGTGCCGTAACAGGCGCTATGCGTATCAGACGGCCAAAGGCAAGCCTCCCTTTCCCTGCGGGAAAGGGCCGGGCGCTTTTGGGCTGCAACAGCGTCGCCCGTTTGCTTGCGTAGCGCTGCTACGCCGCGCTCCCGGCTCCTTGTTTCGCTCCAAAATCGGCCCGGCCAACGCGGACATTATTTACGCAGGCCTCAGTAAGACCCTTGGTGGCCCCCTCGGTTTACGCCCGGCAAAAGCAGGCGTGTCCCAAGAAAAACCGGCTTGACATAGGTAAAACTGCCGGTCAGACATACTTTTCGCGCATGGGCGTACCGTCCCCGCCCTCCCGTGTGCGGCTCATGGCGCCGGTTTCCCCTGCCGGGGCCGCCGTCTTCACTGCGGATTATCCGGCGCCTGCGGAACTCGCCTGAAAGACAAAGCTTTCAGGCTCAGACATTCCTCGGCGTTCCTGAGGAATTCCCGGATAATCCTTGTTCATACGGCTAACCGGCACAAATCGCCACCCGCGGGAGGGCGGGGACGGTTTATGTCCCGTAATATCTTCTGGAGAGGATATTACGGGAATTGAAGGCCGAGGGATTCGGCGAGGTTTTACCGGTGAACGACTTCAGGTTCCCGACAAAGGCCCTGGAGCGTATTCCTCCGGAACGGCGAGGACCGTTCAAGCCGGAGCGCATTGCGCGACGGCGCGTTCCGGAGCCGGCGGAAGGGCCGCAGTCGCCGCGTGTGGAACCTGTCCCGAGTGAGGCGGTAAAGCCTTGACGGATCCCGACACAGGTCCGCCGGCAGGCCCTGCGCCCAACTATCGGCATTCCCTGACTTTCCTGGGACAGCCGTGGGGCCTATCGTCAGGGCGGCGATAGGCCTTTCGCCTCTTGGTTAAAGCGCTCAGTGGTGCTAGAATCTGACTATGTCGCGTCCTGAAAGACCGGCGGTAAAGATCGCCTTGGCCGTTTTTTGCCTCTGTTCGGCGTTCCCGCGGCCGGTTTCCGCTTTCCCCGAAAAGGAGTGGACCGTGCTGGTCTATATGAACGCCAGGAACGACCTTTCCGGTTTCGCCGCCGAAGATATAAACCAGATGGAAGCGGTCGGTTCTTCCGGCAAGGTGAACATAGTGGTCGAGTTCGGCGTGAGGCCGGGACCCGTTCACGGCGCGGGCGGCGTTTCCCGCTACCTGATACGGAAAGACACCGACACGGCCAGGATAACCTCGCCGCGGGCGGCGGAGCCGGGCGGGGCGGATATGGGCGATTACAGGAACGCCGCGGCGTTCGGCGTATGGGCCAAGGCCCGATACCCCGCCAAAAAATACCTTTTCATAGTCTGGAGCCACGGCTCGGGCTGGATGGAAAAGTCCGCCTCTCCCAAGGGGATCTCGTACGATTACGAAACAGGGCGAAACTTCTCTGTCCCGGAGCTGGGGCTTGTTTTAAAAGAAATGGGCGGGGTGGATCTTTACGCCTCGGATGCCTGCTTCATGCAGATGGCCGAGGTCATAACCGAATTGAGAAACGGAGCCGCCTACATAGCCGGGTCCGAAGAAATGGTCTCCGGCGACGGATATCCGTACCGGGAAATACTGAGCCGGCTGGCGGACGAACCCTCAATGAGCGCCGAACGGCTGGGCCGGATGATCGTTGACGCCACCGCCGATTACTATTCCGGGCTGAATATGTATTCCACCCAGAGCCTTATAAGGACCGCCGCGGTTCCGGAGTTCATCGGCTCCGTCAACGATTTCACGGAAGCCCTTCTGGCCTCGGGGGATAAAAAGACGGCCATGGACGCCATGCGGTCGGCGCAGTCTTTCGTGATGACGGATAACAAGGACCTTTATCATTTCGTCGGTCTTGTGTCTTCGGGGACGGCCGACGCGGCGGTCCGCGAAAAGGGCGCGGCGCTGGCGCACAGTCTCAAGGGTTCCCTTATAGCGCATAACCGGACGGCCAAAGACGGCGCCGGCTGGTATTCGGCTTATTTCGCCGATGCGCACGGAGTCTCCGTTTATCTGCCCGGCAGAAAGGCGGCTTCCGGTTACGGCGGCCTGGCCTGGTCCCGGGAGTCCGGCTGGGATGAGCTGATAGCCTGGATGGCGGAGCCTTGAAACGGCCTGTTTTGTCAGCGGGGTATTTTTGACCGGAAGAACTCCACGGTTTTACGCAGGCCATCTTCCAGCGTTACCTTGGGTTTCCAGTCCAGTTCCTTGCGGGCGCGCGAGATGTCGGGCCTGCGGACTTTGGGGTCGTCCGTAGGCAGGGGTTTGAAAATTATTCTGGAACCGCCTCCCGCCGCTTCCCTTACCATTTTCGCCAGTTCCAGCAGCGAAAGCTCCCTGGGATTTCCGATATTGACGGGCTCGTTGATGCCGCTGCGCAGGAGCCGGTAAATGCCGTCGATGAGGTCGGAGACATAACAGAGGCTCCTGGTCTGGCTGCCGTCGCCGTAGACCGTAATGGGTTTTTTCCGCAGCGCCTGCACCATGAAATTGGGAACCGCGCGGCCGTCGTTCAGCCGCATATTGGGACCGTAAGTGTTGAAGATCCGGACTATGCGCACCTGCATGCGGTGGTAGCGGTGGTAGGCCATGGTCATGGCTTCGGCGAAGCGCTTGGCTTCGTCGTATACCCCGCGCGGGCCTATGGGATTGACATTCCCCCAGTAACTTTCCCGCTGGGGATTCACGAGCGGGTCGCCGTAAACCTCCGAGGTCGAAGCGATCATGAAGACGGCTTTCTTGTCCTTGGCCAGTCCTAGGGCCTTGTGCGTGCCCAGCGCGCCGACTTTAAGGGTGGGGATGGGGAACTTGAGGTAGTCTATCGGAGAGGCCGGGCTGGCAAAATGCATCACCGCGTCCAGTCTGCCGGGCACATGCAGATAGTTGGTGACATCGTACTTCACGAATTCGAACTTTTCGTTCCTGAAAAGATCCCGGATGTTCTCGATATTGCCGGTTATGAAATTATCCAGGCCCACCACCGAGTGGCCTTTGCCGAGCAGGTATCGCGAAAGGTGGCTGCCGAGGAAGCCGGCCGCGCCGGTGACGAGGATCCGCATAAGTAGCTCCTGTTGCTATTGCCTTCCGACGGATTTGTAAGTGAAGCCGAGCTCGCGCATTTTGGCCGGGTGATAGAGATTCCGTCCGTCTATCACTATCGGGTGTTTCAACAGCGACATTACTTTTTTCATGTCCAGTTTCGCGAACTGCGGCCATTCGGTCACCAGGCACAGGCAGTCGGCGCCGGCGGCGCAGTCGTAGGCGTCCTTGGCGAAATATATCCCTTTGATCACGGCTTTGGCGTTTTCCTGCGAAACGGGGTCGTAGGCCCGCACTTTCGCTCCCAGCTTCCCGAACTCGGCGATGATATCGATGCTGGGGGCGAACCGCATATCGTCCGTCTCCGGTTTGAACGCCAGGCCAAGCACGGCCACGGTTTTGCCTTCCAGATTCCACAGTTCGTCCTGAGTCTTCCGGACTATCCACATCTTGGCGGCGTCGTTTATGTCCTTTACCGCCTTGAGGAGCTCGAAATCATAACCCTTGCGGTGGCTGAGCCAGTAAAAGGCTTCCAGGTCCTTCGGGAAACAAAAGCCGCCGAAACCTATCCCGGCCTTCAGAAAGCTCATGCCTATCCGTTTGTCCATGCCCATGCCTTTAGCGACCATCTCGACATCCGCGCCGGTTTTCTCGCACACCGCGGCCACGGCGTTTATGAACGAGATCTTGGCGGCCAGGAAAGAGTTGGACGCGTGTTTGATCAATTCGGCGCTTTTGACATCCGTGACCAGCGCCTGCGCGCCTTTCATGGGCCTGTAGATCCTGCGCATGAGCGCCTCGCAGCGGTCCGAAGGGCAGCCCAGCACTACGCGGTCCGGTTTGAGAAAATCGCCCACGGCGGTGCCTTCCCGCAAAAATTCCGGGTTGGAGGCCACATCGAAGGGTATGTGTTTTTTGTTGTGGCGGGTCACGGTCTTGTGTATCCATTCGCAGGTTTCCACCGGCACGGTGGATTTTTCCACTATGACCGTGTAGTCGCTCATATTGCGGGCTATTTCTTCCGCCACCCGCTCTATTGCCGACAGGTCGGCGGAGCCGTCCTCGCGCGGCGGCGTGCCGACGGCTATAAAGACCGCTTCCGCCCGGCGGCCTTTGTGGTTCATCCCCTCTTTGATGGAGCCGGAAAAGAAGAGGCGGCCGGCTTTCACATTTTTCGCCACCACCCGTTCCAGGCCTTCCTCGTAGATCGGCATTACGCCTCTCTCCAGCATTGAGATCTTTTTGGGGTCGGAATCCACGCAAACCACTCTGTGGCCTATTTCGGCCAGGCAGGCGCCGGACACCAGCCCCACATAGCCGGCGCCTATCATGCAGATATCGGTTTTCTCCGTTTTCCGGGTTTTCATCGCTTTCTCCAGTCGTTTATTGTTTCGGGGCCCGTTTCAGGGCCAGATCGTACGCTTTTTTTATCTTCAGCTCCAGCGTTTCCATATCGAACGGTTTGACCACATAGTCCATGGCCCCGAAAAGAAGGGCGTCGTTCAGGGTCGCGGCGTCGTTCAGTCCGCTGACGGCTATTATGGGGACATGGGCGGAAATATCCATGGAGTGTATGTCGTGCATCAGGCTTATTCCGTCCATCCCCGGCATCATGATGTCCATGAGCACGACATGGGGGGCTTCGCCCGGCTTCATGGCGGCGAAGTATTCCCGGGCTTTTTTAGGATTTGAAAAGGTCTTGACGGAATATGCGGCGTCCCGCAATCCCGATTCGTAAATGTCCAGGATAGTCTCGTCGTCGTCCACCGCCACTACCCGTATTTTTTTGTCTTCGGTCATAAGTTCGGCCGCTCCAGGGGACAAGGCCGGCGCTTCAGCGCCGGCCCGAGGCGTCCAGCACGCGGCATTTGAAAGTCCCGCGCGTGGAGGGCAGATAAAACAGTTTCATAAGCCCGTAAAGCCTGCGGGTCGTGATAAAATCCTGTATCATCTTCATATCGGCCTCGCTTTCGAGCGGGATCAGCCGCAGCGGCTGCTTTACCGACTTCAGAAGATCGGGCGTTTTCAGGATATCGTAGGTTTCCATGTCCTTGGTTTCGCCGGTCCGGGACGCGTTAAGGCGGTATTCCTCAAGTTCCATGCCGGTTATCTGCTCCGCCACCAGGAAGCCGCGCAGCTTTTCGTCGGCCGGAAGCCGTCCGGCGGCCTTTTTGACCTCGTTGAAGGCATAGGCGAAGGCTTCCCCGTAATTATCCAGCGGCGCGTTCACCACCTTCAGTTCACCGCTCACATAGGCCGAGATCTTCAGCGTTTCGCCTTTGTAGAACACCAGTTTGCTGGCCATCGCTCCCTGCGCGGAGATAAGGTCGGAGCTGTCTATCTCCCGGAAGAGGTCTTTCGCCAGTCTCTGAGCTATCTTTCCCCGCCGGGTGACAATAGAGGTCTTTGTCGCGTTCCTGACCGTAACGGCTCCGTCCTCGGCGGCGTCGAGATAGTAATCCTGGCCGGTTTTCTGGGATGAGATGGACATCCAGGCCGCCCGGGCCCCCGGCGCTTTGTTGTGCGGGCGGAAAGCGTACGCCGCGGCGCCGCTTAAAGTGAGCGCGCAGAGAACCCCGAAAGACAGCCGGACTCGGCGGCGGACCGTCATGCTTGCGCCCCTCCGTTTTCACCGCCGGCCCGGGGGTGGCGTCCGGTTATGAAAGAGTCCAGGG
>Ga0074195_1000651_pt1 | contig 62181 bp, 52 predicted proteins | sample EPASupsiteHSE623_FD_64525 | JGI IMG/M metagenome (GOLD analysis project Ga0074195, IMG submission 64525) | Bioremediated contaminated groundwater from EPA Superfund site, New Mexico - Sample HSE6-23 | ecosystem: Environmental > Aquatic > Deep subsurface > Groundwater > Contaminated ...
TTGAACCATCATCATTAACTAGTGTATGATAAGGAGCATCAGTATACACAGAACCATTGTTTGCCTGGTCTGTCATAATAAAACTTCCCGAAAAGAAGAAATCAAGCCATTTAAACACCTTAATATTTGACCGGTAATTCGCCATGTATTTCTTGGTATCATCTCCAACATAACTTTGTTTTGAACCTTCGTACATTAAAGCCAGAACATTCGTCATTCTGTCGTTAGATCCTGAGATATTGAGGTTATACTGTTGTGTAAAAGGGTTTTGCAACATATAATCTTTTATCTGTTGTCTGTTGTCAATCTTACGAAGTTTATCAAGGGTTGCATTTAGTTGAGCGGTGGTTATATACCCCATTCTTGCTTCGTTCATTGCCTCAACAGCTGCAGAATAAGAACCAGTCAGGCTGGTGTTGCTGTTTGGGATTGGTGCCCATGGTCCGCCAAAGAAATTTGTGGAGAATCCTTTTTGTTCATAGTCAATTATCTCTGTTGATGTTGCATTGGGATTCCTATAATTGATATCTGTCTTTGGTGAATATTTAAGAAATGTGTTAAAGTCTACCTTTACTCCCCCATTTTTACTCCCCATACCAGATTTTGACGTAATGACAATTACACCATTTGCCGAACGTGCTCCCCATATTGAAGTTGCTGCAGCATCCTTTAATATTGTGACACTTTCGACATCATTCGGATTTATTGAGCTAAGTGTTCCCTGAATTGCAAAGCCGTCAACAACAATAAGTGGTTGAGCTGTTGCAAGCAGACTTGTCTGTCCCCTTATCTCAAAGGTGACGTTTCCGTCCACGTCCATTTTTGTCTGAACCCCTGCAGCTGTTCCGATAAGTCTCTGGCCCAGATTTGTTGCAGGTTTTTCAAGTTGTTCTGCCTTTATGATATTAAACGATCCTGTTGCTCTCTCTTTAGATAATGTCTGGTATCCGGTAATAACGATATCTTGAAGTGCAATATTATCTATCGCAAGTTCCTGATTGTAAATCAGCGATTCTCCTGTTACTGTTATTTGTTGAGAAAGCATTCCTATTGAAGAAAAAAGCAGTTTATCACCATTTTTTACTTCCAGGGTATACTCGCCCTTGTTATCGGAGAAAGCACCTGTCCTGGCAGTAAGATTCTGAATGGAAACTCCGGGCAGGGGTTGTTTTGTCTCATCAAAGACAACTCCTTTAATTAATTTTACTCCTTGTTTTACATTCTGCCCTGCCGAAGGTTCTGCTTTTTCATTTTTGAACTCCTTTGGTGATAACGTAATTTGCTTTTCAACAATTTTAAAAGTAATGTCTGTCCCCACAAGAAGCTTGTTCATTAATGTAACAATCTCCTCTTTTGCAGCATTTATGGACACTTTTTTATTTACGTCAACCAAAGAGTTGCTATAAACAAATGTAAACGGAGTCTGTTTCTGAATCTCCTTTAAAACATTAATAAGAGGAACATTTTTAAAATTTACTGTTACACTTTGTGCCAGCAAGGTTTTTGCCGGAATCACAAAACAAAACAGAAATAATAAGAATCCTGCAGAAAAACGGATTCCAGATGATTTCTTCTGTTCTTTCATAGTTTTTTATGTGTTTTGGTTATATCCTATATACACATAAAATAATATCCGTCCCTAAAAAATCTGCTATCTGAAAAAAAGTGTGACTCTGCTATCCTTTATAGAATAACCGATATTTGATGTGATTTTCAAGAGTTCCAATACCTGTGTAATAGATTCCGACTTAAAGTTAGCTGTAAAATTGTATTTCAGCAGCTCGGGGTCCTTGGCAATGAAACGTACACCATACCACCGCTCCATCTTCTTTACAACCTCTTCCAAAGGAGTGTTTTCAAAAATAAGATAACCATCTTTCCATGAAGTATTCAGATGAATGTCTGCTTGTCCTCTTTTCCCTTTTAATCTTGAATTATCAGGAATAACTATCTCTTCCAGAGCGTTTACAGCAATTTCCTGTTTGTTGCTTTCCCTAATAAGAGTTACTGCACCGGAAACCAATGTGAATTTCAACACATCATCGTTATCATATGATGAGAGGTTGAATTCAGTTCCAGTAACCTTAACGGTTATGCCTTTTGAGGTCTTGACGTACATTGGCCACTCTTTATTGGAAACAACCTTAAAATAACCCTCTCCGCTGAGTTCCACCATTCTGAATGTAGAATCAAACTTGTCCGGACATTTAAGGTTGCTGCAACTGTTCAGCCAGACCTTGCTGCCGTCCGGCAGTTCCACAAGACCCTTGACACCGGGATTGACTTCATAATTCATTGTAACTCTGCTCTGAACCGGGATCTCAGCCTTGGCAGTTATATAGCTTTGTTCTACCTGAACCAGCTTTTTTGAATATGAATAATACTGATAGCCGGCAAATATTGTAATCGGGAGAACAACAATTGCCGCAGCCTTCATAAATATAGTCTTATAGGATAGGCCGGGTTTGATCTTCTTCCTTATGTCGGAACAAACATCACTGGTAGCTTCCTTATCAGGAAAATTGTCAAAAACCCATGCAGTTTTCTTTGAGTGGAAATCCTTTGCATTCTGCTCACTCTCCTCAATCCAGTTCATCACTATCTCCCTCTCTTTGACAGATGCAACTCCCTTAATGTACCTTTTTAAAATATCGTCATTCATATCTTTTATAAATATCTCCCCATTAATAATACACATATAATTTGCTGTCCCTTAAAATATCCCCAGATAATCTTTCAACCTTCTTCTGAACAACTTCAATGCCAGGCCTATATGATATTCAACAGCTTTTACTGTTATCCCCCTTTTTATTGCTATTTCGTCGTATGTAAGGCCATATTTTCTGCTTAGCACAAAAGTTTCTCTAATCTTTTCAGGTAGAGCGGAGTATGATTTTTCAATAAGTCTTTCGAGGTCCAGTGCATCAATTCTTTCCCCAACATAATTACTGGACAAGGTGCCTATATGTGCCTGAATTTCCCTCTTTTCCAGATTATCTGCCGATGAACAGAATTTTTCCCTCAATAGATTAAGAGCCTTGTTCCTTGCAATCGTGAAGGTATAGGAACGAATATTGAAATCGGGATTCAGCGTCTCTCTGGAGTTCCACAGTGCTATAAATGTCTCTTGAGCAATATCCTTGGCTAACATTGTATCTCTGAGAAACTGGTTTGCAAAGAATACAACATTATTGAATTCGGTCTTCAAAAAAGCTTCAAATGCCTTTTCACTGCCACCTTTAATAGCTTCAATAATGTTTCTGTTTAGCTTGTCCGACACCTTGGGAAATTTTTTCAAAGGTATATTTTATTTAATTACGAAAGATTTGTGTATCTTGGAAAATATTAAAAAAAGCTATTTGAGACTTTACATCAAAAATATGGTTTGTATCCGCTGCAAAATGGTAGTGAAATCCGAACTTGAAAAACTTGGGCTGCATTACTCTATTGTAGAGCTGGGAGAGGTTGAAATTAAGGAGAGCATTGACTCTGTTCAGAAAGAGGCCTTAAATTCTGCCCTTAAAAAATCGGGTCTTGAGCTGATGGACGACAAAAAGAATGTGCTCATTGAGAAAATCAAAAACATTATTATAGACGTTGTACACTATTCAGAAGAGGATCTTAAGATAAACCTGTCTGACCATATCAGCAAAAAACTGGGCCACGATTATACATATCTCGCCAATCTTTTCTCCGAAGTAGTCGGTTCGACTATAGAAAAATTCTTTATCGCCCATAAAATTGAACGGGTAAAAGAGCTGCTCGTTTATGACGAGCTGTCTCTGACAGAGATTGCATACAGAATGAATTACAGCAGTGTGGCACATCTCTCCAATCAGTTCAAGAAAATCACCGGTCTTACGCCATCACATTTTAAGGAGCTTAAACACAAGCGCCGCATAATGCTTGAAAATCTGTGAATGATGTAACTCTTCACAAGAGTTATGTAACACTTTCCCATACATAAGATATTAAGTTTGTGACACTATTTTTATAGTGCATAAGTTATTAATATGATAATATCTAAGAGTATGGCTAATATGGAGGTGGAAAAGGGGAAGGCACTCATTATTGTTGAAATAATCGAATATGTGCCAAAATCGGTTGTTATAAGAACTATAATTAAAAAATCGACGGGAAGTATAAGTGCCATGGCAATGGACACAGGAGAGGTCCTGACAGAGAAAATCTCCCCTTTTGATACATTCGCACAGATAATTGATGGTAAGGCCGAAATTGTTATTGACGGCAAATCAAACATACTTGCAACAGGTGAATCAATCATTATTCCTGCACATACACCCAACTTAGTAAGAGCAAATGAACGGTTTAAAATGATCTCTACTATCATTAAAAGCGGATACGAGCAAATGTGTGAATGATGTAACTTATTTATAAACTTATGTAACACATAAAGACTCGAAACATAAGACCTTTATATCGGAATCTTGAACAATTAATAAGTCATTCAAAAAAATAAAATCATGAGTTTAGGTAAAGTGTTATTAGGCACATTGGCAGGAGTTGCCGTAGGTGCAATGTTAGGAGTACTATTCGCTCCGGAAAAGGGATCTGTCACACGTAAAAAAATCTCCAGAAAGGGTGATGATTATGCTGATTCATTAAAGGATAAGTTTAATGAGTTTGTAGATGGTATTACCGAAAAATTCGAGGAGGTAAAAGAGTCCGTAAAGGAAAAGGTTGAGGAAGAAGTTGAGAAAGAGAAGTCTGCAATGAGTTAATGTTATTCGAAATGGAAGAGCAAGCAAATATCCTGGAGTCCCTTTTGGGAAGAGCAGAAGAATACGGTAAAACAAGCCTTGAGTTGTTCAAACTTAAAGCTCTGGACAAAACATTGGGTGTTGTATCCTCAATCATATCGCGTACAGTTGCCTTTGTATTTATTTTCACGTTCTTCCTGATGGGGACAATAGGAGTTGCTTATCTGCTGGGCGATGCTCTTGGGAAGATATGGTTAGGGTTTTTTATAGTAGCTGCGTTTTATGGAATTATAGGGTTTGTTCTCTATTTCTTTCTGAACAACCGCATGAAAAGGCTTTTTGGTGATTTTCTTATTAAACAGGTTTATAAATAGAGGAATATGCAAAAAATAACTTCCACCACCGGGCTAAAGGAGGCAATCACACAACTGAGTTATGAGCATGCTCTCCAGGGAGAATTGTTAAAGGAACAATTCAGCATTACCGTGGACAGGTTAAGGCCTGTCAACCTTATCAAGGACACATTCAGCGATGTGGTGAAGTCGCCCGATCTCGTAAGTAATATAATTAACACCTCGTTGGGTTTGGCAGCAGGTTATCTGACCAACAGAGTATTTGTCGGTTCACACGGCGGTCTTCTTAAAAGACTTCTGGGCAACATAATACAGATGGGGGTGACTACAGTAATTGCAGTTAACCCAGATGTTGTCAAGTCTTTTGGGATGAAAATACTGCAAACCATTTTGAGTAAAAAGGAGAAGGATAAATAATCAAATTTTACTATGGAAAAAGATATTAATTTGCCGTTTTATGTAAGGGCCTCACTGTTTTTTGTGGGACTTTATGCTTTAATATCTATGCTTTCCATAGCTCAGGGAATAATCATACCTCTCGTCTTTTCTACCTTCCTTGCCATTGTCCTGCATCCTGTGGTGCATCTGTTGGAACGCATGAAAATCAACAGAGTTGTCGCTATTACCATTGCCCTTATTCTTAGCATTGTAATTATAGCCGGTCTTGGTACTTTTCTGGTTTCACAGGCATCCAGGTTCAGCGAGTCGTGGCCAATCCTGGTGGAAAAATTTACAGAACTTATTAATCAATCCATAAGCTGGGCATCAGGGTATTTTGATATAAGTTCAGAAAAAATAATTGACTGGATTGCAAAATCCAAGGGTGAGCTGATGAATATAAACAGCACCTCAATAGGTCAGACATTGGTTTATGTGGGGAGTGGGGTATTCGGGCTGATTCTTTTACCTGTTTATATTTTTATGATTTTGTTTTATGAGCCTCTGCTGCTGGAATTCTTCCGAAGACTTTTCGGGTCGGACAACCGCAAAGAGGTAAGCGCAATAATCACAGAGACAAAAACCGTGATCCAGCGATACATCTCGGGTTTGTTCATAGAAGCAATCATAATTGCAGCTATGAATTCTACTGTACTTCTTATATTGGGCATCGAATATGCGATTCTGCTCGGTGTTATTGGCGCATTGCTCAACGTAATTCCATATATCGGAGGTATTGTTGCAGTCGCATTGCCAATGATTATTGCTCTGGTAACCAAATCATCGGCATGGTATGCTGTTTATGTTCTGGCAGGCTATTATTTCATTCAGCTTGTGGACAATAACTACATTGTTCCAAAAATTGTGGCTTCCAAGGTTAAAATCAATGCACTGGTTTCAATTATAGTGGTTTTCGCATTTGGTGCGCTTTGGGGTATTCCCGGAATGTTTGTCTCAATCCCTCTTACAGCAATCATAAAACTCATTTTTGACCATATTGAGCCATTAAAGCCATGGGGCTTTTTACTGGGAGACACAATGCCATCTTTTACAGATATAAAATTTCATCTGATTAAAAAGGCAAAGAAATGAATCAGGCAAATCCAACGGTCGTAGTATTCCGGAATTTTTTTCAGGAAGTGGGTCAGTTAGCAAGTTTCTCCCTAAAATTTTTCAAGCAGGTCTTTGCTCCTCCCTACGAATTCGATGAGTTAGTCAAGCAATCATATATTGTAGGATATAAATCCTTGCCACTTGTAGGGATAACAGGGTTCATAATGGGTCTTGTACTTACTATTCAATTAAGACCTACTCTCGTAGATTTTGGTGCAGAGTCGTGGTTGCCTGCAATGGTGGCCCTCTCAATAATAAGGGAAATAGGGCCGGTAATTACAGCACTAATCTGTGCCGGCAAAGTGGGTTCAGGCATAGGGGCAGAAATTGCTTCCATGAAGGTAACGGAACAGATTGATGCCATGGAGGTTTCCGGCATTAATCCCTTCAAATATATTGTTGTGACAAGAATAGTTGCAACAACTCTAATGATACCCCTGCTTGTGATTTTCTCTGATTTCATTGCGCTAATGGGTTCTTTCCTTGCTGTCAATATAAAATCTGATGTCAGCATAACTCTGTTTATAACCCAGGTTTTTGATTCACTCGATTTCATGGATGTTATCCCTTCTCTTATAAAGGCTCTGTTCTTTGGATTTTTTATTGGATTGATTGGCTGCTATAAAGGGTACACCTCTTCCAACGGGACAGAAGGGGTTGGAGCTTCGGCAAATTCTGCTGTAGTGGTTGCTTCCTTGCTGGTTTTCATAATAGATATGATTGCTGCTCAGATTACAAGTTTATTCACCTAGTATATTATGGAAACTGATAAGACCAATAATTACGAGGTTGAGGTTAAAAACCTCCAGATATCATTCGGCAAAGATGATGTTCTTACAGACCTTAGCCTAACACTTAAAAAGGGTGAAAATCTTGTTGTGTTGGGGAAATCGGGTAGTGGAAAATCTGTTCTGATAAAGTGCATTATCGGTTTAATTGACCCCGATGAGGGAACCATTATGGTTCAGGGTAATAATATAGGGGAGCAGGATGACAAGAGTCTGAACCTTATCCGCAATAAGGTGGGATTTCTTTTTCAGAGTGCCGCACTGTATGACTCAATGTCAGTAAGAGAAAACCTCGAGTTTCCTCTTAGGAGGCAAAACACTGTCAAGGGGAAAAAGCTTACCTCTCTTGTTGAAGATGCTCTTGAAAATGTAGGATTATCTGATGTCATTGACAAGATGCCTTCTGAACTTTCTGGCGGTATGAGAAAAAGAGTCGGTCTTGCAAGAACTCTCATTCTTAAGCCGGAGATTATGCTTTATGACGAACCTACAACAGGGCTGGATCCCATTACATCAACCGAGATAAGTTCTCTGATTGTCCATATTCAAAAAAAATACAAGACATCTTCAATAATCATTACCCACGACATTGCATGCACAAAAAATGTTGCTGACAGGATTATAGTAATACGTGACGGAGTTTGTGCAGCAGAAGGAACTTATAAGGAGCTGGAAAATTCCGAAGATCCCTGGATTCGGTCCTTCTTTGAATAAAAACAACTAATAAAAGTACTCCAATGAAAAAGGAAACAGGAAACAAGATGAGGCTGGGCATATTTATTTCAGTCGGATTGTTAATATTGGTAGCAGGCATTTATCTGATTGGCAGCAAACAGCAGCTGTTCAGCAATACTTTCAGAATAAGCGGCATTTTCAAAGATATAAACGGACTGCAGATAGGGAACAATGTGAGACTCTCCGGAATAAACGTAGGTGTTATTGGAAGTATAGAAATCATTGCCGATACAGCTGTGAGAGTGGATATAGTCATAGAGGAGAAAGCCAGAAAGTTTATAAAAAAAGACTCAAAGGCAAATATCGGTTCTGACGGACTTATGGGAAGCAAAATGCTGACAATAATCCCCGGTACTTCCGGCAAAAAAATAGTGCAGGATGGTGATTTTATTGAAACTACAGCACCTGTAAGTATAGACAACATATTACTTAATCTCGAAATTGCCAGTATAAACGCTATTGACATAACTGACGACCTTTCTGCCATAATGCTCAACATTAGATCGGGTAAGGGCGCCATTGGAAAGATCTTCATGGACTCTGCTTTTGCAAAAACGGTAGATGATGCTCTAGTAAATGTAAAAGAGGGGGCCGGTGGCTTTAAACAGAATATGGATGCTGTAAGTCATAATTTTCTTTTAAGAGGATTCTTAAAAAAGAAGGAGAGGGAAAAAGAGAGGGAGAGAGAGAAGAAGGAACAGGAGAAGGAGAAGAAGAAGCAGGCAAAGGGCAATGGAAAATAAACAATGTGGGAATGTTGTAACTTATTCCCAAAGTTGTGTAATGCATTTCCTCCCTAATATAATCACCTTTATATATAATCATTTATAGAAAAAATGGACACAACACAAAGTAAAAACGGTGATACCTTTAAGATCACCGGAAACTGGGATAACCAGTCGAAACAACTTAAAGACATCTTTCGCTTCAAACACAAATGGCTTTTAATGCTACTTCTGCCATTTTTGTTATGGAATTGCGAAAAGGATGACTACACAGGAGAAACTAAAGGTATATGTCCCGAAGTTGTTACTGTAAACCCTGCAAATGGTGCGACCGGAGTAGCTGCCAGCCAGCTTATTTCTGCCACCTTTAATGTTAATATGGCCCCCGCCACAATTAATATAACAACATTTTTATTAAAACAAGGTACAACCCCGGTTACCGGAACAGTAACATATTCCGGAAAAACGGCTGTATTTACACCAAGTGCCAATCTGCTTGCGAACACAACCTACACGGGGACAATTACCAAAGGATCCAAGGACCCGGCGGGAAATGCCCTTGAAGCCGATTATATCTGGAGCTTCACGACAGGAAGTGCCCCTCTGGTAATCTCTACCGATCCTGTAAATCTTGCAACGAATGTAGCCCCCGGCAAAATTATCACTGCAACATTCAACCGGATCATGGATCCATTAACTATCAACTTAACGACATTTGTTTTAAAACAAGGATTGACTCCTGTTGCCGGAACTGTAACATATTCCGGCGTGATCGCAACCTTCACTCCTACTGTGGCCCTTGCTTCAAATGCAGTATTTACTGCCACAATAACAACAGGAGCGAAAGATGCAGCAGGAATGAGACTAGCGAGTGACTATTCATGGAGTTTCACTACAGGAACTGCGCCTCTCGTAATCTCTACCGACCCCGCAAACCTTGCAACAAATGTAAGTCTTGGCAAAATAATAACAGCTGTCTTTAATAAGGATATGAATCCTGCAACAGTAAACCTTACAACTTTTGTAGTAAAACAGGGGTTGATTCCGGTAACTGGAGTAGTAACATATTCGGGAATGACAGCGACCTTTACTCCTGTTGTCAACCTGACATCCAACACCGTATATACGGCAACTATAACCACAGGCACAAAGGACGCATCTGGAAACGGCCTTTCCGGCGATTACATATGGAGCTTCACAACAGGAACAACTCCACTTGTTATTTCTACGGATCCGGCAAATAATGCTATTAATGTTCCTTTGAGCAAGATTGTTACAGCAACATTCAATAAGTCTATGAATCCTGCAACAATAAGCACAACTACTTATGTGTTGAAAAAAGGGATGATAAATGTTCCCGGTTCTGTAACATATACAGGTACAACAGCCTCATTTACACCAACCGCAATTCTGGAAGCCGGCACCGTATATACAGCTACCATTACAACAGGAGCAAAGGATGCTTCAAATGTTGCACTTACAGCAGATTATACCTGGAGTTTCACTACCGGTTCAATACCAACTGTGATCTCTACCGATCCTGCAAATCTTGCGACAAATGTGTCACTTAGCAAGATTGTAACCGCTACATTCAGCAAGCTTATGGACCCGACAACTATAAACAACACTACTTTCCTATTGAAACAAGGTGTTAACGTTGTACCGGGAATGATAAGCTACCTTGGAACAACTGCTTATTTCGTACCAACCTACCCGTTTGTTGAAACTACTGTTTACACAGCAACAATAACAACCGGTGCTAAAGGTTCTTTGGGAAATCCGATTGAGAATGATTATACATGGAGCTTCACCACCGGTGCACTTCCTATGGTAATCTCCACCGACCCCGGAACCAATGCAACAGATGTGCCTCTTAACAAGCTAATCAAAGCTACATTCAGCAAGGATATGGATCCATTGACAATACTTCCGGAAAACTTTATTGTCAAACAAGGACTTAATATTATTCCGGGGACCGTTTCAACTTTGGGCAATACCGCTACTTTTACTCCAACAGCAAATTTAACAGCAAATACAGAGTACAAAGTAACCATCCTTGCAGGAGTGAAGGACAATACCGGAAATCCTATGGCTAATGATTATATATGGGGATTCACAACTGGAGCACTTCCTATAGTGATATCAACCGATCCTGTAAATAATGAAGCAGATGTCTTTCTGGAGAAGAAAGTAACTGCAACGTTCAGCAAAGTGATGAATCCTTTGACTATTAATGCAACAACGTTCTTAGTTAAAAAGGGAACAACCATCATTGCAGGAAGTGTTTCATATACAGGAAGTACAGCTAAGTTCACACCTTTCGGCAATTTTGTGCCAAATTCACTGTATACGGCAACTATTACAACAGGTGCCATGGATGCAGCAGGCAATCAGCTTGCTACCGATTATGTTTGGAACTTCACTACCGGCAACCTTGCAGATGTGATTCTTCCAAGGATAATTTCTACGGACCCTATCAATCTGTCGACTAATGTTCCATTGAATAAAACAGTGACTGTTCTGTTCAGCGAACTGATGAATCCTTTGACAATAAACGCTACAACGTTTACTCTTAAACAAGGAGCAGCTATTGTACCGGGAAACATCACTTACAATGGTATGACTGCGACATATGACCCTACAAGTAATCTGTTATCCGGAACTACCTATACTGTTAAGGTAACAATAGGAGCCAAGGATCTTGCAGGTAATGCTTTGATAGCTGACTATACATGGACATTCACCACAATACCACCAGCAGGTCCCCCTACAATTGACCTCAGATCTGTTGGAGCATTTGTTGCTATTGCAGGTGCCGGCGTGACAAATACAGGAGCCACAATAATAAATGGTGACCTTGGAAGCAGTCCGACTGGAACAATTAACGGATTCCCTCCTGGAATCGTTAATGGAACCATACATGCTGCAGATCCTGTTTCAGATCAGGCAAAACTTGACCTTACCCAGGCATTTAACGATGGGATGGGAAGATCGCTTAATGCAATAAGCCTACCCGGAAACTTAGGCGGACTAACCTTATACCCTGGTCTATACTCAAATTCAACTTCTGTTTTGATATCCGGAGGGAACCTTACTCTTGATGCACAAGGCGATGCTAATGCGACCTTCATATTGAAAATGGGTTCTACATTAACAACAGGCCCGGGATCTCAAATAATTCTGAGCGGCAATGCTCAAGCCAAGAACATATTCTGGATTGTAGGAACATCTGCAACACTTGGAACAACATCTATTTGTTATGGAAACATTCTGGCCGACCAGTCGATCTCACTGAACACCGGTGCTGTTTTGAACGGCAGAGCATTGACTCGTATAGCTGCTGTTACACTGCAAGCGAATATAGTAACCAAACCCTAATTCTAAATGAATAATTATATGTTACGCAAAATATTTTTCCTTACGTTGATATTGATTGGATTATCCTCAATATCACAGGCACAGGAGAGTAAACGACCACAGCCAAAGATTTGGTTCGGCGTCTCAGGTGCTGCAAATTTAAACTTCTACTCAGGTACAACTCAAATTTTAAACTCTACAGTAACTGCTCCCGGAGCTTTTCACAATGGGTTTGGAGTTGCACCGTATGCTTCCGTATTACTTGAATACAGGCCAACTCCTGTAGTGGGTTTCATGTTGAACTTAGGTTATGACGCTCGTGGTGGCACCTTTAAACAGGTTATGGCTCCGTGCAACTGTCCCGCAGATCTGAGAGCAATGATCAGTTATCTCTCGATTGAGCCTAGCTTACGCATATCTCCATTTGCATCTGGTCTCTACCTATATATAGGTGGCGGATACAGCAGGAACATCGGCCAGTCTTTTATATATAAACAAGAGTTACAAACAGACAAAGAGGGTGACTTCAGCAATATGAGAAAAGACAAGATATCCGGCCATGTTGGTATCGGGTATGACATTCCGGTCTCTTCTTCCACAAGCCTGACTCAGGTAACAATCTCTCCGTTTGTCTCATACTCTCCATACTTTGGACAACATCCCCGTACTGTAGAGAGCTGGTCGATAAGTACTCTCAGGGCCGGTATAGCAATAAAATTTGGCAAGGCACGTCCTACTGCCGTTGTTGTACCGCCACCACCTCCGTATGTTGCTCCTCCTGTTTATGTTAAGGAGATCCAATTTACAATTGAAACACCTGTAAAGGTGCCTGTAAGGCGAGTAGTAAAAGAGACTTTCCCACTAAGGAACTATGTATTCTTCGAAGAAAAATCGACCGAGATACCAAACCGCTATGTGCTTCTGAAGAAGGACAATGCAATTAGTTTCAAGGAAAGTATGTTCCAGGATGCAGAGCCAAAGGATCTGCCCGGCAGGTCCGACAGACAGCTTACTGTTTACTACAACATCCTTAACATTCTTGGTGACCGCATGCATACATATCCAACAACAGATGTAGTGCTTATTGGAGCATCGGCAGGTAATGGCCCGGAACTTGGCAAGTCATACGCAGAGTCTGTCAAGTTGTATTTGGTAGATGTCTTTGGAATAAGTCCGTCAAGAATTACTACCGAAGGAAGAAACGAGCCTGTTATCAGGGGTGAGCAACCAGGTGGTACAAAATACCTTGCACTTCTCCGTGAAGGGGACCGCAGGGTAGATATTGTAAGCAATTCACCTTACTTGATGGCTCCGTTACAGATAACATCTGTTCAGCAGGATCCTATTGATAGCCGGGTTGTTTTCAAAACCGAAGCCGGTTCAAAAGAGTATCTTAAGACATGGTCGTTGCAGATAATAAATGAAAAAGGAGATATTCAGCATTACGGCCCTTTCACAAGAGCAAATGAGACCATTTCCGGAAATTTGATTCTGGGTGATCGTTCGGAAGGTAACTTTAAAGTGATCATGCTTGGTGAGACCAAGGAAGGAAATACTATCCGCAGGGAGAGTACACTTCGTCTGGTCAGGAATGAAGCTCCAAAAGAGATTGGTCTACGTTTTAGTATTCTTTTCGACTTTGACAGGTCAAAAGCAGTTGCTGAATATGAGAAATTCCTGACTGAGGTTGTGGCACCGCTTGTGCCCGATTATGGAACGGTAATTATTCACGGACATACTGATATAATAGGTGAACCCGATTATAACATGAATTTGTCACAGGAACGCGCCAATGATGCAAGAACAATTCTCGAGAAGGCTCTTGTGAATGCAGGTAAAACCGGTGTAAAATTCGAAGTTTTCGGATTCGGGTCGGACGAAAGTTCAGCCCCGTTTGAAAACAAACGTCCGGAAGAACGCTTTTACAACAGGACCGTTATAATAGATATTGTCCCTAATAATTAACCCTAATAAAGTAAGACCGTCTCAAAGGTAAAATCTTGAGACGGTTTTTATATCACTCTTAAAAATCATATAAAATGAAACTAAAAAATATTAATACAGGCATAAATAAAATTTTGTTTATTCTGGCAACTGTTTTAATGATACTTCCACTTAGTGCTTGCGCTCAGAAAGTTAAATTTCTGACATCAACAGTTGTCCCTGCAGCACAAGGAACTGTCAAGGTAAAGAAAGACAGTAATAAAAACTATCGGATAAAGATACATATTGATAATCTGGCCGAACCAAACAGACTGGATCCTCCAAAAAGTGCATATGTAATATGGTTGGTAACTGACGAAAAAGTTACACAGAACATAGGAAAGATAATAACCGCTACAAGTTTTCTATCCAGGAAGCTGACTGCAACATTTGAGACTGTTACAGTAGTGAAACCCACAAAAATATTTATTACAGCAGAGGTCGATGCTTCAATTTCTTATCCGGTTTCGGAGATTATTCTGGAAACCAACTATTTTTAAAATATCCACCCAAAGAATAAAAATAAAATGATAAACAAATCAATAATAAAGAGCCTCTTTGCATTTGCAATTATTGCATCTCTGGCTCTGTCCGGTTGCGGTGTAACTGTAAGACAACACCCGCGTCATGTGAAACACGTTGTGTATGTACCCGAATACAGAAGAGATTACGAAGTCCGCTTTAATAATAACGACCGAAGAATATCGGAGTTGAGAGAGAGTCGGCATCGCGATCAGGTAGTAGTAATCGAGGTGAGAAACAACAATGCTAAAAGGCGATTTAATGAGTTCAAAGGTCAGAGCAAGCAGGAGTGGAACGCTTTTAAGCATGAATTGGACAGGGATGTGAGAGCCGTGGAAAAATCATTGAGGAAAATTTCGAAGAACCATAAAAAAAGATGAGCAGCAAACCGGAAATTTTAGTCATAACTTCATACCCTCCGAGGGTTTGCGGAATAGCAACATATTCGCAGGATTTAATAACCGCACTGAATAAAAAATTCGGTGAATCATTCTCCATTAAGGTTTGTGCCCTTGAGAATGAGTATGAAAAATATGACTATCCCGAGGAGGTGAAGTTTATTCTTGATACTTCTGTTTCGTCTGAATACTCTACTCTTGTCCGTCAGATCAATCAGAGTAAACAGATTAAGATTGTTCTCATTCAGCATGAGTTTGGGTTTTACGAGAATCATGAAGAGGATCTCCTTCAATTGTTGAAAAAGATCAAAAAGCCTTTGATATTGGTTTTTCACACAGTTATTCCTCATCCCGGCGAGTTATTGAAGAGCAAGGTGAAAAGTATGATTGGTGCTGCTGCCTCTATAATTGTAATGACCAAAGGAGCCTCCCGTATACTTGTAAATGAATATGAAACCGAAGCACAGAAAATCACTGTCATTGCTCATGGGACCCATCTTGTACCGCATATAAACAGAAATCTCCTGAAAGAGAAATACCGGTTATCGGGTAGAAAAGTCCTCACAACATTTGGTCTGTTAAGTTCTGGAAAAAGTATCGAGACAACGCTGGATGCTTTGCCTGATATTATTAAAACCAGTCCGGAAGTTATTTTTCTTATTATTGGCAAGACACATCCAATGGTAATAAAGTCCGAAGGCGAGAGATACCGTAATATGCTTGAAGCAAAGGTTATTGATCTGGAACTTCAGGATCATGTAAGATTTATCAACAGTTATCTTGCTCTTCCTGAATTACTGGAATTTCTACAATTAACCGACGTCTATCTCTTTACCACAAATGACCCAAATCAGGCAGTGAGCGGTACTTTTGTATATGCCATGAGTTGTGCTTGTCCAATCATATCAACACCCATTCCTCATGCGGTTGAGGTTCTGACAAAAGATACCGGAATAATAATTGATTTCCGCAATTCTCAGCAACTGGCAGCCGGGGTAAACAGGTTGCTAAATGACGAACCTTTAAGGGAGAGCATCAGTACAAATACATTACAGAAAATAGTCTCCACATCGTGGGAAAACTCGGCCATAGCTCATGCTATTCTATTTGAACAACAGGCAGAGGGCGAGATAAAGATTATATACAGTCTACCCGATGTTAACCTTAGCCATATTAAAAAACTGACAACCGGTTTCGGAATGATTCAGTTTTCCAAAATCAATCAACCGGATATTGAATCGGGATACACTCTTGACGATAACGCCCGTGCACTTGTTGCGTTATGCATGCATTATGAACTGACATCAGATGAAGGCGATCTTGCATATATTCAGAAGTACCTCGCTTTTATAAGGTACTGTATGCAACCAAAGGGAAACTTCCTCAATTATGTAGATAAGGAAAACAAGTTCACAAAACAGAACGAGACAAATCTGGATGATGCCAATGGAAGGGCAATTTGGGCATTGGGGTATATTATTTCAAGATCTTCTGTGTTGCCTCAGACTCTTATATCAAATGCAAAATCAATTATTCAGACAGCCATGCCAAGGGTTGAATCGATTCTTTCTGCCAGGGCAATGGCATTCGCAATAAAAGGGCTCTACTATTATAACTGTGAGGTTGAGGCAGAAAAAAACATTGCTCTAGTAACAATTCTGGCAGACAGGTTGGCCGATATGTACAAAAGGGAATCTGCCAAAAATTGGGAGTGGTTTGAGAGTTATCTCACATATGCCAATAGTGTTTTGCCCGAAGCGATGCTATTTGCCTGGCAGTTAACCGGTAACACACATTATAAAGTCATTGCCGAAAAATCATTCAGGTTTCTGTTATTGTCAATATTCAATGAAAGGGGAATAGAGGTGATATCGAGTAAAAGCAGGTTAAACAGAGGAGGCGAAGCAGGCAAGTATGGAGAACAACCCATAGATGTTGCATATACGATTATGACACTTAGTAAATTTTACGAAGAGTTTGAAGACAGGGAATACCTGGAAAAGATGACAACAGCTTTCGACTGGTTTTCTGGCAACAACCGTTTGCATCAGATTGTTTACAACCCATGTACAGGCGGGTGTTATGACGGATTGGAAGAGACTCATGTAAATCTTAATCAGGGGGCAGAATCGGCTGTTAGTTACCTTATGGCCAGGTTAACCATAAAAAAATGAAAAAAATCAAGACCGTCGCTGTTATTGTAGCCCACCCCGATGATGAAACATTATGGTGCGGCGGAACAATTCTGAGCCACCCTTCATGGAGTGTGTTTGTAATGACTCTTTGCCGGGCAAGCGACACAAACCGCGCCCCTAAATTTTTTGAGGCACTAGAGATACTGAGGGCGCAAGGAAAGATGGCAGACCTCGACGATGATCCCGGACAAAAGCTGCTCGATGAGAATCTGGTTCAGGAGACAATTCTTGATCTTTTACCAGAAAAGCATTTTGACATAGTAATCACGCATAATCCTGACGGAGAGTACACAAGGCATATAAGACACGAGGAGGTGAGCATGGCTGTAATCAAATTGTGGCATGCAGGAACAATTTCGGCGACTGAACTATGGACATTTGCATATGAGGACGGTGAAAAGAAATATTATCCCCGGCCTATAGAATCAGCAACAATTTTCCATAAGCTCACCAAACGGATATGGCTGAGAAAACAAAGTATAATTACAGATATTTACGAATTTGAAAAGGGCAGCTTCGAGGCAGAAACATCGCCTAAAGCAGAGGCTTTCTGGAAGTTTTCAAATTCTTACGATGCTCGGCAGTGGCTAAAAAACAACGGAACTTAAAACATGAAAGTACTTGTATTGTATGACTATCCGCCCTCTCCCGGAGGGCTGGCAACTCAGGGTGATCTTCTTTACAGAGGATTGCTGGAGATGGGCGTCGATACCCATGCAGTTCATTATGAATCGGCACAGGAGAAGGAGTGGTATTACCGCTGGTTCGAACCCGATGTTGTAATTGGAGTTGGTTACTGGGGTCATACACCGCATATTGTACTTCATCCGTTAAGATATGGTTGCCAGCCTGTACCATGGCTCGTGGCAGATGGTTATATAGCAAACTATCAGGAAGTACTGAATGATCTTCCGCTTATTCTTGTGACATCTGTCTGGGTTAAGGAGATGTATGTCAGAGATGGAATAGATGCGGACAAGATTGAGGTACTTCCGGTAGGATGCGATACAGATTGTTTCATACCATTTGACAAAAATGATCCTAAAATTCTTGCAGTACGAGAGTCATTGGGAGTATCTCCGGATCAGATTATGATACTTACAGTTGGTGGGGACGCTGCTTCAAAGGGGGCACAGGAGGTAATGCAGGCACTTGCTTTAATTGACAAAAAGGCTCCGGACTGGAAATATGTATGCAAAGTGTGGCCTCAGCCAAGAACAAAGATGCAGAACCTTGCCGATCTGGAGATGGCAACACATCTTGGTATTGAGAAGAATGTAACCTATGCCACAAATACAATATCCCGTAACTTCATGCCATATCTGATTGGTGCCTGTGATATATATGCCGCTCCTTCCAGACTTGAGGGTTTTGGAATGCCGCAGGTAGAGGCAGGAGCATGTGAGAAACCCGTAATAGGAATAAAGGCGATGGGAATGCTCGATACTCTTGTGCATGGTGAAACTGCTTTTCTGGCAAAAGTCGCTAAGAAAATTGTAGTTGACCATGTTGTTCTCGGAGGCGAGTCCGGGTTCGAAAACAAGCACATGGTGCTTTTCGATCATCCCCGAACGGTAGACTACCGCGCCAGTATAAATGACATTGCAAAGTATTTGCTGATGCTTATGACCGACGAGACTCTGCGTGAAACGATGGGAAAGGCAGGAAGGAAGAGAGTGGTTGAATATTTTGATTATCATGTGGTAGCTAAGCAGTTTGTCAAAATCATAAACGAAAGGTTGGGAATTTATTAATGTGCTAATGTGCTAATATGCTAATGTGCTAATGAAAAACAAGAATTTGGAAGAGATCGGGAAAGCCAAACAGGCTGCAGAGGAGGTGCTCCTGCACAATGCTCATGGTCCTTATCATGGACTGCCCCGCACTGCCGGATGGGGATACCCGGAACCCTATACCAGGGATCTTATGTTTTCGATACTCGGAATTGCTGTGACAGGGAACAAGAAACTGATAGACAGCATACAGCGTGTACTTGAGACTCTGGCTGAAAACCAGACAGAACATGGTCATATTCCATCTCTTGTCCATGATAAGGATAACAGAGGGGCAAGTGATACCACTCCGCTCTTTTTGATTGGGGTTGGCATTTTCAGAAAATTAACCGGCAAAGACGACTTTCTTGATGCAGCTGTGAAAAAGGCATTAACATGGATGGATTATCAAAGTCCTTCTGACAGATACCTAGTTGCCCAGCAGCCTACAAGTGACTGGAGAGATGAACAATGGGTAACAGGATACGGATTGTATGTGAACACACTCGTTTATACATATCTTAAACTGTTTGGAATGAATGAAAAGGCAACCGGTTTCCGTGAAGAGATGGAGCATTTTACTATTACAGGCGGAGTAAAGAACCGTCGTGTACATGAAGGTCTGGTTGTTCTTCATAAGCCATATTACGCATTTTGGTCATACAAGATATTCTGCAATGAGAGGTTCGACCTGCTGGGCAACAGCCTTGCCATACTTTCCGGTATTGCTTCCCCATCCAGAGCAGACGAGATGATCTCCTGGATTGAGGAGGAGTGTGCAGGAATGAGAGAAGATGGCGACCTTGCAGTTGATATGCCCCCTAATTTCTTTCCATACATTAAACCGGAAGACCCGGACTGGTTGATAAGATATTCCACATACAACAATCCGGGTGAATACCATAACGGCGGCATCTGGCCATTTATATGCGGATTTTATGTGGCGGCACTTGTTGCGGCAAAAAGGTATAAACTGGCAGAGGAAAAGCTGATGGCACTTACAGAGATGATACGTCTTGCCAATGACAACAATCTGGAATATGGCTTTAACGAATGGATCAAGGCTCAGGATGGAAAACCTATGGGACAGGAGTGGCAAACCTGGTCAGCGGCTTTGTACCTTTATGCAGTCAAATGCGTGGAAGAGAGACGTACTCCTTTTTTTGACGAGTTACGATTCTCTTAGTTCAATTTTCCAAAGCCTTAACGTCCCCTAAAATCCGCAAAACCTATAACCAATGCCGGATTCTGTATTCAACATTTTGGCATGTGACGGATCCTCTTCAATTTTCTTGCGTAACTGAGCAATGAATACACGCAGATACTGGGTTTGATTAATGTATCCCATTCCCCATACCTCTCTGAGAATATACTGATGTGTCAATACTCTGCCTTCATTTTTGGCAAGTAGGGCAAGAAGGGAGAATTCAGTGGCTGTGAGTTTCAATATCTCTTCATTTTTCCTGACTATATGGCTGACTAAATCAATTGTTAAAGTACCAAATGAGAGGATTGGATTATCTGAGGCCCCTTGATTTTGCCTTACAGCCACCCTGATTCTTGCCAATAGCTCACCTGTCCGGAAAGGTTTGGTAAGATAGTCATTCGCACCGTTGTCAAGTGCCTTTATTATATCTTCTTCCGAATTTCGGACAGACAGTATGATTATTGGTTTCTGATACCACTCCCTGAGCATTTTCAGTATATCCAGTCCATCGGCATCCGGCAATCCAAGGTCCAGGATTATTAAATCCGGGTGTCCCGTTGCTGCAGCAGCCATACCTTCTCTGGCTGTAGATGCCTCTGAAATTTTATAATTATTTGCAGAGAGCGTAATTTCCAGAAGACGACGTATCTGTACTTCATCATCTATTATGAGGATGTTTTCATACATAAGTTTTCGTTTATGGTTTTGACAGGTATAGTGATGGTGAATAATGCTCCTCCATTCTTTCGGTTACTCGCAATTATTGTTCCGTTCTGAGCCTCAACAAAACCTTTGACAATTGACAATCCTAATCCTGTTCCTCCTGCTTTTGCCCCTTTTCCTCTGAAGAATTTATTAAAGACAGATGATAGCTCAAATGGTGAAAATCCTTCTCCCCTATCCATCACCTGAATAGTAAGAGAACCTCGTTCTGTAAAGAATTTTATCCTTATAGTTGTGTTGACAGGGACGTTCTGTGTAGAATTAAGAACCAGATTGTGTAACACCTGTTCCATAAGACCAAAATCCATTTCAACCAGTGGCATATCGTCTGGTATAACTACCGACAGGGTAAATGGCTTAAGCTCCTGCTCAAGAGATTCAACAACTTTATTAACCAGATCATGAACATCGCACCAGTCAAAACGAGGAGTTATGTGTCCCGATTCAAGTCTGGACATATTCAACAGATTCTCTATAAGGCGATTTAACCGTATGGAAGCAGAATTGATTTCAGAGATTAATTTTACCTGGGTTTTAGGAGGATAGTTCTGCATTAGCAGTGTGTCTGATGCACCCATTATTGTTGCAACCGGAATTCTAAGCTCATGAGATATGGAATTAAACAATGTTTTATATAGTTTGTCCGATTCATTAAGAATAAAGGCCTGTTTAGTAATGTTCCTTAAATACTCCCGCTCGAATTTCCCGGAAACCTGAGAAATAAATGCCTCCCAAAACTCCTCCTCTCCCTGTGTGAACCGCTTTGTGTGCTCAACCGCTATAACACCCATTTTTTCGTTTTTTCCAGCTAATGGATAAAAAGTAAAATTTGTAGAAGGAAGCGTATCGGTATACTTGCCGGCCTTGGATGAATGCTTATAAGCCCAGATTGCTATACTCATTTCGTTTTCTGTAAACTCAATTTTTATCTCTTCCGACAATTGACTCACAAGCTGGCTCACATCGTTTTTAAGCATAATGCAACCTCTCATATCAAAGTATTTTTTGATATACCTATAGGCTATATTGGAAACATCATCCATTCCCGATGCCAAAGCAAGTTCTCTGGCCAACTGATATAGTGCGTGGGTCCTCTCCTCTCTTATTCGTATTTTCATCTCCTGCCGACGAACCCTGGATGTAAGTATACCATTAAGAAGTGCAATAATAAAGAACATAATAAGCATCATTACATCTTCCGGCTTGTTAATAGCAAAGGTATAGCTAGGCTCAATGAAGAAGAAGTCCCAGATAAGGGCACTCAATGTTGATGCAAGCAAAATTGGTCCGGTTCCAAAGAAAAGGGCCAGAATAGAGACAAGAAACAACAGAACAAAAGAGATAACCTGATAGCCAACCAGATCTCCAATTATTATGCATCCCAATGAGGTAAGGAAGACCAACAACGATGCTAAAAGATACTGACTGGAATTTGATGTGAACGACAAAATTGAAGCCTTTTTCCTGTAATTATCCTTTGCCTGACTATCGGAGCCAAGGACATAAATATCAATATTCCCGCTAAACCGTATAAGTCTGTTTACAAAGTTTCCGAATCTGAACATTGAGATAATATTGCGGATTCTGGGTTTACCAACTATGATATGTGTGACATTTTCTTTGTTTGCAAAATCAACTATTGCCTTTACAACATCTGAGTTTGTTGTTATTCTGAACTGAATGCCCAATTGTTTGGCCAGTTTTATATTCTTGTCAAGCTGCTCGTGCTCCCATGGAGAGAGGCTCCTCAATGTTTCTACGTATAAAGCCTGAATACTTGCTCCCATTGCATATGAAAGGTTTTTCGCCCAACGTAGCAACTTGGCAGAATAGGGATCAGGTCCAATAGCAACCAAAAGATGAAATCCCGACTTCCATGGCCCCTTAATTCTCTTATGCTGCATATAATCGTGAAGCTGCCTGTCCACTCTGTCTGCCACAATACGTAACGACATCTCTCTCAATGCAGTAATATTACCTTTACGGAAGAAATTTTCCACAGCCTCTTTGGAACGTTCTGCAGTATAAACCTTCCCTTCGGAAAGTCTTTGCAGAAGTTCATCAGGTGTAAGATCGACCAATTCCACCTCGTCTGCATTTTCAAAGATTTCATCCGGCAATGATTCTCTTACTATTATACCAGTAATCTGAGCAACAGTTTCTGTCCGGCTTTCAAGATGCTGGACATTTAAAGTAGTATAAACATCAATCCCATTATCTAGTATCTCAAGAACATCCTGATATCGTTTCTTGTGACGGCTGCCGGGAGCATTTGTGTGGGCCAGCTCATCGACTAATACAATTTTTGGTTTTCTTGCAATTATTGCATCGAGATCCATCTCCTGAACCTGGGTAGACTTGTATACATTCAATGCCCTTGGAATCAGCTCGAAATCCCTTACAAGCTCAGCCGTTTCCTTCCTGTTATGTGTTTCTACAAAACCAATTACAATATCGCTGCCCTTTTTCTTTTCTGAATGCGCCGTTTTGAGCATAGAATAGGTTTTGCCAACTCCTGCACACATTCCGAAAAATATCCTGAGTTTGCCCCTTTTATTTTTTTCCTCCTCTTTTTTTAAAAAAGCCAGAAGATCGTCGGGGTCCGGTCTGTTGTCGTCAAAACTTTTCATTTGATACTATCAATCTTCAAATTTAGCAAAAAAACATTCACCCTCTCATCTATAAGATTCAGCATTTTTTGCTTCTGTAAAGCATCAAATTTCCTAACCGCTGCAATTCTCTCTACTTGTAATAATGCCGATCTTTTGGATATATGTGGGTCCAGACCGCTTGCCGATGCAAAAAGCATCTCAGATGGCACATCGGTTTCCGGGTCAAGTTGATTTGAAATTATGAACAGATGCCTCCTCTGTTCAACAAGTTGTTTCAGGCTTGCGCTTGTCCATCCATAGTTTGTACCGCCGGAAGGTAAAGGATTATATGATACCGCAGAAGGACGAGAGGTAAAATACCGGGGGCTGTCGAATTGCTGGCCTATAAGTTCACTCCCAATTACTATATTATTTTTGCTTACAAGACTCCCGTTTGCTTTTGCCGGAAAGACAACTTGTGCTACTCCAGTTACAAGTAATGTGTATAATATTCCAGTAAGAATAGTAAAAAACAGGAGCGTTTTCAATGATATTAACAGTGTTTTCATCTTTAAAACTTATAAATTGATTATCAGATCAATAATTTTTATTCCTGCAAATGGAGCTATCAACCCTCCTAATCCGAATATCAACAGGTTCCTAATAAGAGATTTGTTGGCAGAGACTGCCCGGTATCTAACCCCTTTGATAGCCAGAGGAATTAAAAGAATTATAATGACTGCATTAAAAATCACGGCACTCATTATGGCACTTTGCGGAGAACCAAGATTCATAACATTTAAAGCATCCAGAGGGCCAATTCCGTTGTTACCTGAATACAGAGAGACTGCAATAGCCGGAATAATAGCAAAATACTTTGCCACATCGTTGGCAATACTAAAAGTAGTAAGTGCGCCGCGAGTCATAAGCAGTTGTTTTCCAACCTCTACAACTTCAATTAATTTGGTCGGATTACTGTCCAGATCAACCATGTTACCTGCTTCGCGGGCCGCCTGCGTACCTGAATTCATTGCAATTCCAATATCGGCCTGTGCAAGAGCAGGTGCATCATTTGTACCATCGCCTATCATACCCACAAGATGTCCGTTTGCCTGCTCCTCACGGATTCGTCTTAGTTTGTCTTCCGGCTTTGCCTCAGCCATAAAATCATCTACTCCTGCTTCTGCAGCAATGGCTGCAGCTGTTAAAGTATTATCTCCGGTAATCATGACTGTCCTGATGCCCATTTTCCTGAGCTCAGCAAATCGCTGTTTAATACCCCCTTTGACTACATCTTTAAGGTGAATGACTCCAAGAACCTTGTCGTCCTTTGCAACTACAAGCGGAGTTGCCCCTTGTCTGGCAAGATCAGAGACTATATCCTTTATCATCTGGGGGTAAAATCCATTATTGTTCTGTATAAACGTCTTTATTGCCTCAGCTGAACCTTTTCTTATTTGATGAAATTTTCCGCCTTCTGTTGTTATATCTACGCCACTCATTCTTGACTGTGCCGTAAACGGGATGAATGCAGCATTAAGATTATGCACCTCCCTTCCGCGTATACCAAATGTTTCTTTTGCAAGAATGACAATTGAACGTCCTTCAGGGGTTTCATCAGACAAAGAAGACAGCTGTGCCGCATCTGCAAGCTCATTGAGAGTAATACCTTCTGCAGGAATAAAATCGGTAGCCATACGATTCCCTAAAGTAATTGTACCGGTTTTATCGAGTAACAGTACATCCACATCACCTGCTGCTTCAATTGCACGTCCGCTGGTTGCAATAACGTTCCGTTGCAGGAGCCGGTCCATTCCGCTTATGCCAATTGCGCTCAGCAACCCGCCGATTGTTGTAGGTATGAGACAGACCAGCAATGCTATAAGGACAGGAATTGTCAGGTTTTGTGATGCAGGGAGTCCAGATGCCTCTAGGGCATATCCAAAAAATGCAGGAAGGGTTACAACAGCAAGCAGAAAGATAATTGACAAACCAGAAAGAAGTATTGACAAAGCTATCTCATTGGGTGTTTTCTGACGCTTTGCTCCTTCTACCAAAGCAATCATACGGTCGATAAATGTATTGCCCTGCTCGCTTATAATGCGGATAACAATGCGATCGCTTAATACCTTCGTCCCACCTGTAACAGCAGATCTGTCGCCTCCGCTTTCGCGAATAACCGGTGCCGACTCTCCTGTGATAGCAGACTCATCCACACTCGCTATACCTTCTATGACTTCCCCGTCGGAAGGTATAATATCCCCCGTTTCACAAACGACAATGTCTCCTTTTCTAAGTTCAGTGGCATAAACCAGTTCCTCTTTCCCTCCGCTTAGTTTTCTGGCCTGTGTCTCGGAACGGTTTTTCCTCAGGCTCTCTGCCTGCGCCTTTCCACGGCCTTCTGCTATTGCTTCAGAAAAATTTGCAAATAGTACCGTAAACCATAACCAGATAGATATCTGAAGATTAAATGACGAAAAATGGCCCTGTAAAATATCTGCTGCCACTACCACAGATGTTAATAGCGATCCTACTGCTACAATGAATATTACAGGATTTCTGACAAGTATGGCCGGGTTGAGCTTAATAACGCTGTCCTTAGCTGCCTGAATCAGTAAATTTGCATTGAAAAGACTTATATTTTGTTTATTTCTCATCTCCTTCAATATTTAAAAAGTGATTCCACTGTTCATTAACAGATGTTCTATAATTGGTCCAAGTGACAGGGAAGGGAAGAATGTCAATCCTCCCACTATAATAATTACAGCCAACAGTAACCCAATAAACAGCCCGTTGTCTGTTCTGAATGTGCCGGCAGAGACAGGAGTAATCTGTTTCTTTACCAGGTTACCTGCAATTGCCAGCACAGGGATTATAACACCAAAGCGGCCAACTATCATCCCTATTCCTAATAAAAGATTGTAAAACACTGTATTTGAATTTAATCCGGCAAACGCACTGCCATTGTTACCTGCCGCTGAACTAAATGCATATAAAATTTCGGAAAACCCATGAGGGCCAGAATTGGAGAGGCACTGAAGTCCTGCAGTACTTACGGAAGCAATTGCAGTAAATACCAATATTATGAAGCTTGGTGCCAGAACAGCTATAATTGCCATTTGTACCTCAAAAGCCTCAATTTTTTTTCCCAGATATTCCGGTGACCTACCAACCATCAAACCGGCAATAAATACTGTAATAATAATAAATATTACCATGCCATACATTCCGGCACCTACTCCTCCAAAAACCACTTCTCCCAACATTATATTTATCATTGCAACCATTCCTGCCAGGGGAGAGAGGCTGTCGTGCATCGCGTTCACCGATCCGTTTGATGCGGCAGTTGTTGCAGTGCTCCATAAGACACTATCTGTTATACCAAAACGAGTCTCTTTCCCTTCCATCATGGACAGATTGCCAAAAACCGGATTTCCGGAGGATTCTGCGTACAGTGAAATGCCAAATCCCACAATCAGTAAGAGAAACATAACCGTAAAAATGGTCCAGCCATGCCTTTTTGACCCAACCATTTTTCCATACATAAAGGTCATTGCTGCCGGAATAAGCAGTATCGACAACATTTCCAGAAAATTACTGAAAGGAGTGGGGTTTTCGAAAGGGTGTGAGCTATTTGCATTGAAGTATCCACCACCATTCGTTCCCAACTGCTTTATTGCTACTTGTGAAGCTACGGGTCCCATAGGAATTGTCTGTGAAGCTCCCTCCAATGTTTGAACATTCACATCTGCATTGAAGTTCTGAATTACTCCCTCACCGGCAAGTGCGATGGACAATGTAATTGAAAGAGGTAAAAGTACATAAATAGTGGCCCTTGTAAGATCTACCCAGAAGTTACCTAGCAAATTTGTGGACCTTCTGGACAATCCTCTTATAAGTGCCAGTAAAACAGATATTCCTGTAGCAGCACTGACAAAATTCTGAACTGTTATCCCAATCATTTGAACAAACCATGAGAGTGTTGTCTCACCTGCGTATCCCTGCCAGTTTGTATTGGTTACAAAACTGACAGCTGTGTTAAAAGCTGAATGCCACGACACATCGGGGAGATGTGCCGGATTTAACGGAAGATATGACTGGAACAGTTGCATCAAAAACAGGAATACAAATCCTGCAAAATTGAATATCAGCAAATTAAAGAGATATGACTTCCAGTTTGTCTCCTCTTTTGAGTTAACTCCCGTCAATTTATAGGTTAATCTTTCTAACCATCCAAGAACAGGCAAAAGTATATGCTTGCTGCCCGTAAAAACATTGCTCATATAGCTTCCCAAAACCGGAGTAAGAGCTATAAGAAGAGCAAAGAATAAAAAAATTTCCAGAAAATCCTTCATGGCAGATATTAAAATTTTTCAGGTTTTACAAGAGAATAAATAAGATAGCCCATGATAGACAGAGCTATAAAGAGACCGATAATGTACCAGAATGTACCATTCATTGTTTTATGTTTTTAGCGATACAAATATGCAGCAATAGTTATAAAGTATTTATTTCATATTGTACATGAGGTATAAAGATTTTATAAAGATGTTTTATATTTTATTAAATTTGTCTGAAACAAGGGATACCCCTTATTGATCTGACTAAACAAAACATATTGCATGAAAAACATTTTACTTATCTCCATAATCGGCATTTTTGCGCTTGTAGGGTGCCAACAGGAAAAACCTGTAAAAACCATTGAAAACCTTAAGATCGCGATTAAAGGTGAACTGGAAGCCAGTGCCCGATATGCCTCTTTTGCCATAAAAGCAGAGACCAATCACCCGGAAATTGCCAGACTTTTTGAAGCCGCATCAAAGTCTGAAGCCATTCATGCCGCCAATCATCTCAAGATATTGGAGTCTGTCGGAGAAAAGATGGAAGAATTCACTCCTGATGTTGACGTGAACACAACTCTTGAGAATCTTCAGAAAGCAATTCAGGGAGAGACCTATGAGATTGAGAAAATGTATCCTGAGTTTGTTGCAGATGCCGTTGCAGAAAAAGTGGATAAAGCAGTAGAATCATTCACTTGGGCACTCGATACCGAAAAAAAGCATCTTGATTTCTTCAAAAAAGCAATTACAGCAGTATTTGAGAAGATTGAAAAAGTAGAAGCTGCAGGCAGTTCTTTGCCTGGAGGATACTTTGTTTGCCCGGAGTGTGGCAACATCTATGACAACAAAATTACTGTAGGAAAGTGCGAGTTCTGCTTTACGGATCAGGGTAAGTTTCTGAGTTTCTGAAATAGCTCAGGCGAACTTTTCGTAGTGGCGATGAATAGTTTCCACTAATCAATTTGAAAAGTAAAATCAGATAAAATCAAATTAATCGCTGAGCTGTATCTCATCTTTACATTATATTCAATTACCACAGGAATTGTTATCACAATATCATTTTTCCCTTTCCTATATACAAGATTCCGGCAACCAGCAGATAATAACTTTTTTCTATCATGGGAACCATTTAGGACACTTAACGGAGTGTATGATTCTATTGTTTCAATCTCTTGTGTATCCTCGTTTACAGAAAATAAGATTTGAAAGCTTGTTGTATTCTTAGATAGATTATCAATATAAACTAATCTATAAAAGTGGCAGTTATTATTTAATCCTAAATATGATACTTTTGAATATTTGGAAGTAGTGCTATGTTCCCTGTTAATCGTTGATATCGTCCGACAAAAATTTATGAAAGACACCCTTATAGAATATATTATATTGTTTTTAACATCTTCGTTTACTGTTGCTATTGTTTTAATCTTAGGTAATGGGGGTAGATAATAGTTAAAGAAATCATCTGGCGATTTTTTTGGCGGATTTTTATTACTCATCTCAAAAGTCCCTTCAACATTATGAAAAATAGCATCTTGAGACAAACATACCTCAGCTTTGAAGTTTCCTCTTATAATACAACTTGTAAAAATACATGAATTGTAAGTTTTTGTGTGTTTACGAAAAAATTTCCAGCCATTTTTATCATATGCTTTTATTATGACCGGGTTAAGTTCATAAACTTTGTCATCCTCGAGGATAATGGTACATTTTGATAAATCATGGATCTCCTTATTGAAAATTATTGAAGCTGCTTTCATCCCTAAATATGTAGATGTTATTGTATCTCCATAATTTAACTTATCAAAAGAGATTAAAGCTATGCCATTAATATCAGCTGTGCAGCATAGATCTTGGTTTATGTAAATACTCGCAAATGAGAGTGCCCCTTGATCATCTCTGACAGTGACCTTGAGACTTTGTCCATAAAGACATACATTAGACAATAATATAAGCAAACTAATAATATATCTCATCGATTTTAAATTTAAGGGTTGTCTCATAATAATCTTAATCGCTAATTTGCTTTCATACAAATTTATAAATAAAAAGGGTGTCCAAAAAATTGATTTCAGACACCCTTGTTATTTAGATAGTTGCCAAAAACTATGGCAAGGTAATCAGTGGCGACTCTTTAAGTACACTAAGAGGTTTGTTGTTTATTTCAACATCTTCTACCAGGATTGATTTCGGATAGATTACAGAGGTCGGAATCTCTCCTCTGTACAAGTAGTTAGCCGAAGCCTGCTCTTTGCTCACGCCAAGAACCCTCTTTAGTTTAGTAAAGGGTACCGGAGTTATTTCGGAACCTGTCATGAGTGTTTCCGATCCATCCTTAACAGATACCTTGTAGATATATTGGTCCGTTTCACTTGCAATTTTCCTTACAATGTATGCATAGTCCAGTCCCTCTTCAATGGCAGCTTTAATAAGTTCAGCCTTAAGTTCGGCAGAGGTGCTTCCGTTTGGCGCACTTACTACAAGTGTTCCCGGAACCACATCAAGGACAATCGCTCTCGGCCTTACACCAAAACGCAGGCTACCGGTTGATGTTTTGATCTTCTTGGTAGGAACGCGACTACTTAAAAGTGTCTTAAGAATTCCATTCTCGATAAGCTTCACCTCTTTTAGCGGAGAAACTCCCTGAGCATCCAGGTTATAGTTGCCAATAAGCGACATTCCGTTGAAATCGGTCATATCTGTTTTGTTGGTAACAGATAATCTACTGTCTATCACTTTTTTGTTTATTCTGTCCTCCAAAGGTTTGATGTCTCTTTTTGCTGAGTTATTCTCTACCCTACCAACTGTTGACATAACCTGAACAGGCTTTCTGAAAGAGACAATACCGGCAGGAGAGATAAGATTATCGGAAATGATTGAAGCAGCGGCGGCATCCTCGAACAGAACCGGTCCCTGGTAATACTCTTCCATTGAGGCAGCTCCTTGCAGAGCAATAAGTTTACTTGAGAATTCATTCACTTTTGCAGTAAGGGCCTCAATTGAAGGCAGCTTATCAAAAGTTTTTGAATACAAAGTCTCCTGATCACTAATTACCTGTCCCTTGGAATTTCTTACTTTTCCCTTTATAGTAACCGCAACATAGCTCACAGGCTCGGTAATTTTTGTTCCCTCTGTAGATTGATAATAATAGATAGTTTCAACACCATCAATTTCTACGCGGGAATCAAAGACTACAGGATACTTTGCAAATTCGATAGAAAGTTTCTTCGAAAGATCTTCATACGATTTCTTGTCCATATTGAACACAGGATGAGCCGGAGTATAGACCTCAACCTTGGTTAAGGGCAACATATCTGGCAAAGCCTTTTCTTCATCTGTAAGTGTGGCTGTCTTGAGAGCATTTCTCTTTGAGTTGTAAACTTCCACTGCCATTTTGTAAGCAACATCCGATGTTTGCCAGAAGTTTCTCTTAAGCTGGTCGTAATTGTTTTCTCGTGCCGTAAAGTTTGGAGACATTATACCATTACCTGAATAAGAGTAATCGCTCGAAAAATTATAGTCCCCAACATAAAGGTTTACCGAATGAATCCTCTCCTTTGAGCTCTCTTTTGAAAGTAAGACGGCTCCTAAGGAGCTTATTACGGAGATGTATTGGTTTTCACCAACTGTGTAGGCAACAAAATACGGAGTGGGCGAGTTTGGAAGTTTCAACTCCTTTTTGCTGCGATCCATTTCATCCTGCATTGCCTTGAACAAACCATTGTCGTTTGTCTGTCCGAACAGTGCCGCCACAGATACGATCTGAGCCAGAACGAAAGTACAGAAGAATTTCATTGATGTATATTTATATCTCATTTTCTGATTTATTTTTAATTATTAAGGTATTATGGACGAGGCAAAAGAGCCGGAGTAACTGTAGGTTTTGCTTTCTTTTGCAGCTCAACCTTATTTACAAGTATTGTTGGAGAGATTGCTGTTACAGGTACGTTCCCTGAAGATGCTCCGCAAGTTCCGGTAAAGATTTCAAAATCGCCACCAGCAAACTCGATATTCGAGAACATTGAGAGCGGTGTTCCAATCATATCGACACCTCTTACAAGTTCATCGGCCCTTCCGTCTACAAATATCTTATAAACTTCCAGCGGCGTAACGTTAAATGAGTTTGCTCCCGTTCTGCCGGTCTGTGTAAAACCACCGGTCACAGCCTTGAAGAAGTAGCCATACTCCTTACCCTGTTTCTTAGCTTCGTCAATAAGTAGTTTCCTCAATTCTGCATCTGTCTTGTAATCGTTTGTCTCAACAATAAGATTTGACTGACGCGATGTTGGGTCATTTTCAAATTCAGTTCTTGAGTGTCCGTTTGATCTTGGGAAACCGTCCAGACCTGTGCGTGTCATAAGAAAGTTCCTGAGAATACCGTCTTTTACAACCTCTACCCTCTCTCCCCTTACACCTTGATCGTCAAAAATATAGTAACCATTCAAAGGATTACCGTGATATTTTTTCATTGTCGGGTCCATGTATACGCTCAGGCTCTTTGGCAAAACGCTTTCACCAACCATGTTTTTGAATGTCTGACCATCTGCATCACTTTTCATCTTCTGTCCCTCAACCCTGTGGCCGAATATCTCGTGGAAGAACACTCCACTTGCAGATCCTGACAAAAGAGCCGGTCCTGTATATGGCTGAACCAAAGGAGCCACTTTCAATTGAGAGAGCTTAGCCGACATCTCTTTGATGTCTTTTATTATCACTGCCTCAGCTGGAAGTTCATCTAGTGAAAAAGCAAAATAGCTTATGTGCAAAGGCAATTCCATACCATCTTCAGCCATTGTTATTGCCCTTATACTCATGTTTATATAAACCCTGTTTTCTGCAATCTCGGCTCCTTCTGTAGATACAAAATACTTTCTCCATATCTTGTAGCTTAATGTTGAATTAGCAGAAATAATATCCTTGTTTTCTGCGAAAAGGCCACTGTACTTGTTCAGTTTCTTCTGCCAGGCTTCCAGGTCAAGTGCTATCTTCTCTTCCTTTAGAGCAGGCTCAAAATACTTCTCGGCCTTCACTTTTGTAAAATCGGGAGATTTGTCGAGGTTTTCTACTTGAACTCCTTTTTTTGCTTTTGCCCTGTCCAGGCTGTTTACTGCAAATCTGTAACGACTGTTTACCTCTTCCTTGATAATCTGTTTGAACGATTCCATTCCGTTTTGCAGGTCCTTGGGAAGCAAAATTGTAGGAGGGCCCATAAATCTGGTGATCAATACCCCGTTTTGCGATTCATGAAAGTTATCAAACTCGGGAGAGCCTATTCTTACTTGCGGTACAAACATTACTTGTTTGTCCTCTTCTATGTTGTTGGTTGCACCCATGGACGAGCGGATAACTCTTGTGTGATTATCCAATACTCTGTAATTCATATAATAAGGAGGATACTCTCCTTTTTGAAGAGTAGTCATCTGACTCTTCAGCTCGGCTTTTAAAAGGTCCAGCATTTTGTCCTGTGCCGGCAGCTGAATGGCAATCAGAGCCAACAGCGAAACTAGTAAAACTTTAAATTTCATCCGTAATTGTTTTATATATTATTTTGTTACAATATTCATCTCATTTATCAACGAACCTGCACCGGCATACTTGTCTATTACCCACAATACAAAGCGGATATCTACGTTGACCGTCTTAAAATATTTAGGGTGGAAATATGCATCTCCGCTCATTGATTCACGGTTCCCGTCAAATGCCAGGCCTATAAGCTGACCCTTTGCATTCATGACCGGACTTCCGGAATTTCCTCCGGTAATGTCTGTATTTGTAAGGAAGTCTGTGTATAGTTCCCCTTTTTCTCCCCATCTTCCCCAATCTCCTGCCTTAATAAGAGAGTCCATTCTTGCTCCAACATGAAACTCATAATTTGTCTGGTCCTTCTTCTCCCTGTAACCATTAATGGTTGTCCGGTATGAGTAAGTTACGCCGTCGGCAGGAACAAGCCCTCCTACTGTTCCGTATGAAATTCTCATAGTGGAATTTGCATCTGGGTATTGTGCAGTTCCCTTTGCCTCCCTCATCTGATAAAGAGCCCTTCCATATTGAGTAGTAAGTGCTTCCGGATCAAAGCCAAGCGCTTTGTTCACCTTTTCGCTCTCTGCTGTAACCATCTGAATAGAAGAAGATGCTGCCAGTTGTACCGCGGGATCGGAAAGAATTTCCTCCTTTGTCCTTGGCGTTTCAAAGTACTTAAGGAATTTCTCTCTTGTTGTATATACAGAGTTGTCGAAAACATAATCTGCAATTCTTCCGGCATCGCCGTTAAACTCCTCTTTCCATTTCGCAAGTGCCCCTGTATATAATTCAGGCGACACATACTTAAGAAAGAAAGTCAATTGCTGTTTGAACAGTTCACGGTCGGTTGAAAGGTCATATACATTATAAAGATCGTGGTCGGCACCTTTTAATTCTGTCTGGAAAAGTTTGTCGTTAACAGATAACTTGTCCATTCCGGCTTTTTCCATATCACCGGTAATTCTCGAAAATCTCTTTGCCTGCTGAACAACTTCAGAAACAGAGGTCCAGCAATCTCTGAAATATGCCCTGTTTCTTATAAACTGTGCCCTTGCATCAAAGCCCTTCTTCATGTTTTCCAGAAGCTTTCCGTATTTTTCCATTGTTGCCGGGCTTGAATTTATCCATGCTGCCAGCTCCTTCTCCTCCTGCTCCCGTATAGAAACAACATCATAACGGATAAAACATTTGTTTTCCCACTTTGCATAGTCGGTATAGTTGCTTATGCTGAAATATTTGTCTGAATATTTAAGTCTGACCGCAGGGTCGGCATCCATATGCTTTTTCCACACATCCAGCCTGGCTCTTCTTATTTCTACAACTATCGGGTTTATTATATCCTGTTTTTCCTTAACCTCAAATGAAGAGACATAACGGTTTGTCTTGCCGGGGTAACCCATTATCATAGCATAGTCCCCCTCTTTTACTCCCTTTATTGAAACATCTAAAACCCTTGTTGGGGCAATAGGCTGATTATCTTTTGAGTAAGCCGAAGGACGACCATCTTTGTCGCCATATACCCTGTAAAGAGCAAAGTCTCCTTTGTGCTGCGGCCAGCCCCAGTTGTCTGCTTCTGCGCCAAATGCACCGATAGAGACCGGAGGGGCGCCAACAAGTCTTACATCTGAATAGACATCATAAAAAAAGATGCAGAACTTTGTTGAGTTCCACATTGATGCACAAATAACCTCGTTGTCTGTATCTTTTTTATATCTGTTTTCTATGTTTTTGTATACCCTTCTCATCATCATACCCTTGAATCCATCCTTCTGCATAGCTGCAACCTCTGCCTTAACCTCATCGGTAACATCCAGTACCTTTCTTAAAAAGAGTACGTTTTTACCTTTGATTGGCCTTTCGTCTGCGAGCTTTAATGCCCAGAAACCATCCTCAAGATAGTTCTTTTCCGGTGTGCTTAGTGAGTGAATATCGCCGTATGCGCAATGGTGATTAGTAATCATGAGCCCATTATTGGAGATCATGCTGCCAGTGCAGCCAAAGTCAAGTGAAACAATCGCATTGCTGAGCGCATTTTTGTCTGCTTCGTTGTATATCTCTTTTGATTTCATCTTGAGACCCTTCTTTACCATTTGCGGATAAATACTCTTCTCAAACAGATTCACGAGCCACATACCCTCGTCCGCTGTCGATCTGGCAGGGGCGAGAACTGTTACTATGAGAAGTAACAGAAATATTTTCTTTGTCATTATACTACCTATGTCCTCTCTGGCGTTGATTGGCAGGATCGGCGGCAGATTTTTCTCTGTATGCCTTGTACTTTTCTGGTCCCAGTACAGTTTCAATCTTTACCTGAAGCCCCTTCATTATCTCCATTAATTTAGCTCTGTCAGAAACTACTTCAGTTGCCTCTTTCTGATAGTCGACATAAATTTTCTGCAGCTTTGTGCTGTCTTCTTTAGTAATCTCTACATACGTGGCCATCTTTGCAATTTTCTCCTTTGCAAAAGCCACAGGTTCTCTCGGACCTCCCTGACGCTGGTGTTGTGCGTTTGCTCCAACAGCAAACAACGCAACCGCTACAAATAGAATGATTTTTTTCATTTGGTAGTTATTAAAATATAGTTTGGCTATTTGACTGCTCATCTCATAATTAGTTTAATCTACCAACAAAAGCGACAAAGAGTATCTCTTGTTGTTTTCAGATATAAATGTAAGGTTTTTTTGTCTTTTTGTAAAACATATTTTACATTTGCATAAAAAAACATGAAATCAAAATTACTTTTACCAAACAGATTCAAGATTATAGGGTGGTCACTTTTCATACCAGCCACTATAGCCGGAATTATCTTTACCATTAATGAATTTCAAATAAAATGGCTGAATACAAAAATATTTGCCATTATACAAAGTGATTTTCTGGGAAAAACTAAATTTTTCAAAATTATTGAAGCAAATATTACAGTCACTCTTATTGGGATAATGTTTATTATTGGTGCAATGTTAGTCGGTTTTTCAAAGGAGAAGAGGGAAGATGAGTATATCGCTGAACTCAGGCTCTCCTCATTACTTTGGGCAGTCTGGGTGAATTATGCCTTATTGCTTCTTTCTTTTATTTTTGTTTATGGGATTGATTTTCTTACTGTAATGATGTATAATATGTTCACCGTTTTACTGATTTTCATTGTCAGGTTTAACTACATATTGTATAAAAACTCTAAAAAGGCACCCGATGAAAAATAATATAAAAGTAGAACGTGCAATTAACGGATTTACTCAAGAGGATCTGGCAAACAAGGTATCTGTTAGCAGACAGACAATAAATGCAATGGAGGCAAATAAATATATTCCCTCAACTGTTCTTTCTATGAAAATTGCCAAGATCTTCAACAAGAGGGTAGAAGACCTGTTTTTTCTTGAGGATAGTGACTGATATGTTACTCTACCAGAGAGATAATTACAACATAGTTCTTGCCATACTTCTTTGCACATTTGGGACAGGTAGTGTACCACATGTACATCTTCTTGCATGTAAGCCCTTTCACCTTTAGGATCTCGTCATAATCCTTACACCATTTGCCTGTCTCTCTGAAGTCTCCCTCGTATACCTTGCTATAAAATTTCCCATTAAGGGTTCTGTTGTCTGCTCCGGGTATCTCTTGGTCAACGGCAAGATAGAGATCCATGTTCCATTGCGAGGTGTGGTCCGAGAGGCAGAGCCAGTCAGGCATGGTGGCCCCCACAGAAGTTATTTTCTTATCCATTCTTTTTATAACGCTGCCAAAATTCATTGGCATATAAAAGAGCGTAAAGACTTTGTCCTTAATGAATTTCTTGTTGTCCCACTCGAATGTCTTGTCATCCCATGGAGCCGGGTCAAACTTAGGACAGCAGATTGGTTCGTTTTCTGATTGATTTTTCATAGCGACCTCCTATTTTAAAGTTTTCTGATATTAATTGTTGGTCTGTTTAGCCTCATCCGTCGGTTTTGCTTCATCGATTGGCATATCTTGACGCTGAGGGACAAAGTATGAGTACATTCTCTTTATCCAATCGATAATAGGATAAAGTATAGTGATTTTGGAGATCAGCGACGTAAAGAGCCTTGTTATGCTTATGCTTTCCCGAAAGTCGGCATATTGCACCTGCATCATCAGTTCCCGGTTTGTGATCTCACTTTCGAGCATGCGCCTCTCCAACCTCAGCTTTTCCAGAGTGTCTATCTTTGAGTATCTTTCAGCACGTTTCATAACTCACCCTCCTCAGAAATTTTATTTTTTTGTTCAAAAAACATATGACTGAACATCGCCACCATTGAATTGACAAACAGTTTTTTTCGCTTTAAAAAAATTATCAGAGCTATCAGCAGTACAATACCTCCTGTTATAAGGTTACCGGCTGCCTGAGATTCGAGCAAACCGCCTATCCACCAACTGAAAGCTGATGCGAAAAATGCCACACCCACACCCAGAAGGATTATCATAATAACGGCAAAGAGTATTCTCGAAAAAAGCACAGAAAGATGTTCCACCATCTGCAATTTGAGTGCATCCACACGCATGTCCAGATACTCCTTTGCTCCGTCGGCCATGTTTTCAAGTTTGCCTACGGGCCCTGTTTCCTCGTTATTTATTTTCATCATCTTTAGGTTTGGAGTTCAAAGAGCCAAACTCTTTTTCAAATGTTTCCTTTATCTTCTTGCGGGTCTCTGCCCCTTTATCAGGAGCAAACAGCAGGGCAATTGCAGCACCGGCAATAGCCCCGCCCAAAAGAGCGAAAAATGTTCTGGATTTCATATTTCAATAATTTATATCAAATATAAGTTTTTTCATATAATTTTATACCATACGATACTTCAATAAATAATCACACATTTGTGTTGAAATATCTTAAAGCGGAAGCGGATTGAAACTGAATATTGAAAGAAAATCAAAAGCCTTCAGAATAAGGAACAAATAGATTATATGTAAGTTTTTTTTATAAATTTGGAGCAATTAAAATCATATGGATAGTCTGCAGAAAAGAATACATAGTGGAGACGAAAAAGCCTTATCACAACTGAGGATCGAGTGGTCACACAAGTTAAGTGTTTTTGCTCTTTCTTATGTTCGCTGCAGTTATACGGCAGAAGATCTGGTACAGGATACTTTTATCAAACTATGGGAATCAAGGCAGGATATAAACAAATATGACAGCATTGGTGCCTTTGTATATACAATACTGAAGAATAAATGTTTAGACTATCTTAAACACAAAACAATAGAACTCAGGTATAATCAACAGTCATCTTCTGAGTATATCAATTTACAGGCAAATAAATATGCCCTTGAAGATGAGTCAATCAACATAATTACCGATGCTCAAATAAATAAAGCCTTGACAGATGCTGTCAGGAAGCTCCCGCGCCCTTGCAGGGATGTTTTCATCATGAGCAGATACAATGGATTGAAAAACCAGGAGATTGCAAATGAACTTTCAATCTCTGTAAAAACCGTTGAGTATCATATGACCCGTGCAATTGCTTTTCTTAAAAAAGAGATGGAGGAGTATTTTATTTTTCTATATTTCTTCATAATGCACTAGGGTAAAAGTGTTTTTCGTCGTTGTTCCAATGTTATGGACGAAAAACTATTGATTAAATTTATCTCCGGCCAGGCTAATCTCAAGGAACAAATGGATGTTCTTGCCTGGATAGAAGAGAGTGAAGCGAATAAAAGTAACTTCGCACGTTTAAAGAATCTGACAGTAGCAGCAGATCTTGTTGCAGAAGACTACTCAAAAAAATCAACCAAAGAACGTTCTGTTGTCAGGAGTGTCATCCGGTGGTCGCTTAGAGCAGCCGCTCTGCTTGTATTGGGGTTCTCCGTATTCAACTATGGAAAGCATCATGAGAAAAATTCCTGGATAGAATCATCTAAAGAACAAATAACAGAAATTTCTGCACCTATGGGCGAGTCGGTCTCACTTACTCTTCCCGACGGATCCACAGTAAAACTGAACAGTGGCTCAACCTTAAAATTTTCTAAACTGTTTGGTTATAAAGAGAGAAGTGTTTCTTTGAATGGTGAGGGCTATTTTGTTGTTAATAAGAGCAATAAAAGATTCATTGTAAAAACCTCAGATTTAGACATAACTGTTCTTGGGACAACATTCAATATTTCTGCATATGAAGAAGATAAGACTATCTCTGCCTCTCTTTATGAAGGTCATATAGCAGTTTTCAATCAATCATTATCTGAACGAATCAATCTTAACCCCAATGATTGTTACTCTTACAATAAAACATCTAGAAGATCAAGTGTAAAGTCTGTTAATAAGGAACGTGACTGGATAGAAAACTATTTTATTGCAGATAGCGACAATATCGAAGTCTTTGCAAGAAAGATTGAACGGAAATACAAAGTCACTATCCTGATTGATTCTGCCCTTACAGGAAAATGTGTATACACCGGAGCATTTAAGGGAGAAAGTCTTAAAGAGATCCTGGACAACATGGCTCTTGCATCTCCAATAAAATATGAAATTAAAAAAGACAACATCGTAAGAATATACCCAAAACCATAATACCTCCTTTTATCTAAAAAATCAAAACTAATGAAATTTAAATCCATTCAAATGCCGGGGCGTTTTTACCTGGTACTGTGCATGATCTTCGTTTGGGCAAACATTTTTGCTCAGGATCCGGCTAACTTAAGATTCTCTGTAAATGAGAAGAATACTACTGTCAAACGTATCCTTGAAAAAGTAGAGAAGGAAAATAAAATCAGGTTCTTCTACGATGAAAGAACTATAGATGTGAACACTGTTAAAAGTGTGATTTTAAACAAAGTGTCATTAAAGGAATTTATAAGTACCCTTTTTGAGGGGAAAGTTTCGTTTACAATATCAGAAAACGGACTAATCACTTTGGTTAAAGCAAACATTTCAACTCCATCGGACAATAAAATTATTATTGGAGGAAAGGTCTCGGATAATAACGGAGTGCCTTTGAGCGGTGTATACGTGTACAATAAAGAGGAGAAGCTGGGAACTTATACAGATAATTCGGGAGTATTCACACTGTCCGGCCTTACTGTTGGTTCTCTTATCCGTTTTGAATTTATAGGGATGAAGTCTCAGGTTGTACAAGTAACACAGAATAATCCTAAAATTACTGTCACACTTGAAGAGGACGCGCTTTTACTTGAAGACATAATTATTACAGGCTATGGTAACTTTAAAAAATCGGCCTATGCAGGATCTGCCTCAACTATAAAATCTGAAGGGTTGAAAGACGTTCCTTCTATGTCAATTTCTTCTATGTTACAGGCAAATGCGCCAGGTGTACAGGTAACCGGCAACTCCGGTCAACCGGGTGCTGCCCCGACTGTCAGGATAAGAGGTGTTGGCTCATTCAATGCTTCAAACTCTCCGCTTTACGTTATTGACGGCGTACCGGTATTGTCAGGAGACATCAGTAATACAGGAAGTGATGCAGGTACAGATATTATGGCTACAATAAATCCTAATGACATTGAGAATATAACAGTCATCAAAGATGCAGCCGCTGCCTCCTTGTACGGCTCGAGAGCAGCAAACGGGGTGATATTGCTGACAACAAAATCGGGTAAAAAGGGGAAGGCTCAGTTTAATTTTAAATCTGACTTCGGAGTTTCGGATTTTGCATATAGATTTCGTCCATCAATGCAGGGCGAAGAGAGAAGAGAGTTCATATACCAGGCTATGATAAGAAGAGCAATTTATCAAGACAATAAAAGTGAAGCAGATGCAAAGATCTATGCCGATGCCAATATAAATACAGTTGCTCCAAAACCTTGGTCGGGCTGGACAAACTGGGAGGATGTACTTTTAAGAGACGGCGCTCACCAGAATTACGAATTTTCTGTTTCCGGAGGAGCAGATAAATTCACATACTATTCATCACTGGGATATACAAATCAGCAAGGGGTTCAATATCAACAGGGTTTAAGCAGAAAGAGCGGTCGCCTCAATGTTAAATACGATGCAAACAACTGGTTACAGTTAGGGGCGAATGTCCTGTTTTCAGACATTAACCAGAATGTAGGATATGATGGTATGGAGTATACTTCTCCTCTGTACTCAACAAAACACAAGCTTTCTCCATCGGACGCAGTTTATAATCCGGATGGGACATATAATGAGAACCTACTCTCTAATGGCGCAAGAAATCCTAAAGCTGCTTTAGATTACAACTATGATAATCAGCGTGTGACAAGAGCCTTCAATATAATTTATGCTCAAATCCGCTTTAACGATGAGCTAAAATTCAAGACCACATTCAGTAACGACTACTCAATTTCTAAGGCAAGCTCCTGGACCGACCCTCGTACATCAGGCGGTGTTGCCTCAAACGGAAGCGCAAGCAAATCATATTATGACTACAATCAGATGGTCTGGTCTTCAAATCTGAATTATATAAAAACATTTGGGAAAAGTCATCATCTTGACGCATTAATCGGTTATGAGATATCTGATTATAAAAGAGATTATCTATCCGGCTCACAAGATAATTTTGTCAATCCGGAATACAACGCCATTGGAAACGGAACTGTCCCGAGCTCTGTTGGCGGATACGCTTCTCAAAACAGACTATTATCATATATATCTAAAGTCAACTATGACTGGAACGGAATTTACTATTTAGGGGCAAGCTACAGGTTAGACGGCTCTTCGAGATTACATCCCGATAAAAGATGGGGTAGCTTCTGGTCGGTATCGGGCGCATGGAGATACTCCGATGAACTTTTTTTCAAAAATCTAAAAACCATAATTACAGACGGTAAGCTACGTGTTTCTTATGGTGTGAACGGAACCCTCCCATCGTCGTATTACGCCTATATGAGTCTGACCAATATAGATGCTTCATACAACAATCTGCCGGGTATTGCAGAAGGTAATATAGCTAATAACAACTTGTTGTGGGAAAACAACTATACTGCAAATTTTGGGTTGGACCTCTCAGTCATAGACAAGATTGATGTTTCATTTGAATATTATAACAGGACAACTAAAAATCTGCTGATGGACCTTCCAACTTCTCTGACATCGGGTTTCTCGAGCTACACTACAAATATAGGCAGCGTAAGGAACAGCGGGGTGGAGTTGACAGTCAATTCCGATAACATACATAGAAGAGATTTTTCTTGGACCACATCAATTAATTTAGGACACAATAAAAATAAAATTTTAGTTCTGGATGGCAACCAGACAGAGATAATAAGCGGGTCCCAGATACGAAGAGTAGGGCTCCCTTACTATACTTACTATATGATCGAATTTGCAGGAATCAATCCGGAAACCGGAAAGCCTCAATTTTACACTAACACTAAGGACACCGATGGCAACTTAGTCAAAGATATTACAGAGGATGCAACAAAAGCCAACCCAATAGCCGATAAATCTCCATTCCCCTATCTTACTGCCGGCTTGACAAATACTATCAAATATAAGCTGATCGACTTTAGCTTTACGTTATCTTCCACCCTTGGCGGATGGTCATATGACAGTGCCGCACAAAAATCTCAGACAAGTGGTTCAGGTGACGGCGCAATAAATCAGATTCCGGAATATTACAGAAACAGCTGGAAAAAACCGGGAGATAATACCGAATATGAGGCATGGATATATGGGAATTCATTCAAAATGTCGTCTCCTGCAAACAGCAGAAGATTACACACTACCGACCATATAAGAATAAAGAACCTTACACTCGGATTAAGTGCACCGGCATCATGGTCGTCAAAAATCGGGATTAAAAATGCAAGGTTGTTTTTCTCTGCGTTCAATCTCTGGACATTGGCAGGATTCAATGAATATGATCCTGAGGTACCTATAAACGGCTCAGTCGCCTATAATACTCCTCCATTGAGAACATTGACTTTTGGTCTGGATATTAACTTCTAAAAATATTAATGATGAAAAATATATATAAAATATTAATACTGGCACTTGCAGCAATTCAAATATGTGCCTGTGGAAATGATTGGCTGAATGTAGAGCCGGAAAATAAGATTGAGACCTCAATATCCATAAAAAGTCTTTCGGATGCCCAGGCTGCAGTGGTCGGGATATATAATCAGCTTCAAAGCTATGAGTATTACGGAGCAAGAATGACCTATTATGCAGATGTAACCGGAGACGACATGCAATCTAATGGCGACACAAAAAGATGTGCCAGCTACTACAGATATGCATTTACTGCAGAAAATGCTCCAAGGTCTTTATGGGAACAACCATATAAAGTCATAAGACTTGCCAATAATATTCTCGCTGCAATTGACAAAGTTCCTGTAAATGCAAATCAGACAGCTACACTAAATGATTTAAAAGGTCAAGCCCTGTTTTTCAGAGCATTGGCGCATTTTGACATTACACGTGTATATGGATATCCCTATGCAAAGGACAATGGCGCATCATGGGGTGCTTCAATAATTAAAGAGGCATACGGACCTGAAGTAAAGCCAAAAAGAAATACTGTTGCAGAGTGCTATAATAATTTGATTATCCCTGACTTGATCGAATCAATAAACCTGATGACCGGAACAAAATCTACAACAACCGGGAGGATTAACAAGTGGGGTGCAAAACTACTATTAAGCAGAGTATACCTATACAAGGGAGATAATGCAAATGCATTAAGAGAGGCAGAGGAGTGCATAACAGGTGCCCAGACAGCTTCTTATGCTTTATGGACAAATGCAGGTTATCTTACCGGCTGGACAACTCCTTTCTCTTCGGAAACTCTGTTTGAATTAGTCAACCTTGTTACAGACAGAACCGGAAATGAAGGTATCGGATATTTATGTTACGATAAAGGATATGACGATATTATATTAACAAGATCGTTCTGGGATATTTTGAATTCCGACGTAAATGATGCAAGGCTCATGTTAACAACAAAAGGAACAAAAAAACCGACATCAAAGAGTTATAATGTTTACATATTAAAGTACACAAATGATATTGATGTCCAGAACGCCAATGTTATCATCTACCGTTTATCTGAAGCATACCTCAATGCTGCAGAAGCAGCAGTTAAGCTGACCAATAACGACAAGGCATTAACCTATCTTAATGCTATTGTCACAAGAGCAAATCCCGCCAAGTCAGTTACAGGAACTGTCACTTTAGAGAGGGTTCTGGATGAGAGACGCAAAGAGATGTTCGGCGAAGGGCACAGGGCATTTGATTTACTGAGGAACAACAAGGTCATAGCCAGAACCGGAACAAGTCACAGTAAAGTATTGCCTGATTATGCAGTATCTATAGATTGGACCAATTACAGGATTGTCTTGCCTGTTCCAAAATATGAAGTTGATGCAAATGCGGGTATCAAAGCTCAACAAAATCCTGATTGGTAGAGAAGTTGTCGGTAATTTTATGAGAGGTTGCCATGATTATGTGGCAACCTCTTAATTAATGTGAATATATGAAGTTTTTATACAGTATTATTTTATGGGTACTTTTATTACCCGGATTTACGGCGAAAGCCCAGGAAACTAAGGCGGCAGGAGCAGATGGCCCCTATATTATTTACCAGAGCGGCAAGTTAAGCCGATATATAAAGGTAGATGCCAATAAAAAGCTGCTCGACACTTTAGTACCTTTCAATTATTTTAAAAATACCGTAGTTTCAAGTGATAATTCAGCATACAGGTTTACTGTAGATTTACATAGCTACACAAGAGAAGAGGCAGTTGTAAGGGCTCCGGAAAAAATATTCGTAATCTCAGACCCTCACGCAAATATTGATGCCTTTCTCTCTATACTAAAGGCTGGAAAAATTATTGACGACAACTTAAATTGGTCATATGCAAATAATCATCTGGTTATATTGGGCGATGTATTTGACAGGGGTGACGATGCCACAACAATATTCTGGCTAATCTATAAGCTTGAAAATGAGGCATCATCTGTTGGCGGCAAGGTACATTTCCTTATAGGAAACCACGAATCAATGGTATTGGAGGATAATTTAAAATATGTCACCGACAAGTATAAAAATTTAGCCATGAGACTTAATATGAGATATTCCGACCTATGGGGCAGCAATACAGAATTAGGCAGATGGCTGCGTACTAAAAACACTATCCAGATTATCGGAAAAACTTTATTTGTTCATGGAGGAATAAGTGAGGGGCTTATGAAATCGGGGTTAAATATAAAAGATATAAACACACTTGTTTCATCCAATATAGGTTTATCAAAAGAGATAATAAAACAGAGAGGGAGTGTGACAGATACAATTTTTGGAAACAATGGTCCTTTGTGGTACAGAGGGATGGTGTCAAATAAAGAAAAACATTTTCCGATTTCGCAAAAAACGCTTGACAACATACTCAAAAAGAACAAGGTTGACAGGATTATTGTCGGTCACACCACTCTCGATAAGGTCACTTCGCACCACTCAGGAAGGGTTATTTCCATTGATGCATACAGTAATCATAATCCTGAAAGGCATCTCGGTGGCGCAATAGAGATAATGGACAAAACCAACTCCTTTAGAATTATTCATAAATAAATGAGGCTGTCCCAAATAAGACAGCCTCAACACGCACTCAACTATATCTATAAACTTAACCTATAGCGCGTACTTTTTCTATTTTCCCAGCAGTTCTTTTATTGCACTCTCCATCGCTTCTCCTCTCAGGTTCTTCTTGACTATCCTCCCCTCTTTGTCTATAAGTACAATAAAAGGAATTCCCGAGAACTGGTACAGAGATGTTATCTCCTTGCCTGCGTTTGTTGCCAGAACCTGCTTCCATGGCATTTTTATCTTATCCAGTGCAAGCAGCCACTCTGCACTACCCTTGTCTATAGAGACACTTAGCACCTCGAGGCCTTTATCTTTGTATTGTTCGTAGACCTTCTTTACGTTAGGTATCTCAGCAATACACGGACCACACCACGATGCCCAGAAGTCTATCAGCAGCACCTTGCCTTTGTAGTTCTTTGGACCAACCATTTTGCCATCAGCTGTGGGGTACTCAAAAAATGGAGCTGGTGACCCGTCTGCCATCTTTTTGGCCTTCTCTATGGCATCTTCTTTCTCCCTGACAAATTTTGCAAGTGGAGCATAATTTGGGTGGACAGAGTTGATCTTGTCGCTGATTTTTTTTATCAGCTCTTTATCTTTCTGATAATTGAGATGTTTAAGCAATGCAACAACACTCGTTCTGTCTGCGTACAATTCAGCAAGAAATTTAATTCTGGCGTTTTGATCATCATAGGAGGCTTCATAATAGCTGCCGGTTACTTTCTCCTTTTCCGCATCACTGCTGAAGGAAGCTTTGTATGTGATCTGAGATGTTGCTATCATTGTCTGATAGTTCCTGTAGTTAATGAAATTAAGATGATTTATTACTTCATTCTTTGGGCCACCCTTTATCATATGAAAAGGAGGGTTCTTGATTTTCATTTTTGCGGTGTCTAGCCCTCTGAAGTTTACCTCAACATTCTCGTCTTCTGCCCAAAAACCGATACTTTCCCATTTTTTGCAGTCTATGTAATACATTCCTGGTTCATCAATTGTAATCTCCTGTTTGAAGTTGTTGTTAGCATCAACATCAAACTCGGCAACAACAATTTTTTCCGGACCGTCTGTCTTGTAAATTTCCATTTTGAACCTTGGTTCGTTGAATTTTACATTGCCGCTCACCACAATCTTCTTTGGTTGAGAGAATAATATCGCCGGAGCTAATAAGGCACATAAAAGTACCGTGTTTTTAATTTGCATTTTTTAGTTGATATTAAATTATTTAGTATTATTTCGCAGATAATGAATCGTAAAGTCGCTGGAACTCCTTTGGATAATTAATCATACTCATAGCAAGCATCCCTCCGGCCTTTTTGGCTTCTGCATTTCTTCTTGCTTCATTTTCTGCAAAAATCGGAATCATTTTAGCAAACCATTCTGCTGCCTGATTTCTGTATTTCTTATCTGTACAGTTCTTGTCTATACGCATTCCCCAATTGAATAACTCATATGCGGGAATATTTTCAAGTGTTTTGGCTTTTATCTTTGCATCAATCAGTGTAACAAACTCATTCCACTCTTTTTGCTGTTCAGCATTAATTATTTTAGCATTGACTACAATGTCTTCCCAACCATTTACTCCCTCTCTCTTCATCAATTTTGCATAATCGTTAAAACCTTTCTGGTCAAATTTGACAACATCTCCCTCTTTGGTTACAAAACTTTGCGACCCGGCAGTCCATACATCCAGAAACTTTCTATCTACCATTTCCTGAGGAAACAAAGAATAGAAATCCGCTTTGTTTGCGTAAATATATTTGAAAACTTCTGATTTATAGTCACCAACATGTTTAACAAAAAGGTACCAGTAAGGCTTGGTCTTTAATAAAGGGTAGTCTGCAGGTTTAAGGCTATTGAAAAATTCTGAGCCAACAACTTGTGCGTCTTTCTGTAAATAAGCTTTGTCAAGAACAGCCAGATATTCCAGCACAAAAGCCGACGATCTTTCACCAGCGGCATATTTAGCTTGCATCTTTGTCAAGCCGTTACCGCTCATTCCGAGTTTGGATTCCGCAATAAATTCGGCACTTGGCATACTTCCAACAAGGCGGTTTAACTCCTTGCCATCTTTATCGAGGTACAAGAAGGTAGGATAAGCTTTTACCTCATACTTGTTTTTGATCTCTATGCCTTCTCCCTTTTCCATGTCAACCTTTGCGTTGATAAATGTAGAATTGAAGTAATCGGCAACAGCCTGTTCCATAAATACTGTTGCAGACATCATCTTGCAAGGGCCACACCAGACAGTGAAGCAGTCTACAAAAATTGGCTTGTTCTCTTTTTTTGCCAATTCCAGGATTTCGCTCCATGTCCCATGTGCGAATTGAATGCCGCTTTTAGATAATGCAGCTTTTCCATGCTCCATGAATTTGTCTGCCTCCATAAATCCGCTGGCAGAGTATACAAGATCTCCTTTTGAGTTAACGAACAGATATGTCGGGTATCCGATGGTGTTGTATTTTTTTGCCAGATCTGTGCGTACAGTTCCCAGGTTAATTGTAAGGTTTATAAAGTTTGCATTGAAATAATCTGCTACCTTATCCTGAGAGAATACATCCTTTACCATTTTCATGCAAGGCTGGCAGTTTTCTGTATATGCATCAATAAAGACAAGCTTGTTCTCTTTAGCGGCCATTTCAAGTGCCTGTTCAAAAGTAGCGTCTTTAAATGTTATGTTGCGACTGTTCTTCCACTTTTCATTTGCCTTGTCAAAAGCCTCTCTGGCCTTTTCCAGAAACAGTGATGGTGTTTTACCAAACATGTACGGACTTGCTACCTGCAGCAAATCTCCGTTCGGCATAAGGAATGCATAAGTCGGGTACATATTCATCATTAGAAGGGGTGCAAATTCCTTTCCGGCTTCTGTTCCCATATCTATCCTTATGGCAACTACATTCTTTGCCATGAACTCTTCTACTTCCGGAAGAGCATAAATTTCCTTCTCTTGCTTGGCCTTAGCTTCATTCTGTTGTCTCATGTTCATCACATCTACCAGAATAATCTTCTTCTCACTTTGAGCCTTCTTTTGGGCCTGTTGCAGAGTTAGGTTCGTAAAATTCTGTGCTGCTGCAAGTAGTGGCAGCACAGAGAGCGCGATTGTCAGTAATTTTTTCATCTATTGTTAATTTGTTTCTATCTGTATCCTTTGTTCTGGATTATTGTACCATATGAGATTCTCACATCATATGCAGGAACAGGCATGATTTTCTTGTCATTTGTAACTGTTGCATCCCTTAATGGTTTGTTTGTCCTTATAAGATCGAACCTTGTATGTCCCTCAAATGCCAGTTCCTTCATCCTTTCCTGCAATATTTTATCTATAAGTTCACCTGCGGTAGTAAAACTTGCTAATGTATAATCTGCGGGTTTGGTCCCGAATGGTTTCTTTCTTATATCATTCAGTTGTTTTACAGACTCGTCGTTGATGCCGTTAAGTCTGGCAAGTGCCTCCGCTTTTGTAAGTTTTGCTTCTGAAACTCTCAGGTATATTACATTGTTGTAACCGCTTCCATTGTTGAATTTGTATGAAGTATAGTCTGCAGGAAAACTGGTTGGACTACCCTGCCAGATTAGAGAAACAGTGGCAGTTGCAGGATCTATGTAACCTCTTCTGTCGCCGCTCTCATAAAGTGCGGTAAAGTCGGGATCTATATAGAAGTTGGACTTGTTGTAATAAGAACTTCCCAATCCGTTAGCATATTTTGACACACTTGAATAGCATGGCGACATTAGGATAACTTCGTCGCTGTAATTTGCGGTATTTGTTTCTGCTCCTGTTGCATTGAGGGGAAAAAGCCAGCTTGTGTGGTGAGTACTTGAAGTGGAGAATGTATATCCTTTTGTATTGCTGATAACAGAGTCAGCATAATCTGCAGCAAGCTTTATATCTGCATTGTCATTCTTGAATGTTCCTCTGTAAAGGTAGATTCTTGATAGAAGTGCATAAGCAGCCACTTTGGATGCTCTTGTTCTTACAGTTAAGCTTGTTGCTGCGTCATTTGGCAGATTAGGAAGAGCCTCTTTAAGGTCGTTCAGTATTTGTGTATATGTCTCTCCTACAGTTGCACGGGTAGCAATATCTTCGGGTTTGTAACCATCGTATGGTTTAAGCCTCATAACCGCACCGAGTCCTGCATTATCGCCGGTAAGGGCGCCATCGCCAAATACCTGCAAAAGCATCATGTATTCGTATGCCCTTATAAATTTTGCCTCTGCAATATGTTTGTCCATGAGCACTTTTTCATAATCTCCAAATTTCTGGATATTGTAGATTATATTGTTTGCATAGTCTATTGCGTTGTAGGTGACTCTCCACATTTCAAGGATATATCCGTCATGATCGGATGTATTGTACTGCGAAGTCTCCATATTTACCATAGAGGCATTGCTCCTGAGTTTGAGTGTAGGGGTGCCAATCTCTCCAAAAAGAAGCATATAGCCCATATTTGCATAATTGTTCACACCGGTGGGTGCTCCCGAAAAGGCAGCATTCATACGGGTATATGCTCCAATAAGGGTTGCCTCTGCAGTTTTGGAATCTTTATAGGTAGTCTCATCTACCATTATATTCTCCGGAGCCAGGTCGAGGTTGCAGGAAAAGAGGGACACAGCAGTGAATAATATTAATGATGATTTTATTATCTTTTTCATATTCTTCAATTATTTAATATTAAAAACCTAATTTTAAGCCAAACTGCCAGGCTCTGGTCTGTGGCATTGTAAGGTTGTCATAACCGGATGATGTTGCAGAAGAACCAAATGCACTTACCTCCGGGTCAATTCCGGAATAACGGGTGAGAGTAAAGAGGTTAGTTGCAGCGGCAAATATTCTTACCTGTTTGAAAAGCTTGGTTCGGTTAAGGATCTCAGAGGGAACATTATATGCCAGCTCTATGTTTTTTAATCTGATGAATGAGTTGTCCTCAAGAAAACGTGTGGTTGTACTAGATGCAGTATAGTCGTAGTTCCCTGTGATAGAATTATTCACAAGACTTGGCACTCCTGTATTGTGGCCGTATATCTGCCAGAATTTAAGAATGTCCACATCGAGGTTGTTTGCATCTTTTGTAGAGTAGGTCATCAACTGTGCCTTTGTGTTGTTTATCATCTTTCCACCGGAAGAGAAAGTAAACAGGAAGTTAAGTTCAATACCTTTATATACCAACGAGTTATTGAGACCGCCATAGAAATCTGGATTTGCCACTCCCATTATGAACTTGTTTGCGTTAGAGGTTGCGTTGTCTGCTGCCGGCGCCACACTGCTGATAGTGCCATCCTTGTAACGCCAGAGAGGATTACCTGTCTTAGGGTCCACTCCTGCCCAGTCGTGAAGATAGAACTGCCCGGCCGGATATCCTACCGCATAGTATTTGAACGAGCTGTTAAGCTGGTCAATCTGATTACCCTCAAAATTAAGTTTCAGGATTTTATTAGTATTTCTTGAAATGGTTAATGTTGTCATCCACTGAAAATTCTTTCCTGAGATGTTGAATGAGTTCAATCTCAGCTCAACACCCTGGTTAGACATATCGCCAATATTCTGATCCTGTTTTGTGTAGCCCGTATAAGCAGGAACATCGGATCCGAACAGCATGTCTGTGGTTCTTTTATAATAGTAATCAAGAGTTATATCGAGCCTCCTCTTGAAAAGAGTTGCATCAAACCCTGCGTCATAGGTCACCGTTCTCTCCCAACCCAGGCTTGTATTTCCCGGCTGAGACATCTGCAGGAATGAGTTGCCCGCATAATTTGTACCTGTCACGAGTGTATATATGGCCTGTGCGCCGTAGTAGCCGGAATTTGCATCCTTGCTTGACCAACCCACAGATCCCCTTAATTTAAAGTCATCTATCCATCCTGCATTGTCCTTTATGAATTTCTCCTCGCTAACCCTCCATCCGAGAGAAAAAGATGGTGTTCCAAGATACCTGTTGTCTCTGTTGTATTTTGAAGAACCGTCTATGCGGTATGTTACACCGGCCATGTACCTTCTCTTAAACTGATAATTGAGTCGTGCAAAAGCAGAAAACAGTGCCCATTTTTGCTCTCCTCCTGCAATTACAGTTTTGTTCTGAGCTGCTCCAACCCCAACAAGATATGGGCTGAAGAAATTTGATCCGCTTATTGAGTTCATGTAAACTGTTGATGTTTCATAACTCTGACCCAGAATTCCCTGAAAAAAGTGGTTCTTAAGCTCTTTGGTTATATTTGCAGTATTGTTGATTACAAACTTCGAGTTCATACTTACCGTTTCCTGTGCCTGATTTTTTGAAACGACTTCACTTAGTGGAACATCGGCTTTTCTTACAGATGTTTTTACATTATACATATCTGTTCCAAGGTCCGATCTTAAAGTAAGCCAGTTTAAAGGCTTGATCTCTAGAAATATGTTACCCGTCACCCTGTTGTCTAGTGTTCCCTCTTGGTTCTTGTATGCCATTGCTACTGGGTTGTAGGCCTCCGGGTTCCCGTAAGGATTTGTTCCCTGACCATAGAAATACTTTCCGTCCTCTGTGTAAATGGGCAGATTTGGAGATTTCTTTGCAGCCAGTGCATAGATGTTAGGAGCAGACAGAGCGTTGTTCTGAACCTGGGAAATTGAGATATTGGTTCCTATAACGGTTATTTTATTAAGTTTGGAATCGAGGTTCACTCTCGATGAAAATCTGCTAAGGTCGTTGTTTATAATATAGGACTGATTGGTGCTGGATGATACGCTTACAAAATAGTTTGTTTTTTCTGTACCTCCGGAAACAGAAGCAGAGAAGTTGTTGCTAACTGCTTGTCTTGTCACTGCATCGATCCAATCTGTATTGCTGTTTGATATGAAAGGACTCCCGGGGTAGTACATTGAGTATATCTGATTATACTGCTCTCCGTTAAGCAAGTTGAGTTTTCCCATAGGGTTTTCTACAGACAAATTGTAAGAGACATCAATCTTTGTTCTGTCTCTGGATCCTTTTTTTGTGGTAATAAGTATAACACCTGCAGAACCTCTTGACCCGTAGATTGCGGTGGCAAATGCATCTTTTAGTATCTCTATGGACTCAATATCGTCCGGATTAAGCGTGGTGAGAGGATTCTTTTCAAAAGTATAGCTAAGTGCCGGATTATTTGTTAAACTACTTGAAACATTGGTTCCTCCAAACGAATATGCAGGTATGGACCCGCCTGATGTTGAAGCGGAGTTGTCGTTTCTGCTTGTCCCGTAAATTGGTACTCCATCAATTACATATAATGGGTTATTGTCACCCATGATAGAGCTTATCCCCCTTATTGTCAGAAGATTTGCAGCACCAAGCGCTCCTGACGATCCTGAAACGAATACTCCGGCAGCATGACCTGCTAGCATTTTGTCCACAGTAAGGGCAGATTTCATGTTTTCTGCACGAATTGTAGCTACCGAACCTGTAATGTCTCTTCTCTCTTGTTTTGAGTATCCGGTAAAGACCAGCTCCTGCAGATTCATTTTATCTTCCTGCATGACTACATTGATATGATTATTGCCACCTACATTAACCTCCTGGGAAATGTAACCAATCATTGTGAATTTAAGAGTGGCACCTTTCTTAATATCTATTTGATAATTACCATTTAAGTCAGTATCTGTTGCCTGATTTGTCCCTTTAACAATAACGAAAACTCCCGGCATTGTGTGACCCGATGCATCCTTTATAGTTCCGGAAACTTTCACTTTCTCTTGTGCAAACGTCAAAGTGGTTGCAGCAAGCATAAAGAATAATAATATATATTTTTTCATAAAAAGTCTTTTTTTTAATTCCTGCTATTTTAACCTCTTTGTCCAGACATCATATCTGTATGGAAGTGTGATACCATTGATAGTGTAGTTCCCTCCCGAGTAGGCAAAACCACCGATTATCCATATAAGATCGTTGGTCCCCATGAAGATATTCGGGCGTACCCTTGATGTAAATGCAACAGGCAACTGCTGTGCTGCCGGAAGAGAGGTCCAATTGATGGCGTTTGAAGATGAGAGAACATTGGTTATACCTGTCCTTGTTGTTCCTGTTAGCTTCTCTCCTCCAATCATATACAATTTACCATTGTATGTTACAACGCTGTGACCGAACCTCTTCAGGTCGGTACCTGACACTCCTGTCTCCTGTACCCATGTTGCCCCGTTGTCTGCCGATGACCATACATCGTCCCTGATATTGGTTTCAGATATAAAGTTTGCTACTCCTCCTACTATCCATAATTTGTTGTTGAATGAAAACATTGCATCTTCGCTCCTGTTTGTAGCGGTAGTAGTGTTTGGATTGACTCTGGTCCAGTTGGTACCATCTGTTGTCTGATATGTATCTGCGTGATTTGAGTTTTGCCACATACCGAATCCAACCATTTTACCTCTTCTTAGAATAATCTTACCGTTATGGACACAGACCTGAGGGAATGCCCTGCCCGACGGAGCGTTTACCTGTCCTACCGTACAATCTGTCCAGTCGGTACCGTTGGTAGTAGACATGATTCTCCACAATATTGAAGACTCAGGAGCTGTACCATTTATATCCTTTCCATAGAGTCTTGCTCCACCTATAGCGAACATTTTGTTACCAAGTACCGTAAGAATAGCTCCAAAACCTCCTACTACATTCGGGTTGGTAGTTACTTTTGTCCATAATCCACCGTCGTCTGAACTGTAAAGTCCGTATGTTGCTGTTCCGCTTGCCGATGTCCCGTTTGGATAGTAGGCCCCGAGAATGTAAAGTTTACCGTTGAAGAATGCTCCGCTGTAAGCATTGAATGGCGGCAAGCCAGTCAGTCTCATGTCGGTATTTATTTTTGCTCCTGATATCTGGCTGTGGTCCTGTTTTTCCACAAAAGCAGTTACAGCATAATCTCTTTTTGCTCCTTTATAAACAGTTTCAATCTTTATTGCCTTTGTTAGGTCAATTTCGGTTTCACCACTCTTTACCTCCTTGCCGTCTACAAGTACTTTTGCTCCTATGGTTGTTGTAAAAATCGGTTTAATTTTACTCATTACCGTTGGTGTTGTTCCATAGAGAATGCTGTCCTGAGAGTTGGAAATTTTCAGGGATACCTGATCTACCGTACAATCGAAAACGCGTCCGTCGTTTAATTGAAATCTGCATGAGAGAATTCCGGAAGCATCTTCATAGAAGATTTCGTTCTTGGTACAGGAATTCCCCGTGAAAAGCAGTACCCAAAGGAATAGAGTTCCCAAGGCTAAACTAAATGTAGTTTTTAATCTTTTCATAGTTTAAATAATAAGATGTTAGTTAATGAAGTTGTCATTTAAAAATTATTAATCAAATTTCTAAATAAATGGGGAACATGTACTATTTGTAAGTGATAATAATATCTACAAAACCACATATAGCAAATAAATAATATCTACATGCTAGACTTTAATTCTTTGTATGCCTTGTGTTTAAAAAATCAAACATATAGACATACTGTACATTTTGACTAATTTTTACTTTTAAAGCGAGTTTAGATATGATACCAGATTAGTATCGCTGTTTAAGTTAAGATGTGTGCGCATTCTATATCTGGCCATATTCACACTTTTTGGCGAACAGTCCATGAGAGTAGCGATTTGCTTTGAAGACAATCTTGCCCTTAGAAAAAGAGCTATGTTTTTATCGTTCTTTGTAAGCTCAGGATGCTTTTCGGATAGTCTGGATATAAAGCCTTCATTTATTCTGGTGATTCGGGCAAGTACAGAATCGACCTCTTCATTTTTTGTCTGGAGGCTTTTTATGTAGATATTGATTTTCCGTATCTCTGAGTATATCTCCTTTTCTGGTAACTTGCAGGACTTACTCAACGCACTTTGAATATTGTCCAGAATTTCATTTCTGGTATTCAGATATGTAGCCACGTTTACAAGTTCGGTTTGCGAATGTTCTGCCTCCTGTTCTGCTATCTTCTGTTTTGCCTCAATGTTCTGGATCTTTCTCCGGCTGTTTATATAATAGTAGATATAGAAGGCAACCATGAGAGTGAACAAAAACAAGGAAACGGCAACAACCAGCGATGTATTCAGCCTTTTAATGTCTATCTCCTTTTTTGTCAGATTAAGTTCATATTGTTTTTTTGCCAGCATCCTGTTCTGGATCATCTGTTCAACATCAAAGAAATTTTCTTTTTTTTCTTGTTCGTTCTTAATTTCCTGCATTTTAAGAACTGATTCATAGGCTTGTTTATACAATCCCTTTTTCTCAAATATTTCAGATCGTACCTTGTAATTGTCATAAAGTATATCCGGCGCTTTAAGCTCATCTGCAATCAATCGTGATCTCTCCAGATAATCAATCGCTAAATCATATCTGTTTACAGAACCATACTGGTAAGCGAGGTTATTGAAGTTTTCGGCGAGTGACAGTTGTCTGTTTCGTTTCGTGTTTATGTTAATTGCTTCATTTAGAAAAGCAATTTTTTCCTCTGTATTACCGGCATCTTTTGACAGATTATTCAGACTTATTGCTATACTCTCCTCGTCACCCAAGGTCCGGCTCAAAGAGAGGGACTTTTTAAAAAGGGTCTCTGCCATTTTCTGATTTTCTGTTTTTTGGTAGTAGAGCCCCTGATTGTTATAATGAAATGCCAGAAGATTAAGACTCCCCAGTTTTCTGATTATTGAATCACACTTGTTCAACGATAAGACAGCCTTTGAATAGTTGCCCATCTTCAGCTGTATAATTGCGTAATAAGAATTTGCAATTGCACATATTTTCCGTTCATTCTCTGGGCAAATACTAAGAGCCTCATAAATAGCAGCCAGTGCCATTTGATACTTACCCTCATCCAGAAAATTAATTGCCTTGGATATAGCTTTTTGGGCAAAATCCACACTGTCTTCTTTGTTTTTTGCAACCTGAATAATGGCCGGTTGAATCCTGTAAGCCAACACAAATTTTTTTGTGGTATCTTCCTTCAGGACATTAAGATAATTGGCATTTATATCAGTTCTCGCAGGATTTAGCTTACGCCACGTTCTCTCCGTTCCTGTTGTATCCTGAGCCGGCATAGATGTGGTGCAAACTGCAAATAGTATTGCACAAAAAATGCGGACAACAGTATAACTCTTAAAGGAGACGTGCATAATACTTAGTTTTGACTAAACTTGCCTGTAATCTCCGATATATTGAATTTTCCTCCTATTGACTGAATTTCAATTTTACCATACAAGATATTGAAGAAAAATTCCCTCAGCTTTTCAAAACTGAGCGGAACTGCACCTCTCTTTGCATCGGCACCCAATTCGAAATCTTTAATCAACTGAGAGCCAAGACTTGCCGCCGTTAGAAGAAAATGGTTCTGAAACTTGTCAACATCCAGTAAATCTGCTGCCAACACTTTGCCGACTACTGTATAGCTGCGAAGCGTTTTCTGAGTCTCCTCGCTTGTAAGAGTTGTTTTAACCTCATCTGAATCTATGTTCATTTCAATACGTCCCGAACTTGGAGACTGAGGGTTCCCTTTATAGAGCGACCCCAGATCTGCCAGACACAGGTTATAGAATTTTGTTCCAGGCACCGTGTTTATCTTCTCTATGGAGAATGCGCTTGGCAGTAGTATTGTTATCTGATCTGTTACTTTTACAGAAGGGCTGTTGAATGTGCCGACCAGTGAGTTTGTGAAGTCTACGCTTTGGGTTGCAAACACCCCTCCTATTACAACACAGTTTGTAAGAGAGATTTCATCTGCATAAATGCTTCCGGCAATAAATGCATTGCAAAGTGCAACCCTCTTTGCATTTATATCTGAACAGAACGTAAGGGTACATGTTGTTGATCTGGAAACAATTGAGTTTGCCGACCCTACACTCTTTCTAAAAATGATGTCACCTTCTGCTTCTGTATTAATGTACATCTCAAGTTGCGTAAAGACTGCTCCCTGAAAATCTGCGTTTCCCTGCTGTATTTCAAGCTTATAGGAATATACGGCACCTTCAATTATGGTATCCTTCTGAACAGTAATGTTTCGGTCCAGATCTGCAATTTTTTCAGGCAGAATGGAGCCCTTCACCAGATTGTCCTTAAGCTGGATATTTGTTTCGTTAAACCGGATTTCTTTTATCTCTTTCATAGTTGGATAACATTAATTGAACTTAAATCTGCCATTTTACGGATTGTCTCACGCACTCTCACAGAGTGTTCGTAATTTGAATAATATTTCTTGTCGAGTTCGGAGTCAAAATAGAGGCGAAGGTAATTTTCTTCCTCCTTTGGCATCCTTTCCCATTTGTACTCATCAGACGACATTCTTTGAAAAAGATCATCTCCCGGCAGCTTCTCTTCCAGCCCTTCAAGAAAGTTGGAAATATAAAGGTTCTTGTCTGTTTGCCGCCTTATGTTGGATGACTCAACATAGCATACAGGAGAATACAAGGTTCCATCTATATATTCATTAAGCATACTGTCATGAATAGAGGCTGAAAACCTCTTCTGATGCATTAGAAAAAGCTTTGCCTTGTCTATAGTGTCCAGTGTCCTTTTCTTTGTAACCGACGTGCTCAGATGTGCAATCAGATTGCTGTTCTCTGCGCCAAAAACCGATATAGTGCTTATAAGGTCATTGTTAAGAGTCCTGACTATATGGTTGTCAGATTCCGTTTTGAATTCAAATGCCGGCTTGTCAATAGCAAAAACCCTGTTAGATAACTCTCTGTCAAGATCTTCAAATATCTTACGGTATCTTCCGGATATCCTGATGAAATCCTGTTCCATCTGCCCCTTTTTGGATAAGGCAGTTTTCATAAGTTCCCTAAGTAGCATAAGCTGTGATTCTGCTTTTTGTGAAAGCTCCGAAACCTGTTGGCTTATTTCTGAACGTATGTATCTGAAAAATCCATTTATTATTGAGTCTGCAACTTTAATTGAATTGCGTTCTCTCGACTCCACCTCAGCAGTCTCTGCGGCCACAACTGCTGCTGTAAGAAGGTCCACGTTTCGTTCACACACTCTTACGCTCGATTCAAACTGATCTGTATCAAGTTCAATATTTATCTGAACAGGAATACTGACAAGAACAGATTTGGTGCCTCCCTTTTTCGAAGGGTCATACGATACCTCCACCGTCTTGCTTACTGTCTCTGTATAGCTCTGCTTGTAACCCATAACGCTACACTTTAGCAATTAAATATCTGTTTGCCTTGAATAACTTTAAAGCCATCTCTTTCTCCCTTGGCGTTTTACCCGACTCCGAAAGCTGTTTGCAGAACTCGTCGTATATAATTTTTTCAGACTGATCTTCTTCTCTCCACTCAATATTGGATAAACCGGAATATAAGCCTTCTGAAATAGTACTTTTGGCGGTATCATTAAGTTCTGTATCAGTCATCACAATCTCCATATTCTCTTTTCCAGATCTGTCCCTGTTAAACTGGTATAGAATAACCGGAATATATGCATCTCCGTGCCGTTGAGGAAAATCTTCCACCAATATCTTGTCTGTCAGCTTTTTTTGAATATTTATTTCATGTATAAAACTGGTCATTGAGTCAATTACCTTAAACCCCCGCTGTTTTAAATTAGATGCAATTATCTTCTGACTAACTGCAATAGATTCCAGTTGGGTTACAGGGATCGTGGCTGTTAGATATTTTGTTCTGTTGGAAATCCGTCCTATTTCCTTACATGCAAAATCTACCGAAGGTTTGTCCAGTTCGAATACTCTTGTCCTTAAATTAGAGTTTAGTCCGTCAAATAGTTTTGTGTATCTGCGGGATATCATATTGTAGTCACGCTCCATTCTGCCCTTTATGCTTTGCAGGGCTCTTTTTTGCTGCGAAAGAAGCATTGTATGAGAATCCACGTCACTTTTGTACTTGGCAAGCTTCTGAGATATCTGCGCACGGATAAGTGCATAGAATCCGGTATTCACATTGTCACAAACATAGTCCGATGCCCTCTCCTCTGCTGCTATAACCGCCTCCTGCATAGAAACCATTGCTCCGGTTGTAAGGCTCACATTATTGGAAACATTTCCCAATTCATTTGCAAGCGGCTGTGTATCTATCCTGTAATTAAATGTCGCCATAATCATCCTCTTTTTTCCCCAGTTCTGCTACCTCCTCCAGTTCTGCAAGAGCATCTTTTGCTACTTGAGGCAGGTTGATGGAGAAGTGTTCAAATGTAATATCCTCTACACTTGGGACAGGAGGTATTTCCGAAATCTTTGCAAAGAGAGGGTTCACTGCAATGAGTGGTTTGCGGCGATCATCCAGATTGTGCATCTCACTTGCTGCTATTGCCGTATCTCTGGATGTGCCGTCACGAAGCATCGCGTCGTAGTAGTCTATGTGTTCAAACTTCTCAGCCTTTAGGTCGATATCCTCTTTCAATTGATCCATGTAGCTTTCGAACTCGTTCTGAACCTTCTGGAACTCTTTTGACTGCATTTCAAAAGCAGCCAGAACTTCTACTGAATTTCCCTTAAGTTCAACAACCGTAGAATCAAGTGAGCCGTTAGATTGCTTCATTGTCTCTTCTGTTTTTTGAAGAGATATCATAGTATTGTAAGCAGCTATGTATTCACCAAGCGTTGATCGCATAAGGTTCACAAGATCGGCACTCTCTGCTCTGTTTCTGCCATAAAAATCCTCTGTGTCCTGATGCCATTGGTTCAGGTAATTTATCTTCTGATCCTTTATGTGATTGTATATTTTAAGCCTCTCAATTCTGGTTTCCCTCATAAGGTTCAGTACTATAGGGGCCACTATCTCTTCGTGAATCTGATGAATGCCGAATGGAAGGTTTGTTGTGCTTCCATCTTCTGCTGCCCAGGTGTCGGTAAATAGATTATATCTTACACGGGAACTGCTTTTAAGCTGAAATGGAACATACTCGGTGAAAGACTCTCCATAATTGAAGCTTTCGCTTCTGATTCTTTCAATTTCCGCACTCTCTAGTACCGGGGAATAATGGTTATATGGCGATCTTAATATTTTGAAAAGGACTTTATTGGAATCAAATACAAGCTTATCTGTTGATGCAACCTTAAGGGCCGATATTGCCTGCACCGAGTTTGCCATGGTCACCATTAACCCTTTGAGCACGTCTTCGAACTGTTCAGTGTGCTTAGATAACGAGTCCTTGAGTTTATTCAGTTCCTGAAACTTTGCAATATGCTTGTTATATTTTTCAGTATCAAATATCTCAATCACCGGAGCCCCCTGGGGCACTTCAGAAGTTGAAAACTCGCGGATAAAATCATGATAAGAGCTGTTGTTTGTAACCAGTGGTAGAGAAACAGATGTAATATCCAGATCATCCATACAGAAAGATATAGACCTTAGCGCTCTCTCAAGGTTGCCGAAATAATCGTGATGGCTAAGATGCTGCATCGATTGTGAGTACTGCTCAGTGTCTATCTCTTCCGTATTGTTTGAACTCTCAACTATTGGTGCCTCTTTTGAAAGTTTTTCAAGTTCTTCAATCTTTTCAACAAGTAAATCGTTCTGCCTTGAAAGCTGTAGCTTGAATTCGGCCTCTTTTGTAACACCTGTGTGGTCCACAATGAAACTTCTGTTATCGTACTTAACCTGACTGGCAACCGGAACATATGCCACACCCAGTTTGCTCACCTTGTAGTCGCGAAAAATATCGCTGTGTTGTTTCTTCAACTCTGTCATTCTACTATCGATCTCTGTAACAGTCTTTTTTAACCCCCTCTCTTTGAGCAGGAAGTAAATGAAAGGTATTATAAGAATGAGAGTCACCCATTTCCATATTCCCACTTTTGACAATTCCATCTTGAAGGGTCTCTTCTCCTCTTCTAAAGAGGCTATGTTTTTTTCTATTTTCTCCTCCTCCTGAACTATTTTCTCTGCCGCCTGCTGATAGTAGTTAAGCAGTATCCTTGCCTGATCCTGATAGATATTGCTGGATTCCTTAAAAATTTTCCCTTTCATAGTCTTATGGTCTGATTTTAATATCCTGTTAAATTATCTTTTCTCTTTTTCTCTTTTTGCTGAGGAGTAAGTTTACGGTTATAGTCATAAACTGCACTTTCCCAATCTCCGTATATTGCGTTTGGGAGGACTATGAAACTCTTCCCCCACTCATTGCGCAATTTGTCCACTTCAGCCTTTCTATCCGGAATGGTCCTCCTTTCAAAAACATTAGAGAAGTCATTGAGGTTGTCACCTAACAACATTACAATCTTGTGGTTTTCTGCCACTCTCATTCTTCGTGGCTCC
>Ga0074195_1000653_pt1 | contig 61967 bp, 67 predicted proteins | sample EPASupsiteHSE623_FD_64525 | JGI IMG/M metagenome (GOLD analysis project Ga0074195, IMG submission 64525) | Bioremediated contaminated groundwater from EPA Superfund site, New Mexico - Sample HSE6-23 | ecosystem: Environmental > Aquatic > Deep subsurface > Groundwater > Contaminated ...
GCTAAGACAGGATGGAATAGCCTGCGATATGGATTTCTTGAACCGGAGCCTAAAGGCTCAAATGAAGTATGCGAGCAAATATCCTGCTAAATTTGTCGCTATTATCGGGGATGAAGAAGTGCAGCAGAATAAAGTTATGCTTAAAAATATGGAAACCGGTGAGCAGCAGTTGATTGATATGGATACAATTCAGCAGCAGTTCAAGGCAGAGAGGAAGGGCTAGTTATGGATACAATGGTAGGATTAAAACGCACGCATAGTTGTGGTGAGTTTTCTCTCAAACAAGCTGGACAAGACGTGGTGGTTTGTGGCTGGGTGGCACGTCGCCGGGATCATGGAGGATTAATTTTTATTGATCTGAGGGATCGTTCCGGTATTGTTCAGGTTGTTTTCACTCCGGATATGGATAAAGAGGCTTTTCATAAAGCCGAAGATGTTCGTTCCGAATATGTCTTAGCTGTGAAAGGTACGGTAAAAGTACGGGATGCCATAACGGTCAACCCCAATATGCCTACCGGGGAAATCGAAATTTACGGTGCTGACTTACGCATCTTAAATGCTGCAAAAACTCCGCCTTTTTACATTCAGGATAATATTGATGTAGATGAGAACCTGCGCCTAAAATACCGGTATCTGGATTTACGGCGTCCTGAAATGCAGAATAATCTGCTGCTGCGTCATCGGGTTGCCAAGGCTATGCGCGATTTTCTTGATCGCAAGGAATTTGTAGAGATTGAAACACCAATGCTGATGAAGAGCTCGCCCGAAGGTGCCCGTGATTATTTAGTTCCCAGCCGGGTCAATCCGGGAAAATTTTATGCACTGCCCCAGTCTCCGCAAATATTCAAGCAAATATTAATGGTCGCGGGAATGGAACGGTATTTTCAGATTACCCGCTGCTTCCGTGATGAAGATCTGCGTGCTGACCGTCAGCCTGAATTTACCCAGCTTGATATTGAAATGTCATTTATTGACCGTGAAGATATCCTGAACATGATGGAAGAAATGATTGTTCATATCTTCAAAGAATCTCTCAATGCGGACATCGCAATACCTTTTCAGCGCCTGAGCTATGATGAGGCAATGAATAAGTACGGTTCAGATAAACCGGATCTGCGCTTTGGCATGGAAATCATTGATATTACCAAAGCTGTGGGTACCACAGAATTTAAAGTATTCCAAAGTGTATTGCAAAGCGGCGGCTGCATCAAGGCGATTAATGTTAAGGGGTATGCCCATGTGCCGCGCCGTGAGCTGGACGGCCTGGTTGATTTTATTTCCGGGCATGGTGCAAAAGGCCTGGCCTGGATCGGCTATACCCCTGAAGGCTTAAAATCACAAATTGCTAAATTTCTCAGCGATGATATTATCAGTAACATTACCGAAGCCACCGGAGCGGTTGAAGGTGACTTGCTGCTGATTATTGCCGATCAGCAGCAAGTTGTCGCAAACGCACTTGGCCAGCTCCGGCTGGAAATGGCACGCCGACTGGAGCTTATTGATCCGGAGCAGTTGTCTTTTGCGTGGGTGCTTGACTTCCCCATGTTCGAATATGATGCGGAAGAAAAGCGTTATGTTGCGATGCATCATCCCTTTACTTCACCGCGTGATGAGGATTTGGACAAGCTTGAGTCGGATGCCGGCAGCATTAAGGCCAAAGCATATGATATGGTGCTGAACGGTACGGAAATTGGCGGCGGCAGTATCCGTATTTATAACCGGACGCTGCAGGAGAGGATCTTTAAAGCGATCGGCCTTACTTCTGAAGAAGCCAACGAAAAGTTTGGCTATCTCCTGGAGGCTTTCGAATATGGTACTCCACCGCACGGCGGCATCGCCTTCGGCTTGGATCGCTTAGTCATGCTGATGGCAAAACGCAATTCGATCCGTGACGTTATTGCTTTCCCGAAAACACAAAGTGCGATTGATACCATGACGCAGGCTCCGTCGGAAGTTTCCCTCAGGCAGTTAAAAGAATTACACATTAAATCGGATGTCGTTCATAAAAAGTCTTAATACTGGTTCCTATAGCTGGGAATATATTCCGCCGGCTGTCGACTTGCAAATGATATCAAATTTTGTTATTATATAGACAAAATAATCTAATAATTTTAGTGCCCTGCTGTGTTTGTGTAGTACTGATGTTTTGAGCCAACACATTTAAGACGGGAGTCTCACTCTGGTTACGGCATGCAGGCCCTTTTAGGGAAACATAAAATAACCAGGAAGACACCCACCTGCATAGGCAGGTTCAAAACAACGGTCAAAACGGCATGGTGGGGAATAAAATTTTCAAAACCGCAGTTCATAGCTATGGATTTGCGGTTTTTGCTATTTTTAAAAAAGATGTATAGGAGTTTGCGCTTTTTTCCAGAATTATAACAAAAAAACAGAGAGGGGAGAGCGATAATAATGAAAGTCGTCGATTTACGCAGTGATACTGTAACTCACCCAACCGCTGAAATGAGAAAAGCGATGTATGAAGCCGAAGTGGGCGATGACGTATATCGGGAAGATCCTACGATTATGAAATTGGAAGCTTTGGGAGCTCAGTTAAGCGGAAAAGAAGCAGGCTTGTTTGTGACAAGCGGTACGATGGGAAATCAGATTGCGGCAATGGTTCATACGAAAAAGAGCGATGAGATTATTTGCGAGGCAGAGTCTCACATTTATTACTATGAAGTGGCTGGCTTGGCATGCTTGTCAGGTGCGCAGGCTCGTCCGCTGTTAGGCGACAGGGGGATACTCAGTGCCGGGCAGATCCGCAGTGCAATCCGTGGTATTGATATTCATGTACCTGACACCGGGCTTATTTGTCTGGAGAATACGCATAATCGCGCAGGCGGTACTTGTTACACCAAGGAAGGGCTGGCTGCTATTCAGGAAGTGGCGGCTGCACAGCGGATTCCTATACATATGGATGGTGCCCGTATATTTAATGCAGCTACGGCGCTGGCAGTACCTGCGTCAGAGTTAACTTGTTACGCAGATTCCGTGCAATTTTGTTTGTCCAAGGGATTAGGAGCTCCTGTGGGCTCACTGCTAGTGGGAAAACGTGATTTCATTGAAAAAGCACGCCGTTTCCGTAAAATGCTGGGTGGCGGCCTCAGGCAGGCAGGCATCTTAGCTGCTGCCGGTATTCTTGCTTTGACGAAAATGGTTGACCGTCTGGCAGAAGATCATGAAAACGCGCGGATTTTGGGCTACGCGCTGGCCAATATGGGATTAAAAATTGATGTGTCCACAATACAAACCAATATTGTTATCTTTGATGTTACACCAACCGGCAAGACGGCAAAAGCATTTGCCGGTGAACTGCGGGCTAACGGAATTAAAGTGAATGAATTTGGTGAATATAAAATTCGCATGGTAACTCATTATGGAGTAACACGTGACGATATTGACTACGTAATTGAGGTAGCTGCGCGAATCGTTAAAGGGTGATTATATGGATTTATTTAGTTTCGCCGGTGAAACTAAAGCAGCTGCTCAGGCTCCCTTGGCAGTACGCATGCGGCCAACAACCTTAGATGAATTTTACGGTCAAAAAGAGGTTGTCGGGCAAGGGAAATTCCTGCGTCGCATGATTGAAAGCGATAACTTGCCTTCGTTGATTTTATTTGGGCCGCCGGGAACAGGAAAAACAACATTGGCGCATATCATTGCTGCCAGCACAAATAGCGCATATGAGAAGCTGAATGCGGTGACTTCCGGAGTGGGAGATATCCGCAAGATTATCGAAGCCGCTAAAGACCGCCTCCGCCTGTATCAAAAACGGACAATCCTGTTTATTGATGAAATCCATCGCTTTAACAAGAATCAGCAGGATGCCCTGCTGCCTTATGTGGAAGATGGTACCGTTATTTTAATTGGGGCGACAACGGAAAACCCCTATTTTGAAGTCAATTCGCCATTGCTGTCAAGAATGCGGGTTATACGGCTGACTGCTTTAGAAGCGGATGATATTGCCGCTATTTTAGAAAGAGCCCTAATTCATAAGGAATATGGCTTGGCAATGGAGAAAGCAGAGTATCAGCAGGAGGCACTGCAGGCTATTGCCGGGATTTGTGCAGGTGATGCCCGTACGGCCTTAAATATCCTTGAACAGACGGTAATCATGGCTAGAGCCCAAAATGAGATACTGACTGTCGAAACGGTCAAAGCAGTTGCCGGTGAAAGAATACAACGGTATGATAAAAATGGCGATAATCATTATGATGTTGTTTCCGCCTTTATTAAGAGCATGAGAGGTTCCGATCCGGATGCGGCTCTGCATTATCTGGCCAGAATGCTGGCAGCAGGCGAAGATGTTAAATTTATTGCACGCCGCCTGGTTATTTGTGCAGCAGAAGATGTTGGCAATGCCGATCCACAAGCCTTAATTCTTGCGATGGCAGCTGCGCAGGCAGTTCAGTTCATTGGAATGCCGGAAGCACAGATTCCGCTGGCGCAGGCGGTTGCTTATATCGCCTGTGCAGAGAAAAGCAATGCTGCTTATGTAGCGATTGGACAGGCTATGGCAGATGTAAAAAGCCGCAGCTGCGGTGCCGTCCCCCCGCATTTGCGTGATTCCCATTATAAAGGAGCAAAAAAACTGGGGAATGGTGTAGGCTATCTTTATCCTCATGATTATGAAGAGGGCTGGATTAAGCAAGCTTATTTGCCGGAGGCTTTACAGGGTATAACCTACTACCAGCCTAAAAGCAGGGGACCGGAAAGTAATTTTGCCGCTCTTCTGGACAAACGCCGGGCCAAGGATAAAATCAATCCCATACAACCAGAATAGGAATGAACAGGATGATTTTTTGCTTTGACAATCGATTTTTTTTCTGTTATATTTTTATTATAAGAAAACCTATTGATTTAGTCGGGAAACAGGAGAGATTGCAGTGAAACTATCGACGAAAGGCCGATATGGCGTGGCTGCGATGTATGATTTGGCTCTGCATTACGGTCAGGGGCCTATATCATTAAAAAGTGTTGCCCAGCGACAAGGAATATCAGAACACTATTTAGAACAATTAATGGGAACTCTTCGTAAGGCCGGTTATGTGAAGAGTATACGCGGTGCGCAAGGCGGTTATTCTTTAACAAAGGAACCAGGGCAGATTACTGTCGGCAACATTATATGTATCATGGAAGGACCGATCGCACCGGTTGATTGCTTGCTGTCTAACGACGCTGGACATGATTACTGCCAACGGGCAGGAATTTGTGTGACTCGCGGAGTATGGGCCAAAGTTCGTGACAGTATTAATCAGGTTCTGGACTCGATAACTCTTGCAGACCTATGCCAGGAAGAAAAGTTTCAAGGAGATGAAGGAAATGAAACGCATTTATTTTGATCATTCGGCAACTACGCCGGTAGATGCCGAAGTTGCGAAGCTTACAGTTGAGTATATGACGGAAAAATTCGGCAATGCCTCAAGTGTTCATGCCTTTGGGCGTGAAGCAAGGAAAGCGATTGATGAGGCTCGTGATAAAGTGGCGGAACTGCTGAATGCGAACAGTAACGAAATATTTTTTACAAGCGGCGGCACGGAAGCGGATAATCTTGCCCTTAAAGGAATTGCTTTTGCCAACCGGAAAAAAGGCAACCATATTATTACTTCTGCCATTGAACATCACGCAATCTTACATACCTGTGCGTATTTAGAGAAACAAGGATTTACGGTTACCTATCTTCCTGTCGATGAATATGGCCTGGTATCGATAGAGGAACTGAAAAAAGCGATAACGGATAAAACCATTCTGATCAGCATTATGTTTGCCAACAACGAAGTTGGAACGATTCAGCCGGTAAAAGAGATCGGACAATTAGCGCGTGAAAAAGGCATTTATTTTCATACGGATGCCGTCCAGGCTGTTGGCAGTTATCCAATTGATGTGAAAGACCTGCATATTGATCTGCTGTCGTTTTCGGGGCATAAATTCCATGGACCTAAAGGTATTGGGGGGTTGTATGTCCGCAAAGGAGTACGCATAGAAGCGATTCAGCACGGCGGTGCTCACGAAAGAAATATGCGTGCCGGCACGGAAAATGTTCCGGGAATTGTGGGACTTGGCAAGGCTTCAGAAGTTGCCAAAAACGAAATGGATAAAAAAATTGCCCATATTACGGCTCTGCGTGATAAATTAATAAAAGGCGTTATGGATAAGATCTCTCATACCAAATTGAACGGACACCCAACGAAACGCTTGCCTGGCAGTGCTAATTTCAGTTTTTTGTTTCTGGAAGGTGAATCGCTGTTGCTGAATCTTGACCTGAAAGGAATTGCTGCATCAAGTGGTTCTGCCTGTACATCGGGTTCGTTAGATCCATCGCATGTTCTTTTGGCAATGGGACTTACCCATGAAGTAGCCCATGGCTCACTTCGCTTAACGCTGGGACGAGATAATACGGAAGCGGAAGTGGAGTATTGCCTGGAAGTACTTCCCGAAATTGTAGAAAGACTGAGACAAATGTCACCGTTATATAACAGCGACGATGGTCCTAAGCCCTTAAATCCTTGTTCGAGCTGCCATCATCATTAAAAGTTAGGAGAGGATCACATATGTATACCGATAAAGTAATGGACCATTTTACGAATCCGCGCAATGTGGGCGCTATTCAGGATGCCAATGGTGTGGGCGAGGTAGGCAACGCCAAATGCGGCGACATTATGCGTATATATTTAAAAGTAGAAAACAATATCATTCAAGATGTGAGATTTAAAACGTTTGGCTGCGGAGCCGCAATTGCTACAAGCAGCATGGTAACGGAAATGGTTAAAGGCAAAACGCTTGAGAAAGCACTTGAAATTTCAAACCAGGCTGTTGCAGAAGCGCTTGGAGGATTGCCTCCGGCAAAGATGCACTGTTCAAATCTTGCAGCTGATGCTCTGCACGAAGCCATTAAAGATTACATCGCCAAAAAAGGACAGTGATTTCATGTGTGCTAAACCCAGAGTGGTTGTAGCCATGAGTGGAGGGGTGGACAGTTCTTTAACTGCCGCCCTTCTTGTTCATCAAGGCTACGATGTGATTGGTGCAACAATGCAAATTTGGGATGACAATCTTCCCGAAAGCGAAGCAGAGGAGCATCAGGGATGCTGTTCGCTTTCGGCAGTAAGCGATGCCCGGAGAGTTGCCGATAAGCTTGGCATTCCTCATTATGTATTAAACTTTAGACAGATGTTTCAGGAAACAGTGGTTGATTATTTTATCCGGGAATATGCCGGCGGCCGGACGCCCAATCCCTGTATTGTCTGTAACCGGTATGTCAAATTTGAAGGTCTGCTGAAAAGAGCGCTGGCTTTGGACGCGCAGTACCTTGCTACCGGGCATTATGCGCGTATTGGGTTCAATGAAAACAATAAGCGGTATACGCTGTGTAAAGGAATTGATACAACGAAGGATCAGTCATATGCGCTATACCATTTGACACAGCATACTTTACAGCACTTTTTAATGCCTCTTGGTGAATATACCAAAGTGCAGACAAGGCAAATGGCCCGGGAATTTGGTCTGGCGGTTGCCGATAAACCTGACAGTCAGGAAATTTGCTTTATCCCGAATGATGACTATAAAAGCTTTCTCGAAGAAAAGTCGCCTGCATCGCTTACCCCCGGTGAAATTATTGATATTCAGGGAAATGTTTTAGGTATGCATAAGGGCTTGCCTTTATATACAGTGGGACAACGCAAAGGCCTGGGGGTTACTGCCGGAAAGCCGCTGTATGTAGTGGCTTTGGATACGGAAAAAAATGTGTTGATAGTCGGCTCTGATGAAGATGTCTTTGCCAGTCAGTTAGTTGCTGATGATCTGAATTTTATTAATGTCGATACATTAACCGAACCGATTACGTTAACTGCTAAGATTCGCTATAGTGCCAAAGAAGCAGTTGCCAATTTGTTGCCTCAACCTGACGGACGTGTTTATGTCCGCTTTGATGAACCACAAAGAGCCATTACACCGGGACAGTCGATTGTCTTCTACGAAGGAAACTGCGTATTTGGCGGTGGAATCATTAACAAAGTTATTCGCTAAAACGAATTTGCAAATAAATTTTGCTTTTTTAATAAAAACAGTGAATTTGGGCAATACTAGTACTACCACTTCTGTTAGGGAGGCCTGCCAATGCAAAAACTGCGTGATTTGCTGGGCCTGCCGATACTGGAAATCGAAACCGGTATTCAGATTGGTGAGGTACGGGAAGTAATATTGGATATTGGAATGGCATCGGTTATCGGTATTATGGTTGCAGGATCAAGCAGGTTCACCGACAAGCAAGGATTTTTTTTCCACGATCTGTTTAGTCTGGGACGTGATGCGGTAACTGTACGCAACAGTCACCAGGAAATAGCGGAATTTGTCTCATCTGAAGAAACCTGTTTTCTTGAAGAATTGCTGAATAAGCAAATTTTTACTGAGACGGGCTTGAGCCTTGGAGTGTTGGTTGATGTTCTTTTTGAAGCGTCAACAGGTGAAGTTAAAGCTTATCAAGTTTCAGATGGAATAATAACCGATTTGATTCATGGCCGGAGGCTTATGCCGCTGCCCCAAGTGCAAGTCGTTGGCGGGGACAAACTGATTGTTCCGGAAACAATGGCCCAGCTTATTCATCCCGAACCCCAGGAGTAATAATGTGAGGTGGATGAAATGACGACTTGTCCTGTATGCGGGCAGCGTGGTATTGGGAAGGTAGGACCTGATCAGTATTATTGCTGGGATTGTTGTGTGGAATTTATTGTGCAGGGATCCAGTACAAAAATTTTTAATGTTGAACCTGATGGAACGCTAACCCTTTATGCTGATCCGCTGGAAAGTATAATGAATTTACAAGAGGGGTGAGCACATGCAGAACAAGTTTTGGCACGGTTTGCTATGGGGTAGTCTGGTTGGTACTTTTCTCGGAATTATTGTAAGCCCTATGAGTAAACCGCGGAAAAAACCGCTTGCGGAACGAAGTGTTGAAGCTATCAAAGACGGTACACGCCAAATCATGCGCCAAGCTCGTCATACCCGTAAGCGTTTAATGAAAAAATTTTGATCAGCATAGGAAAGGAGACTGGAAGGTCTCCTTTTTATCATAGTATTTGAGGATCAGGAATCAATGAGGTGTAAACCCCTGTGGTAATCAACAAACGTACGATTCGGATTTCACTGCTGATAGCAGCAATTATAGCAATTGTTTATTTTATATGGTCAGTACGCAGCGGGCTGTACCCGTTTATCATTGCCCTTTTTCTGGCTTACTTACTCAATCCGGCCGTATGTTATCTGGAGAATAAAGGACTCAAGCGGACTGCCGCTATATTGGTATTGTATATCCTGGTTTTTTCGGCGATGTTCTTTGTAGGAGCACGCGGGATACCGCTTATTATTCGTGAATTGGAGAACTTCGGCCGCGAACTGCCGTATATGGTGGGAAAAGGAGAGGAATTAGTCCAATTTATTCAGTCGCAATATCAAAATTCCGTTTTACCCTATTCTCTCAGAGTTGCTATTGATAATGCTCTTATCGCTGTGCAATATGATATTCAACAGTTTATTGCCGATGCAGTAAATGCGTTAATTGGGTTGGTCAGCTATTCCATTGGCCTGGTGATTACACCGATATTAGCATTTTATCTGCTGCATGACTGGTTTGAAATAAAAGAAAAACTGCTTCAAATGCTCCCTGTCCGCTGGCATAACGAATGCATTCTGACGTTCAGGGATATTGATAAAGTATTAAGCGGCGTCATTCGCGGACAACTGACCGTTGCGCTTATTGTGGGGCTGCTGGTTACCATCGGGCTTGAGGTTCTGGGAGTCCGCTATGCATTGCTGATCGGCATATTAGCCGGGATATTAGATATTATTCCTTATTTCGGAGCATTTATTGGGGCAACGCCTGCAGTTACGCTTGCGCTATTGACGTCTCCATGGCTGGCGATAAAAGTAATTCTGCTGTTCTTTGCCATTCATCAATTGGAGGGAAGCATTATTGGTCCGCAAATTATGGGAGATAATGTGGGGCTCCATCCGCTTTCAGTTATTTTCTTTTTATTTGTTGGTGGCGAGCTGGGCGGGATTCCCGGAATGCTGCTGGGTGTTCCCATTGCTGCTGTTGGCAAAGTGTTTATTCGTCATATAATTCGTATACTGATTTAGCCATCAGCGGTTACTTTCCAATTATTGACGGATATTATAAATTAATGTATAATTCCAGAAGAATGTGGTGCCTTATGGTCGTGGAGGATGATAATAATGACTGGGAATGAATTACGCAATAAATATTTGCAGTTTTTTAAGAGCAAAGATCATTTAGTGCTGCCAAGCTACCCGTTAATTCCGGAAAATGATCCTACCTTGCTGTTAATTGGAGCAGGTATGGCTCCTTTCAAACCTTTTTTTACCGGGAAAATGAAGCCTCCCCATTTACGTATTGCCACTAGTCAGAAATGTATTCGTACAGGGGATATTGAAAACGTTGGACGCACAGCACGTCATCATACTTTTTTTGAAATGTTAGGTAACTTTTCTTTTGGTGATTATTTTAAAAAAGAAGCAATTGCCTGGGCCTGGGAGTTCTTAACAGAAGAGATTCATTTACCTAAGGATAAATTATGGATTACGGTATACACAGAAGATGATGAAGCTTATCAGATTTGGTTGGATGACATAGGTATCCCGGCAGAGAGAATTGTCCGTTTAGAGGATAACTTTTGGGAAATTGGTCCTGGGCCTTGCGGTCCCTGCTCGGAAATTCATATCGATCTCGGCGAAGAACGGGGCTGCGGTAAGGACGACTGTAAAGTTGGCTGTAATTGCGACCGTTATCTGGAAATCTGGAATTTGGTTTTCACCCAGTATGACCGGGATGAAGCCGGAAACTATACGCCGCTTGCAAAGAAGAACATCGATACCGGTGCAGGTTTAGAGCGTATTGCTTCTGTGCTGCAAAATAAGCCTTCGAATTTTGAAACGGATTTATTATTTCCAATCATCGAATATACTGCGAAACTTGCTGATGTTGTTTATGGGCAATCTCCCAAAAATGATGTCTCCTTAAAAGTAATTGCCGATCATGCCCGCAGCATGACGGTTATGATTGCCGACGGCATACTGCCTTCCAATGAAGGCCGCGGCTATGTGCTCAGACGTATCCTGCGCCGGGCTGTACGCCATGGACGCCTGATGGGAATTGAAAAGCCGTTCCTTGCCCCTATTGTTGATATTGTGGCAGGGATATTTGCCGAGCCGTTTCCTGATTTAGCGGAGCGGAAGGATTATATTAAGAAAGTTATTCAGTTAGAAGAAGATCGTTTCCAGACCACATTGGCCCAGGGGCTTGAGTTACTCACCGGGCATATTAGCGCGCTCCGCCAAGCCGGTCAAAAAATACTGGATGGAGTTACCGGCTTTAAATTGTATGATACCTATGGATTTCCGTGGGAGCTGACGCAGGAGATTCTTGCCGATGCCGATATGGAACTGGATAAAAGGGGCTTTGATCTGGCAATGAAAGAGCAGCGCGAGCGCGCACGTGCAGCAAGAGCCGATATTGAATCTAAAGTGATTTTACCTGATCTTTCCCAATTGGCAACCGATACCTTATGCTATCAGGAGCATGCGGAAAATGCTGAAATTGTGTTGCTTTCCAAAGCAGGAAAGGTTGTTGATGAAGTCCATGATGGTGAAGAAGTCGTCATTATTCTGGATGCTACGCCATTTCATGCCGAGGGCGGCGGTCAGGTAGGCGATGTTGGTCTCATCACTGGAGCGATGGGAAAAGTAGAGGTAATTAACACACGCAAACTTCCCGACGGGACTACTTATCTACTGGGTACTGTAACTGAAGGCTTAGTAAAGGCAGGCGAAACCGTAGTCCTAACCGTAGATTTTTCCAGGCGCCGGGCCGTTGCCCGTAATCATACGGCTACTCACTTGTTACATGCCGCTCTAAAAGCGGTGCTTGGCACTCATGTCAATCAGGCCGGATCGCAAGTCGGACCGGATCGCTTGCGTTTCGATTTTTCTCATTTTGCTGCCGTTACACCAGAGCAACAGACGGAAATTGAAGCAATCGTCAATAAAGTGATTTTAGATAATTCGTATGTGGGTATAATAGAGACAACGCAGGATCTCGCGAAAGAGCTGGGAGCTACTGCGCTATTTGGCGAAAAATACGGCGATCAAGTGCGTGTTGTTATGGTCGACGATTTTAGTAAGGAACTCTGCGGTGGTACGCATGTAAGCAGTACGGCAGAGATCGGCCTATTCCGTATCGTGAGTGAAGCGGGCGTTGGGTCAGGCATACGGAGGATTGAGGCGGTTACAGGCTTCGGTGCCATTGAGTTTGTAAACAGTCATGCGCATATTCTCACCGAGGCGTCAATGGCGTTAAAATCCCGGCCGGAAGATGTGCCTGGCCGAATTGAGATACTGCTCGGCCGGGTAAAAGAGCTGGAGAGAGAAATTAGCGCACTGAATACAAAGTTGGCGAAAAGTGTGGTTGATGACTTGCTGGCGAATTGTCAGCAGCTTGGTACGATGACAGTAGTGGCCGGACAAGTTGAAGCTTCCGATATGGATAATCTGCGCAATATAGCGGATTGGGTGCGTGACCGCATTAGGGAGGGTGTTGTCATCCTTGGTGCCGTTGTTGACAGTAAGGTTAACTTTGTTGCAATGGCTACTAAAGAGGCTGTAGCGAAAGGAATTCATGCAGGAAATATCGTAAAAGCAGCGGCTAAAGCTGCCGGCGGCGGCGGCGGCGGCCGGGCCGATATGGCCCAGGCCGGTGGTAAGGAACCCGAAAAAACAGCAGAAGCACTTAGCATTGCTGTTGAAGCTGCCAAAAGCCAGGTAAAATAAAAAGAGCATAAGGGACGAGGCTTTCCTCGTCCTGCCTGTTTTTTCTTGTTTTTGATAATAATAGGAAAATATTAGTTTTAGTAGAATATATTGGAATGGAGAAAGTAATACTACCTTGAGAGAGGGGGATGGCGCATGGGCAATGTATCTGATCAAACTATGATGTTTCGTGTTGGTAATGAAGAGAACAATGCGGCAGCCGTCATTATTTCAACTGTTTATCAGTCCTTGCAAGAAAAAGGCTATAATCCGATTAATCAGCTGGTTGGTTATTTGCTTTCCGGGGATCCGACCTATATTACCAGTCATAATAATGCTCGCGGGCTGATACGCAAGCTGGAGCGGGATGAGTTGCTGGAAGAATTGGTTAGAGCTTACGTAAAAGACAAATAGAATAATCGGAGGAGCCATGCGGATACTAGCACTTGATGTAGGCGATAAAACGATTGGAGTTGCTGCCAGCGATTTGCTGCGTTGCACTGCTCAGGGGGTTGAAGTGATTCGCCGCACGTCTATAGGCCGTGACTTTGAAAGACTTCGACAGTTAATTGAACAATATGAAGTTACAACTATAGTTGTAGGGTTACCCAAAAATATGAATGGCACAATCGGGGCAAGAGGCGAAATCACCCAACAATTTGCCAATGATTTGGCAACTCAGTTTCCTGGAGTAAAAATAAATTTCTGGGATGAGCGCCTCTCAACTGTTGCGGCGGAAAAGGTGCTGATTGCCGCTGATGTCAGACGGGACAAACGGAAGCAAGTAATTGATAAAATGGCAGCTGTATTTATCCTGCAAGGATATTTAGACAGCCTGCCGCGGCAGAGCTTATCCTAAACTTCCTTGACAGGATATTTTTTCTAGGATAAAATTACATTAATCTTAACAAAGGGGTGACAGGGAATGGCTGAATTTGATAAAGACGACCTGGAAGATGTAGAAGAATTAGTCGTTGTAATGACTGACGAGGAAGGCAACGAGTACTACTACCGTGAAGATATGATCGTTCCTGTTGGCGATAAACGCTTTGCTATATTAGTGCCTCTTCAGGCTGAAGAGGATTGTGAATGCGATGACCATGGATGCGGCTGCGAAGAGGAAGAAACAGATGTTTATATTGCCCGCATTGATACAGATGAAGAGGGCGAAGATGTTTACGTGGATCCTACTGATGAAGAATTTGAAGCTGTCCGCCAGGCCTATGAAGAATTAGTGGGTGACGAAGACTTAGAATCGTAAGGAAGCCCTAAGAGGCTTCTTTTTTTCTGTCTGTTTGTGTATAATGTAGACACGGTTTTTTTTAGAGGTGATATTCAATGCAGCTCTCTAACTCGCTAATGACTAAATCAATTTTAGCCGTAGCGGTTATTAGTTTCTTTATCGCGGGATTATTATACGGTACGGCACAGCCAATCGGCTTTACTGGCAGTGAACCTGTTACCATCATTATTAAAAAGGGAATGTCGGCTAATGATATCGCCTTGCTCTTAAAAGAACAGGGATTAATTAAAAGCACAATTTTATTTCGTTTGAATGTTCAGTGGCAGGGGTTGGCCAATTCACTGCAGGCAGGTGAATATTCTTTTACTCCGGATATGAATATGCAGAAAATGACTGCCATGTTAGCTAAGGGAGAAGTTGCTTATCAGCAGTTTACGATTCCGGAGGGGTTTACAATTGATCAAATTGCTGCATTGCTGGAGAGCAAGCAAATAGCAAATGCCGCAAAGTTTAAATTGGCTGCTAAGAATTATCAGCCCTTTGCTTATATCGCAGCGGATGCAAGAGTCAACTATAAGCCGGAAGGCTTTTTGTTCCCTGATACCTACCGGGTACCGCGAGGGATAAGTGAAGAGGAATTGCTGCGCCTTATGATCAAAGAGTTTGATTATTATTTTACGGCAGCAATGAGGGATAAAGCTAAGCAGCTCGGGCTTACCATCCGTGAAGTCGCTATTTTGGCATCTTTGGTGGAAAAAGAAGCCGGGGTCGAAAAAGACCGCCCTTTAATTGCCGGTGTATTTTTAAATCGACTTAAACAAGCTATGCCTCTTCAGTCTTGTGCAACCATTCAATATATTTTAGGATTTCCCAAAGCTGAACTGTCAATTAAAGATACTGAGCTCCCCTCCCCTTATAATACGTATTTGAATATGGGGCTTCCGCCGGGACCGATTGCCAATGCCGGTATGTCCTCTATTATGGCTGTGCTCGAACCGGCAGTTACGGATTATCTATATTTTGTAGCGGATAGTAAAGGATTTCATCGTTTCAGCAAGACCTATGAAGAGCATCTGATTGCGATTGAGCAGGTGAGCCAATAATGGAAACGATTACCGCTCAACTTCACATTATGAAAGACTATGCAATTAAAAATAAAGTTCCTATTATCCAGCAGGAAACAGAAGAAATATTAACTGATCTCGTTAAGAAAAACAATCCCCGGACAATATTGGAAATTGGAACAGCGATAGGTTATTCAACTTTGGTAATGGCTGCGCAATTACCGGCATCAAGTCGTATCATAACGATTGAATTAAATGAGGAAAGAGCAGAAATTGCCCGTAATTTTATCCGGCAGTCAGGCTTTGAAGAGCGGATCACCCTGCTTTGTGGCGATGCCGGTGAAGTGATTCCTCAGTTGATGGAGCGCTTTGATATGGTTTTTATTGATGCCGCTAAGGGACAGTATCCTGACTACCTGGCAAAACTAATGGACAAGCTAACAGTAGGAGCCTGTATCGCCGCTGATAATGTTTTGTTTCGTGGGATGGTAATGAACGAAAACGCTGATACGCCTCGACGGTTTCGAACGATTGTCAAAAGGCTGCGCAGTTACCTTCATACAGTGTCGGCAAATTCACGCTTTTCGACAACGCTCTATCAAACGGAAGACGGGCTGGCAGTATCATATCTTTTAGAGGAGAGCTAAGCATGAAGAAACTGGAGTTACTGGCACCGGCAGGTAATATGGAGAAGCTGCAAATGGCTTTACTGTACGGTGCTGATGCTGTATATATGGGTGGAAAATCCTTTGGTCTTAGAGCGTTTAGTGATAACTTTACGGATGAGGAGCTGAGAGAGGCAGTTGCTTTTACTCATCAGCAAGGAAAAAAGGCCTATATTACAGTAAATATTTTTCCTCATAATGAAGACCTGCCGGCTTTGCCGGATTATATTCGTTACATTCGTGATATTGGCGCTGACGCTGTCATTATTTCCGATCTGGGCGTATTTCGCATCATTCGTGAAGTGGCACCTGATTTGCCAATCCACATTAGTACACAAGCGAATAATACCAACTGGGCTTCGGTTAAATTTTGGGAAGAGCTGGGGGTAAGCCGTGTCGTCCTGGCACGCGAGATTGCTCTGGAGGATATTTCCTTAATCCGGCACAAAGTGGATATTGAACTGGAAGCTTTTATTCATGGGGCCATGTGCATTTCCTATTCCGGCCGTTGTCTGCTTAGCAATTATTTTACACAGAACCGGGATGCCAACCGTGGCGAATGCGCACAGGTATGCCGTTGGAAATTTAACGTAGTGGAAGAAAAGCGCCCCGATCAATATTATCCTGTCCTTGAAGATGAGCGTGGTACCTATCTGTTTAATTCCAAGGATCTATGCCTGCTTGCGCATATACCGCAGTTGGCGGCTTCAGGCTTAACCAGTTTTAAAATTGAAGGCCGTATGAAAAGTGTTCATTATGTAGCAACTGTAACGCGCGTATATAGAGCCGCTCTTGATGCTTATCATGCTGATCCGGATAAGTTTGCTGTTCGTGAAGAATGGTGGCAGGAACTGAATAAGATTTCCCACAGACCCTATACATCGGGATTTTATTTTGGCAAGCCTACTGAAAACGATCAAATTTATTCCGGTTCAAGCAATACGCAGACCCATGATTTCGTTGGCCTCGTGCGCAGCTATGATGCCGAACGTCAAGTAGCTGTAGTAGAGCAGAGAAATAATATCAAACTTGGTGAGGAAATTGAAATTGTTCAGCCAGGGAAACCTAATTTTACCCAGGTTATTCAATCCATGAAAGACAGGGACGGCAATCCGATCCAGGCAGCGCCGCATCCTCAGCAATTAGTAATGTTGCCGGTTCGTCAACCGGTGGTGTCTTTTGCCATGCTGCGCAGAAAGGTGAAAGATAATGAGTGACGGTGTATATATTAAAGTTAGGCCTTGCAATATTACGTTTGTCAGCAGAATCATGGAGGGATATGAGTATTTCGGTGTGGTTACCACACTTGACCGGGAAAAGGGTTTATTGGTTATCCGCACAACTCCTGATATGCGCCCGGAAATACAGGACATCTTGATGAGCCTGCCAATCCAGGTAGAGTTTGTATAATACTTCCAGCTTCGATGCCATACTAACACTGAGGTGACGGTATGGTATTTCATTTGTCGCGCATTAGTAAGATGTGCCTGTTTTTTGGTTTTTTTACAATGGTGTTACTTGGCAGGCTGTTTTATTTACAACTGATTGAAGGTCCGAAGCTAACAGTAGAGAGCCTAAGCGGCCGGGTACAGGAGGTGCCTGTAGATATTGCCCGCGGAGAGATTCTGGACAGGAATCAGGTACCTCTGACTAATACGGCTCAGCATTTCAGCATTGTCATTTTTCCTGATCAGTTAAAAAGTTCCGCACAAATTGCCAAACAGCTTGCTGCAATCAGCAGCAAAGATGAAACGCAGATTATGTTTCTCTTACAATTAAATAAAAGACCTTTTAAATTGAAGACGGATTTAGATGCGGTTACAGCACAAAAAATTAATAATTTAAAATTACCAGGGGTACTGGCGGTAGCTGAAAAAGTCCGGTACGGCTTTACTTCTCTCGGTGCCCATATTGTTGGCTATACCAATGTGGCAGATAACAAGGGTGTCAGCGGGCTGGAAGCTATGTATGACGACGTACTCCGCGGCAGCCAGCCGGAATATGTAGCCGCCCTGGTAGATGCAACTCAGCAGCTAATTCCGGGGCTTGGCTATAAAAAGCTGCGCATCGGTGAAGGAACAGGTCCCAGCCATATTGTATTGACGATTGATACCCGCATCCAAAAAACAGTGGAAGCCATTATGGATAAACGTATCGAAAAGGGGGCGGTAGTCGTCATGCGGCCCTCAACCGGTGAAATCCTGGCAATGGCATCCCGTCCTAATTTTGATGCAAATAATTTGGACAGTTATTTAACCAGCAGCACAGCTCCTCTTATGAATCGCGCACTGGCTGCTTATCAGCCTGGGTCTGTTTTTAAACTGGTGTTGGCAGCAGCCGCTCTGGAAAATAAAATTGTAAAGCCTCAGGATGTATTTTTTGATCCAGGTTATGTTGATGTAAATAACATACGCATTAAAGGCTGGGATTTTGCAAAGGGACCTAGGGGGAAAATATCATTTACTGATGCTATTGCTTATTCCAGCAACCCTGTTGTAATTAATGTAGGATTAAAGCTGGGTGCTGAAGAACTTATTACCTACGCCAAGCGCCTTGGCTTTGGTGCTAAGACAAAATTAAATTTTGACGGTGAAGCTGATGGCAATTTACCGGCAGCGGAAGCTCTTTATCCCGGCGATTTGGCTAATTTGGCAATTGGACAGGGTTTTTTGGAGGCAACTCCGCTTCAAGTGGCTTCGTTGATAAGTACAATTGTCAATGATGGAATTAAAGTTGGACCAAGTTTGGTCAGCCGTTTTGTTACACCGGAAGGAACGGTAATGAAAAGCTTTCCTTTATCCCGAGGTACCAGAGTGTTAGAAAAACAAACGGCAGTACAGCTTCGTGAGATGATGACGGCTGTTACCCGCTACGGAACGGGCCAGGAGGCTTATGTTGAAAAAGGCGGATCAGCCGGTAAAACAGGATCAGCCGAAACGGGTCATTATGACAAGGCCGGCAAAAGCTTGAACCATGCCTGGTTTGCCGGTTATGCTCCCCTGAATAATCCATCGTATGTAATCGTTGTTTTTGTGGAGGACGGTATGTCCGGCGGTGATGTAGCAGCCCCGATATTTCGTGAAATCGCTGAAGCTGCTTTAGCGATTAATTAGAATATTATTCTAGTCAAAAGATTTAAATTATGGTAATATATATAAGTTAATATCATAATGTGGTGTAATGCCCTGCTGATATCACCAATAGTATGTGATGTCATATTACGACTTTAGCTTGTGCAGATTAACAAAAAAGGCTGTATTTGCGATAAGGAATGGTGGTATGTCATGAATCATCGGCTTAATCGGCTCCGCGAACTATGTACAACTAAAAAGCTTGGTGGCTTTATTGTCACAAAACCGGAGAATCGTCTGTATTTCAGCAGTTTTAGCGGCACTTCAGGATTATTGCTGATTACCGGCAATGATGCCAAATTGCTGACTGATTTTCGTTATGTTACGCAAGCCCAAACCCAGGCTCCCGATTTTGACGTAGTACGTCATGGAATCAGCATTTATAAAACACTTGCTCAGACAGCCAACGATCTAGGCGTTAAGAAGCTTGGATTCGAAATGGACTATGTTACTTGGGCGGACTATCAAGTTATGCAAAGTGAACTTTCCGGTATTGAATTAGTTCCGCACAAAATAGACCAATTGCGTATGATGAAAGATGAAGCCGAACTTGCTGCTTTAAAAAAGGCAGTTTGGATTGCCGACCAGGCTTTTTCCCATATCATAACATATATCCGCCCTGGCATGAGGGAGCGGGAAGCAGCATTAGAATTGGAATACAGCATGCGGCGATTGGGAGCTGAAAAATCAGCTTTTGATATTATACTGGCGTCAGGAGTTCGATCGTCCTTGCCTCACGGAGTTGCGTCGGACAAGGTGATTGAGCAAGGTGATTTTGTCACAATGGATTTTGGCGCCGTTTACAATGGCTATCATTCCGATATTACCCGGACGATTATTATGGGACAAGCCAGTGACAAGCAGCGGCAAATATATGACACAGTGCTTCAGGCACAGCTTGCAGGTATTGCAGCTGTTCAGCCTGGCAGAACGGGAAAACAAATTGATGAGATTTCCCGCAATATTATCACCAATGGCGGTTACGGTAATTATTTTGGTCACGGTTTGGGTCATGGAGTTGGGCTAAATATCCATGAGGAGCCTCGTTTGTCTCCCGGAGGTGACACGGTGTTGGAAGCCGCCATGACAGTAACTGTTGAACCGGGTATTTATATTCCCGACTGGGGTGGCGTCCGCATTGAAGATACAGTTGTTGTTGTGTCCGCAGGTTGTGATGTTTTAACAGCCAGCAGTAAGCAACTGATACAAGTAGAGCGATAATTAGGAGGTTAAACAATGATATCGAGTAATGATTTTCGTCCAGGTGTAACAATAGAATACGATGGAAATGTTTGGCAAATTGTTGATTTTCAACATGTTAAGCCAGGTAAGGGTGCTGCCTTTGTCCGGGCGAAAATGAAAAATGTGCAAACCGGCGCTGTTGTTGAACGTACTTTTAATGCCGGCGAAAAACTTCCTAAGGCTCATATTGACCGTCGTGACATGCAATATTTGTATGAGAGTGATGAGCAGTATAATTTTATGGATAATGAGAATTTTGAGCAAATCACTATGACTAGTGAACAATTAGGTACAGCCAAAAACTTTTTGAAAGAAAATATGAATATTGAAGTCATGTTCTTTCAAGGTCTCGTAATTGGCGTTGAACTGCCGTATTCCGTTGAATTGCGCGTAGTTGAGACTGATCCTGGAATTCGTGGTGATACTGCAACAGGTGGTACTAAACCAGCTAAGCTGGAAACCGGTTATACGGTGAAGGTGCCCTTATTCATTAACACAGACGATGTGCTCAGAATCGATACTCGCAGCGGTGACTATATCGAGAGAGCATAAATTTGATTGCCTCCTTTGTTATGTTTTTTGTTGAAGCCGGGAATAATAGCGGTGTACAGCAGCATAGCAAAAGGGGGCATTATATTTATGGGAAACTTAAAAGAGCAAGTAGCCTATCTGCAAGGACTGACTAAAGGTTTAAATCTAAATGAAAACTCAGCAGAAGGAAAAATGCTGTTAAAAATCGTCGATGTGTTAGACAGTTTTGCCGAAGAGATCCAATGTGTAAATGTGGCACAAGAGGATTTGGAAACGTATATGGAAACAATTGATGAAGATCTTACTGATCTGGAAGATGAAGTTTATGTCGACTCCTATGATGATTCAGGAGAAGAATACGAAGAGGATTTCGTTGAAGTTGCCTGCCCCGTTTGCCATGAAGAAGTCACCTTTGATGCAGACATTTTGGATGATGAGGATGCCATTGAAGTAACCTGTCCCCATTGCGGCGGAGTTGTCTATGATAACACCCTGGCATTTGATGAAGATGAGTTGGACAGCCTGGATGCCCGCCATACTATGCACCCTGGTGTATAAGGCCTAAAATAAGAAAATAAATAAAAAAAGATTTGGTACATACCAAGTCTTTTTTTATTTATTTTCGGGCATAAAGTTGCGGCCTGGACCATATCTATGTAAAGAAAGGAGTGGCCTATGGACGATCATTCTACTCTGGAAAAACAAATTTGTCCGGTTATTGCACCAAGAATCGCTGCTGGTATACAAAAGTTACCTTCGCTGTGCAAAACACAAATTACTGAAATTCGTCTAAGGACGGGCTTGCCTGTGCTGATTGTCCTGGGAGTTGCTGACCGTATGCTTACTGAGGCAGGAACTCTCACTGAGCTAAAAGAGCAGGCGTTAGTTTGCAGCCACGATGATTTGCAGCGGACTGTGCAAATTATCAGCAGAAATTCATTATATGCTTTTGAAGAAGAATTGCGTTCCGGATTCATTACGATACACGGTGGTCATCGTATCGGTGTAGCCGGTCAGGCGCTGCTCGAACAAGGGACGATAAAAACGCTTAAAAATATTAGTTCTCTTACCATTCGCATTGCCAGGCAGGTGATAGGCTGTGCTAAAGCGATAATGCCTTATCTTGTAACCGCGGAAGGAGCTGCGCTTAGTACATTAATTATCTCACCGCCCCGCTGCGGTAAGACAACCTTACTGCGCGATATCGCACGGTATTTCAGTACAGGGCTGAGCTGGCTGAAGCTGCCGGGATGGCAGGTAGGGATTGTGGATGAGCGATCTGAAATCGGAGCCTGCCGTGATGGTATTCCTACCATGGATTTAGGACCGCGTGCCGATATTCTTGACGGCTGTCCAAAAGCGGTAGGAATGCTGATGCTGATCCGTTCGATGTCTCCACAAGTCATTATTACGGATGAACTGGGACGTGCTGAAGACTGTAATGCCGTCCGGGAAGCACTGCATAGCGGTGTTGCTGTTGTTGCCAGTGTTCATGGAAAAAGTCAGGAAGACATAAAAAAAAGGCCTTATGTGGGTGAATTAGTTCAAACTCATTATTTTGAGAGATATATTGTTTTAAGTGATCGTCCCCACCCTGGTACTATCGAGCAGATTATAGCTGCCAGCAGCGGCGAAAGCATATATAGCCGAAAAGGGGGAGAAAAAATATGTGGTTAAAGTTTGCCGGCAGCGTACTGCTCTTGTCTTCCAGTATTGCTATCGGATTTCATTTTGCCTGGCGTTATGCGGAAAGACCCCGGCAAATACGACAACTGCTTAGCTGTCTTGCCGCACTGCAGTCGTATATTTGTGTTTCAGCCATACCCTTAGGCGATGCATTTCGATTAAGTGCCGGAGGCGTGGAGGGTCCTGTTGCCAGATTATTTCACCGCACAGGCTGTGTATTAACGGATAATGCGCAGGCAACTCCTGATCTGGCCTTCTGGCAAATCTATCAGGACATGAGAGAACAGCTTTTACTGGAGAAAACGGAGCTTGAAATTATTCAATTGTTTAGTAGTAACCTTGGCATGATGAACCGCGAAGAACAACAGAAAAAATTAATATTAATTCAAGGTCAGCTGCAAAAAGTGGAAGAAGAGGCCTTGTTAAAACGGGATCCTAATATGAAAATGTACCGCTATCTGGGTGTTTGCGGTGGTTTAGCGGCTGTTATTATGTTGATATAGAAAGGAGCATTGCAAGTGGGACTGGATTTACTCTTTAAAATCGCCGGAGTTGGGATTTTGATCTCGGTATTTCACACCGCTCTGAAGCAGGCAGGCAAGGAAGATATGGCTCACTTATGTACTTTAGCCGGGTTTGCCGTAGTCTTAGTGTGGGTTGTACAACTACTGGGCCGCTTGTTTACTACTGTTCAGGATGTTTTTAAGCTATTCTAAGGGGTGTACGGCATGGAGATAGTGCAAATTGTTGGACTGGGTTTTGTTGTAACTTTGCTGATCCTCATTATTAAGCGACAGAAACCGGAACTTGCCGTACAACTGAGTATTACGCTTGCTTCTATTATCTTTCTCATGGTCCTTTCTAAACTAAGTGTCGTGTTAAATTTATTCCGTGACTTAGCAGAAAAAGCGCAAATCAGCCAAATGTATTTAAATACCATTTTAAAAATTATTGGTATTGCTTATATTACGGAATTCGGTGCTCAAATATGCCGTGATGCCGGCGAAGGAGCCGTTGCCGGTAAAATTGAATTTGCCGGCAAAATATTAGTGATGATAATGGCGATTCCGATAATAGCGTTAGTGCTGGATACAATTGTACGATTATTGCCGTAAGGTGGAATTAGTATGCGAGTTGCAATCATAACAATTATGCTGCTAATGAACTGTTATACTTCATCGGCCGCTTCACCAGAGACGGAAGAGCTTAGCATGAAACTATTCAATACCTTATCTGCCGAAAATATTAATCAGTTCATCAGCAATGTAAATTATGAACTAAATGGAGAGCTTCCCCTGCTGTCCCCCCAAACGATTAAGGACATTGCCAGCAACGGTTTGGCATATGACTGGCAAACCGTCATGCAGTCACTAGTGTCCCGGTTATTTAAAGAATTTGCAGCCAATATTCATCTAATGGGAAAACTGCTGTTTCTAGCTGTCCTTTGTGCGCTGCTGCAAAATCTGCAGAACTCTTTTGAAGGCTCTGCTATTTCCTTATTAGCCTATGGGATTTGTTTTGTTTTTCTTACGGTGATTGCGTTAACGGCATTTTATAACGCACTTGGCGTCGTCCGGCAGACCGTTCAAACGATGATTGGATTTATGGAGGCTTTGCTGCCGCTGCTGATTTCGCTCTTGGCCGGTATGGGTGCGATAACATCGGCATCCTTATTTACGCCGCTGATGCTGTTTGTGATCAATACCGTGAGCGTAATCGTCAGAGATATTGTACTGCCCTTGCTCTTTTTAACAGGTATTTTAGAGTGTGTTAACTACTTGTCAGACAGATACCGACTCAATAATCTGGCAAGCGTATTTAAGCAAACCAGTATGATTATCCTGGGGCTGACAATGGTTATCTTTATCGGTATTATCAGCATCCAAGGAGTTACAGGCAGTGTTGCTGATGGCTTGGCTCTTAGAACAGCGAAGTTTGCTACAGCTACCTTCATTCCGGTTGTCGGCAAGATGTTTGCCGATACGGTGGAACTGGTAATGGGAGCTTCTCTGTTACTAAAAAATGCAGTAGGAATTTTTGGCGTTTTGATTATTGTGCTGTTATGCATTTTGCCGGTAATCAAGCTTGTTTCCTTAATTCTCATTATCAAGGTGGCAGGCGCGTTGATTGAGCCGATGGGAGATGAGAAGATGGCCAAATGCTTGGATGGCATCGGCAATAACCTGCTGCTGGTATTTGGTGCCCTGCTTACGGTAGCATTAATGCTGTTTCTAGCGATTACAATGATTATTGGAGCCGGCAGCATGGCTTTAATGCTGCGATAAGGCGGGATTTGACATGATGGCAGAAATAACCGAATGGGTTAAAAGCATTGTAATGGTTGTATTATTCGCCACATTTTTAGAGTTTTTATTACCTGCCAGCAGCATGCAGCGATTTGTCCGGGTAATTATGGGTTTATTTATTATGCTGTCTATTTTAAATCCCTTAATTTATGTTCTATATAATCGGATATTGCCGGAGCCGGTTGCCGTTTTTGGCAATCCGGCAGCAAAAGCAACAGAAGTTGAACGGATTTCGCGAGATGCTGCCAAAGGCCGCAATCAATTAACTCATGAAATATATCGTAAAGATTTGGCGAATCAAATACGCGCACTGGTAATGGCCATAGAAGGCGTTGCAGAAGTTAGAGTTGTTGTTGACACGAATGATCAGGAGAGCAGCAAAAACATAGGGGCCATCAAGCATATTACCCTGTATGTTCAACCCGGTCTGGTTGATTCAGGGCGTAAAATTCAAAAAGTAACGATCAATACACCTTCATCCGAAAACCGGCCGGAATTGTCCGCAGCCACGCGCGATAAAATCCGGCGTGTGATAACCGAACTTTATTCTATTCGTGAGGATCAGTTAACCATACAACGTTTGAATTAAGGAGGAAAAGTGACGATGAATGCTATGGGGGAGTGGGCAGCCAAAGCCAAACGGCTATGGCCTTCCCAATTAATTCAGGACGGCGTAATTAATATGCGGTTAATTCTGATTGGTCTCTTAGGGGTGGGCCTGCTTGTTGCCGGAGGAGTATTTGACAGACAGCAGCCAAAAGAAAGTGTTGGCAGTGTAAAGGATGCCAAGCCTCTTGCCGCTGCCGTTAATAGCAGTTATGAGGATATATTAGAAGCAAAGCTGGCTAATATTCTGTCTCAAGTTAAGGGAGCGGGCTCTGTGGTTATCAGCATAACTTTGGAGAATGCAGGCTCACAGGAACATGCTAGAAACGTAATAAAGGAAAATAAAATTGTTCAAGAAAAAGACACCGGCGGAGGGGTGCGGACCACTACCGAAAGCAAAGAAAGCGAACAAATATTAATGAGCCGAGAAAATGGTGCCGACCGTCCGGTCATGGTCAAGGAAACCAAACCAACCATTAAAGGTATATTAGTTATTGCCGATGGTGCTAATGACTCAACTGTAAAAGCCAATTTGACAAAAGCGATAGAAGCGGGTATGGGAGTAGCTCCCTATAAAATTACAGTACTTCCACAAAGAAAGTGAGGTAAAGGCTAATGATCTTATCAATAAAAAAGGCAAACAGAAAGACTCTGTTTTTGATTGTAGGAGCAGCCGTTTTTGCTGTCATGGCAGGGGTAGTCTCTTTTCGTAATACAGATTCCGCTAAACAATCAAAAGTGGATCGAACTAATGCTATGCAGGTAACAAAGCAAGTTACGCCGGATAACGCCATCCAGGTAAGCGCACCCGATTTTTTTACGGAATATCGCTTGGAAAGAGATAAAGTCCGCAGTGAACGCTCTGATCTCATCCGTGATATCCTTAAAAATGCCAAGACGGAAGATATGAGGCAAAAGGCGCAGGAATCGGTGCTGAAAATGGCCTTGGATAAACAGCGCGAATCAGAAATGGAAAACTTGATTAAGGCTCGCGGTTTTAGTGATGCACTGGTCTTTGTTAGAGAAAATTCGGTTAGTGCAGTAGTAAAAACGTCTGCCTTATCCCGCGATGAAGTGATCCAGGTTGCTGATGCGATAAGCCGTGTAACAGGAATCAAGCCGGAGGATATTACAATCAGTGCCAAACCCTAATGCCGTAACTATGTCCGGCAGTATGACGTAAGTTTTTAGGCTCTTTTGTTTTTTCCAGAACCGAACAGGCAATACTAGGAATATTAGTGATAATATGCCTCAAAATTGTAAAACTGGAAGAAGTTTGGTATACTGGAAGAGTTATAAACTGCTAGTAACAGTAATATATTGTGCCATAGATTATGCAGGGGAGGGTTGGTTTTGGAGAAACGAGAAAGAAGTGAACGCACAGAACATAATGATGTAGGTTCAATCCGCATAGCAGATGAAGTTGTTGGTATTGTTGCCGGCTTAGCAGCAACTGAAGTCGCCGGTGTTGCAGGAATGAGCGCCGGTTTAGTAGGCGGTATCGCGGAAATGCTTGGCAAGAAAAACTTGTCTAAGGGCGTTAAAGTAGAAGTAGGGGAAAGAGAAGCGGCTGTGGATCTATACATTATTGTTGAATATGGAGTTCGTATTCCTGATATTGCTCTTCGCGTTCAGGAAAATGTAAAAAGAGCAATTGAGTCCATGACAGGTCTTGATGTTGTTGAAGTCAATATTCACATCCAAGGGGTCGGATTTGGCCAGGATGGTGAAGAAAAAGATATTCGCGTTCGCTAGAAAGGAGTTACCATGGGTATATTTGATAGAGTGATACTCACAATATATACGTTTGTCCTGGCATTTTTGTCGTTAGGCGTAGTTTTAATGGGACTTCGCCTCATTCCTTTGGAATTAGTATGGACAAGCCTTTACTATATTTATGGACAGTGGGAGGCCGCTTTGGCTGGAGCACTTTTTTTGCTCATCAGCGTTCGGCTGCTTTTAGCAGGCTCACGTTCCCGGATTGCGAAGAATACAGTTGTGCATCATAATCCTATGGGTGATGTACATATATCGATTGACGCAATTGAAAATCTGGTCAGCAAAGCAGTCCGCCACGCCAAAGGTGTGCGAGGTGTTAAGGTAAATGTGGAACAATCCGCACAAGGACTCACTGTAGATGTAAAAGCGATTGTCAGCCCTGAAAGTAATGTTCCTGCTGTTACGGCAGAAGTACAGCAAAGAATTCATGAGCATATTAAGCATACGATTGGTGTTGAAATTGCTGATGTACGGATCTTAGTGGAAAATATTTCGAATGATTTCAAAACAAAGCATCGCGTTGAATAGAGGTGGCATGATGAATAATCAACTCTTAACGGAAATATGGCAGCACCACGGCGGTAAACTGACAGGGGCAGTATTCGGTTTCCTTTTTGGGATACTGGTACTGTATTTTGGATTTTTCAAAACAGTATTTATTGTATTTTGTGTTGGCGCCGGATATATAGTTGGTAAGCGGATTGATGAAAAAGAAGATATTATGGATATTTTAGATAAATTATTACCGCCAAGTTACCACAGGTAACGGAAAGAGGAATTTATGAGTCGTAGAAAAGCCAGGGAGATCGCAGTACAAGCTTTATTTCAATTGGATTTTAATCAGGTCAATACAGAAACTGCGATGGAAGCAGTTATTAATGAACATAATGGGATTAGTGAAAGCTCCCGACAATATGCTCAAAAACTGATAAATGGGACTCAAGAAAGTCTTACAGAAATCGATTCCATCATTTCAGCCTCATCTAACGAATGGAAGCTGGAGCGAATGGCAGGAGTGGATAGAAATATTGCCCGTATTGCGATTTATGAAATGAAATTCGGCGAAGAGATATTGCCTCCTAATGTTGCAATCAACGAAGCTGTTGAAATGGCCAAAACCTTTGGCTCAGAAGATTCAAGCCGTTTTATCAATGGCATTCTCGGTTCACTGGTTAAGAAAAAAAGCTAATGATGAAAGTTTATCTTGGTATCGATACCAGCTGTTATACCACCTCCATTGCCTTCCTGGATGATGAGGGCAATTTGCTTGCCGACTGTCGCAGATTATTGGCAGTAAAGCCTGGCGGCAGAGGTCTTGCCCAATCGGAAATGGTCTTCCAGCATACCAGGAACTTACCGGTTCTATTGGAACAGGCCATTGCTGAATTGCCGGCCTCGTACCAGCTTTCGGGGATTGGAGTTTCCTGCCAGCCACGCCCGGCAACTGATTCTTATATGCCGGCATTTTTAGTGGGCCAGGGTTATGCCCAGGTACTCGGTACGGTATTAAAGACGCCGGTTTATCCGATTAGCCATCAGGAAAATCATATCTATGCCGGACTTTGGTCATCTGCCGGACCGCTGGCTGATGATTTTTTGGCATTACATTTATCCGGCGGTACAACAGAAATTGTAAAAGTTATTGGCGAAAAAACAAAACCGCAAATAACGATTTTGGGTGAAAGCCGCGATTTGCATGCCGGACAATTTATTGACCGTGTCGGAGTAGCCCTGGGGCTTGCATTCCCTGCCGGACCTCACCTGGAAAAACTTGCTTGTTCCGGCCGCGGGCAGGCAAGTGTCATTCCGGTTGCAGTAGAAAACTTACATGTTAGTTTTTCGGGACCCGAGTCTCATGCGCAGCGGCTGATTGCTAAAGGAGAAGCGGGTGCGGCAGTAGCTGCGGGAGTTGAAATGTGCATTGCGGAATCAGTTTATCGACTCATTAGTCAAGCTGTTACTGTGACCCGGCTGCAACAGGTACTGATTGTAGGCGGCGTAACAGCCAATGTATTCATCCGTTGCTATTTGCAGGATAAACTGAGTAAAAATCAAGTTCAACTATCTATTCCCCAACCAGCCTACAGCTCGGACAATGCCGCGGGTGCGGCATATTTTGCCTCCCGGCAGCTGTAGCAGCCGGATTGGCGTTTGCATAGTATATACCAAATGCAAATGCCGGAGGTGACTGCCATGCTGCAGTATACCCTTATGGGGGCAATAATTGGAGTTATAGTTGGACATATAGTACCACCGGGATATGTCTTTTGGTTCGTGGTGGGCGCCATTAGCGGTTACTCAGCACAACGCTACTTTGGCCGCCGATACTAGTGCCTTGTCAGCCCTACTCCAGTGAATGCTGACGGTCTATTTTTCGCAACCCTTCATTGTCGTCAGTCAGCATACTCCGGTATGCCTCTCTTCTTCGCCTTGGTTTGCGAAAAATAGCCTCGCCGTCTACCGTTTTAAAGCTGACAAGATCCTAGTACCTCGTCAGAGCTAATCCAGTGAATACTGACGGTCTGTTTACCGCAACCCTTCGTTGTCGTCAGTCAGCATACGTCCGGTATGCCTCCCTCCTCCGTCTTGGTTTGCAGAAAACAGCCTCGCCATTATCCTACCGTTTTAGAACTGACAAGATACTAGGGGCTTTTTTATCAGCCTCTATTTTTTTGGGGCTATTTAGTATATCATATAGAATATAACTGTCAAATTAAGGTGGATTTATGCAAATTTTCTCTATTGGGGATCTTACCCGTTACATAAAGCATATTTTAGACAGGGACCGCACACTAAATTCCATTTATGTGCGCGGTGAAATTTCAAATTTTAAACGCCATTATTCGGGGCATTGTTATTTTACATTGAAAGACAGCGATGCTACGATTAAAACGGTTATGTTTCGCAGCAGGAGCCAGTTTTTGAAATATGAGCCGCGGGATGGTATGAAAGTAGTTGTTGGCGGTACAGTTACCGTATTTGAACGTGATGGCCAATATCAACTATATGCTGATCATATGGTTCCGGAGGGAGTGGGCGAACTAAGCCTGGCCTATGAGCAGCTGAAAGAAAAATTAACTGCTGAAGGGCTTTTTGAGGAAATGCGCAAAAGGCCAATTCCTGTTTTACCGCGTGCAGTCGGTATTATCACTTCGCCCACCGGAGCTGCCGTACGCGATATTATCACAGTTGCAAAACGGCGGCATCCCGGAATTGCGCTGATATTGTTTCCTGTCCAGGTACAGGGAGGAGAAGCACCCGGACAAATTGTTGACGCACTGCAATCGTTTACTGCTTATGGACAGGCAGATGTACTGATTGTCGGCCGCGGCGGCGGATCTTTAGAAGAATTATGGGCCTTTAATGATGAGCGGGTAGTCCGGGCAATTGCGGCTTCCCAAATTCCGGTTGTATCCGCAGTTGGTCATGAGACTGATTTTACTTTGGCAGACTTTGCTGCTGACCGGAGGGCGGCGACACCCTCCCAGGCAGCCGAAATTGTTGTGCCCGATATACATGAGCTAAGCAGGTATATACGGACGTTAGAAAATCTTATGGGGACCCATATGCAAGCTATTGTTAAAGAGAAGCGGCGCAGAGTTATGGAATGCAGGCAAAGTGCCGCCTTACAGCGGCCGATGAATTTACTTGCCGATAAGCAGCAACAGGCAGATTTGCTGCGTCAGCGTCTTATACAAACCATGGAGCAGCAGTTAACCGCTAAGAAACATTCATTTTCTATTCAGGCAGAAAAGCTGGCTATGCTCAATCCACTTGCCGTACTGGCCAGGGGATACAGTATAACGCGTACCAGCGAAGGGCAGATTGTCTGCGATGCCAGCCAAATCAGCAATGAGCAAGAGCTGGAAATCCTTTTGGCCCAAGGTGTGTTGTATGCCAGAGTTTGTTCGACAAAGGAGGCTTAATGACTGTGGATACTAAAGGAAATGATAATAATGACGTATGTTTTGAAGAAGCTCTTGGCAAATTAGAAGTAATTGTAAAACTATTGGAAAAAGGCGAATTGAAGCTGGAAGATTCTTTGGACAAGTTTGCCCAGGGCGTTGCACTTTCTCAGCTTTGTCTGGCCAAACTAACCGTAGCGGAAAAGCAAATTGATAAGATATTGCAAAAGGAGCAGGGAATACTTGTTGAAAAACCGCTGCTGTTTACTGAGGAGAAGAGCAAATGTTGAAACAATATTGTAGGGAAAAAGCTGAGTTAGTAGACGCTTCGTTAAAACAGTTAGTCCCATCAGAGCATGCGTATGCGCAAGTATTGTTCGATTCTATGCGCTACAGCCTTTTTGCCGGCGGGAAAAGACTGCGGCCCATATTATTGATGGCTGCTGCCGATGCGGTCGGGGCAGCAGGCAGTAATTATCTGCAGGCTGCATGCAGCCTGGAGATGATTCATACGTATTCCCTGATTCATGATGATCTGCCTGCAATGGATGATGATGATTACCGTCGTGGAAAGCCGACAAATCATATTGTATATGGTGAGGGGATGGCTATCTTAGCCGGTGACGCGCTGCTGACAGCTGCTTTTGAAGTTTGCTTATCGCAGCCTGGCGTTCAGCCTGCCGTATTGCTGGCGGTAGCGAAAGAAGTGGCACAAGCTGCCGGGGCAGTTGGGATGGTCGGCGGCCAGGCTGTGGATTTACTGTCCGAAGGCAAAACACTGGATGCCCAGACGCTGCAATTTATGCATCAAGCTAAAACAGGTGCGTTATTCAGAGCTGCAATCCGTTCAGGCGCCATTTTAGCAGGTGCATCTGCCGCTCAACTGGAGCAGTTGACTGTATATGCAGAACAATTCGGCCTTGCTTTTCAGATAACGGATGACATTTTAGATGTCGTCGGTACGCAGGAGAAAATCGGCAAACCGGTAGGCAGTGATGTGCGCAACCATAAAGCTACTTATGTGACGATATATTCCCTTGAGGGAGCGAATCAATTAGCTCAAGAGGCAGTAACGCAGGCTTTGGCCAGTTTGCGAGATTTCGGCTCGGAAGCCGACACATTACGAAGTTTAGTCAAACATTTGCTGAATCGGGACAGTTGAGGTGTATCTTAGTGGCAGAATTCTGGGCAGCTATTGGCAAAAACGTTATTCTTATGACTGCATTCACAGCCTGGGCAATAGCTCAAATATTAAAAACGATTACTGCTTTTTGGAAACATGAAAAATTTAAGGCCGAGCGATTGGTTGGCTCGGGGGGAATGCCCAGCTCTCATACTTCGCTGGTAGTCAGTTTGGCAGCAGCGATTGGTTTTCATGAGGGGGTTGAGTCTCCATTATTTGCAGTAGCTGTAATTTTAGCCAGTATCGTCATGTATGATGCGGCAGGCGTCAGGCGTGCCGCAGGCAAACAGGCAAAAGTCCTGAATAAACTCATGAAAGAAATAAAAAGCGAGCATACGGTTCATGATACACGGCTGAAAGAATTGCTGGGACATACGCCGCTTGAAGTTTTGGCTGGAGCTGTACTTGGATTTTTTATCGCTTATTGGTTTAGTTTATATTATAAATAAGGTATCAGTCTGTATATGATGCTTTGATTGGAAAAGAGGGGATCCCATTTGGTCACAGTGCTGGAAACGATAGAGCAGCCGCAAGACTTAAAAAAATTATCCTTCTCTCAACTAGAGAAATTAGCGGGTGAAATCCGAAATTTAATTATTCAGACACTCGCCAAAAACGGCGGCCATTTGGCACCGAATTTAGGGGTTGTTGAGCTTACCTTAGCACTTCACAGAGTTTTTGACAGCCCTAAAGATAAATTTATCTGGGATGTGGGGCATCAAGCCTACATTCATAAAATACTTACAGGCAGACGCACAAAATTTGGGTCAATCCGGCAGCTAAACGGCATCAGTGGATTTCCCAAACGAAATGAAAGTCCCCATGACGCTTTTGGAACAGGGCATTCGAGCACTTCCCTTTCGGCGGCTCTCGGACTGGCTTTGGCCAGAGATCTCTCCGGACAGAAAAGTCATGTTCTGGCAATTATTGGTGATGGTTCTCTTACAGGAGGTCAGGCTTTTGAGGCATTGAATCATGCCGGACATCTGGGCACGCGGATGACTGTCATTTTAAATGATAATGAAATGTCGATAGCGAAGAATGTAGGTGCGTTGTCGGAGTATTTGGCCAAAATGCGGACAACATCTACTTATTCTAAAGTAAAGCATGACATTGAATATCTGCTCAGGCGTATTCCCGCAATTGGTGACAGCGTCGCCAAAACTGCAGAGAGAGTTAAGGACAGCTTAAAATATCTGCTTGTACCCGGTGTTTTTTTTGAGGAATTGGGTTTTACTTACCTGGGACCAATTGACGGACACAATATCAGCTCTTTAATTGAGGTATTGCAGCAGACCAGGAATATTGACGGCCCTGTTCTTATCCACGTAATCACCCAAAAAGGAAAGGGCTATCAGCCAGCCGAATGCAATGCTGCTCAATTCCATGGGGTTGGTCCCTTTTGCGTTGAAACAGGGGCGATCAGCAAGAACAATCAAAATCCGACTTATACTGCAGTTTTTGGTGATACGTTGATAAAACTGGCGGAAACCGATCCTGACATAGTTGCCATAACAGCAGCAATGCCGGAAGGTACAGGCTTGAAAAAATTTGCAAGTCATTACCCTGATCGCTTTTGGGATGTAGGAATTGCGGAGCAGCACGCCGTAACTCTGGCGGCAGGGCTTGCTGCTGCCGGTAAAAAACCCGTAGTCGCGCTTTACTCTACTTTCCTGCAGAGAGCTTATGATCAGGTTTTACATGATGTGAGCCTCCAAAAGCTGCCGGTAATATTTGCATTGGACCGGGCAGGGATTGTTGGCGAAGACGGTCCTACCCATCATGGCGTTTTTGATTTTTCCTATTTGCGGCATATTCCCAACATCATTGTAATGGCACCTAAAGACGAAGCGGAATTGCGCAATATGATGACAACCGCCGTTCAGACGAATGCGCCTGTTGCAATCCGCTATCCCCGCGGAAGCGGCACAGGTGCGGATATCAGTCAAGCGTCTGAGGTGCTGCCGATAGGAAAGGCCGAGGAACTGATTCAGGAGGGGAATATTGCCCTGCTTGCGATAGGTGCAATGGTTGAGCCCTGTTTGCAGGCTGCCGGTCTATTAGCCCAAAAAGGAATATACTGCCGGGTAATCAACGCCCGTTATCTTAAGCCGCTTGATGGTGAATTGCTTCGCCGCCTGGCACGTGAAGCAGGTACCATTGTGACGGTAGAGGATAACAGTTTGGCGGGCGGTTTCGGCTCGGCTGTGCTGGAATATATTCACACAAATAATCTTAACTGGGTAAAGGTTCTCAGAATTGGCTGGCCGGATCAATTTATCGAACAGGGAGCGCGAAGTGAGCTGTTGGCTAAATATGGTATGACACCTGAAGGTATTGCTGAATCTGTACGCTCTTTTCACCAGCAGTTTGGAGTGCGTTAATGAAAGAACGATTGGATGTTTTGCTTGTCAGCCGCGGGCTGGCTGCAAGCCGTGAGCGGGCGAAAGCCAGTATCATGGCCGGCCTGGTTTACGTTGATAGTCAAAAAATTGATAAGGCCGGCACTCTTGTACCTGTAACGGCAGCTATTACCGTTCGCGGTGACAGTATTGGTTATGTAAGCCGCGGCGGATTAAAACTTAAAAAAGCACTTTCCAGCTTTTCCCTTGATTTGCAGGGAAAAGTTATGGCTGATATTGGCGCCTCAACAGGCGGTTTTACTGACTGTGCTTTACAAAATGGCGCTAAACGTGTGTATGCGATTGATGTTGGCTATGGCCAGTTAGCCTGGTCCCTGCGTACGGATGACCGTGTCATTAATATGGAACGAACAAATATCCGTAATGTGACGGCAGAGTCTCTGGGCGAGGTTTTGGATTTTGTATCAATTGATGTGGCCTTTATTTCTTTAGCGAAGGTATTGCCGGTAGTGAAGGATTTGCTTGCGCCAGGCGGTACGGTGGTTGCATTGATTAAACCGCAATTTGAAGCCGGCCGGGAAAAGGTGGGGAAAAAAGGGGTCGTAAAAGATCCGCTGGTGCATAAAAGTGTAATCAAAAAAGTTTTAGATGAATCACAAGTGCTTGGACTTTATCCGATTAAGCTTACTTATTCTCCGGTGAAAGGGCCGGAAGGAAATATTGAATATTTGGCTTTATTAACGAATCGAACAACAGAAGAAACGGTAACACCTACAAAAATTGATGAAATAGTAGAAGAGTCACATTCCCAACTTATAGGATAGGGGAGAACTGCTGTGCAAATAATCGGAATTTATCCTAACCCGAAGAAGGCAGCTGTTAGTACCATTTTAAAGCACGTTATAGAGTGTTGTGCGAAATACGCCATAACAGTACTAATACCGGAAGAAGAGGCTATCGAGCTTCAACACCATGAATTAGCCTGCAACCGGAAAGAGATGCCTCACAAGATTTCTTTAGCGCTTACCTTAGGCGGTGACGGCACATTATTGAATGTAGCAAAAGAAGTTGCTTCTGCTGAAATACCGGTCTGTGGTATCAACCTAGGACAACTTGGCTTCCTGACGCACATTGAAGTGTCAAAGATTCAGGCTGGTTTGCACCAGCTATTTACCGGAGACTATCGTATCGAAGAACGGCTCATGCTGGAAACGGTAATAAACCGTGACCAGACTACGATACCATTACCTCCTGCCTTGAATGATGTTGTTGTGGCCAAAGGCGGTTTTTCCCGACTTATCCGGTTAAATTTGTTTATTGATAATCAGTTTACGGAAACATATCCTGCAGATGGTTTAATTATTGCTACTTCTACGGGTTCAACCGGCTATTCCTTATCTGCCGGCGGCCCCATTATCAGCCCTAATTTGAAGGTCACGGTTATAACACCGATTTGTCCTCACTCCCTTAACTCGCGCTCTCTTATTATTTCCGAAGAAGAAGTAGTAAAAATCAGCTTTCAGGCAGCAACACATGATGACGTGGCATTGACTGTTGACGGGCAGAAGGTCTATAGCTTAATGGCTGATGATAGTATTCTGGTGCGCCGTTCACCGCTCAGGGCACGCCTGATACGATTTTTGGAAAACGGCTTTTATGAAACTCTTCACAGTAAACTGCGGAGAGATGATTGAGTATGAATTTTGCAGGAGCACTTAAAATGGCGCACCAAATTCTTTTGCTGCGCTTGTTTCAGGCAAATTGTATTGTAGATGCAACTGCCGGTAATGGCAGGGATACTCTTTTTTTGTCGCAGCATTCCCGCGATGATGCACGTATTTGGGCTTTTGATATACAGGAACAGGCAATTAACAATACCAAGCAACTGCTGCTCGCCAATCGCTGCCTGACAAAAGTAAAATGCATTTTAGACAGCCACTGTAATATCGGTCAATATGTTACAGAGAAAGTGGACATTGTAACTTTTAATCTAGGGTATCTTCCCGGTGCCGACCGCACGGTCACAACCCGTGGACAGACCACCATTGAGGCAATTAACAAAAGCATTCAGCTATTGAATAAAAATGGTATTATTACAATAGTAGCTTATCCCGGACATGCACCAGGCAAAGAAGAAAACGATCAGATATTCAAATATGTAAGCAGCTTGCCACAGTCCGATTTTCACATAGGCTGCTGGCAAATGCTCAATCAAGTAAATGAACCGCCTGTTTTGTACGTAGTGGAAAAAAAAGAGGGGTGAAGTGCGTGAAGGCTTTGCGTCACGCGAAGATTAAAGAGTTGGTAGAAAATCATGTTGTAGAAACGCAGGAAGAATTAGCTGAAGCACTTCGAAAAGACGGGATAGAAGTTACACAGGCCACTGTTTCCCGTGATATCAAAGAATTAATGCTGATTAAAGTTCCTACAGGAGAAGGCCGTTACCGTTACGCTGCTCCGCCTGAACAAAATCTCATTTTTTCTCAATCACGCATGGAGCGAATATTTCAAGACTCAATTGTAGGGATGAATTATAGTCAAAATATTGTTGTTCTCCGTACGCTGCCCGGTGCGGCCAATGCCGTGGCTTCAACGATTGATCATGTTCGCTGGCCGGAAATCATGGGAACGGTGGCAGGTGACGACACGATTTTTATTGTCGTAAAACCACCTGAGGCCGCGCCTCAAGTACTGGCTAAATTTCAACGGTTATTGCAATAGTTTGGCTGTCTTAAAGGAGAATTTGTATGCTAAAGTCATTACAAGTTGTCAACTTTGCTTTAATTGAGCAGGTAGAAATTGAGTTTATTGCTGGACTTAACATTTTGACAGGTGAAACAGGAGCGGGAAAATCAATTCTTATTGATGCGATTAGTGCTGTTCTCGGCGGGAGAGCATCAGTTGATGCAATTCGTACGGGATGCGACTTTTTTCGTGTGGAAGCTGTTTTTGAAATTGCTTCCAACGCTACTGTTAAAGCCTTGATGGAAAAACAAAGTATTATTTGCGAGGAAGGCACTCTTATTATCAGCCGCCGGGTAAGCAGAAACGGGAAGAATACAATTGTGATTAACGGCTGCCAGACTCCGCTGGCAGTTTTGCGACAGTTTGGCGAATTACTTGTCGATATGCACGGGCAGCATGAAAACCAAGCCTTACTCCGGCCGGGTGCTCATATGGCATTGCTGGATGCGTTTGGCGGACAAATCAGTGCTGAACTTGACCGTTATCGGCAGATTTATCAGCAGTGGCTTCGTGTAACAGCTGAGCTGACCCAGTTGAATGAACGATCACGCGAACGGGAGCAGCGCATCGATATGCTTACCTGGCAAACCCAGGAAATCGCTGCAGCTGCTCTCAAAGCCGGTGAAGACGCAGAACTGGAAGCACAGGTCACCGTTTTGGGGAATGCTGAAAAAATTGCAAAATCGGCTCAACATGCTCATGCACTGTTAAATACAGGCAGTAAAGGCAATTCAGGCATCATTGCAGCCTTAGTTGATGTAAAAAAAGAAATCGAGACTGTTGTTCGGTATGATGTCAGGTTAACTGCTTCACTAACCATGATTCAGGAAGCATTTTATCAGCTTGATGAAGCGGCTATGGAAATAAGCAGTTATTGCGATAATTTTGATTTTAATCCGCAACGGCTTGCCAAATTGCAAGATCGCCTGGAAATTATTTATAAGCTGAAGAAAAAATATGGTGCCTCCATTGAAGAGATAATAAGCTATTATAAACAGGCCCTTGAAGAATTGACGCTAATTGATAACGCTGGTGAAAGAATAGCCGAGCTTGAAAAAGACAGGGTAAAAAAGCAAAAGCAATTAGAAACAGCAGCAGATGAACTTAACCGGCTGCGATGTGAGGCAAGTGAAACATTATCAAAAGAAATTTGCTGCCATTTGGCTGATCTGGGAATTCCCAATGCCCGGTTAACTTTTGCTATCACCAGAACTGATGAGTATACTGCAACCGGTAATAATCAAGTGGTCATGCTCTTTTCCGCCAATTTAGGCGAAGAACTGAAGGCATTGCAGAAAATCGCATCAGGCGGCGAATTGTCTCGGGTTGCACTTGCCATTAAAACAGTATGTGCAAACCGCGATGATATTGATGTCATGATATTTGATGAAATTGATGCCGGTATCGGCGGTCAAACTGCTCAGATGGTTGCTGAAAAGGTAGCTTTGGCTGCTTGTAATAAGCAGGTGCTGTGCATAACTCATTTACCACAGATGGCCAGCCTGGCTGACGGACACTATTATATTACCAAGGTAACGGAGGGGAACCGGACTTACACGACGGTGAACCAGTTATCTGCTGATGAACAAATTATGGAAATCACTCGTATGATTGCAGGTAAGCACATCACGCCAATTGCGTTGGAAAGCACTGCTCAATTGGTTGCGTCAGCTAAAATAAAAAAAGAAATATGGAAAAATAAAGCGCAAGCGTGAGCTTGCGCTTTATTTTTAAGAAAAATCAACCTTAATAGCTATATTTGACAATCTATGCTAATAACTCCGGAATAATCCGCTTTTTTTTCGGGAATCTTTAATTTACGATCAAAAAAAGCAACTGCAAGAAAGAGGATTAAATTAGTAAACAGAGGAGTGATGGCATAAATATGAAAGGCATTAGCCGGCGATCTATAATTGGCCTGTTCATTGCAGCACTCATCGTTGCCTTTGCTTTTTCTCCACAATTCCGTCATATTTACAGCCTGCCTCCGCATATGCGCGTTATTGAGGGTGAAACAGCTTTGTTTACAGTCAGTTTTCCTTTAACAGTCACCGTGAATGACGGCAAAAACGAAGCTGTTCGTCTGCAATCGCCCTTGTCCGTTTTTTCGCTTTCCCGCCCGGTTTCTTTACAATCAGTCAATCGTGGCAAAGCAACAGTAGATTTTAAGTTATTGGGATTTATTCCAGTACGTACAGTGGAAGTAGATGTGCTACCCTCGCTTAAAATTGTTCCTGGCGGTCATTCAATCGGTGTAGTATTGCATTCGCAAGGTGTGATAGTGGTAGGCATATCGCCGGTACTAAATACCAATGACCAATATGTCACTCCTGCTAAAGACAGTGGAATCGCAGTAGGAGATGTTATGCTCAGCATTAATGGCAATCCTGTGCAAAGTGATGCGCAAGTAGCTGAGATTATTGATGAAAGCGGTAAGAACAAGCAGCCCGTAAATGTATTAATTAAACGCGGTGATAATCGTCTGCATGTCAGTTTAACTCCTGTTTTATGCAAAGATACCAAAAGATACCGGATCGGATTATATGTTCGGGACAGTGCAGCCGGCGTAGGGACGTTAACTTTCTTTGAACCCCAGTCAAAAAATTATGGCGCATTAGGTCATGTAATTACCGATAGTGATACTAACCAGCCGATTGACTGTAATCAAGGTAAAATTGTTTCAGCAACAGTCTCCGGGATTCAGCACGGAAAAAGGGGACAACCTGGTGAAAAAATTGGTGTTTTTATTGAAGAAAGCCAATTACTAGGAGATATCAAAAAAAATACACCTTTTGGTATTTATGGAAACTTAAATACGCCACTGGAAAATAGTTTATATCCGGAAGGTTTGCCTGTTGCATCCATGAGTCAAGTTCAAACCGGAGCGGCGGAAATACTGACTGTTATAGACGGTCAGACAATTGAAAAATTTTCTATTGAAATACAAAAAGTTAACTATCAAGAAACTCCGGAAAGCAAAGGTCTGGTTATAAAAGTTACAGATCCTCGTTTACTTGATAAAACAGGAGGAATCGTTCAAGGGATGAGCGGCAGTCCAATTATTCAAAATGGAAGAGTAATCGGAGCGGTAACTCACGTTTTTGTTCATGATCCGACACGCGGATATGGTTGTTTTATTGATTGGATGCTAATGGAGAGCGGGCTGATTCCTCCCAAAAATAAGCAAAGCGTTTACAAATTATTCAGTTATAAGCAACAAGAAGTGCTGGCTTCCTAGTGAACGGTAGAGATCATGCACCCTCTATTTTATGCGGGATAATGATCTTTTTTACTGATAGCGCATTATTTTATCATAGTAAGTAAAATTTTATTTATACAAAGCAAAGAAATTTGGATTTTTTTCCAGTAAAGGAAGGAATTGACGTAACTTTGTCGAATTTATAAATTGTAAAACGATGCAGGGAGGATGTTCAAGTGCTCAAAGAACGAATCAAAGTGGCATTTGCGGATGATAACAAAGAATTCTCCGAAATTATGAACGAATATCTCGGCCAGCAGCCTGATATTGAAGTAGTGGGGGTTGCTTATAATGGCGAACAAATCATATCGATCATTGAGGAAAAAAAGCCGGACGTCATTATTTTGGATATAATTATGCCGCACCTGGATGGTATTGGTGTATTGGAACGAATTAATACTGCCGGTGGCAAGCGGCCCAAAATTATTATGCTGACCGCTTTTGGACAGGAAACCATTACGCAGCGTGTTGTCGAATTAGGTGCCGATTATTATATTTTAAAGCCCTTTAATATGGAGGTTTTGGTTAGTCGAATCAGGCAGCTTGCCGGAATGATAACCGCGCAGCGGCCGCAAGTTACGGCACAGGCGATTAAAGCAAAGTCGATTGATGTTGAAGTTACCAATATAATACGAGAAATAGGCATACCTGCACATATAAAAGGGTATCAATATTTGCGGGACGCCATTATGATGATTATATCAGAAGTTGAGCTGCTTGGTGCGGTTACAAAAGTTTTATACCCCATGATTGCCGAAAAATATTCCACTACTCCCAGCCGGGTTGAAAGAGCCATTCGCCATGCAATCGAAGTTGCCTGGAATAGAGGGAATATTGACATGATTAACCGCTTATTCGGCTACACAGTAAAACTTGAAAAGGGAAAACCGACTAATTCCGAGTTCATAGCGATGATTGCCGACCGTCTGCGGATGGAAATGCGGGCGTAGCACTTTAGCATTAAGGCTGCCTGAAGTAAAAGGGCGGCCTTATTTTATTTAAAAATGGTTTATTTGAGGATAAGGAAATGAGGTAAAAGCAAGTAAGCTTTGCAGGCTGAACAGTAAAATATAAATAAAAATTCAAAACTTTGTTGACTTCCATGTAACCATTATTATACAATGAACGTAAAATAAATAGACCTCATCCTGTACAGGGTTAAGGTAGAGGTGCGGTCAACAGGAGTACTTTCAGGAAGAGTGGTGTCGATGAACTGGAAGAAAAGGGTTGACTGCCGAAGTGTGAAGTGATGCCGGTCTTTCACACTGGTTTTACATCGAATAGGTGCTAAAACTGTCACTGAAGGGTTGTTCTTCGGTGGAGCGCTATCTCACTAGGATAAAGGGAAATCTCTGTATTTTTCTATGTCCTTTATTTCTGCCTATATAAGGCAGTCGGTGAGATTAGCTCTACCGACTGCCTTATTTTAATTTTCGGAGGTGGCTTTTGTGATTCGGGTATTGATTTGTGGAGCTTATGGAAAAATGGGTAGAGAGGTTTTAAAGGCAGTGCATGCAGATGCTCAGTTGCAGGTTGTCGGAGCTGTTGATGTAAAATCTGATTTAACCGATGCAGGTGACTTGATTGGCGTTGGAAAGATTGACGTAATTATCGGCAACGATTTGCAAACAATAATTAATGAAACCAAACCACAAGTTATGGTGGATTTTACCAGGCCGGAATCGGTAATGAACAATATCCGGATAGCCTTGAACAGCGGCGTATGCCCCGTGGTTGGTACTACTGGCCTGTCGGAAGAAAATCTGACTGAAGTCCGTGAATTATGTACAAAAAACGGAGTCAATGCACTTATTTCACCAAATTTTTCAGTTGGTGCCATATTAATGATGAAATTATCGCAAGACGCCGCCAAATATTTTCCGCATGTAGAAATAATCGAACTTCATCATGACCAAAAGCTGGATGCTCCATCTGGCACAGCCTTGCGCACAGCCGAGCTTATTGCGCAAAAGCGGGGAGTTTTCCAGCAGGGTCATCCCGATGAAGAAGAAAAGTTAGCAGGAGCCAGAGGGGCAAACCTTGCCGGAATACATATACACAGCGTACGCCTGCCAGGTTATGTAGCCCATCAGGAAGTAATTTTTGGTGGTCTGGGACAGACACTTGTCTTACGTCATGATTCGATTTCCCGCGAGTCTTTTATGCCGGGCGTTGTACTGGCCTGTAAAAAAGTGCTGACAATAAACGGCTTGGTTTGTGGTTTGGAACATGTAATGGATTAAATGCTGAATGGAGTGGTAAGTATGAAAAAGTATAATGTGGCAATTTTAGGCGCTACTGGAGCAGTGGGACAGGAATTTTTAAAATTGATCGAAGAAAGGAACTTTCCCTTCGCCAATTTGAAATTACTGGCATCAGCACGTTCAGCAGGTAAAACCATTGACTTTATGGGACAGACGTATGTTGTAGAAGAAGCAAAACCTGAGTCTTTTGAAAATGTGGAAATTGCCTTGTTTGCCGGTGGAGCAGCCAGTAACGTGCTTGCTCCGGAAGCGGTAAAACGCGGAGCGGTTGTTATCGATAATTCAAGTGCATTCCGCATGGATCCCCATGTTCCGCTTGTCGTGCCGGAGGTTAATCCCAAGGCTATTCACGGTCATCAAGGCATCATCGCGAATCCAAATTGCTCAACGATCATCATGGCAATGGCTCTAAAGCCTATTTATGACCGGGTAAAAATAAAGCGGATCGTTGTATCAACCTACCAGGCTGTTTCCGGGGCAGGAAAAGAAGCTATCGATGAGTTGAATGCACAGGTCCAGGCAACAATCGACAACCGTCCCATCGTTGCTAATGTCCTGCCTAGCGCCAGCCTGCCTAAGCACTATCAAATCGCGTTTAATCTATTGCCGCAAATTGACGTTTTCCTGGAAAATGGCTATACCAAAGAAGAAATGAAAATGGTTCATGAAACACATAAAATTCTCGGTGATTCCACTATCGGCATAACAGCAACAACTATCCGTGTTCCTGTTTTCCGCAGCCATTCGGAATCCGTTAATCTCGAGCTTGAGGAACCATTATCCGTTGAAGAAGCAAAACAGCTTCTGGCAGCTTTCCCAGGGGTCATTGTTGAAGACAACCCGGATGAAATGATCTATCCGATGCCGTTATATACTTCAGACCGAGATGAGGTTTTTGTCGGTCGCATTCGTAAAGACAGCTCTGTACCTCATGGCCTCAACATGTGGGTTGTCGGTGATCAGATAAGAAAGGGCGCAGCTTTAAATGCTTTGCAAATTGCCGAATATATGATTGAGCAAAACTTAATTTGAGGTGCAAAGAATGCGTATTATCGTGCAAAAATTTGGGGGGACATCAGTCGCCTCACCGGAAGTTCGACAGATGGTTTTGGCAAAAATCGAACAGGCTCGTCAACAAGGTTATCGTCCCGTAGTGGTAGTTTCCGCTATGGGACGCAAAGGCGATACCTATGCAACAGACACATTGATCGGTGTAGCGAAAAATGCCTGCAAACACATTGCCGCAAGAGAAATTGATCAAATTATGTACTGTGGAGAAATCATATCAGCCGTTGTCATGGCCGGTACAATGCAAGCCGCAGGTATTGATGCCGTGATGCTGACCGGTGGTCAGGCAGGTATGATCACTGATAATAATTTTAATAACGGGCGTATTTTGAAGGTTGACCCGACGCGGATGATTAACCTTTTGAAAATAGGAAAAACACCGGTTGTCTGCGGTTTTCAGGGCATGACGGTAGATGGAGAGCTGACGACCTTAGGGCGTGGTGGCAGCGATACCACTGCTGCGGCTCTTGGCGCAGCACTCAATGCCGAATTAGTTGAAATCTATACGGATGTTGACGGCATTATGACAGCCGATCCGCGAATTGTTAAAAATGCCAAAATATTAGACCAAATCAGCTATGGCGAAGTTTGTCAACTGGCTCACCAGGGAGCGAAGGTCATTCACCCGCGGGCTGTTGAAATTGCTATGCAAAAAAATATTCCGCTTGTGGTAAAATCTACATTTTCCGATGCTCCGGGCACCTTGATCACCAATGTCGTTCAAAAAGAAACCGGTGAAACAGCCGTGTCTGACCGCGTGGCAACGGGAGTGACTTATCTGCCCGGGGTTATGCAGATTAAGGTTATTTTAGATGCATCAACCACTCATAATGAAAGCTTTAAAGTTTTTCGTGCTATGGCTGAAAGTGGGATTAGTGTTGATTTAATAAACGTACATCCGGGATTGATCATGTTTACGGTTATGGAAGACGTAGGAGAAGCTGCAACTGCCAAATTAGCGACTCTCGGCTATCAGGTAGAAACCACTCACAACTGCGCCAAAGTATCGGTAGTAGGCGGCGGAATGCGTGAGGTACCAGGTGTAATGGCTAATTTTGTTGAAGCGTTATCTTTTAACGATATACCGATATTGCAGACGGTCGATTCCCATACGTCCATTTCGGTCCTTGTCAAAAACGCTGATGTCAATAAAGCGGTTACGGCCTTACATGAACGGTTCGGGTTATCCAATTAAAGGGGAGGATAATATGAAAGATTTCGGAAGAATTCTAACGGCAATGGTTACCCCGTTTAATCCTGACCAAACTGTAAATTATGCTGCTGCTGCGCAATTGGCCCACTATCTTGTTGCAAATGGTTCCGATGGAGTGGTAGTCGCCGGAAGTACCGGTGAATCTGCAACGTTAAGCAAGGAAGAAAAAATCAGATTGTTTTCAACTGTACTGGATGCGATTGGTGATAAAGCTACGGTTATTGCCGGCACAGGCTCAAATGACACGCGTGCGTCCATAGCATTAACACAAGAGGCTGAAAAGCTGGGTGTTCACGGTGCTATGCTTGTCGGACCTTATTATAATAAACCAACTCAAGAGGGATTTTTTCAGCATTTTAAAACCATCGCCGATTCCAGTGTTTTACCTTTTATTGTATACAATGTGCCAGGCCGTACAAGTTCCAATATTTTGCCGCAGACCATTGCACGGCTTACTGCATGTAAAAATATTGTTGCTGTTAAGGAAGCCAGCGGAAACCTTGATCAGGTTTCTGAAATTATTCGGATCACACCAGCCGGTTTTTCAGTTTATAGCGGTGATGACGGCCTAACCTTGCCGGTATTAGCTGTCGGCGGAACAGGGGTAATTAGTGTTGCAGGCCATATTGTCGGTAAGCAAATGAAAGAAATGGTCACTGCTTTTTTCCAAGGTGATTTGGCAAAGGCACAAGCAATTCACGTAGAGCTTCATCCATTTTTCCGGGCTATTTTTGTGACGACTAATCCGATTCCCATAAAGACAGCAGTTAATCTAATCGGCTTGAATGCGGGACCACTTCGATTGCCGATGGTGAAAGCAACCGACAGTGAAGTGGATTATATAAAAAAAGCAATGCAGGATATTGGCGCTTTCGAGTAAAAATCAGCCATCCCCCCTTTGGGGGGTGGCTGAAGTATTTATAAAGGATAAACTGCATATAATAACCTAGAATATTTGCCACTTGTTGTAAATGCCAGAATACGATATAATAACAATCAAGTGGACGGAACGGCGTAGTCCTTAACTATTTCGACATGGGCGGCGGTATAGAGAAATAGGGTTGTCTTTTCGCTGTTTTTTGCTTTATTTTAGTATTGATCTTTCGGAGGTGTAACTTTTTTTGGCCAAATTACCGCAAAAATTACAGATAATTCCTCTTGGCGGGCTTGGTGAGATCGGAAAAAATATGACTGTCGTTCGTTGCGGGGACGACATCATCGTAATTGATTCGGGTCTGATGTTTCCAGAGGATAGCATGCCGGGTATTGACTTAGTAATACCTGATATTTCCTATTTGCTCGAAAATAGGGATCTAGTACGTGCTATTATCTTAACTCATGGACATGAAGACCATATTGGAGCCTTACCTTATGTACTGAAGCAATTAAGCGTGCCTGTTTACGGTACTCGGCTGACTCTGGGAATCGTGAGTAACCGCTTAAAAGAAAACAATATTACCAACAGTAGTTTACACACGGTTGAAGCAGGTGATGAAATTGCTTTGGGACATTTCAAAGTCGGTTTTATTCATGTAAATCATAGTATTGCCGATTCTGTGGCGCTATCGATAAAAACACCGGTCGGAACGATCGTTCATACCGGAGATTTCAAATTTGATCAGACTCCTGTTGATGGCCGGAGCAGCGACTTTCATAAATTTTCGGAACTAGGTGATCAAGGCGTCCTTATTTTGCTTGCCGACAGCACAAATGCCGAACGCCCCGGCTATACAATGAGCGAACGGACAGTGGGTGCAACGTTTGAAGAAACGTTTCGGGTTGCACGTGAGCGCATTGTTATCGCTACTTTTTCTTCTAATATCCACCGCATTCAACAAGCAATCAATGCCGCGTGTAAATATAACAGAAAAGTAGCCATATTAGGACGCAGTATGGTTAATATTGTTACGATAGCGATTGAACTGGGATATTTACATATACCGGAAGGCCTGCTGATTGATATTGATGAAATTAACAATTATCCGTCTTCAGGAGTTGTCATTATAACAACAGGCAGCCAGGGAGAGCCCATGTCGTCCTTGACGCGCATGGCGATGTCGGATCATAAAAAAGTCGATATTGCACCGGGAGATACGATTATTATTTCCGCAACACCTATTCCCGGTAATGAAAAATTGGTATTTCGTAATGTTGACCACCTTCTCCGCCAAGGTGCTGAGGTTGTTTATGAGTCGCAAGCAGGTATTCACGTTTCCGGCCATGCCAGCCAGGAAGAGTTAAAATTAATGCATACCCTCGTGAGACCTAAGTTTTTCATACCCGTTCATGGAGAATATCGCCATTTAATTAAACATGCTAAATTAGCAGAGGATTTAGGAATACTCAAGGAAAATATCTTTTTGGCTGATAATGGAGCCGTTCTCGAATTTACTCGTGAAAAGGGGCAAGTCAGCGGCAAAATAACAGCCGGCAGTATTCTTGTTGATGGGCTGGGTGTTGGTGATGTTGGCAATATTGTTCTCAGAGACCGTCGCCAATTATCGCAGGATGGTATTCTCATCATGGTTGTCACTATGGATAAGGAAAGTGGTTCGATATTAGTCGGACCTGATATTGTGTCGCGTGGTTTTGTCTATGTACGGGAATCGGAGCAATTAATGGAAGAGGCAAAAGAGCGAGTAAAGCAGGCTCTGGAAAAGTGTGAAGTTAATGGAATTACCGAATGGGCTTCGATTAAAACCAGTGTCCGTGATGTATTAGGAAAATATTTATATGAAAAAACACGCCGCCGGCCCATGATTTTACCGATCATCATGGAGGTGTGATCCAAAACCGAGGCTAAATCCCTCGGTTTATCTTTCACTTTCCGGTATGAAACTTGAATCCGGGTCCATACTAGTAAGGATATTACTAGTTGGAGGGAAATTATGATAGATAATGACAATCCTGTTATAGCTCCTCCTGGAACAAATCCGGAAAATCCCACTGAACCGGCTTTACCGGCAGAAGCACCTAAGAAGCATCGGTCTGCTTCAGCCAAAAAAGGCACAGCCGTCGAAAATATTCAGGAACTAGGCAGCACTGAGGTGCCCACTGCCAAATCGAATGTCCACGTAATGACGATTATCGGACAAATTGAAGGCCATATGGTGCTTCCGCCTCAGAATAAAACCACAAAATATGAACATATTATGCCGCAACTGCTTGCCATCGAGCAAAATCCGGAAATTGAAGGGTTAATGCTGCTGTTAAACACTGTTGGGGGAGATGTGGAAGCCGGCCTGGCGATTGCAGAAATGATTGCCAGCATGTCTAAGCCATCTGTCTCTATTATCCTGGGCGGCGGACACAGTATAGGCGCCCCTATCGCAGTATCCGCTACCTATTCGTTTATTGTAGAAAGTGCCAGCATGACAATCCATCCGATTCGGCTTACCGGAATGGTTATTGGTGCTCCCAGTTCTTTTGACTATTTAGAGAAAATGCAGGATAGAGTTAATAAATTTGTCGTCAGCCATTGCAATATAAATGAAAAGAAATGGAAAGAGCTGCTGTTTAAGACCGGAGAGCTTTCCCGCGATATCGGAACAAACGTTGTCGGCAAAGACGCGGTTCATTACGGACTTATCAATGAAGTCGGCGGTGTTTCTAATGCGCTTGCCAAACTACAGCAGTTAATTAAAGCCCAAAAAGAAAGTAAGGGGTTGAAGCAATAATGGTATTGTGGACCATTATCCCTTCTGAGCTTATTTTCCAGGAGCAAAACGTGGCAGAGTCGCCTGTTTATGAAGAAATCGATTTGGCAGGCAAAAAGGTTATCGTTGAAAGGTGTTCTCCTAATCAGTCAAAAATCGTTAAACTGATATCCACCTGTCCTAACGATTATCTGCTGGCAGAGTTCCAACCGGGAACACTGCTGACATATAAACCCACTTACGAGCAATCGATTAGCTAGAAAAGCGCAAAGCTTTCCATAGGGAGAGCTTTTCCTTTTTTATAAAGAAGTGAAGGGATTTAAAAAAAATTGTCGAATATACGTAATTTCAGAGGTGGTGCGGCTTGTTTAAGTGGATTACAGAGTCTAATTCTGAATTAAAGTATGAATTATTAGGACTATTGTATATAACCGCAGGACTTATATCTTTTATCAGCTTAATTGGTTTTAATGCCGGACCTGTAGGTGGTTTTATCAGTAAAATGCTCAAATACACATTTGGTGTGGGCGCAGTTGTTATACCGATAGTTTCCATTATTATCGGTTCCCGTTATATTTGGAGCCGCCAACCGGTTGCTTATTCCGTAAGATTTTGGGGGCTTGCTTTACTCTATTTTTTATTGCTGACCATATACCATCATTTTGTGATTCCTGAAGGCAAGGAGGTTTTACCGGAAAGCCTTGTACCCGGTGGAGGATTTGTCGGCGGAATTACCTTGTTTTCGCTTCGTAAATTATTTGGCTTAGACGGCAGTTTAATTGTACTGATTGCATTATCACTTTCTTCCTTGCTTCTGGCTACTACCTGGTCATTGGCAAAAGCTTTATTAATAGCAAAAGAAAAAGCCGCAGACAGCTTACTAACCGCTAAAGAGGCTATTGCCTGTACATATGAACAGATGGCCGAAAATTATGAAGAGAACGATCGGTCAAAAACCGTATTTTATAATCAGGAAAAAGGACGCACGGAGCATTCTGCAGCGCTCCAGCGGGTCAGTAAACCGGCTCCGGCTGCGATACCGGATGAACCGGTTGCAGATGATGAACAGGAAAGGCTGACAACCCTGACTACCGCGGTTATTCCTGCGGCTGGAACCCAGCTTTATACTGTTCCACCGCTTACTTTATTGAAAAAGTCGATAAAGCCAAAACAAAATAAAAGCAAAGAAGTCGGCGATAATGCCCGTATTCTGGAAGAAACGCTGGCCAGCTTTGGCATTAGTGTAAAAATTGTAAACACCTGTCAGGGACCGGCAGTAACCCGTTATGAGCTTGAGCCTGCACCAGGGGTAAAAGTAAGCAAAATTGTCAATTTGTCTGATGATATTGCATTAAAACTGGCGGCTCCGGGGGTGCGCATTGAAGCTCCGATTCCAGGCAAGGCAGCAATTGGTATTGAAGTGCCGAATAAGGATGTTGCCAGTGTACATCAGCGAGAAGTGCTGGAAAGCGAAGAATTTCAAAAAGCTCCCTCCCGTCTTACAGTTGCCTTAGGTAAGGATATTGCCGGCTTGCCGATTATAGCAGATTTGGCCAAAATGCCTCATTTGCTTGTCGCAGGTGCCACAGGCTCCGGGAAAAGTGTGTGCATCAATACTTTAATTACCAGTATTTTATTCCGTGCCCACCCCAGTGAAGTAAAATTTGTATTGATCGACCCTAAGGTTGTCGAGCTTTCCAACTATAACGGCGTACCTCATTTACTGACCCCGGTAGTAACTGATGCAAAAAAAGCGGCAGCAGCTCTACGCTGGGCTGTTCAGGAAATGGAACGGCGTTATGTCTTGTTTGCTGCTACAGGCGTACGGGATATCAGCCGATATAATGAAGTTACCGTCGATGACAAGTTGCCGTTGATCGTCATTATAATTGATGAATTAGCTGATTTAATGATGGTTGCTCCTGTTGATGTTGAAGATGCGATTTGCCGTTTGGCACAAATGGCTCGTGCGGCCGGACTTCATCTGGTACTGGCGACACAAAGACCCTCTGTCGATGTAATTACGGGCACTATTAAAGCAAATGTTCCTTCCCGTATATCCTTTGCCGTATCCTCACAAGTTGATTCACGTACAATACTGGATATGGCCGGTGCAGAAAAATTACTTGGAAAAGGAGATATGCTGTTTTATCCTGTAGGAGCTGCAAAACCGCTCAGGATTCAAGGCGCTTTTATTGCAGACAATGAAGTAGAAGAACTGGTTACGTATATCAAACGTCAAGCTGAACCGGAATATGCCGAGGGAGTCACTGCCGGCTGCCCGGAAGCGGCCGATGATAAAGAGCAGGACAAGTTTGAAGATGAGATGCTGGAAGAAGCAGTGCGAATGGTTCTCGAAACCGGGCAAGCCTCTGTGTCTATGCTGCAGCGCAAATTTAGAATCGGCTATACACGAGCTGCCAGATTAATTGATACTATGGAAGAATTAAAAATTGTCGGCCCCAATGTAGGTAGTAAGGCAAGAGAAATAATCATGACATCTGACCAGGTTTATACGAAATATTTCAGGCAATAATAGTATAAAGAGTTAATTCCGTAGGATATTTAATTGCTGGCAGATATACAGCAATCACGGTGATAATTAATTTTGTACAATAGTTGAGGAGGTAGTTTCGTGGAGACGGTAGGAGAAATACTGCTATCTGAGAGAGAGAAAAGAGGTCTGACGGTAAAAGATGTAGAAGCTGCTACAAGTATTCGCGCATTATACATAAGTGCTATTGAAAACAATAACTTTGCCGTAATCCCTGGAGAGGTGTATCTAAAGGGTTTTATACGAAATTATGCTAATTATTTAGAACTAAATGGCCAGGAAATGGTTGATTTATATAGAAAACAGCAGCTCCCATCCGACGAGAGTGCCGCTGAGCCAGCGCTGCCGGAGCCTGATGTAAGCCCGGCAGCTGCCAATGCCGGTAGTTCTGCTAAAACATGGGTTATGCTTGGTGCAGCGGCAGTTATTATTGCTGCCGGTGCCTGGTGGCTGACAGCCGGAACAGAAACAAATCCGGTTCAGCCAAAGGCTGAAAATCTGTCTCCTAATATAGCTCCTGTTCAGCCGCAGGTACCCATACAATCGCAAGCACCGGTGCAGTCTCCTCTTCCTGTACAGCAGCCTGCAAAAACAAAACCAGTCGTAGTTTCAGCAAAATTTACGGCTGAATGCTGGGCACAAATTACCATTGACGGCAAAGAAGTATTTGAAGGGATTGTAGAAGCGGACGCATTAAAAACATGGGAGGCGGAGCAAACTATTACTGTTAAACTGGGTAATGCCGGTGCCGCCGACTTGGTCTATAACGGACAGCCTGTTGGAAAACTGGGGTCCCTCGGGGAAGTTGTAGTGAAAAAATTCGCGCGTTAGATTAATACTCCTGGGGCTTGGGTATTTATACCAAGTCCTATTTACTTACTGGAGAGATGATATGTCAAAACAATTTTTAGTTACCACTAAAACAGACATGCAGGAGCGAGGATGGAATCAACTTGATTTTTTATTAATCAGCGGTGACGCCTACGTAGATCATCCCAGCTTCGGACCTGCCATTATTGGTCGTTTGCTGGAACGGCAAGGTTATAAAGTAGGAATTATTGCACAGCCCGATTGGCGTTCAACTGCTGATTTTAAGCGACTTGGCAAGCCGCGGCTGGCAGTTCTGGTTACCGCCGGTAATCTGGACTCCATGCTAAATAAATTCACGGCTGCCAAAAAATACCGCACTACTGATAATTATTCGCCAGGCGGACAGGCTGGACGACGTCCGGACCGGGCTACAATTGTGTACTGCAATCGGGTGCGGGAGGTCTGGAAACAGATACCTCTGATTATCGGCGGCATTGAGGCTAGTCTAAGGCGGTTTTCGCATTATGATTATTGGTCCGACAGCGTTCGCCGTTCGATTCTTATTGATTCCCGAGCTGACTTATTAATTTACGGCATGGGAGAAAAGCAAATAAAAGAGGTTGCTGAGCAGCTTTCTGCGGGGATATCCGTATCACACATTCGTGACGTTCGCGGCACTTGTTATCCAACAGTTGATGTAGAGCATTTATGGGATTATATCGAGACGCCTGCTCATGAAGCAGTGAGTTTGGACAAGCAGGCCTTTGCAAAAGCTTTTAAAATTCAATATGAGGAGCAGGATCCAATTCGGGGCAAGACAGTAATACAGCGCCACGGTGAGACTTTTATCGTACAAAATCCTCCAGCGTTACCACTATCAACTGAAGAAATGGATGGAATATACGACTTGCCGTATATACGTACTTTTCACCCCGGCTACGAAAAAGCTGGCGGTGTACCCGCTATTCAGGAAGTGAAATTCAGCTTAGTTAGTCATCGTGGATGCTTTGGCGGATGCAATTTCTGCGCAATCGTATCCCATCAGGGCCGTATTATTCAAAGCCGGAGTCAACAATCTATTATTAACGAAGCCATACTAATTACAAAATTGCCTGATTTTAAAGGCTATATTCATGATGTTGGCGGACCGACAGCCAACTTCCGCATGCCTGCCTGCAGCTATCAGGAAGTGCGGGGAGCTTGTAAAGGCCGGCATTGTTTAGCCCCTGGCCCTTGTAAAAATCTCTCAACCGATCATAGCGACTATTTGCAATTACTGCGAAGTCTGAGGGCTCTGCCGGGAGTGAAAAAAGTCTTTATAAGATCGGGCTTACGATATGATTATCTGCTGGCTGCCAAAGACAGTGAATTTTTGACTGAGCTTTGCGAGCACCACGTAAGCGGACAGCTAAAGGTTGCACCGGAGCATATCGCTGCAAAAGTAACACGCTTAATGGGTAAATCGGGTAAAGAAACCTATGTAAAATTTATGAATGCTTATAAGCAAACGAATGCTGCTCTCGGTAAAGAACAGTATTTAGTGCCCTATTTTATGTCCAGTCATCCAGGTTCGAGTCTTAAAGAGGCTGTCGAATTGGCTGAATTTCTTCGTGATATCGGCTACCAGCCTGAGCAAGTGCAGGACTTTATTCCAACTCCGGGAAGCTTATCTACGGTCATGTATCATACCGGGCTGAATCCGTTAACCGGCGAAAAAGTCTACGTGGCTAAAGATCCTCATGAAAAGAAGCTGCAGCGGGCTCTGATGCAGTTCCGCAATCCCCAAAATTACGAACTTGTTTTTGAAGCGTTAAGCAAAGCTCACCGGGAAGATTTAATTGGTTTTGGACCGAAATGTCTCATCCGGCCAAGGCGAAATGTTTCTCAGCCTAAAGCACCGGTGCATAAAAAGCCAAGCAAGCCATCCGCTTCACGAACAAAAAAGCAAGCTAGCCGGCGCTAGCTTGCTTTTTTGTTGGTTTATTGTATGTCAGGCTTTACAGTAAATAGTTTTCTACAAGTGTCTGACAGCAGGTAAATAGCAATAAGACCATGAGGGACAATAGTAAGCACGCCCATTCCCAGCATTCCTTGAAGCATGAGAAAGATACCTGAAATAACAGACAGAATAGATAGAGCCAATTCTAAAAATCGTGCCCAGGGCTTTAATTTTGTTAGTCCGTAGGCGGGTAAAGCATATAACAGCACGGATATCAGATTACCAAATACCATTACGAAACTTGATTGGGTTACGAAGTTATTATACGCAGCTAGTAAGTTGAGAATGGCAACTAAAAACAAATAACCCACAATCAGAATTAACGGCCAAGTTACAGCAGGGTGGAATATGGTCATCCATCGCGGACGATCACTCATGAGTGGCAGCTCCTTTCTTATGCGCTTATTATATTGTACATAATTTATAAAAAATTGGGAATAACTTAAGCTGAGAATTTATCAAAGTTAGCCAATTTTCCTCGCCTTTTTCCGCTAACAATAGGCTTAATTATATTGATTAGAAAGTTAGAATCAGATATAATATAATGTGGTGCTTGTACAAATATACGTTTAGTGTAAGGAGAGAGTGCCTTATGCGTCGGTATCTGCCTATATTATTAATGGCTGTTTTTTTATTGGTAATTGTATTGGTAGGAACCACATACTTAGAAGGTTTTGCAGGACATACGAAAAAAGAAAACGGTAACAGCCTGACTGTTTATACCAGTCTTCCTATGGAACAAGCCGAACTGTTAGCTCAGCAGTTCGGGAAGAGTTCGGCCATACAAGTGAATTTAGTTCCTTTAAGTGAGCAAGAGCTTATAGCCCGGCTGAAAAATGAAGCAAACAATCCGCGGGCAGATGTGGTTGTGACAGCCAAGCCTATTTTACAGCAGGCTGGCAAACTCAATCTTCTGGAGCCATACGCATCAGAACAGACTGACATTGTTTCTTCGCGCTTTAAAGACAAACAGGATGCTTGGACAGGTCTTTGGTTTGATCCGATTATTTTTGCAGTCAATCAAGACTACTTGAAAAAAACAGATCAAATTGCTGAAAACTGGACGAATCTATCCGGGGATAGCAAAGTGCGCTTAGCGATGACAGATTTTCTTGCTGCAGATGCTGCCGCTAATCTATTGTATACTTTTATAAATACTTATGGCGAAGAGCAAACTCTAAAGTTTTTTAAAAAATTGCATACGCAGATCATTCAATATGCTAAATTTCTAGCAACTCCAGTTCGCATGGCCGGGATGGGGGAATGTGATATTGCAATTGCAGTTCAAAGTGAGGCACTGCGTTATATGCAGGAAGGCTTTCCTCTGCAGATCATTTATCCGGACGAAGGAACTGCTTATGTACTTACAGGAACTGCCCTAGTAAAAAACGCTACTCATCAGGTGGAAAGCAAACAATTTATCGATTGGCTTTTACAAGCGGAAGCTTATCAAACATTGGAAAAAAATCGTTTTTATTTTGTACCAACCAATCCGGAGCTAAAAAAATTTAAAGATTATAAACAAAAGCCTGTAAAGCTTTTTGATAAAGAATTTGAATTTACTAGTGAACAACAGCTCAAATTTTTAGATAATTGGGTGCAAACCGTGCGGTTAGGTAAATGATTTGGGGGAGAATATTATGTTAAAAGCCGGGTTTGTCAGCCTTGGCTGTGCCAAAAACCTTGTTGATACAGAGATTATGCTGGGAATGCTAGTTGAAAGAAAAATTGAATTGACCGATGATCCGGCCCATGCCGATATTCTCATTGTTAATACCTGCAGCTTTATCGAATCTGCTAAAGATGAGTCAATTTCCACTATCTTACAACTTGCTGAATATAAAGCGACTGGAAAATGCCGTGGTTTAATTGTCGCTGGTTGCCTCAGCCAACGCTATCAACAAGAACTGCTGGATGAGCTGCCTGAAGTAGATGCCATTATCGGTACCGGTGCCTGGCACCGGATTACGGAAGCGGTTGATTCCGTTTTGGCCGGCGAGCGGATTATGCTGGTTGGACAAGCCGATACACTATACGATGAAACTATGCCGCGCATAAAGACAACCCCCCGCTATAGTGCGTATGTAAAAGTAGCGGAAGGCTGCAGCAACTGCTGTTCGTACTGTATTATCCCCACGGTAAGAGGGAGCTTCCGCAGCAGAAAAATGGAATCGATTGTTTTAGAGGTGCGCAGGTTAATCGCTGAAGGCGTTAAGGAAATCAATTTAATTGCTCAGGATACAACCAGCTATGGACGTGATTTATATGGTGCTCCTCAGCTTACGGCTCTGTTAAAAGAACTCATAAAAATTGAAGGTGATGATCATTGGTTCCGCTTATTGTATTGCTATCCTAAATACTTTACTGACGACCTCATCGATTTAATTGCTCAGGAACCAAAAATCTGTAATTATATTGATTTGCCCCTACAGCATATTCATGACGATATTTTAGCGAAAATGAACAGACCTGATTCTAAAGCCGACATCTGTACACTGCTTGCAAAAATCCGCAGCAGGATTCCCGGCGTCGCTATCCGGACGTCCTTTATTGTTGGCTTCCCAGGTGAAACACAGGAGCATTTTAATACCTTGCGTCAATTTATTTCTGAACAACAGTTTGAGCATATTGGCATTTTTACTTATTCTCAGGAAGAAGATACACCAGCTGGCGTGATGGAAAACCAGGTTAATTCAGAAATTAAAGAAGAGCGTTATCATGACTTAATGGCTCTTCAATGTCAGATTTCGGAAGAGATTAACCATGCTATGGAAGGACAGGCTGTTGAGGTTCTTGTAGAAGGTGTAAATCTTGAACAACCCGATATTGTCTTTGGCCGCTCCTACAGAGAAGCTCCTGATGTCGATGGTCAGGTTTTCATTGAAAATGCAGCGGAAATAAAAATTGGAACAATTGTAAAAGTAAAGATTGTGCAAGGATTTACCTATGATTTAGTAGCTGAAAAACTATAATACGTTTTTAAAAACAAAATAGTAGGATTTCCTACTATTTTGTTTTTGCTTTGTCATTATAAATGAAAAAGGATTTTTTTTAACCTACTCGAATGCTAATAATAAGGAGGCACGACAATGATCGTAGAAATTGTCAGCACAGGTACGGAATTATTATTGGGCCAAATTATCAATACAAATTCCGCATGGCTTTCCGAGCAATTAAATGCATTGGGATTTAACGTTATGTACCACTCTACAGTTGGCGATAATCGTGAACGGATGGCCCGGGTTTTTGCCGCTGCCTTACAAAGAGCGGACATTGTCATTACCTCAGGTGGCCTGGGACCGACTCTGGGTGATATTACCAAAGAGGTCTCCGCAAAATTACTGAAGCGAGAGCTTGTCCTGCACCAACAAAGCGCAGCCAGAATACAACAGTATTTTAGCAGCCGCGGTATTAAAATGCCGGAAAGCAATCTGAGACAAGCCCTTGCGCCACTTGATTCTATTGTATTGGCAAATAATTGCGGTACAGCACCCGGCATTATCATAGAAGATGCAGGCAAGAGCATTATCCATTTACCTGGACCACCTAATGAATTAAAAGCCATGTTCAGCCAAGAGGTAGTGCCCTATTTACATCGCCGGTATTTGGCACAAGGGATTATTGTGTCCAGCGTTTTGCGAGTGTATGGAATCGGTGAATCCAGTTTGGAAGCTATGCTGAAGGATTTGGTTGAAGCTCAGCACAATCCGACAATTGCTTTTTTAGTAAAGGACTGCGAAATTCATATTCGCCTCACCGCCAAAGGTGAATATGCCAGTGAAGCCCTAAAGGCAATTCAACAGGTTGAACCTATCATACTGGAACGTTTAGGGGATCTGGTCTTTGGCAGGGATTCTGATTCACTCGAAATGGTAGTTGGCCGCCTGTTAAGAGAGAAAGGACTGACCGTGTCTCTGGCTGAATCGTGTACCGGTGGCTTGGTTAGCAGCCGCCTGACCGACATTGCAGGAAGCTCTGATTACGTAGTCGGAGGAATGGTTTGCTATAGTAATTCGATAAAAAGCAATTACGTCGGCGTACCGGAAGCAACATTGGAGGCTTATGGTGCTGTAAGTGAACCTACTGCTTTCAGTATGGCTGCAAATATTCGAAAAAAATTCGGTGCTGCAATTGGCATCGGCATAACAGGGATAGCCGGTCCGGGGGGAGCAGTTGACGGCAAACCTGTTGGATTGGTTTATATCGCTGTAGACGGACCGCAAGGCAGCCGCTGCTTCCGCTTTCAGTTTTCAGGGGAGCGCAAAGAAATAAAACAACGCACATCACAGGCAGCTTTATTTGAACTGCGAAGATATGCGCTTGAAATATAAGGAGGAAATGTTGTTGAAAGAATTTGGTCTTTTTGGCGCTATTGAATTAAGTAAGAAAACGATGGCAGCAATCACTGCCATGGGTTTTGAAGAACCGTCTCCCGTCCAAAGCCAAACCATTCCGTTGGTTATGGAGGGGCATGATGTTATTGGTCAGGCTCAAACCGGTACAGGCAAGACTGCCGCTTTTGGAATACCTGTCGTAGAAAGGGCGACCGATCAACGATGTGTGCAGGCGTTAGTTCTTACCCCTACCCGTGAACTTGCTATTCAAGTATCAGAAGAACTGGCTAAAATAGGTAAGTTTAAAAAAATGAAAGTACTTCCTATATATGGCGGCCAGGCAATTGATCGACAAATACGGGCATTACAGTTTGGTGTACAAGTCGTTGTCGGTACTCCGGGACGTCTTCTCGATCATATTAACAGGGGCACAATTAAGTTAAATACAGTTAAAATGCTGATTTTAGATGAAGCAGATGAAATGCTGGATATGGGATTTGTTGAAGATATTGAAAATATTCTGCGGCACATTCCCAATGAAAACCGGCAGACATTATTATTTTCCGCCACTATGCCGGCACCGATTAGAAGGCTGGCGGAACGCTATATGCGGCAGCCGGTCACAATTACGATCAGCAAGGAACAGCTTACCGTTCCTTTAATTGATCAATATTATTACGAAACACGGGACAAATTAGAAGGCTTGTGCCGTGTGCTTGATGTAGAAGATGCGGAGCGTATTATTATCTTTTGCCGAACTAAAAAAGGGGTCGACGACTTAGTTGCTTCCCTTCAGGCACGGGGCTACCTGGCAGAAGGATTGCACGGCGATTTAAGCCAGGCGCAGCGGGATCGGGTAATGCGTAAGTTTCGCGATGCCAAGCTCGAAATTCTGATTGCCACAGACGTTGCTGCCAGAGGTATTGACATTGAACATATTACACACGTAATTAACTATGATATACCACAAGATCCTGAATCGTATGTCCACAGAATTGGCCGTACGGGAAGAGCCGGGAAAAAAGGCGTTGCCATTACCTTTATTGAACCCCGTGAATACCGCCAGCTGCGGTTAATCGAGCAGTTGGTCAAAGCGCGTATCGTGAGACGGCAATTGCCGTCTTCAGCAGATGTGCTCGAACGGCAGCGCGAGCTTATTAAGCAGCAGCTTATGCAAACTGCCGAGCAAGAAAATTTTGCCGATTATCACTCCATAGTAGCTGATTTAGCTGTAAATTATGATCCAATGGACCTTGCAGCGGCAGCTTTGAAGCTATGGCAGGAAGGCTTTAAGGAGAAAGAAGAAAAAGCACCTGCATTTAGCAATACAGGCGGCAAGCCGGGAATGGTCCGTCTCTTCTTTAATATTGGCAAAGCACAAAAGATGCGCCCCGAAGACATGGTGCGGGCTATTGCCGAAGAAGCGGATATTTCGGGCAATATGATTGGTGTCATTAATATTTATGAGAAGTTTACTTTTGTCGATATCGCAGAAGATGTTGCTGAGCGGGTTTTATCGGTAATGCATAAGAATTCCATAAAGGGCTATAGGGTAAATGTTGAGCCTGCCCGTGGCCGTTAACCTCACAGCTTATCCAGACCGTATTTCTTAGTGAATCTCTCCAGACGCCCTGTGGTATCTACAATTTTTTGCACGCCGGTAAAAAAGGGATGACATTTTGAACAAACATCAACTTTGACAATCTTTTTGGTAGATCCGGTTTCAAACGAATTACCGCATGCACACGTAACTGTAGTTTGATAGTAGGGTGGATGAATTTTTTCTTTCATCCCTATACACCTCCGCCTTTAATTGATTCATTACATTTTTATTCCGGTAATGTACAGGCGATACCTTATGAACAAAATAAAATTGGCACTGCAAACAACGTTTGTACAATTATCTTAGTAATAACTTGGGGAGGACAAGCATGGACAAGCAAAAGGCTCTGGACAACGCACTTCGCCAAATCGAGAAAGATCATGGTAAAGGCTCCATTATGAAACTCGGCGAAGCTGCTGCTAAAATGAATATAGAGATAATTCCTTCAGGTGCACTGGCTTTAGATATAGCTTTGGGAATTGGCGGCATACCGCGTGGCCGGGTTGTTGAGATTTACGGACCGGAATCATCAGGTAAGACAACAGTTGCTCTCCATGTGATCGCAGAAGCACAGAAACTGGGAGGAATTGCTGCTTTTATTGATGCCGAACACGCACTCGACCCTGTTTATGCCAAGAAGCTGGGTGTCGATATTGATAACTTGCTGATCTCTCAACCTGATAACGGCGAACAGGCTTTAGAAATTGCTGAAGCGTTAGTACGCAGCGGAGCGATTGACATTATCGTTATTGACTCAGTTGCTGCACTTGTTCCGCGGGCGGAAATAGAAGGAGAAATGGGCGACTCTCATGTAGGGCTTCATGCCCGCTTAATGTCACAGGCGCTGAGAAAACTAACCGGTATCATTAGTAAATCCAGAACGACAACGATTTTTATTAATCAAATTCGGGAAAAAGTCGGAATCATGTTCGGCAATCCGGAAACGACCACAGGTGGACGGGCGCTGAAATTTTATGCCAGCATTCGCCTGGAAGTTCGTAAGGGTGAGGCGATCAAAGCTGGCAACGATGTCATAGGAAATCGTACCAAAATAAAAGTCGTTAAAAATAAAGTTGCACCGCCCTTTAAGCAGGCCGAGTTTGATATTATGTACGGTGTTGGCATTTCCCGCGAAGGAAGTCTGCTTGACATTGGTACCAATCTGGAGATTATCGCGAAAAGCGGTACATGGTATTCTTATGAGGGTACCCGGTTAGGACAGGGCAAGGAGAACGCTAAGGAATATTTGAAAGACAATCCGCAGACGGCAAATGAAATTGAGAGCAAAATCCGTGAATCCCTGTCAACCGGGGATAAAAGCGTAACCGTTTCTGTTGAAGAAGATGATATCGAATAGCTCTACAGTTCTGCAGGATGCTGTAAAGCTGCTTGCAGGCCGATCCCTTAGTGAGAAAGAATTACGCGAAAAATTAAAGCGTAAAGGGTGGGGTGAGCAAGAGGTAGCTGCTGCTTTACATAAGCTTCGTCTGCGTGGCTATGTAAACGATGAAGCTTTATGCAGGCAACTGTTTGCTTCCTACGCCGGCAGCGGAAGATATGGCATAAAGTATATCCTTAGCCGATTAAAAAGTCGCGGATTGGACGTACGCCTCATTCAGGACGATATTGCAGACTATAATTATCATGACGAATACATTCGGGCACTCGCTCTGGTACAACGAAAATTTGCCGGACAGGCTGAACTGGTTAAACATAAGATTGCCCGCTTTTTGCTGACAAAAGGGTTTGCTGATTCGACGGTAGCCAAAGCTATTAATGAGTTTACCAGGCAGTATTAAGCAATTCAAATTCCGGTTAACTGTCAATAACTTTAGAAAATGTCACCCGTATAAGTAGATAATTATCGGGTGAAAATGTCACTTTAAAAGTTAAGCATATTTCTTCAAAAAGATGCCTTCCAGCATCAAAAGGATAT
>Ga0074195_1000654_pt1 | contig 61943 bp, 51 predicted proteins | sample EPASupsiteHSE623_FD_64525 | JGI IMG/M metagenome (GOLD analysis project Ga0074195, IMG submission 64525) | Bioremediated contaminated groundwater from EPA Superfund site, New Mexico - Sample HSE6-23 | ecosystem: Environmental > Aquatic > Deep subsurface > Groundwater > Contaminated ...
CTTCTCTGTACACCTCGGGGGTCCCCCACCACCTTTGGAACGGTGATGTCGAGTGGGGGGTCGCGGCGACTTCGTTCTTTCTTGCATCCGGGGCACATCTGGGGTCCAGGGAAGTGAAAGTCTATGTCCTCGAAATTCTCATGATCACGGGGTTTGCCAGAATGAGGTGAAGGATTTTGGGTGTCCATCCCACTTGACGGTGGCTGGTCAAACGGTCTAAAACTCTAGCCAACGATGCTTTACCGCCTCGTACGACCGTTGGTGTTCTGTCTCGATCCCGAGAGGGCTCACGAGTGGGTCTTGTCTTTTCTCTCGATCGTGGACCGGTTCCTTCCCGCAGGCGAAGGCTCCCGGCTTCACGATCCGGACGTTGTGAGCGAGCCGCTGTCGATCGAGATGGCAGGGGTGCGCTTTCCCAACCCTGTGGGCCTCGCGGCTGGTTGCGACAAGAACGCGGTTGCGACACGAGCCTTCGCCGCCTTCGGCTTTGGATTCCTCGAGATCGGTACGGTCACTCCCAAGCCTCAGCCGGGCAACCCGAAGCCCCGGATAGAACGTCTGGTCCACGAACGTTCCGTCATTAACAGGATGGGATTCAACTCGCCGGGCGTCGAATCCGTGGCTCGGAACCTGACGCGCCGAACTCGCAGAATCCCCGTGGGCGCGAACATCGGTCCCAACAGGAATACTCCTCCTGATCAAGTGGTGGAATCGCTCGTCGAGACCAGCCGGGCACTTGCTCCTCTGGCCGACTATCTCGTCCTCAACCTTTCGTCACCCAACACCCCGGGACTACGCGATCTTCTGGGAGCAGGGCCGCTAAAAGACACCCTCCGAGCGTTTCGGAAGGGGCTTGATGACCTGTCCATCACCAAACCACTTTTCCTCAAAGTGAGCCCCGACTTGGACGACACCGATCTCGTGCGGGTGGCGGAGACGGCCGCTGAGTCTCGCATCGACGCGATCATCGCAACGAACACTACGGTGAGTCGAGAAGGCGTGCCTGAACGCTATGCGCAGCAAGGCGGCGGCCTTTCAGGGAGTCTGCTCAAAGACCGTTCGGATCGGGTTCTGTCCGTGCTCTATCGGACTCTCGGCGGTCGACTGCCTTTGATCGGAGTCGGAGGAATCGAGGATGCCGCCGATGCCTACGGAAAGATCCGCTCCGGCGCGAGCCTCGTGCAGATCTACACGAGCCTGATCTATGAGGGGCCTGGCCTCGTGCGTCGGATCGTCCGGGGCTTGGCGGAGCTTCTTAAGAGGGATGGCCTCACGACGTTGCGGGACGCGGTGGGTCTCGATGTGCACCAACGCAAGTAGTCTTGTGGACTCTCCAGACGATGTGGTCAATTCCCGGGTTCGTCCGTAGGGGCTGAAAAACGACATGCACGTGATACCTCTGGCTCTTGCCCCGGGCTTCCTTTTCCTCTGGTTCGCCATTTGGGAGCAAGGAAGAGGTCCGGAGAGAGTGCGTGTCCTGGTTCGTTCGTTTCTTTGGGGAGCGATCGCTTGTGTGCCGGCTGCTGTTCTGGAGCTCTGCCTGGGACTCCGGCAAGGCGTCAACAGCTTGTGGGCCTTCTGTCTCGTTATGGGGCTGATCGAGGAGCTCGCCAAGCTTTTGGCAACGGCAACAGCGGCATGGAAGGACACCGAGTTCGATCAGCCGGGCGATGGACTCGTGTGCGCGGCCAGCGCAGCCCTTGGATTCTCGTTTTCGGAGAGCGTGGGGGCGCTTGCGACGCTCCCCCCCTGGAATGTGGCCACCAAAACGCTTCTCTCTATCCCGGCTCAGGTGCTGTTTTCCCTGTTTTGGGGCTCTCCCCTGGGGCGGCTCAAGTGTGTGCCCGGATCCCACTGGCCCATGTTCTTCCGTGGATTGATCACAGCCGTTTTTCTTCACGGGACGTTCGACGCTCTGGCCTTTTGCGAGCGCGACTGGCCAGGGGTTTTCATCCTTCTGGTCCTGATGGTGGTGTTTCAGTGGCACCTTTACCGGAGGATGGTTCCGTTCGAGCCGCTCGTGCACATCGGCCAAGGCGCGGTGGCCGAGGAAAAAGGAGTCCTTGATCTCACGGAACGAGTCTCCGCGATCATCCGTCGGACAGGCCCGGGTCGGGTTTGTCGTACGTTTCACTGGATCCGGTTCATCCTGACTGTAGGGTTCGGGCTGGTCGCGGGAGTTCTCTTGACGACGCTTCACCCGGAATTGATGAAGTTGGTCGGCTCGTCCGGACAAGGAGACCTTGACGCAGCCTCTGGGTGCGTCGCGTTGGTGGGGGTCGGACTACTTGCCGGTTGCCTGAGCAGAGGAGACTCGTTGCTCGAGATCGCGCTCGGATCTGCGGTCCTCGGACTCGCGAACGGGATCATCTCGGGTCGGGGGATCGTGGTGCTCGTGATCACGTCGGCGGGCTTTGCCATCGTGGGTGCCTTTGGAGGGTGGCTTGGGGTTATCCTCAATCCCCCAGGAGGGACGACGCCGGCTCCGGCGAGGTCGGCCATCGATATCCCTCCGAGCTTCTGAACTCTTTCCTCGATCTCACGGTTGCGCCGTCTCGGTCGAGGGCTTATCCTCGAAACAAAGGCCATGCGCGAGACCGTCTCCACTTCTCGTTCGTCTTCTCGTTCGTCCGCGGCCGCTGTCTCGTACGCTCTGGCGAGCGCAGCGGCTGGAGCTCTCTATTTCTGCATGGGGGCCTATCTCGTCAAGCCTTCGACTGGTGTTCCGATCCGGGAGTTTACCCGCACGGTCTACGTGTGGGCGACGGTTTTCGGCTTCTGCGGGGTCCTGGTCTCAGGGCTCGGACGGTCTCTGAAGCTCACGGGGCGTCAGATAGGCGCCAACGCCCTATTGGGCGTCCTGTTCGCGGCGAGCGTCATTCTGGCCTTCGACGCGGTGACGGTCATGGATCCCACCTCCGCCTCTGTATTGATGCGAACGAGCGTTCTGTTCGTCGTCGTTCTTGGTTTTTTGGTCCTGGGAGAGACTTTGAGCGCATCGGAAGCCATGGGGGCGGGTTTGGTGATCCTTGGAGTCATGGGACTGGTCCGGGTCGAGGGGACCGCCGTGGCACGCGGTCCTCTGGAGGCTCTGGGGTCGGCGGCCTGTGCCGCACTGTACCAGTTGACGGCGAAGCGGACTCTGAGGGATGTGCCGGCCGGAGTGGTCAATGCCTACCGGAACCTGTCGGTCCTGGTCTGTTTCCTCTTGTTCGAGCTGGCCATCGGGCATCAGCCAGCCGTGGCACGAAACGGTCAGTATCTCACGATCGTGGCCTGCGCGTTCGTCGGCCCATTCCTCCACACTCTGCTCAATCTCATGGCGCTGTCACGGATGGAGATGGTGAAGGCCGTTCTGATCGCTCAGACCCAGCCGATTTTCGTTCTGCTGATTTCGTGGCTCTTCGTCGCGACCTCCGGGCTCTTGGATTCAGGAGCCGGTATCGTCGGGAAGAATCTCGACATGCGTTCCCAATCGTTCAAACTGGTGCCGCGCCCACGGGAGCTTTTGGCGAACGGGATCGTGTTGGGTGGTGTGGTGATCCTCGTGGCCGCTGGCGCGAGGAAACGCAAGAAGACAGGCACCTAGAGCCCGTCGGGCCAACGCCCTCCGGTCGTTTAAGTCCGGAGTCCTGAGCACGATCGGTGCGGCCGGCCGCGATCACGTCCGCACAGCAGAGGGAGTCGGCGGCCGTGTGGATATTTCCTCGTGGGGAGAGGGCATTCGATCCGTCGGACAATTGACTTCCGGCATCTCGATGGCCATCTCGCTCCAGGTCGGTTGGCCGGTCGATTCCAGTAGCCGGAGCCAGAACTCACTTTCCGGTGACAGCCTCTTTTTTTTCGCGATCGCCGCTGCAATCGGAACGTGAATGAACTTGTTGTTCTCCAAACCAATGAGAACATCGGTTTTTCCAGCCATGGCGGCGTGGACCGCGTGGCGTGCCATGGCGTCACACAACAGACTGTCGTCCGAGTTGGCCGGCACGCTGCGGATGGTGTAGCTCGGGTCGATGTACTTCATGTTGATCGGAATGGCCACGGACTTGAAGTACTCGGTGATGCGTTCCTTGAGGAAGACGCCGATATCGTTCAACTTGGGATTGCCCGAGGCGTCGCACTCGACTCTGCCACAGGAGAAGAGGTGCTGTCCCGCCCCTTCGGCGACGACGATCACGGCGTGCTGGCGGGCCAGGATCCGCCGCTTCAGGGCTTCGAGGAAGCCGTGCTCTCCTTCCAGGGGAAAACGGACCTCCGGGATGAGTGTGAAGTTTGACTCTTGGCTTGCCAGCGACGCTCCCGCCGCGATGAACCCCGCGTTGCGACCCATGAGCTTTACCAGTCCGATGCCGTTGAAAGCATCACGGGCTTCGGTGTGGGCACAGTTGATCGCCTCGCGGGCCTTCTCCAGCGCTGTCCCATAGCCGAACGACTGCCAGACGAACGGCAGATCGTTGTCGATCGTCTTGGGGATGCCGACAATGGCGATCTCCGTTCCCCGGCGGTGGACTTCGGCAGCCAAGGCTCGCGCGCCCTGCTGGGTGCCGTCGCCGCCCACGCAGAACAGCATGTTGATGCCTTCGCTCTCCAGGAAGTCGACCATGACCCGTGGCTCTTCCGGGCCGCGCGAGGAGCGAAGCACAGTGCCGCCGAGATTGTGGATCCGTTCCACGTACTCGGACGTCAGACGGATCGGAGGGGAGCCCTTCCTTGGATTCAGTCCTTGGTAGCCATAGCGAATACCGTATACCTCAGGCACACCGTAGCGATGGTGCAGCTCGAGGTAGGCCGAGCGGATGACGTTGTTCATTCCGGGGCAGAGACCACCGCAGGTGACGATGGCCGCCTTTGATCGACGTGGATCGAAGTAGAGGTTCTGCCGCGGGCCGGCCTTCTCCAACAATAGTTCATCACGGTGCGACTTCCCGGCGCGGGTCTCGATGTGGTAGTACACGCGGGCGTCGTCAGGGACGAAGTCTCCGAGACCATCGTTCTCAACGAGCGAGAGAGCGAGCGGAGAGGGATAGCGCTGAGGCCCCAATGTCGGCACGACTAGATCCTGCTGCGTCAATTTGCTGTACATGGACGCTCCTCAACCCTGGGCCAGAGGGTGGCTCGTGGACGGACTGTTCCGAGTGTAGACAGTGGGCCAGTGCGGAAAAGATAGCATGGCCGCGGTCGGATTCCAATCCTCGAGAAGGCCCAAATCCTTCACCTCATTCTGGCAAACCCAGTGATCAGGAGCATTTCGAGGACATACACTTTCACTTCCCTGGACCGAGAGATGTGCCCCGGATGCAAGAAAGAACGAGTTCTGACGCAGCAGACGAGTGGGCAGACCAGGGCGCAGATGGGGGATCAGGGAAGGCATCCGTACGTCGGACTCGTGGCCAAGATCCTTCACCTGACTTCCTTCACCTGACTTCCTGGAATCAGTCAACGATGAGAATCAGTCAACGATGAGTATCTTGGGCTGTCGCAGGTTCAATGCCGATGCGGATGTCCGATTCACTTCTCGATCGACTTGTAGAGCTCCCGATCCAGGAAGAGCCGAACCACCTCGGAGTTCAAAAGTCCAAGACTCGCCTGCTGGAGTAAGATTTCGGCGGCGCGGTCGTGGGGCATTGGCGGCTTGTAGGGCCGATCATGGGCCGTGAGCGCATCGTAGATGTCAGCGATCGCCACGATCTGCGCTTCCAGAGGAATTCGGTCGGCCTTGAGCCCTCTGGGATACCCGCTTCCGTCGAGTTTTTCGTGGTGGCAGTGAGCGATCTCCGGAACGCTCCGCAGCGCTCTGGGCCAAGGGATCCCGGCCAAAAGCTGATGGCTCTTCGTAACGTGGGATTTCAGATGTACCCACTCCGAATCGGTGAGGTTTCCCTTGGACACGGCCAAGAGTTCGTATTCGCTCTCGGAGAGCCAACCTCTGGCGCGGATCTCCCCGAGCCTCCTGATATCCTCTGCGGTGAGAGAACCCGATGTCGTCACCCGGCGGATGAACTCGGTCGCAGCCAAGGCCTGGACCTCTTCCTCTGGGGGCAGATCCGCTCCGGTCGTGACGTGTTCAAGCCTACGCTGGGCGAGGAAAAGGTCAAGACGCTGACAGATCACCAGGACGGCGTCGTCGCTCAATCGGTTCTTCTTGTTGAGCACGTTCTCTCGAACGCCGATCTTCCCGACATCGTGCATCAGCGCCGCGATCTCCAGCTGACGAAGGCGATCCGCGTCGAACCGGAACGAGGCCAACGGGCCCGTGGTCATTCTGTCGATTTCGCGGGCCATGCTGAAGCTGTAGGTCTTGACGCGGCGAGAATGCCCGGCCGTTGCAGGATCTCGCTCGTCGATGGCGTGCGCCACGACGTTGATGAACGAGTCGAACAGGTGCTCGATCTCGCCGTGGAGCTCTGCCGTTTCCACATGGACCGCGGCGGAGCTGGCAAAGGCCGTCAGGAAGCCGGCGTCTTCTCTCGAGAAAGCTCCCGATCTTTTGTTGATGACCTCCAGAACGCCCAGGACTTGACCATTGTGGCCTATGAGGGGCGTGGCAACGAGATTCCTCGTCCGGTATCCGGTCCTCAGATCGACGGTCTGATCGAACCGTTCGTCTCCGTAGACTTCATTGACGATCACCTGCTCCCGGGTGAGCGCAACGTGACCGGCGATTCCCTTGCCGAGGGGGATGGTGATGACGGAGTCTCGGGCTTCCAGCCCCTCGGCCACGATGGTCCACAGTCTGGCCGCGTTCTCGTCCAAGATGAACAGCGTAGATCGCTCCGCATCGACGACCTCGCTCGACTTGTTTACGATGATCTCCAGCAGTCGGGGCAGGTTTAACTCATGTCCGGAACGCTTCGAGAGGTCTATTAATACCTGTTGTTTCCGGATCTGCCTCGACAGGCTCAAGATGAGGTTTCGGGTGGCGGCGGCGTCGAGCGAATCCAGATCGGGAAGGGGAGAGCCTGCTGCGTTGTCGTTTTCCAGGGGGGAAGTCGAGATCGAGCTCTGGGTCCCGGAAGTCCGGTCTCCGATCGTCTCATCAGCACGGGTTTGGTCGGTCATTTGCCCCATCGGCTCGGACTGTCTGTCGGGTCGTTTACAGAATAACGTCGACAGAGGAAGTCGGCAAGCTCGGAATCAACCCGTTCGTCTAATCTGTGAGTATTATCGCTAGAAGCGAACGATGGTTGAGGCTGTGATCGAGTTCTGGTCGGACCAGACCCGCGCGCCTGACCAGCTCTGGGGAGACGTCACGCCGTCCGCCTCGTTCCAAAAGTGCAGGACGTTGTCCGCGACGATCCGTTGGAAGTCCCAGTCGAGCTTCAGATCGACCCGTCGCGTGAGCGAACGGCTCACACCGGCCGTGACGTGATAGACGGTACTCCTTCCTTCGTCGGAGGTGAGGCGAGCCCCCCGGAGTAGATGGCGGTCGGTCTCCTTGACCCGTCCCCAGCCCCCGTCGCATCCGAGGTGGAGCGTGCTCCGGCCCAGGACAGCCCGGGCAAAGCCTCCCAGATAGGCGTGGTCGAACGAGTAGCGGACATCGAACGTGTCTCCATCGAGCCGCACGCTGCCCGAGCTGTTGGACATTTGGTAGCCATTGCCGGCGATGAACCGGATGGTCTGCCAGCGATACCCTGCCCGGGGGCCCAGTGTCCAGCGTCCAATCCTTGCCACGTTCCAGTCGAGACTGGCATCAGCCATCTGGCCGTCCACGACCCTGTTCATCGATTCGCTGTACGTGGTCCGGAGCGAGGGGTTTCCCGGATCCTCCCAGTCGCTGTCCCGCATCGCGCCGAAGGTCTTGCCGTTCAGATGCGTCCAGTACTCGACGTTCAGTGAACACCGGCGATAGGGTCGGGTCACCCTGAGTCCCACGAACCAGGTGTCAATGGGGAACTCCAGCCGGCTGAGCGGGTTTGTGCCGGTATCTGGATCCGGGAACTGATACGAGGCGAAGCTGTCGGAGAACTTCCGAAAGCCGACGGAGAGTTCGAGCCGCGGAAGCGCCTGGACTGTGGAAATTGTCGAACGTGGAGCGGATAGAGCTCCGGCTCGAGCCTGGAACGGCTCGCTCGCGGCCAAGAGCGCCGCTGCGCACAGAAGTGTTTGGAAGCGGTTCATCTTTACCGAGCCATTCTTCGTCATTGGATGCTTGCGAACGTGGTCTCGTTGACGGGGTTAATGCTCCGTTGCCGTCCCGTCAACTCCGTCCTCATCCAATATCGTCCTCATCGTTGGCACTGGGGGGAGCCTTGTCTGGACTGGCCACGATGGCCTATAGTGTCGGACGTCTCAGCGCGGTAGAAGACGATCCGACTTCCGTCTACGGCCAAGGGGATTCCATAACGTGAAGATAGCGATCATTGGCGGACGGGGAATGCTGGCTCGGGATCTGTCTTGCGTTCTCGAGGACGCGGGTGACGAGGTCGTTTCTCTTGATCTCGAGGAAATCGACATCGCGCGCCCCGACGATCCGATCCGATGCCTTTTGCCGTTCAAACCCGCGATCGTGGTCAACTGTGCGGCCTACACGGCCGTCGATCGGGCTGAGACCGAAAGCGAGACAGCGTTCGCCGTGAACAGGGATGGCGTCGGCCACCTCGCGTCGGCCTGTAGACGGCTCGAGTGCCCGATGGTCCACATCTCCACCGACTACGTTTTCGACGGTACCTCGGCCACTGCTTACCGGGAGGAGGACCCGACCGGTCCGCTCTGCACCTATGGGAAGAGCAAGTGGGAGGGTGAGGGTCTTCTTCGACAGGGGCTCGACGAGCACCTGATCGTGAGGACCTCCTGGCTTTTCGGCGAGCATGGCGCGAGTTTTGTCAAGACGATCCACCGACTCGCCTGGACCAGGGACGAGCTTCGCATCGTGAGCGATCAGTACGGCTGTCCGACCTGGACGATGGATCTTTCACGGGCGATCGTCGCGATGTGCCGCAGGATCGAGACCTCCAGGAATGACGTGTCGTGGGGCACGTACCACTTCAGTTGCGAGGGACCCACGACTTGGTACGGGTTCGCGAAGGCCATTGTCGGAGCGATTCCCGACCGCGCTGACTCGGTCCGTGTGGTCCCGATCTCCACGGCAGAGTACCCTACACCAGCGTTAAGACCAGCCCGATCTGTCCTGGACTGCTCGAAAATCGTTCGAACGTTTGGTGTGGATCGTCCTCATTGGATGGAGGGGCTCACCACGGTCCTCTCAAAGCTCCCTTCGCTTCGGAGTCCGTGAACAAGATCCCCTTTGGTGGTTCACTCGGGATAGATGGTCTTGTACAGCTCATTCGCGAGATCCGATTCGAGCTCTCGGAGGGTCTGGTACTCCTTGAGGGCTTCGGTCCGGCGATCCTCATTCGTGTGGATGATTCCCAGGGTGTAGTGGGGATCGGCGTAGGTCGGATCGATCCGGATCGCCTCCTTGAGTTCGGCGATGGCCTCGTCCGGGTGGTCCTTGGCGTATAGGCTCAGGGCAAGGTTGTAGTGGGCCTCGGGATAGGCCGGCTCGATGCCGAGCGCCTCTCGGTAGAACGTAATCGCCTCGTCGTGGAGAGTCTTCTCCGAAAGCTCGATCCCCATTCCGACCATGGCTTCCTGGTACTTGGGTTTGAGCCGGATTGCTTCCCGGTAATGCGAGATCGCCTCATCCACCGACGACCTGTCGGCGAGAAGCACTGCCATCTGATAGTGAGCTTCGGCGCTTTTCGGATCGGTCTCGATCGACTTCCGAAGCTCGACTAAGGCCTGGTCCTTTTCTCCCTTTGCGTGGAGCATGGTTCCCAGCGCGATGTGAGCCTCGAGGTTGGATGGATCCAAGGAGACAGCCTTTCGCAGATGCTCGATCGCCACGTCGGTCTCTTCGCTCTCCCGGGCGGCCCTGGCCAGTTGGATCAGGTTGTCGGCTTCGTGAGATCCGGAACGGGAGGTCGGCGTGGTTCCGATCGTGGGGACCTCTTGCGCTCGGGCTGGTAACGAAACTCGGGCGGTCTTCGCTCGCTCGAAAAGCGCGGTAACGGCTGGAGGCCACCGCTTCGACAGGGGAGTGGTCGAGATTCGGTGATCGAGATCGAGCGCTTGCTTCCACTCCGACACTGCGGCGTCTTTTTTGTCCTGAAGCGCAAGCGTTGCTCCAAGCCAAAAATGGGATTCTGCATCGAGTGGCCGGTGCCGTAGGACCTCGCGGAACGATTTCGCGGCAGAGTCGAGTTGCCGGACGTCGAAGAAGAGGGGGCCGGCGACCGAGTGGACTTCGGGGTTCGATGGATCCAGGTTGACCGCCTTGGCCGTCTCGATGGCCGCCTGAGACGGTTGCCCCGCCGACACGAGTGCACGGGCGAGCGGCAGCCGAAGGTCTGCGGCGTCGGGTCTTAGCGCGACGGCCTGCCTGAACTCGCTCAAGGCTTCTTGAGTTTGCCCCTGGGTCATGAGGGCCTCTCCAAGACGACGGTGGATGTCCGGATCGTGAGGCGAGACCTTGGCGGCCTGTCTGAACCGTTCCAGGGCCGCCGCATGCTGTCCCTGTCCCGCGAGGCACAGTCCCACAAAGAACAGGGCTCGTCCGTGCCCGGGCTGCTCGGCCAGAACCTGTTCGAGCTCCTTCTGGGCACGGCCAAACTCGTTCTGTCGATAGACGGCCGTCGCGGCGATGAATCGATCATCGACGTCCTGGCTCGCTACTGAGACGGTTCCGGCGAGCACGAGAAGCCAGCGAAACATGGTACACCTCGAACCGGACCCCAGGCCGATGCGACTTTGCCCGTCATTCCGTTCTTACGGCATGCCGGCCGACCAGCCAACGTTCCGTCCACCGGGAACGGACCTCGTCCGATCGTATCGTTCCCGGAGGTATGGAAGGCGTTCTTGGCACGCGGGTCGCGGTCTGCCCTTCACCCAGGAATCGGCAGATTGACGTTCCCGAAGCCCAGAATTATTTACCATGTTGGCTCGTGAAATCAAGGAGGTGGCTCATTTGTCGGCGTCAGGCGCGACTCTACCCAGACGTGTTGGGCCCCGTTCGATGCTCGGGCCTTATGAGGTCATCGGCAAGCCGCTGGGTCGCGGCGGCATGGGGACGGTCTATCGCGTCCAGGATGAAGAGCGTCGAACCTTTGTCGTGAAGGAGCTTCTCCCCTCACTGGTTGCCGACAAGGGACTGTCTCGTAGGTTTCGCCAGGAGTTCGAGATCCTCTCGAAGTTATCCCACCCCAACCTGGTGGCGGTCTTCGAGCTGTTCGGTGCAAATGGCACTCAGAACATTCGGATGGAGGATATCGACGCGGTGAGCCTCAAAGAGGTTCTCCGCTACAGACATCCCCTTCCGCCGATGGCGGCTTTTGCCATCGGGTCTCGGGTCGCCACCGCGTTGGCCTACGTTCACGAGAAAGGGATCCTGCACCGAGACGTCAAGCCCGACAACATCCTCCTGACCGCCACCGGCAAGGTCAAGCTCTCGGATTTCGGAGTGGCGCGACTGGGAAAGGGAATCCACACCGCAATCGGTGCGGTCGTCGGCACCCCCGCCTATCTGTCACCCGAACAGCTCGGGGGGCGATCGGACGTCGGGCCCACGGCCGATCTCTACAGTCTGGCCGTGGTTCTTTACGAGATGCTCGAAGGGCGATTGCCGTTTCCTTCCTCCCGTAGGGGCGGGTTGGCGGAGATGATTCAGGCCAGGACCGTGCGTCCTCCAAAGCCATTGGTCCTGACCTCTGACGAACAAGTTCGCGATTTGATCCTTCGGTCTCTTCTCCCGGACCCGGCGGAACGTCCGCAGACAGCCAGGGAAGTCCACGATCTTCTCGCGGCGCTCGACGGACCCACCCCGGAACGGGAAGTCTCGAGGGTTGTGATCTCACTGAGACCCGTCCAGCTCTGTCCAGAGGAAGTTGACGGACCTCCCACTCGCGCGAGATCAGGCACCACGAATCTTTCCGAGGTTTTCAACCGGGGATTGTCGGCGATGGCGACGATCATCGTGGCAGCCGTCTGTGGTTACGTCGTGTACGGTATGACCCTTGGCTCGTCCACGTTCTGGGAGTTCTCCAACTGGCTGTTGGCCCTGATGAAGGCCGTTCTGGCCCGGTGGAAGGAGCCGCTCTAATGAGGCGCATCGTTCTCCGTGAAGAGCCGTCAGTATCCGTGAAGGTCGAGGACTCGCCGGAATCGTCGGGACCGACGTGGGCCATCGAGGACCGTGATGGGCATGGGCGCATCGCCCAGCCCGCCGACGCGCGACCGGCGCTGACCGTGCTGGATGGGCCCAGGCTTGGGGAGTGTCACCGCCTTGAGCCGGAGGATCGGGCCATCGTGATCGGCCGGGGAACCAAGGCCCAATTCGTCCTTCCTCACCCAACGGTGTCGAAGCTTCATGCCCGCGTGTTCGCCGTCCGAGACGGCGAGGCTGAGCGGGTGAAGATCGTCGACATGGGGAGTCGGAACGGAACCTATTTGAATGGCGAGAAGGTAGATGAGGCTCTGTTGGAGCCGGGCGACAGGATCCTCGTGGGTGAGGTGTTGCTTCGGTTCGATTGGGTCGATCCAATAGAGGCGCGGTTCCTGTCCACGGTCGCCTCCAAGCTCGCCCAGGCGGAAAGGGACGGCCTGACCGGCCTGTTCCGACGGTCGGTGCTCAACGAACTGGGAGACAGGACCGTCAGCCGGTGCCAGGCCCGCCAGGAACCCTGCGCCATTCTGATGATCGACCTGGATCATTTCAAAAGACTCAACGACACCCACGGCCACCAGGCCGGTGATGAAGCGTTGCGAACGGCGGCTCAGGCGGTGCTCCGCTCCGTTCGCGAGAGGGACGTGGCTGTTCGATACGGGGGCGAGGAGTTCGTCGTCATCTTGGCCAACACGTCTCGGGAGAAGGCCGTCGAGGTCAGCCGGAGGATCTCGGCCGCGCTCAAGGGTTCGAAGGTCCCCGGATTGTCCGAGACTGTTACCATGACCGCATCCCAGGGGCTTGCCATGTGTGGCGTCGCTGAAACCCTCGAAGACGCGGTGCGCCGGGCTGACCGGGCTCTTCTGAAGGCGAAACGGGACGGACGGGACCGGCTGGAGACGGCTCCGGAATCATGATCGCGGTATGCAAAACAGCCTGCGATTCGAGATCGCAGGCTGCTCCGTGAGTGGGCGTACCTGGAGTTGAACCAGGGACCTCGCGCTTATCAGGCGCGCGCTCTAACCACCTGAGCTATACGCCCCCAATCGATTTTGCCCTATCGGCGGGCGCGAGCGGAATTCTAGGGCCAGAGACTTCGTCTGTCAAGGTTTGCGTTCGGACCGGGAGAAAACCCCACCCCAGGACCCGGACAAACACGGAGTCACTGAGAAGCACGGAGGTCTGATTCCTTGAGAGCCTCCTCTAATAAAGAACCCAAACGACCCCTCTCGAAAGAACTCTCCGTGCTCCTCCACATGGCTCCGAATGGCTCCGTGCTTCCGTGTTTGGCCGGAAGATCTCGGCCATCTCATCCGCACTGATCGTCTCCGCACTGATCGTATCTGCAACCGTTGCCCAAAGACTGCCGTTCACTTCACCAGGAGAACGGAGCAGGGTACTTTTCTCGAAATGTTGTAGGCCGTGGTTCCGAGGAACAGGCTCACCAGGGTCGAATGGCCCTTGTCGCCCAGCACGACCAGATCGAAATGGTCGTCCGCCACCATCTTGCGGATCACGTTGGACGGATGTCCGATCCTCACCTCCGTCGAGATGTTCACTCCCTCGGTCTTCACTCGCTTGAGCGCGTCCTTCACGAGCTTGTGCATGTGGTGGCGCTCGTTCTCGAGTCCACCGTTCACCTCCAACCGACTGTCCGCGTAGTTGGGGATCTCGGCGATCGCCACGATGGTCAGCGGAGCGCCGGCCAACCGGCCAAGGTCGAGCGCGTGGGCAAGAGCCCGAAAAGCGTTGTCGGAACCATCGAATGCAACGAGCATTTTGGAGAACACGGAACTAATCTCCCCCTTCCTGGGGCCGAATGACCCCGCGGGTGTCCGGAGCGACGGCAGCAGGAATGCTGTACGGCTCGGTCGGCATGGTCAATTCGAGCTCCTCCTGGAACCAGCGTTGTGCCACGACCGTGGGGACGATCGCCGAGGCGATGACCGCTGCCAGCAGCACGCCGAACTGGGTCTCGGTGATGATCCCCTTGTCCAGCCCGTGAGTCGCGGTGAGCGTCCCCATGGTGAGCCCGGTGGACATCAGGAGCGTGAGAAACATCGCCCCCCGCGAGGCGAACCGACGGGCCAGCGGATAGACCCCCGCAATCTTGGTCACGACCTTGATCACAAAGAGCGTCAGGATCAGGCCGCTCGATGCCGCGAGCGCTTCCAGGGATATTCTCAGGCCGCTTCCGAAAAAGAAGAACGGGGTGACGAAGCCGAAGCAGATCGTTCGCATCCTTCGCTGGAGGTTCTGGTTTCGCTCGAACAGAGGCGCGAGCACGAGCCCCAGGACGAAGGCAGGGAGCATCGCGTGGCTGTTTCCCAGCTCGCCCAAGACCATCAGGAGAAGGAGGAGCAGGAACAGCACCTTGGCCTCGAACTCGATCACGCGATTGCCGTACCGCTGGAAGAGTCGGGGAAGGATCCGCGGCGCCACGACGATGAGAACGACCGAAACGACGAGGAACACCAGCGTCCACGTGTTCGGTCTGACAAAGAGTGTGGAAAGGGCAAGCGAGACGAAGAAATCGGTGACGAAGCATCCCGCCATGGTCAGCTTGCCGACGACGTGTCGCGTCAGGCCGGTTTCCACGAGCACGGCGTAGACGACGGCCAGCGAGGTCGTGGCGAGAGCGATGGCGCCGATCTCCGAGGCCTCCCAGGTCCAGTTCAGGGACCCGTAACAGTAGGCCAGGACGGCCAGGAACGGAGCCAGGAAGCTGGCGACCCCGATGAGAAAGCTCTCCTTGAAACGGGTACGGATCAGTCGCGTGTCGACCTCGGCTCCGGCGAGGAATGTCAGGGCGATCCCCGCGAAGGCCGCCGTGAGCTTCAGGAACGGGAAGGGCTGTATCCCGAAAACACTCCGGGCAATCACCCCGAGGACGATCTCGAAGATCGAAACCGAGAGGGCTGCTTCGACGGAGAGCATGGAGGCGGGCACGAGAAACGCGAACGTGACCAGGAGCAGTGACAGATCGTTCATACAATGACCTCGATCCTTCGGCCCCCTGAGTGTCACGGACCGTATCGGGAAAAGAAAAACTCCCACCTACGAGCACTCGATTCTGGTAGGTAGGAGTTATCAACCGAGGGTCAATCGGTGGTTGATGGCCAACTCCATGGCCGACTGTGACCGGAGGATACCACCCGAAAGCCTGCGGAGCAAGGCCGCAGTTGAAGCACTATGCGTATTGACTTGAGCGCGCGCCGTGATTGCGGAGGCAACAGTCTGCCCTCCACGATCCGAGGTCATCGCCTCGAGCGAGAGCTAGCCACAGGCGGAGCTGTGGGAGGCTGCCGAGGAGTCGGAAAGACTCATTCGGCCGCAGTCCTGTAGTGGGATACGTGCTCGGGTCGCTTGAACAGCAGGGCAATCACAAAACCGGCGGACAGCAAACCGGCCGCGGTCCAGAGTGCGGGCTGGACCGCGAACTTGGCGAAGACCAGTCCACCGATGACACCCGCTGCGCCCCAGGCGGTCAGAACGAAGCCGTAGACCTTGCCGATATACGTGGGGCCGAAAGAGTCGGCCGCAAAGGCCGGCATTACGGCGAACCCGCCGCCGAGACAGGCGAGGAGGTAGCAGGCGATGATCGTGAAGAGATCCGTGCTGGTCACCGAGGGAAGGTAGGCGTAGAGGACGGCCTCCGTGGCAAAGATGACCATGAAGACGCCCCTGCGGCCGATCCAGTCGGAAACCCACGCCCAGAAGAGCCGACCGAGGCCGTTGAAGATCGATGCCGTGGCAACCACACCGCCGCCCAAGACCGCGAGCTGGACAGGATCCGTTATCCCCTGGGCGGCCTTGTAGACATCCTGGGCCATGGGAGACAGCTTTGAGAGGAGACCCATGCCGGCGCTGACGTTCAGGAAGAGCATGGCCCATATCATGTACCACTGGGAGGTCTTTTTGGCTTCGTTCCAGCTGAAGGAATCAGCGGCCGACACCGTGGAGGCGGAGGGGGTGAACCCGTCAGGCAGCCAGCCCTGCGGAGGATTCCGGAGCACCGTGGCCGACAGCACGTTCACGACGAGGTAGACGATGCCCAGAATGAAGAAGGCATTGTCCACGCCGACGCTGATGATGAGGCTGGGCGCGATCTTGCCGACGAAGAATGCGCCAAGTCCAAACCCCATGACCGAAAGACCGGTGATGAGACCGCGCTTGTCGGGAAACCAGCGGATCAGGGTTGCGATGGGCACCACGTAGGCCAGGCCGTTGCCTCCGCCGGCAACGAAGCCGTAGCCGATGTAGAGCAGCCAGATGCTGCCGATCTTGAGGGCCACGCCGCCCAGCAGGACGCCGCATGCATACAGGATGACGCCGAGGGTGGCGACGAATTTCGGCCCCTTCTTGTCGACCAGGATCCCGCCAAACGCGGCGCACAGACCGAGCGAGCCGATGGCGATCATGAAGACCACCGCAACGGATGCCTGGGTCCAGTTGTGAGCGGCCATGACCGGCTTGACGAACACCGACCACGCGTAGACGGTACCCAGCACCGTCATGATGAGGACCCCGGCGGCGGCAACAAGCCATCTCTTTGTCATCAAGTTTTCGTTCTCATTGCTCATCTGGTTCTCCTTCGTGTGCATGCAAACTGCGGGGCACGATGATGATCGTTTACTGCATCAAGCTCCCGTGAGCCCCTCGATCGTCTTCTTTCACCCACCCTCGGACGCGTTTGAGCTGCTCATCAGGTTGCGCATATTACTGAAGGACACACCAGAGCGTCAACTCATGAGTGCAGCCCTGATCCCCCATCTCCCAGGTGGGAATTCTGGATCAGTCCGGGAGTTTACACGTCCGGTCTTGTCCGGATATACTCCTGCAGGCGCTTCGGATGCCCACGGTCCGAAGGACCTTTTGGAGCCTCGCGAGTTTCCATACACGAATCACCCGTCTCGCCCCAACCGTCTGCGAACCGGAGTGAGATGCTAAAAGATCGACGAATCCTCGTTGTGGGTTCGGGAGGAAGGAATCTGGGGAAGACGGAATTCTGTTGTCGGATCATCCGTCGCCTCTCCAGGGAAGTCGGTGTCGTGGGTGTCAAGGTCACGGCCATAGGCCAGCGCCACGCCCAATGCCCCCGGGGCGGAGCGGGCTGCGGGGTGTGTGAGTCTGTGAATGGTCGGTACGAGCTCATCAAGGAACGCCAGAGCGGGACGGTCAAGGATACTTCGCGGATGCTGGACGCCGGAGCCTCCGAGGTCTACTGGTTGCGAGTGCTCCGCGAACATCTTCTGGAAGGCACCGAGGCTTTTCTCTGTCAAATTCCCCCCGAGGCCGCTATAGTCTGCGAATCGAACTCCATCCGGCAGGTTCTCGAACCGGGCATGTTCGTGGTTATCACCAGCGAGTCCGATTCCCCCTCGGTCAAGCCGTCCTGTCGTGAAGTCATGCCTTTGGCCGATCGGACCATTGTCTTCGACGGCCAGGCATGGGGTCTTGATCCCGAACGGTTGGTTTTCGCCCGGCATCGATGGTGGGTACGGGAGGATGCGGCCGCCATCGTTCTCGCAGGAGGCGGAAGTCGGCGGATGGGGCAAGACAAGAGTCTTCTACCCTTCGGTGGAAAACCGTTGATCGCCCACATCGTGGATCAGCTCTCTCCCGGGTTTGACGTCCTTCTGATTGGCGCCAACAGTCCCGACAAATATCAGTTTCTCGGCTGCCCCGTCGTGCACGACGACGCGCCAGGCGCCGGTCCTCTGATGGGCATCCTTTCTTGCCTGCGGGCCTCACCACGTGACCTGAACTTCGTGACGGGCTGCGACATCCCGTTCATTCATCCGGGGCTGATTCGCCAACTGCTGCAGGCCGCGAGTGTCGCGGACATCGCGGTCACGGTCTCGGCTTCCGGAGAGCCGGAGCCGCTGCTGGCCGTGTACAGGAAGTCTGTTGCCGACGTCGCGGATCGGGTCCTCCGTCGCGGAGGTCGTCGGATCTCCGATCTTTTTTCGCGGGTGAACGTCCGGCATGTTCCTCTTCCAGAGGGCGAATGGTATCGGAACATGAACACGCCGGAAGAGTACTCCCGTGCTCTTGCGTACCGATCCGCCATGGAACAGGGTGACCAATGGTGACTATTCGTAATTAGGTTCGTAATTGTGGAATTCCAGCGGAAGAGTCGAGTCCGAATAGTGTTTGGGGATGATGGGTCGAACTGCTACCATTTCTGGAACGGAGAGGACAGCGAGTGAGAAATCCCGGCGATCAGGAGCGGATGCCGCTCGAACCACCTTCAGTCGGTGCTCTGCGTGGACTCTCTGCCGGTCGTTTTACGCGCGAGGACCACAGTCTCTCTCACGCCGAAGTTCTGGCACTGTTGAAGTCGTGGACTCGACCCACCGCGCCCGTCGAAGACATTCCGCTCGCAGAGGCTTCCGGTCGCATCCTGGCAGAGCCCATCGTGGCACCGCGGCCGATTCCGGCCCACGACAATTCCGCGGTGGATGGTTACGCTTTTTCCTGTGCCGACTACGACGAGGCCCAGGGCGCGCTTTTGACACTGTATGGACGGGCTGCCGCTGGCCATCCGCTCCCCGGGTCTCTTCCTCCGCGCTCGGCCGTTCGCATTCTGACCGGCGCTGTGATGCCCGAGGGGTGCGACACCGTCGCGATGCAGGAGGTCGTGGAGTCTCTGGCTGTCGACGGCGAGACGCTGCTTCGCGTGCCGCCGGGGCTGCGTCCCGGAGCCAACCGTCGCCTTGCTGGTGAGGATGTCACCACGGGCCAAACGCTGGTCGAGCCGGGTGCCAGGCTCAGACCCCAGGACATCGCGGCGATCGCCTCAACGGGGAAGGGAGCCGTGCGCTGTTACGTGCCCCTCAAGGCAGCGATCTTCTCGACCGGGGATGAAGTCATCCGCCCGGGCGCCATCTTTCGGCCAGGCCTCGTCTATGACTCCAACGCGCCGACGTTGTTTGCCTTGGCCGGCCTTGCCGGCGTCCGGACCCTCGACCTCGGCGTGCTGCCCGACGACGCTGGTGTGGTGCGTGAGCGCCTTGTCGAAGCGGCCGGCCGTGCCGACGTGTTGATCACCTCGGGCGGGGTCAGCCATGGCGAGGAGGACCACGTGGCCAAGACTCTGCGGTCGGTCGGTTCGTTGCACATATGGCGGTTGGCGATCAAGCCGGGCAAGCCCATGTCCTTCGGCCAGATCGGCGACTCTATTTTCGTGGGGCTTCCTGGGAATCCGGTGGCGTGTTTCGTTTGCTTCCTGCTTTATGTGTTGCCGTTGATGCTGGCGTTGTCGGGCGGCCATTGGATCGAGCCACGGCGTTTTCCGGTGAGAGCAGCTTTTTCGTTGAAGCGCAAACCCGGGCGTCGCCATTTCATGCGCGGTTGGCTCATTGAAGGACCGTCCGGTTGCCTGTCGGTACAGAAGTATCCGGAGGATGGCTCGGGGATCATAACCTCACTCCGTGAAGCCGAGGGGTTGATCGAGGTGGCTGAGGACGTCGAGACCATACAGGAAGGAAGCACGCTTTCGTTCATCCCCTTTTCCGAATTTGGCGTGCTGCGTGGGTGAGTGCTGGACGACCCCTCTTTGCCTCACGATGATTGCTTTCCTAGATTGCCTCCCTTGCCTCCCTTAGCGTCGCACCCGCAGCCGAGCCAGAGCTTCCCTTCTCGTCTCCGGAAGCGTAGAATGAACGTGTAGAGGGCGGAGGGATCGACCTTTCGTTTTCTGTCCCCCCATGTCGAACCTGAAGGATTCGTTCGGCCGGCCCGTGGGCCGGCTGCGACTTTCGATCACCGACCGCTGTAATCTGCGGTGCCGGTACTGCATGCCCGATGAGGTCCGGCATCTCCCACATGACCAACTCCTCTCGTACGAGGAGTCCGCAAGACTCGCCCGTATCTCCGCGGAACTGGGTATCGACAAGGTCCGGATCACCGGCGGCGAGCCTCTGGTGCGGCATGGAGTTCCCGAGCTGATCCGGCGACTCAGGGCGATCGGGAGCCTGAAATCGGTTGCGCTCACGACCAACGGAATCCTTTTGTCCGCACAGGCCCGGGCCCTTCGAGAGGCAGGCCTCACGTCGATCAACGTCAGCCTCGACACTTTGCGTCGCGACCGGTTCGAGGAGCTCTGCCGGCGGGACCTACTCACGTGCGTCCTGGAAGGGCTCGACGCGGCACGGGCCGCCGGTTTCGAGCGAATCAAGGTCAACTGCGTCGTGATGCGCGGAGTCAACGACGACGAGATCGGCGCGTTCGTGAGAATGGGCCGCGGCAACGGGTATCAGGTCCGGTTCATCGAGTTCATGCCGTTCGAGGCGGAGGGGCTCTGGAGCTTGGACAAGGTGGTTTCCCAGGATGAAATCTTGGACCGTGTCGATTCCGTGTCGTCTCTTGATCGAACACCTTCCGGCGACAGCCGGGACCCCGCTCGACTCTTCAGGTTCTCGGATGGTCACGGCGAGGTGGGAGTCATCGCCTCGGTCAGCCATCCCTTCTGCTCCTCGTGTGACCGGCTTCGGATCACAGCCGATGGCAAGCTCCGAGCCTGCCTGTTCGTCGATTCCGAGGTGGACCTCCGGGCGGCCATGCGCTCAGGATCGACCGACGAGGCCTTGGCGCGCTTCATTGTCGATGGCGTTGCCGCCAAAGACCGGGGCAGGAGCGCCGGCACCGACCCCCTGGAGCGACCCTGCCGCTCGATGCACGCCATCGGGGGATAGGTAGCTTCCCAACTGGTTGGTTCTCAGAATGGGTCTGTGTTATCCTGGGGGTATGCGGAGGCTGAGTTTTCGGCCCAGTACTTTCGGCCGCCCGCGATTGTCAGCAACAATTTCCAGCAAGACGCAACATCGAGACGCAACATCGAAACGTCATCCAGGTGCAAGGAGACCCCACACATGAGCGACCAGATCGTGCTGGACGGCAAGAACGTTCCATTTAGACCGGGGCAAACGGTGTTGGCTGTGGCCCGGGATAACAACGTCAAAATCCCCGCCCTCTGCTACCATCGCAAGACCGGTCCGGCCGGTCGGTGTCGCGTCTGTGTCGTCGAGGTGGAAGGGCTTCGTGGCCTGCAGCCCGCATGCACGCTCATGGCCAAAGCCGGCATGGTCGTCCACACGAGCACCCCAAACGTCCTCGATGTCCGGCGCATGGTCGTCAACCTGCTGCTCTCGAGCGGAGAACACAACTGCCTCTCCTGCGAACAGAATGGATGTTGTGAGCTTCAAGAGGCTGCCTACCAGCTCGGCATCGAGACTCCGGCGTTCATCGTGTCCGGGCCCAAGGCCGTCGTGGACGATTCGAGCGAGATGGTCACCATCGACCGCCGCAAATGCATCATGTGCGGCCGTTGCATCGCGGCCTGCAACAAGGTGGTCGTTAATGAGGTTCTGGGCATGGGCCAACGCGGCATCGAATCCAAGGTCGTGTGCGACACGGACCGGCCGATGGCGGACTCGACCTGTGTTCAATGTGGAGAGTGCAGCCAGATCTGCCCGGTTGGCGCCATCATCGATAAGAAATCCGTGGGCCGGGGGCGGGCCTGGGAACTAGAGAAGGTCAACACCACCTGCCCGTACTGTGGCGTCGGGTGCCAGCTCACCCTCCACGTGGATCGGGCCGCGAATAGGATCGCGAAAGTCACCGGACGGGAAGTCGCGCCCAACGACGGTATGCTCTGCGTCAAGGGCCGCTACGGCTATGAGTTTCCGTCCAGCCCGAAGAGGCTCACTCAGCCGATGATCCGCAAGAACGGCAAGCAGGAGCCGGTGAGCTGGGACGAGGCCCTCGACTACACGGCCCAGCGCATCGGGGAGATCGTCAAAAAGCACGGGCCCGATGTCTTTTCGGCGTTCGGCTCCGGACGGATCACCAACGAGAACAACTACGCCATCGCGAAGTTCACCAGGGCGGTGATCAAGACCAATAACATTGATCATTGCGCCCGTACTTGACACGCTCCCACTGTCGCCGGTCTGGCGACAAGCTTCGGTTCTGGTGCGATGACCAACAGCATCCAGGAACTCCAGGACGCTTCGGTCATATTCGTCGTCGGTTCCAACATGACCGAGGCCCATCCGGTCATCTCGTATTACGTCAAGCGCGCGGCCATCAATGGTGCAACGGTCATCGTCAACGATCCCCGCCGAACCGATCTGTGCCGCTGGGCTACTCATCACGTCCAGATCAAGGTCGGCTCGGATATTGCCTACATCAATGGCCTCATCAACGAGATCTTCAAGAATGGCTGGGCTGATGAGGAGTTCCTCAAGGCACACACCGAGAATCCGGACGACATCCGCAAATGGGTCGAGGCCTACCCTGTGGAGAGGGCGAGCGAGATCTGCGGTGTCCCGGCGGCGCGGATCAAAGAGATCGCCCGACTGCTCGGCACGGCCAAGTCCGCGAGTGTCTGCTACACCCTGGGCATCACCGAGCATATCTGCGGAACAGACAACGTCAAGACTCTGGCCAACCTGCAGATGGTCCTTGGAAACCTCGGCAAGTACGCAACCGGCCTGAACCCGCTGCGTGGCCAGAACAACGTGCAGGGCGCCTGTGATATGGGCGCGTTGCCCAACGTGTTCCACAACTACCAGTCCGTCACCGACGCGAAGATCGTCGAGAAGATGGAGAAGTCGTGGGGAGTCAACGGCCTGTCCAACCGGCCTGGCTACAAGATGCCCACCATGCTCCGCAAGGCACGCGATGGTGGCACGAAGGTGCTCTACTGCATCGGCGACAACACCGTCCAGACCGAGCCGAACATGGCGCACACGATCAAGGAGATCGAGGCGCTCGAGTTCTTCATCGTCTGTGACATCTTCCCGACCTTGACTACCCCGTATGCGGACGTCATCTTTCCCGATTACGCTTGGGGCGAGGAGGAAGGAACATTCAGCAACACGGAGCGGCGCGTGCAACGAGTTCGGGGCGCCCTCACTCCGCCCGAAGGGTGCCGTCCGAGCTGGTGGGTCCTTCAGGAGCTCGGGAAGCGGCTGGGCTACGACCTGGGGTTTACCTCAGCCCAGGCCGTCTGGGAGGACATGCGCCGTAGCGCCACCAGCTACGCGGGCATCACCTACGATCGCATCCAGAACGTGGGTCTGCAATGGCCCTGTCCGACTCTGGAGCATCCCGGGACCGGCTTCCTGCACAGGGACGGTAATTTCTCTCGTGGAAAAGGACTGTTCTGCAAGACCGACTGGGTCCCGCCCGCTGAAGTGACGGATGCGACGTACCCTTTGATCCTTTCAACTGGTCGGCGGCTCTGGCACTACCACTCCGGAACGCAGACCCGTAACTCGGTAGGACTCGAGAGACTCTTCTCCGAGGAGCTTCTCGAAATGAACCCCGAGGACGCGGCTCGGCTCCGCATCCAGAGCGGCGATCTGGTGAAGGCCAAGAGCCGCCGCGGCGAGATCACGCTTCGAGCGTGGGTCACCGAGCGCGCTGGGCCCGGCATGTGCTGGATGGCCTTCCACTTTGAGGAAGCCTGCGGCAACGTGCTCACCAACGACGCGTTCGACCCGGTGACGGAGACGGCGGAGTACAAGGCGTGCGCCATCCGCGTCGAGAAGATCAAGGACCGAGAGACCCCGATCGAGGACCTGCACCGTCAGGCCCGGCCCTAGCCGGCCGACAGTGTGAAAGGAGACGCCATGCCGACTTCCATCAATATCAAGGCCATCCTCGACGCGGCCGTCCAGCGAGAGGACGAGGCTCACGCATTCTACCTCCGGATCTCGAAGGGGCAGAGCAACGCGACCGTGAAGCAGACCTTCGCCGAGCTCGCAGCGGACGAGCTCAGCCACAAGGAGTTTCTCCAGGCGTGCCTGCGGGATCCGGCGCTTCTTTCCAAGATGCCCACGCCCAAGGACTACAAGGTCGCCGAGGCCACGGAGGAGCCTGCGTTCTCCATCGCCATGAAGCCGGCCGAGGCGCTAGCCCTGGCGATGAAGAAGGAGGAGGGGGCTGCCCGGTTCTACCGGAATCTCGCCGAATCGACCTCGGACCCCGTGCTGGCCACCATGTTCACGAACCTCGCGCGCATGGAGCTGGGGCACAAGACCCGGATCGAGACTCTATTCGTGAACATCGGATACCCGGAGGTCTTCTAGGATGGACGCGACAACCCGAGAGACGATCACCACTCTGGCGTCCGGATATCCGACGCCTCGAGCGGCCCTGTTGTCGGCCCTCGAAATCGTGCAGCGGTCTGGCTGTGGGTATCTCAGGCCCGAAGACCTCACGGAGGTCTCGACCTTGCTCCGTGTGCCGCTCTCGACGGTCCACGCCACGGCCAGTTACTACTCGATGCTGAATTTGAAACCGGTCGGCAAGTACCACCTTCAGCTCGACACCAACATCCCGGCCATTTTGGCCGGTGCGGAGGACTTGCTGGCGCACCTCCAGAAGACGCTCGGAATCGGCGTCAACGAGACGACGCCGGATGGGCTCTTCACTCTTTCGGCCGTGGAGGATCTTGGTGCTTGCAGCACGTGTCCGGTGCTCCAGGTCAACGATCGATACTATGAAAACCTGACGCCGGCCCGGGCGGACGAGCTGATCGCAAGCCTCCGGCGTGGCGTGATGCCCGACTGGAAGACGAACGGCCCCTGGGCCAGCGAGTGCCAGATCCTCCTCAAACGGCGCGGCAAGCCCAACTCCACGGCGCTTTCCGGCTACCTGGATGACGGCGGCTACCGGGCGCTGGAGAAGGCGCTGTCCTTGTCCCCCGCCGCGGTGATAGCACTCGTCAAGGACGCCACGTTGCGCGGTCGTGGTGGCGCCGGCTTTCCGGCTGGTCTCAAGTGGGGCTTTGTTCCCAAGGATGGATCGAAGCCGGTCTATCTCGTCTGCAACGCGGACGAGGGGGAACCCGGGACGTTCAAAGACCGGCAGATCATGGAGTACGATCCGCATCTTCTCCTTGAGGGCATGGCTGTGAGCGGCTACGCGATCGGCGCTAAGCTGGGTTACATCTACATCCGGGGTGAGTTTTCCTGGATCGCCGACATCTTGGAGCGAGCGATCGATGAGGCGCGCAAGGCCGGAAAGCTTGGCAAGAACGTCCTTGGGCGCGGCGTGGAGTTTGACGTCCGGGTGGTACGGGGGGCCGGCGCTTACGTCTGCGGGGAAGAGACCGCGCTCATCGAGTCGCTGGAAGGCAAGCGGGGCAACCCCCGTCTTCGGCCCCCGTTTCCCGCGGTTTCCGGACTGTTCGGATGCCCGACCGTGGTGAACAACGTCGAGACCCTTGCCTGCGTGCCATTCATCGTTCGTGAGGGGGTCGAGGCGTTCCGCAAGCTCGGCACGCCGAACAATTTCGGTCCCAAGATCTTCGGTGTTTCCGGCCACGTTGAGCGTCCGGGCGCCTATGAATTCCCGCTTGGGGTCCCGCTCCACCGGGTGCTCGAGGCCGCCGGCGGCGTGCGTGGCAGACTCAAGGCGATCATCGTGGGTGGTCTTTCCACGCCCATCCTGACCGCGGATGAGGCCCGCGATCTGAAGCTCGACTATGACTCGTGCGTCAAGCAGGGCACCATGCTCGGGTCGGGCGGCATCATCGTGATGAACGACACTGTCAGTATGCCTCGGATGGCGCTGCGCACCATCCGGTTTTACGCACACGAATCCTGTGGCCAGTGCACGCCGTGCCGGCACGGTTCGATGGCCATCGAGCAGTGGCTTCACGGTATCGTTGAAGGGCATGGGACGACAGAGGATGTGGACTCCATCCTGGGTCTTTGCAGGACGATCAAGGGGAGCACCCTCTGTCCGACAGGCGATGCCTTTGCCACGCCCGTCGAGGCCATGGTGCAGAAGTTCCGGGCTGAGTTCGAGTCTCTCGTACAGAAAGGACGTTCGCAGGCCGGAGAGTAGGGGAAGGCCGCGAGCTGAGGCGCACGATGGCGCTCGTGTGGATCGTCTGCGGGGCGCACAGAGGAGTCGGTAAGACACGCGTGGCCCAGGCGCTCGCGCGTGTTCTTCCCGGTGCGGTGGCCGCCAAACTGGGTTGTGGCCGGCCCAAGCTGGACAAACCGGGACACTATTTCCGTGACCCGGGCGAGCTCCGAGTCTTCGTGGATGAGCACCGGGACAGTCCTCATCTTGTCCTGGAGGCCAACCCTTCCGACCTTCAGGGGCTTGGCGACATCGTGGTTTTCATCGAAGGAAAGCCCGGCCATCCCTCGCGGAGGCCTGACGCTGCAAAGCCCGCGTCTGCTGTGCTGATTCGCATCTCCTCGGGTGCTTCCGGGGGTGCGGGCAAAACGAGCTCGTCGCCTTCGGATCGCGGGACAGCCGGTTCCTTGGCGTGGTCCCGGGCCTTGCGGCCCTTGTTGCCGGACGTCAAGGTGCGGCGCGCTGTCTGTGAGATCTTCGTGGACCAAGAGCTCCACCTTCGCTCCCCTCGGATCGAGGTGCGAACCAAGACCTGGTTCATTCACGGCGGGCGACGCGTGTTTGGTCTGGGGCTGTATCGGCTGCTCCAACAAGTCGACCTGTCTCGAAGCCTGAGGGAGGCGGCCCGACGTTGCAGCGTCAGCTACCGATATGCCTGGGGGCTCATCAAGGCCGTGGAAAGGGAATGGCGTCAGCCGCTCCTCCGTTCCGGCCCTGGAGGTTCCACGCTGACCGAGGCCTGTCGTCGTCTCCTGTCGGTCTTCGAGAAAGTCGATCGAGACGTCGGCCGGTATGCTAATCGTCGATTCGAGATCCATAGCCGTACCGAGGGGCTGCAGTGAAGAGCTGGGCGAGAGACGATCCGGTCGTCGACAAAACGTTCAGGACGGTCGCTTCCCGGCGTTTGGTTCTCGACCAAGAACCTGCCGTCGAGGACTGCGACGTGGCCCTGGAGGCCGTGGTCCTCGTCCACGTCGAGGGGATCGGCCGCTTCAATCTGATGGGCACACCAGCCGACATCGAGGCGTTGGCCATGGGCTTCGTGTTCGGGGAGGGGCTTGTGCAGAGCCCAGACGAGGTGGCCGAGATACGGACAGAGAGCGTGGGGCCCAGCACGATGTCCGTCAACATCCGACTCGTTCGGTTGCCTGACCGCGCCGAACCCAACGCTCAGCGGATCAGCCCCGTGAGCCACCGGGAGCGGTGTCCCGTGGAGGAGGCCCTGAGCGGACCGCGGGTTGGAGCGGCGCTTCGCCTTTCCTGTGCCAAGCTGCTCGCCCTGAACCGAAGGATGCGGGAGCGACAGACGACCTTCCAGCGAACCGGAGGCACACACGCGGCGCTCATCATCGATCCCAGAGGATGCGAGATCGCCTTTGCCGAGGACGTGGGTCGGAGCAACGCCCTGGACAAAGCCGTCGGCCGCTGCCTCCTCTCCGGGCAGAACCTGGCCGGCCTTGGGGTTCTCATGTCGGGTCGCGTCAGTTTCGAGCTCATCAACAAAGCAGCCCGCGCCGGCATGGAACTGGTCTGCGGCGTCTCGGCCCCATTCTCTCTGGCCATCGAGGTCGCCGAGGTTCGAAACCTCACCCTTTGCGGCTTCGCACGCGAGGGCCGTGTCACCCTTTTCAGTCATCCGTTCCGGATCACCGACTTGGGTTATGAGATCGTGTGAGATCGGGTCGACGCGATACCGTTGACACGCGGGGCCAATGTTTGTACTCTCCGTAGAGTAGATGTAACGGGGTCCTTGATTCCGGGGCCCGGGGACCGGGAGGGTATGGCCGATGATCAGCGTGAGCGACATTCTGAAGGAGAAAGGGCGTCAGGTTTGGTCGGTCACGCCCGAAACGACGGTGTTCGACGCACTCCGGTTGATGGCAGACAAGAACATTGGAGCTCTTGTAGTCTTGAAGGGAAATGTGGTCGCGGGGATCTTCTCCGAACGCGACTACGCCAGGAAAGTGATCCTGAAGGGACAGGCCTCCAAGACGCTGGCAGTCGGAGAGATCATGACGTCGGAGGTTGTCACGGTTCGTCCTGACCTGAGGGTGGCCGCATGCATGGCGAAGATGAGCGACAAGCACATCCGCCATCTCCCGGTCGTGGAGGCCGGGCAGCTGGTCGGACTCATCTCCATCGGAGACGTGGTCAAGGCGATCATTTCCGACAAGGAGTTCACGATCAAGCAGCTCGAGAACTATATTTCTGGAAGCTAACGTCTGGTTAGGAGACTGTCGAGTCGAGAGCCCGACTGTCGTCGGGCGATCGGTCGGCCGGATTGGCCTCGGTAGAGCTTTTGCTGTCGGTTTCGGGTCCATGGGCATTGGCGCGAAATCGCGGAAACGGCCCTGTTGGCAACGGTAGGGTGATGACCCTTGTCGAAGCTCCAATTATCGCAGCTCGCGGCCACGATTCTGGACAGAACCGGGGTACAGGTTGCTGAGTGCTACCAGTGCGGAAAGTGTACGGCCGGTTGTCCCATGGCAACTCGCATGGATCTCTCGCCGAACCAGGTCGTGCGCTTGGCACAGGTCGGCGACGGCCCTTCCACGGAGCGCCTGCTCACCAGCGATGCGATCTGGATGTGTGCCGGATGCTTGACTTGCACGCAGAGGTGCCCGAAGAAGCTCGATCCGGCCGCCATCATGGATGTGCTGAGGGAGCTGTCGTCGGAAGGCGGAAAGGTCTCCGGCCACCAGCAGCAGATCCTGAAGTTTCACCGCTCGTTCCTTGACAGCGTCGAGCAGACGGGGCGTATGCAGGAACTCCTGCTCGTGGCCTTCTACAAGATGCGGACGCTTGATCTGTTCAGTGACGTTATGCTCGGTCCAGCGATGCTCGCCCGCGGCAAGCTGCCGCTGATTCCCTCGAGGATTCGAGGCTACCAGGAGGTCCAGCGAATCTTCGATTCGTGCCGGAAGAGGCCTTCGGCGCAGGGTGATTCGAGATGAATACGATTGGATACTATCCCGGATGCTCGCTGCATGGGGGTGGGCGTGAACTGGACATGTCGATCCGCGCGATTTCGGTCGTGGCCGGAGTTGTGCTGAAGGAGATCGACGATTGGAGTTGTTGCGGTGCGACGGCCGCGCACAGCCTGAACCATGATCTGGCGGTCTCTTTGCCGCAGAGAGTGCTGGCGCTCGCGGAAGCCCAGGGCTTCCGGCAAGTGCTGGCCCCGTGCGCGGCGTGTTTTTCGAGACTCAAGGGCACCCACGTCCGGTTGCAACGATCCGAGGCCCTCGCCCAGAAGACGCGCCGGATCACCGGTCTCGAGTACCGAGGCACTCTCGAGATCGTGAATGTGGTCGAGTACGCCAATCGGCTGCTGACAGACGGTTTGGACCGGAAGCTTTCGCAGCCTCTGAGGGGACTCAAGGTCGCCGCCTACTACGGGTGCCTCCTGAGTCGTGGTGAAGGAATCATCGAGAATGAGGACCCCGAGGACCCAAAGGGGATGGATGCTGTTCTTCGGGCCTCGGGAGTCGAAGTGGTCCCGTGGAGCCATTCCATCGAGTGTTGTGGAGCCGGCTTCAGCATGTCGCTCACGGATGCGGTCTTGGATCTGTCCCGCGACATCCTCGCCCAGGCTCAAGCCGCTGGTGCGCAGGCGATCGTGACCGGTTGCCCGATGTGTCATTCGAACCTGGACATGCGCCAGCAAAAGATCAATTCGCGGGGCCTTGGTTCGTTTGACATGCCGATCATGTACCTTTCCGAGCTCATCGGGCTTGCGGCAGGCCTGACCCCCGAATCGCTCGGTCTCGACCGGCACTTCGTTGACGCAATGCGGGTGGCGGGGAGGAATCGGTAGCATGGCTAGAGTCGGCGTCTTTGTCTGCCATTGCGGTGAGAACATCGCGCGAACGGTCGATTGTCCAGGGGTTGCGGCTGCCGCGGCGAACCTGCCCGGCGTCGTGACGACGGTGGACTACAAGTACATGTGTTCCGATCCCGGTCAGCAGCAGATCAAGAAGGCTATCGACGAGTTTCGCCTGACCGGGGTTGTCGTGGGCGCTTGCAGCCCGCGCATGCACGAGCCGACGTTTCGGAAGGTGGCTGCCGAGGCGGGCCTGAATCCGTACCTTCTGGAGATGGCGAATCTCCGGGAACACTGCTCGTGGGTTCACGACGATCGAGCCGCGGCCACAGCCAAGGCGATCGATCTCGTGCGGATCATGGTCGAGAAGGTCAAGCGCAACAGGGCACTGTCTCCGATCCGGGTTCCGATCGAGCCGACGGCTCTCGTCGTGGGTGGCGGCATCGCCGGTATCCAGGCGGCTCTGGACATCGCGAACGGTGGCAAGAAGGTCATCCTGGTGGAGAAGACACCCTCGATCGGCGGTCACATGGCGCGACTCAGCGAGACGTTTCCAACGCTCGACTGCAGCCAGTGCATCCTGACGCCCCGAATGGTGGAGGTTGCCGGCCATCCGAACGTGACCCTGCTGCCCTACAGCGAAATCGAGTCCGTGAAGGGGTTCGTCGGCAACTTCGAGGTCACTGTCCGGCGGAAGGCTCGATACGTGGACCCCTCGAAGTGCACAGGCTGTGGCGATTGTTGGGCCAAGTGCCCGGTGAAGAAGCTTCCCAACGAGTTTGACGCGGCGCTTGGTGTCCGGACGGCCATTTACCGGCCATTTCCACAGGCTGTACCCAACAAGCCGGTCATCGATGCGGCCCACTGCATCATGCTCACGAAGGGCAAGTGTGGTGCGTGCGCCAAGGTCTGCCAACGAGAGGCCATCAATTTCCAGGATGCCGACGAGTTGATGAAGGTCAAAGTCGGCGCTGTCGTCCTCGCCACCGGATTCGAATTGTGGAACCATTCGAACTACGGGGAATACGGCGCAGGCAAGCTCGCCGATGTCGTGGACGGCTTTGCCTTTGAGCGACTGGCTTCGGCGAGCGGACCGACGGGAGGGGAGATCCGGCGTCCAAGTGACGGGGCGATTCCCAAGACGGTCGTTTTCGTTCAGTGCTGTGGAAGTCGGGACCCGAAGGCGGGCAAGGGTTACTGCTCGAAGATCTGCTGCATGTACACGGCCAAGCACGCCATGCTCTACCGTCACAAGGTCCACGATGGGCGTGCGGTCGTGTTCTACATGGACATCAGGGCCGCCGGCAAAGGGTACGAAGAGTTCGTTCGCCGCGCCGTGGAGGTCGATGGGGCCGAGTACTTTCGCGGGCGAGTGAGCCGGATCTACCGTACACCCGGTGGGAAACTCGTCGTGCGCGGTGCGGACACTCTGGCAGGCAGGCCGGTCACGATCGAGGCCGATCTTGTCGTGCTGGCCGATGCGGTTGTCCCCAGAGCGGGGAGCGACAAGCTGGCGCAGATGTTCGGAGTCGGCTACGATGGCGACGGCTTCTACAGCGAGGCGCATCCCAAACTCAGACCTGTCGAGACAGCCGCGGCCGGTGTCATGTTGGCCGGTGCCTGTCAGGCTCCGAAAGACATCCCGGACACGGTTTCTCAGGCTTCCGCGGCCGCATCGAAGGTGCTGAGCCTTTTCGCAAGGCCGGAGCTTGAACGAGAACCCGTCATCGCCCGAGTAACGCAGGCGACCTGCGTTCACTGCCGGGCATGCATCGGTGCGTGCCCGTACGGTGCGATCGAGGATCGAGAGATTCGCGACCGTAAAGGCAATCTCGTGAAGACCGTGGCCAATGTGAACGAGGGTCTGTGTCAGGGGTGTGGTACCTGTGCTGCCGTCTGTCGGTCCAACACGATTGAACTCGATGGATTCACCGACGAACAGGTCTTCGCCGAGATTGCGGCCCTGGCGAGAGTGTGAGGCGGATGGTGTCTCGAAGAATCGAAGCGCGGGCTTGTGGATGCTGTGTCCGGGTTTCCGGCATGGCCTGAGAGTCCGAAAGGGTGTTGGTCTCGCCAGGGATTGGGCCCGTCCAGCTGGTGAGCAAGCCACGTGGGCTCGGGGGACGGGTGGGTACCTGATATGGTGGAGACCTCGATGACGACCACCGAAACGGTCAAGGACACGGCCGGCGACGTTTTTCAGCCGCGGTTGGTGGCTTTCGTGTGTAACTGGTGCACGTACGCCGGTGCGGATCTTACCGGCACCAGCAGGCTGGCGTATGCTCCGCACGTGCGGGTGCTCAAGCTTCCATGCACCGGGCGGATCGATCCGCTTTTTGTCTTGAAAGCGTTCGAGGGAGGGGCTGATGGTGTTCTGATCAGCGGATGCCATCCAGGCGACTGCCACTACTCCAGTGGGAACTACCACGCCCGCCGTCGGTGGGCGGTCTTTCGACGGCTTCTATCTCTGACCGGCATCGATGAGCGGCGACTGCAGTTCTCGTGGGTGTCGGCCGCCGAAGGACAGAAGTTTGCCGACCTCGTGAACCGGATCACGGATGAGGTTCGTGCTGCGGGGCCATTCGATCCCAGCAATCCAGCGAGGAGGCTCCCGTGGAAATAGCGACAAAGCTACGAGCCGATGCTGCGGCCCTTTTGGGTGATGGGCGTGTCAAGCTGGTGATCGGGTACGCGGCGCGCGGCGCGCGGCGTGTGCCCGTGTTCATCTCGGAGGCTCCAAAGGTGGAGGTGCTGATGTGGGACGCCACGTGCAGACAGAATCTGGCGGCCTACCTGAGCAAGCCCGATCTGAAGACCCTCCGTCCGGTTGCCATTGTGGCATCACCGCCCGTCATGCGCAGTCTGGTCGTCCTTGCGTCCGAGGCCCAAATCGAGGATGGCTCGGTGGTCATCCTTGGCTTGGACGAGAGTGGCTACCACGGGATCCTGGATCTGGGAAAGACCGTGGAGCTCCTGAACGCAGTGTGCAAGGGCCAAGGGCTCGACCGGGAGATCTTGGGACGCCTTGAACAGATTCGCGGGATGAGTCCGCAGGAGCGGGCTGCCTTCTGGGCTTCGGAGTTCGCCAAGTGTACCCGCTGTTATGCTTGCCGTGCCGCTTGTCCGGCCTGCTATTGCGCGCGGTGCATTGTCGAAAAGAACGTGCCCCAATGGATCTCGACCGCGGCTGCGGCACACGGAAATTTCGCGTGGAACATCATCCGCGCCTTCCACGTTGCCGGGCGATGCACCTCGTGTGGGGCGTGCCAAGCCGCTTGCCCGCAGGGCATCCCGCTCATGCTCCTGAACGTTGGCGTCACAGAGTCTGTGGAAACCGAGTTCGGCATCCGGGCCGGTTTTGACCCGGACGCCAAGCCAGCCATTGGATCCTACAGCCTTGAAGACAAAGAAGACTTCATTCGGTGACCGGACATGACATTGTTGAAACTCTCGAACCTGAGCGATCTCGCAGCGGCTCTCCAGGCGCAAGGTTACCGTGTGGTGGCGCCTATTCAAGATGATGCCGTTGTGCGCCTGCGGTCTTGGAGACCGGGGGACACCGTGCGGATAGCCGCGTTGCCGGTGAACTCACCCAAGGACTTCCTGTTCCCGAGATGCGAGGCGATCGGCCGGTATGTCTTGGATCGCGACGGGTTCACGTCCGAAGATCTTCCGGCTCGAGCGGAGAAGACTGTGCTTCTGGGGATCCGACCGTGCGATGTCGCGGCGCTCGCGGGGTTGGATTCGGTGTTCGCCTGGGGTTACCCAGACAAGTTCTACGGCGAACGCAGGGCCGCCACGACCATCGTGAGTCTGGTGTGTCCGTCAGCCGATGACGACTGCTTCTGCACGAGCGTCGGAGGGGCTCCCGATTCCACGGTGGGTGCGGATGCGATGCTGCGGCTCTGCAATGGCGGGACTGCGATGACCTTCGCCTCCATGACCGAGAAGGGGAAGGCTCTGGACGCCGTTTTCGGTCAGTTCAGCTCCCCTGGTGAGGCTGCCGTCGACCCGGTTGCAGAGGTGCCGGTCCTGTTCAACTCCGAGGTGGTGACGGATTGGTGCTCGAAGAGTTTCGAGTCGACGGTGTGGCGGACTCTGGGGTTGGCCTGTCTCGGATGTGGGGCTTGTGCTTTCATGTGTCCTGCGTGTCATTGTTTCGACATCCAGGATGAATCGACCGATGCCCAGGTGGACCGTCTCAGGAACTGGGATTCGTGCGGATTTAGCCAGTTCACGTTGCACGCCAGCGGACACAACCCCAGGCCGGACCAGCCGGCGCGCTGGCGCCAGCGGATGATGCACAAGTTCCGCTACTTCAAGGAGCGCTTCGGACGCGTCGCGTGCACGGGGTGTGGCCGTTGCGGGAGATTGTGCCCGACAGGCATGGCGATTTCCGATGTCTGCAGAGAGATCGCTCGCGCAGAGGAGGTGAGGTGATGAACGAGAACACGTATCACCCCGCTGTCTTGCGGATTGTCGATGCTCGAGACGAGGCACCCGAGGTCCGAACCTTCCGTCTCGAGTTTGTCGAGGAGGCTGACCGGGCTCGATTTTTCGAGAAGTATCGGGTGGGGATGTTTGGCCTTTATGGATTTCCTGGGGCGGGCGAGAGCACGTTCTGTGTGGCCAGTCCGCCCACCCGGGAGCGTTACATCGAATGCACGTTCCGGAAGGTTGGGCGCGTGACTTCAGCTCTCCAGGACCGGGAGATCGGACAGACCATCACGTTCCGGGGGCCCTACGGGAACAGCTTTCCCATCGAGGAATGGAAGGGCAAGAACATCCTTTTCGTTGCCGGAGGCATTGCGCTGCCACCGATGCGGAGTGTGATCTGGAACGTGCTCGATCGGCGAGGAGAGTTCGGAAACGTGACCATTGTCTACGGGGCCCGCACCGTGGCGGATCTCGTTTACAAGCACGAACTGGCCGAGTGGGCGGCTCGTGGCGATGTCGCTCTGACCACCGCGGTCGATCCTGGTGGGGAGACTCCCGAATGGAAAGGGCGGGTGGGGCTCGTGCCTCCGGTTGTGGAAGCGGTGGCCCCCTCCAGCGATAACGGTGTTGCCGTGGTCTGTGGCCCGCCCATCATGATCAAGTACAGTTTCCCGGTCCTGAAGAAGCTGGGGTTCGCGCCGACCGCGATCTACACGACGCTGGAAAACCGGATGAAATGTGGCGTCGGCCACTGCGCTCGATGCAATGTCGGTGGTGTCTACGTCTGTCGGGACGGCCCCGTGTTCACTCTGGCGCATCTCGAGACGTTGCCGCAGCAAGACATGTAGTCCGCCGGGAGTTGCACCCGGCCGTTGGCCGCTGACTTCCACCTCTGCGTCAACGAGCTATCGATCGAAATGGTTCCTCCGACCGCTTCTGACGAAGAGCAGATCGTTATCACAGAAAAACCCTCGCCGCAGAGACGAGGGTCGCTGATGGTCTGTTGATGTCACGTGGGGAGGGTTGGGGCTCGCGCCCCAACTCCCAAGACGGCCAGTCTGCTAGATGTGCTGGAGAACCGACAGCTCCAGACGAGTGTTCGTCTCGTCAACGTTGTTGGTGTACCCCGTTCGCCAGCTCGACACATCGAATCCCAACTCGTAGCCGCCGCCCAACCGGAAGCGGTTGGTGACGTAGTACACGTGGTTCTCTCGTCGATTGCTGGTGCCTGCGAGATCGCTGAGCCGGGGATGATCCTCGGAATAACCCAGGCTGGCGAACCAGCGACCCTTCGGATTGATCGTCAACTCGCCCCAGCCGCCTTGACTGTGAATCTCACGGGCAAAGGTCGCGCCGAGCGCGATGCCCTGCCCGATGCCTCCTCGAACGTCACTCAGGTTGTCGCCGCTCCACAGCTCTCCCCGCAACGAGAACCTGGGGGCCAGCGGAACCACCGCGTCCATTCCCACGATGTCGCTGTCGAACCTGGTCCTACCGCGCACGGGCACGACCGTCCGGGTATGAGCCGTACGCCCCCAGACTCCCACCGAGAACGCGTCTTTCTTGGGATTCTTGGGCGGCTTCGACGTCCAGCCGATGCGGGCTTGCCAGTCCGGCTCGTCCGAGGCTATGCCGTCCAAGTGGGCGTTGCCGTCGAGGTCCAGGTTGTCGACCGCTCCCGTGAGCCCGGCTGCGACGGCCAGGGAGAACTGCCCTTGCTTGTTCGGGTTGTTGCGACCGGGCTCGAAGCCAAGCCTCAGCTGCGGTCTGCGATCTCCGGTATTACCCACGTTCCACATCAGGAAGCCCGGGTTCGCGGTGGGAAAGAGGGGTGAGATCAAGTCCCAGGTCTGGCCGGCCATCGCATACAGCTCTTTCCAGTCGGCGCGTACGAACGCGTGCCGAATTCGGGGCATCACTCGAGACTCGGGCACCCCGTTTGCGGGAGTCACGGCCGTGGGGGTGTCGAAATCCGCCTCGAACTTGCCGCTCAACCGTGCCTGCTCCAGATCGACCGTCTTCGAGCCGGAGTAGTCGAATCCCAGCCGAGTGAAACGTGCGTGGGTGTTGTACTCGGGCGCTCTCTGCTCAACCAATGCTGTATTGCGCGGCAAAACCCAGGCAGGGTCGACGACGTTGTTCATCCTTGTGGAATCGCGCGCACTGTCCGCTCGGATGAAGCCGTAGGTCTTGAGAGTCGGCTTTCCTCCTGGTGCGGCTTTCTTCGCGACCTCTTCCTTCTTGATCTTTTCCACCTCTACGACCTTGGCTGCCTCCTTGGCGGCCTGGGCTTCATTCTGAAGCTTTTGCACATCGGCTTGCGAGGCCCCCAGCTGGTCCTTGAGATCTTTATAATTGCGGACCAACTCAGTCTGGGATGCCTGGAGAGAATCCAGTCTTTCCCTGAGTGCGAGGACCTCGGGGTCAACCTGCTTGGGCTTCGCCTTGCAGGAACGTTTCTTCCCCGGACGGGGCTTCGCCATGGCCGAGTCGGTCGCCAGAAAAGAGGCGGTCACCAAAAATAGAACCACGATAATAAGGGAATTCGTCGTCACCTGGCGGACCATGGAAGGGACCTTCTCCTTTCGCTACAGAAATGCCTGTTCGCGGCTCGCGTGATCTCGAGGATCTGCTGCTGCCCGAACATCTCCGGCTTTACTCGAGGCACAACTCGAAGTCACTTTCCCCCTGGGATGACAAAAAAGAACCGATTTCCCATCGTCATGGCAAGGTGCGTTGGGTGGCTGGAGTATAAGCGCATGGGTTGAGGCCCCGCAAGGAGAATGACAAGGGCTGGCGGACTCTTGCCTTGTCTTCATCGGCCGTAGTAGCATTGCTACCGGTCTATTCCAACGATGGAGGAATCGTCTCATGCCGGAATCCCATTGGCAACGCAAGATCACGTACGAGGAGCAGTTGAACAACGACTTCGCTCGCGAGATCGCCGAGGAGACCGGCGACAAACTCTATGGTTGCATCCAGTGCGGCACCTGCAGCGGTGGCTGTCCGGTGAGCCCGTATATGGACTATGCTCCCCGGCGGATCATTGCCATGACGAGGGCCGGCTTCGAGAGAAAAGTCCTCGAGAGCAACACGATCTGGCTGTGCGCGTCGTGCTACAACTGCACGGTCGAGTGCCCCAAGCAGATCAAGATCACCGAGGTGATGTACGCCCTCAAACAGCGGGCGATCAGGAAGTCGGTTCATCCTCGCCGCTTTACCATCCCCGTGCTGGCGAAGGAGTTCGAGGACATTGTCAGGCGATACGGCCGGAGCCATGAGAGCGAGCTCCTGACCCGGATGTTCCTCAAGACGAACCCCTTCCTGATGGTCAAGCAAGCCCTCTTGGGTTTGAGGTTGTTCTTCACCGGGCGGATGGCCGTCTTCCCCGACATGATCAAGGCGCGTGGCGGGGCCAAGGGCGATCTGGAAACGATTCTGCGCGCCGTCGATGAGAAGAAGTCCTAAGGTCCGGATGACCACCCAACTGTTTTCCAACAGGAGAGCCTGATGAAATACCTGTACTTTCCGGGGTGTTCTCTCAGCAGCACCGGCAGAGCCTACGGTGAATCCATCCTCGCCGTCTTCCGGGCTCTGGGACTCTCGTTCGCGGAGATCGATGACTGGAACTGCTGCGGGGCCACGTCCTATATGTCCGTCGACGAGAGGAAGGCCGTGGCGTTGGCCTCCCGCAACCTGGCTCTGGCCGAGGAGCAAGGCGGTGCCGGACCCGATGGCGAGGTCCAGGTCATCGCGCCCTGCGCGGCCTGTTACCTCGTGCTCAACAAGGCCCAGCACCTCATGGACGAGTCGCCCGATCTCGCGCGAACGATCAAGGGTGCCTTGGCGCAGGCACAGCTCTCCTATACGGGCCGCGTCAAAGTGCGTCATCCCCTCGATGTGTTCGTGAACGACGTGGGGCTCAAGGCCCTTGGCGAAAAGGCCCGACGCCCGCTCAAAGGCATGAAGGTCGCGTGCTATTACGGTTGCCAGATCGTCCGTCCCTACGCGACGTTCGACGACCAGCACAACCCGACCACGATGGAGCAGATCCTGAAGGCTCTGGGGGCCGAGGTCGTCGACTGGCCGCTGAAGACTCGCTGCTGTGGCGGAACGCTGACGGGCACCATCGAGGACGTGGGGCTCCGACTCAACTACATCCTGCTCCGAGAGGCCAAACGGCGCAAGGCGGATCTCATCGCCACGGCGTGTCCCCTGTGTCAGTTCAACCTCGAGTGCAACCAAGATAAGATCTCCGATCAGAACAAGGAGAACGTCGCCATCCCCGTCGCGTATTTCACGCAACTGATGGGCTTGGCGATGGGGATCCCGGACCGCGAGCTGGGTCTCCAACGGTCTTTCGTGCCTGTGCGAGTCGCGGCCGCCTAGAGGTGTAAGGAGACCGGAATGTCCACGTCAGAAACGAAATCGAACGGTTCCGCCCGAGTGGGCGTTTACGTTTGCCACTGCGGCAAGAACATCGCCGGCAAGGTCGATGTCAAGGCGGTCGCCGAGTTTGCCAAGGGGCTGCCCAACGTCGTCCTGTCGCGAGAATACAAATTCATGTGCTCTGATCCGGGGCAAGAGCTCATCCAGAAGGACATCAAAGAGCACCAGCTCAACCGGATCGTGGTGGCCTCGTGCTCGCCGCTGATGCACGAGGTCACGTTCCGGCGCGCGACAGCGGCCGGGGGTCTGAACCCCTTCTATTTTCAGATGGCCAACATCCGCGAGCACGTGAGCTGGGTGACGTTCGACGAGGGGATGGCCACGAAGAAGGCCAAGGCGCTGATGGGGGGCGCTGTTCGTCGAGTCGTCCTCCACGAAGCGCTCGAAAAACAGAGGGTGGCGGTTCACCCGGATGTCATGGTCGTGGGCGGCGGCATCTCCGGCATCCACGCGGCGCTCACCCTCGCGGACGCAGGCAAAAAGGTGTATCTGGTGGAGCGGGAGCCGACGATCGGTGGCCATATGGCCATGTTCGACAAGACCTTCCCGACCCTCGACTGCGCCGCGTGCATTCTGACGCCCAAGATGTCGCTGGTGCGGACCCACAAGAACATCACCCTGTGGACGTACTCCGAGGTCGCCAAGGTCGATGGCTTCGTGGGCAACTTCAAGGTCCAGGTTCGCCGGAAGCCGAGGTTCGTGAGCGAGGAGCTCTGCGTGGGGTGTAACCTCTGCGTCGAGGCCTGCGCGTTCAAGGAGCCCAAGTTCCCGGACGAGTTCAACTTGGGGCTCAGCAAGCGAAAGCCCGTCTACATGTCGTTTCCGCAGGCCACGCCCTCGGTGGTCCAGATCGATCCCGAAACGTGTCTTCATTTCCGGACCGGCAAGTGCAAGCAGCCGTGCAAGTCGGCTTGCGAGCGGGGCGCGATCGATTTCGAGCAGAAGGAGAAGATCGTCGAGGTCGAGGTCGGTTCCATCATCCTGGCCACCGGGTTCAAGGTGTTCGACGCAAAAAGGCTGGTCCAGTACGGCTACGGGAAGTACCCGAACGTCTACACGAGCCTCGAGGTGGAGCGGGTCGTGAACGCCTCCGGTCCGACCGCCGGAGAGGTGGTCTTGAAGGACGGCAAGAAGCCGAAAAGCGTGGGAATCATCCACTGCGTTGGCAGCCGTGACGAGAGGAACAACAAGTATTGTTCGCGAGTCTGCTGCATGTACTCCCTCAAGCTCGCGCATCTCGTGAAGGAGCGGACCGGAGCGGAGATCTACAACTTCTACATCGACATGCGGACGCCAGGGAAGGGGTACGAGGAGTTCTACGACAAGCTTCTCGAAGAGCGTGTCCACTTCATCCGCGGTCGGGCCGCGGAGGTCACCGACTGGACCATGACCCGCGAGGAAGAAGGCAAGCTGGTGATCCGGGCCGAGGATACACTGGTCGGTGAAGTCCGCCGCATCCCGGTCGACATGGTGATTCTCTCCGTCGGGCTCGAAGCCCGAGCCGATGCGGACGAGGTCCGCCGCATGTTCAACATCAGCTGCAGCCACGAGGGATGGTTCCTCGAGCGTCATCCCAAGCTGGCTCCCGTCTCGACCTTCACCGATGGGATCTTCCTGGCGGGTGCCTGTCAGGGTCCGAAGGACATCCCGGACTGCGTCGCTCAGGCAGGGGCGGCGGCGAGCGAGTCAATGGCCTTGGCCGATCGAGGCCACGTCGAACTCGAGCCCAACACGGCCTTTATCACCGACGAGCTGTGCTGCGGCTGCAAGACGTGCATCCCCATGTGTCCCTACTCGGCCATCTCCTTCAACGCGGAGAAGAAGCACGCCGAAGTCAACGCGGCTCTCTGCAAGGGCTGCGGGACGTGTGTGGCGGCCTGCCCGTCCGGGGCGGCGCAGCAGCACCTGTTTACCGATCAACAGATCTACGATGAGATTGAGGGTCTGATGAGCTATGTCTGATAACGCGAAGCCCACCCCCACGAATCCGTTCGAGCCTCGTATCGTGGCGTTTTTCTGTAACTGGTGCACGTACACCGCCGCCGATCTCGCGGGCACGTCTCGGATGACGTATGCGCCCAACGTCCGGGTGCTCCGGCTCATGTGCTCCGGTCGACTCGACCCGCAGTTCGTTCTCGCGGCGTTCCGGGAGGGGGCTGACGGTGTGTTGATCGGCGGGTGCCATCCGGGTGACTGCCATTACCAGGAGGGCAACTACAAGGCCCTTCGGCGCTACCATCTCCTCCAGAAGATGCTCCGTCAGATGGGCATTGATGAGAAACGCGTGCGGCTCGAATGGATCTCCGCCTCGGAGGGAGAGAGGGTTCAGAAGGTCATCAATGAACTGGTGGACCAGGTCAAGGCTCTGGGCCCGCTTGGCCTCACGCCCATTCCGGTTCCCCACCATGGCGCGGCCGCTCGCCCGGCGGGCGAGGCCAAGGAGGCTTAAGGGATGAGCAAGCCGAAGGTTGGCTTCTACTGGTGCGCCTCGTGTGGAGGCTGCGAGGAAGCGGTCGTCGATCTGGCAGAGGACATCCTCAAGGTCGTCGAGGCGGTCGACATCGTGTTCTGGCCCGTGGCGCTCGACTTCAAGAAGTCGGACGTCGAGGCCATGAAGGACGGCGAAATGGCCGTCTGCTTCATCAACGGCGCGATCCGGACGTCGGAACAGCTCGAGATGGCCGAACTGTGTCGGCGCAAGTCCGGGCTTGTCGTGGCCTTCGGAAGCTGTGCCCACACGGGCGGCATCCCGGGGCTTGCGAACCTGTACGACCGGGAGGGTGTCCTCGATCGATCGTACAACAGCGCGCCTTCCGTGGTGAACCCCGAGGGAGTGCGACCTTTGACCTCGACGAAGGTCCCCGAGGGCACCGTCACTTTGCCGGAGCTCCACGAATCCGTCTCGACGCTCGCGCAGACCGTGGATGTCGACTACTTCCTGCCCGGGTGTCCTCCGCCGGTGAAGCTCGTGATGGCTGCGATCACGGCCATCCTGGAGGGCAAGCTGCCTCCGAAGGGATCGACGCTGGCTCCGGACATCGCGATGTGCGACGAGTGCCCGCGCAAGGAATCCAAGCCCGAGAAGCTGTCACTCCCGGAGTTCAAGCGTCCCCATCAGGTGTTGATCGATCCTGCCAAATGCCTTCTCGATCAGGGGCTTCTGTGTCTTGGCCCCGAGACGAGGAGCGGCTGTGGAGCCGCGTGCCCGTCGGGGAACATGCCCTGTACCGGCTGTCTCGGCCCCACGAGTCGGGTGAAGGATTACGGTGCCAAGGCGCTTTCCGCGTTCGCTTCGACCCTCGACGGCAAGGAAAGCCCGGCGATCGAGAAGAGCCTCGAGACGATCTCCGACCCGGTGGGCACCTTCTACCGGTATAGCCTTCCGGCGTCGCTTCTGTACCGCCGAGTTCGCCCCAATTAGAGGAGATCCAAATGAGTCAAAAGATCACGGTCGATCCGATCACCAGGCTGGAAGGACACGGAAAGATCGACATTTTCCTGAACGATCAGGGGGACGTTGATCGCGCCTATTTCCAGGTTCCGGAGCTCCGAGGGTTCGAGAAGTTCGCCGAGGGTCGCTTGGCAGAGGACATGCCCCAGATCACCTCGCGGATCTGCGGGGTGTGCCCGACGGCGCACCATATGGCCTCCACGAAAGCCCTGGACGACCTCTTCCAGGTGGATCCTCCCCCGGCTGCCAAGAAGATCCGGGAGATGGTCTACAGCACGTTCTTCGTGGAGGACCATGCGCTCCACTTCTACTTCCTGGGCGGCCCTGATTTTGTCGTAGGTCCGACCGCGCCGAAGGCCGAACGGAACATCCTGGGCGTCCTGGGCAAGGTGGGCCTCGAGGTGGGCAAGGACGTGATCGGTCTCCGCAAGGAGATGCGCGGCCTCATCACCCTGGCCGCCGGCAAGGTGAGCCATCCGGTGTTCGGGTTGCCCGGTGGTGTGGCCAAAGCGCTCACGGCCGACGACCAGAAGCGTTTCATCGCCGGGGCGGAGCGTGCCGTGAAGTTCGCCGAGTTCTCGTTGGGCGTGTTCGATGACGTGGTCCTCAAGAACCAGGAGTACGTCAAGACGATCACCTCCGACGCGTATACCCACCGCACGTACTACATGGGCCTCGTGGACAAGAACAACAAGGTCAACTTCTACGACGGCGACATCCGGGTTGTCACCCCGGACGGGAAAGAATACGTCAAGTTCACCGCCCGGGACTACTTGAAGCACGTTGCCGAGCACGTGGAGCCCTGGAGCTACATCAAGTTCTGCTATTTGAAGAACATCGGCTGGAAGGGGTTTACCGACGGTCCTGAGAGCGGCGTCTACGCGGTCGCTCCCCTGGCCCGGCTCAACGCCGCCGACGGAATGGCCACGCCCAAGGCGCAGGAGGCGTACGAGAAGTTCTACTCGACCTTGGGCGGAAAGCCGGTACACCACACTTTGGCCAACCACTGGGCCCGGCTCATCGAACTCCTCTATGCCGCAGAGCGTTTGAAGGAGCTGGCCTCAGATCCCGAGATCACGAGCCCCAATATCCGCACCCTCCCGACCAAGACTCCGGTCGAGGGCATGGGGGTTGTCGAGGCTCCGCGAGGGACCCTCTTCCACCACTTCCAGTCCGATCCGAAAGGGGTCATCACGAGGGCCAACCTGATCGTCGCAACGCAGAACAACGCCGCGCGGATCGCCATGTCGGTCGACAAGTCGGCCAAGGGCGTCATCAAGGGCGGCAAGGTCGACGACGGGATCTTGAATCTCATCGAGATGGCCTTCCGTGCCTATGATCCTTGCCACGGCTGCGCCACTCACGCTCTTCCGGGACAGATGCCTCTCGTGGTGAGGATCTACGATCCGAAGTACGAGTTGGTCAAGGAGATAAGGCGCTCCTAGCCGGCTAGTACTCCGTTAGGCTCTTGACCGGTCTGGTATACTAGTCCGGATGCACGAGATCCTGACCCATAACCTCGGCCTCAAACTCATCTCGTTCCTGATCGCGGTGACGATCTGGTTCAAGGTGAGTTTTGCCAATCCAGCAGCCCCCATCACATACGTTTACTATCGCCCGGTGTCCGTGATTCACAAGGACCCGACCCTCAAGTTGATCGATCCTGACCCCAACTCCTCCGGGCCGATCGAGAACCGTCTGGTCGCGGTTCACGTGACCGCAAGGCGAGTGGACCTTCTCTGGCTGGAATCTCAGATCAAGGTCGTCCTCGATCTGAAGAATGTCCGCAGCCCGATTGGCGAGGTGACTTTGAGTCCCGAGGTCCTGTTGCCCTCCGGACTCACTCTCAAGTGCCGGCTCGATCCGCGCGGGACTCGCGTTCGAGTGGCTGTCGTCTCGAACCTGCCCCAGGAAAAGGGGGCGGCTTCCTCCACGAACAAGGAGTCTGAGCCGACTCCGGACGCATCTCCTCGGAGTTTAGCGTCCGTTCGGGCACCGGACCTCCCTGACTCCACAGTCGGGGAATCATCTCTCACTGGAACCAGCGCAGGGACCGAACGAACAAAAGCCACGCCAGCCCCACCACAGCCAGATAGATGAGGCTGAGCCAGAGCGAATTCATCAGGAGGCTGATCCCTGCCTCGAGGACCGAGAAGGGGAGATCCAGCGCGCCGCTCTGCATCAAGAGGTAGACGATAACGATCCCCATCGGCTCGATCTGTCGAAGGGTCTCGACGTGCTGGGCGGAGACGAAGCTCTCGAGGACCTTCGATCCGTCAAGGGGAGGGATGGGAAGCATGTTGAACAGGGCGAGCGAGAAGTTCAGCCGGATCATTTGATAGAAGACCAGGAAGATGTTCATCAGGGCCCCGCTTGGATCCCTGAATCCGGCGAGCGGGAGGATGGTCGCCAGACCAAACATCACGATCAAAGCCAGGCCCGCGATCAGGAGATTCATCATCGGGCCTGCCAGAGCCACTTTTCTGTTGTCCGTGATGGGCCTTCTGAAAGCGCCCGGGTCGACGGGGACCGGCTTGCCCCAGCCGATCACCGGAAGTCGTGTGACGACTCCGACGACGATCAGGATGGTTCCCAGGACGTCGAAGTGATCGAGCGGATTCAAGGAGAGTCGCCCCTCTTCTTCCGCCGTCGAATCTCCAAGCTTCCACGCGGTCCATGCATGGGCCCATTCATGGAAGCCGATACCGACGAGAATCGCAGGAAGGCTCACGGCCAAAAGCATGGCCTCGGGCGGGAGGGCGATGCCTCCTCCCGAGTCGGCGGCAAAGGCCGTGACCGTCGCGAGGGTCGATGAGGCGACGACGAGGCCGAAACCGACGAGGATACGGCGAGTGATCTTCATGGTTTCGACTTGCGATCGGGGGTGAATCGGAAAGGCAGGCCCGCCGGTCGCCCTCCCTTCCGCGGATCCGAGGCGGCGTCGATGCCCGACCCGGTCACGACGAGGGCCTGGACGCAGCATCCACCGCCGCCGATTCGAATTTGGTGGCCCCGTTTGACCAGCCCCTTTTGAAGCTCCGAGGAGAGCGCTGGCTCGACGCGCACGAGGTCCGGGCGCCACTGGTGGTGAATCCTGGGTTCCCGCACCGACTGGTCGGCTCCCATGCGGCGACCGAGAGCGTTCAAGAGGACCTGGAGCGTCCCCGAAATGATGCGGGGTCCTCCCGAGGCTCCCACCACCATCACAACGCGTTGCCCATCCAGAACGATCGTGGGCGTCATGCAGGAGAGAGGCCTCTTCCCCGGGGCGATCGCATTGGCCTCGGACTGCACGAGACCATAGGTGTTGGGAACACCCGGAGCGCTCGAGAAGTCGTCCATCTCGTTGTTCAGTACGAACCCACGGCCCGGAACGACCACCTTGGAGCCGAAACCGGTGTTGACCGTGAGGGTCATCGCCACGGCGTTTCCCTCGGCATCGATCACACTCACGTGGGTCGTTCCATGATCGTCGGGAACGGTCCGACGTCCGTAGGTCTCGAGCTCCTTGGTTTTCAGCGGATCGATCGTCCGGGCGAGAAAGCGGGCATAGCTCTTGGACGCGAGGCGGCGCACCGGGACTCGAACAAAGGCCGGATCTCCTAGGAACGAAGCCCGATCGGCAAATCCGTGTTTCATCGCCTCGGCCAGCAAGTGGTGGTACGTGGTCGGATCGGACGGCGGCCAGTCGGACAGGGCGCCCAGGATGTTCAGGATCTCCACGAGGGCGATCCCTCCAGAGGATGGGGGGGGCATCGAGAGCATCGAGAGACCCGTCCTGCCGCAGACCACGTTGGGTGGGAGTAGGGTCCAAAGCGGCTGTCTCTCGACCGGTTCGTATCGGGCCAGGTCGGCCAAGGTCATGACCCCACCTTGCCGCTGGCAAGCCCGGGCGATGTCTTGAGCGAGAGGTCCGTGATAGAAGGCCTTGGGGCCGTCCTGAGCCAAGATCTTCAGAGTCTCTGCCAGCGCCGGATTCTTGAGAATCGTTCCAACCGGCGGAACCGAGGACCCTCCTCCGAGAAAAAGATGGGCGGCCAGCGGATACCGGACGAGCGTGTCGAACTCACCCCAGAGCGAGCCGTGGACCGCCGGAGTGACCGCCACTCCGCATCGAGCCAGATCCGTGGCGCCTCGTAGCACGAGCGGCCAGGACAATCGTCCGTATTTTCGGTGGGCGAGCGCGAGACCGGCCACCTCGCCGGGCACGGCAGCGGCGAGCCCGCCATCCTCCGAGAGACCGGGAACGACCCGTCCGTCTTTCAGGAACATGTCGCGGCTGGCCGCGGCTGGTGCTGTTTCCCGGAAGTCGAGGGTCATGGCCAGTCCGTCGGCAGCCCTGTAGTAGACCAGGAATCCTCCTCCACCCAGACCGGAGGAATCGGGTCGAACGACCCCCTCGGCGAACGCGGTCGCCACGGCCGCATCGATCGCGTTTCCCCCCTTGGCCAGGACCTCGGCCCCAACCCGGGAAGCCTCCTCGTGATCGGCTGCCACAGCCGACGAGAACGTCGATTGAGCCCGCGAGGGCAAGACCAAGAGGCCGCAGAACCAGAGCACCACGGCGAGCCGTCGGATCCGTGGAGACATCAGGGGACTCCTTTCGTCCATCCTCACCCGCCTGCAAGGCTGTCTGCAGCCGTTCCTCTCGGGTGTCGGGCTTTAGGACTTGGTATCAGGGTCGCGGAATTTGCCTCGGAAGCGGTCGGCCGGGTACTTCAGCTGATTCGCTTCCATCTTCTTCAACAGGGCTCGACCGAGGTCGATGCCCGTCCGGTTGGCCAGCGAGAGGAGATACGCCAGGACATCGGCCGATTCCTCCTCGACCCGCGTTCGCGTGGCTGGGTCGAGAAGCTCGCGGTCCGCCTCCCCCGGGTCGAGCCACTGAAAGATTTCCATCAGCTCGGCTGCTTCGATCGCGACCGACATGGCCAGATTTTTCGGGGAATGATACTTCTCCCATTCGCGTTCAGCCACGAATCGAGAGACCTCCCGGGCGAGGCTTGGAAGACTCGAAGCGTCCGGCTCAGGACTTGTCATTCTTGCTCCTTGGCGGGTCGAGAAGTTCCATGACTTGCTGGTGGATCGGTCCGTTCGTGGCCACGATGTGACCACCGGTCAGCCAGTCGTCACCTCCGGAGAAATCGGTCACCATTCCCCCGGCCTCACGCACGAGAAGAGCTCCAGCGGCCAGATCCCAGCTCGACAACCTGAGTTCCCAGAACCCGTCGAACCGCCCGGCCGCCACGTAGGCCAGATCGAGCGCTGCCGAGCCGAGCCTTCGGATTCCCTGGCATTTCTGGATGATTCTGGAGAAATTGTCGAGGTTGTTGGCTTGCTCTCGGTCCCGAACGCAGGCAAACCCGGTCACGAGAAAGGCGTCCATCATCGAGTCGCAGCCGGAGGTTCGCAGTCGGCGTCGGCCGAGGTACGCGCCTCCTCCCCGAGACGCGTGGAACGTCTCCCGAAGCGCGGGAGCATGAACCACGGCGACCAAAGGCTCGGGTCCCTGGTACAGAGCCATCGAGACTGCGAACACTGGGAGACCGTGGACAAAGTTGATCGTGCCGTCCAGAGGATCCACGTGCCAGAGGTATGGGGACGACCGACGCGTTCCTCCCCCTTCCTCGGCAACGATCGAATGATCGGGGAACTCTTCCCGAAGGCATGACACGATCGCTTGTTCGGATTCGCGATCCGCGACCGTCACGAGATCGGTTGCTCCTTTGTGTTCGACGTCTTTGGCTTCCAGGGCCTCATAACGACGGAGAAGGAGCTCGCCGGCGTTGGTCGCAATTTCGACGGTTCGTTTGAGTATCGCGTCGAGGTTCATCATGTCGGAGGAGGAGTATAACACGCGCCGAGACGCCCAGGGTGCATGACAGGTGGGTCCCATCACGCCCCCTCATTGCATCCTTCTCGTGACGAGAGTTACCATGAGCAGCCGTGCCGGCCTCGCGGGTGACCGGCCTAACTGCAACAGGAACTGGAGGGACGATGATGGTGCCCGCCCCCGTCGCGGACGAGAAGACCGTTCACGAGCTGGAGTTCGACCAGATCCGGGAGCAGGCCGCCCAGCTCGCGAGCTGCCCGCTGGGACGGGAGAAGGTTCTCTCCCTGGTACCTGGGGTCGACCGCAGCGTCATCGAGGGTGAACTCGAGGCCGTGGACGAGTCCCGCCGGCTCGTGGCCGAGCGCCCCGCACTGAGGTTTTCGACGCCGCTCACGATGAGCTTCCTCTCGAGAGTGGCTCCGGACGGGGCGATCCTCGAGGCGGAACTCCTGATCGCCTTGCGGGACACGTACCGGACAGTGTTGGAGTGTCACGAGGCGTCCGACGAGCTCTCCAGGTACTATCCTCGCCTCTTTGGCGTCGTGCAGGGGCTGCCCTACCACGCGCCCTTTCACCACGAGCTCGAAAAGGTCTTCACTCCTCGGGGAGAGATCGCGGACGATGCGTCCGACGAGCTCGGCACGTTGAGAAAACAGCAAAGAACGCTTCAGCGCCGGATCGAGCACTCACTCGATCGGCTTCTCCGTGATCCGGACCGCAACCGATACCTCGCGGAGGACTACTACACCCAGCTCAACGAGCGGTATGTCGTGCTGGTGAAGGCAGACAACAAGGGGCGGATCCCGGGGATCGTCCAGGGTGAATCGGCAAGCGGTTTGTCCCTGTACGTCGAACCTCTGGAGATCGTTGAGAGCAACAACAGCGCGATCGAGGCCAAGGTCGAGGAGCAGCGGGAGATCCGGCGCATACTCAGACGGCTGTCCGATCGGGCTCACGCGTTCCGTGACGAGTATCCGACGCTGTTGGAAGGGTTGGCGTGGCTCGATTCCACCCGGGCCCGCGCACTCTACGCACAGGTCACCCGGGCCTCAGTTCCGGTCTTCGTCGACGATTTGACCCTCCGGGTCGTCCAGGCGCGACACCCTTTGCTGGGAGAGCGGTGCGTTCCGATCGATCTGGCTCTTTCCGAAGGCGACAGGATCCTGGTGCTGTCCGGGGTGAATTCCGGAGGCAAGACCGTGGCCTTGAAGACGGTCGGGCTGCTCTCCCTGATGGCGCAATCGGGGATGCACGTCTCTGCAGGTCACGACACGAAGCTGCCGCTCTTCGACCGTGTCGCCTGCGAGATCGGCGACCAGCAGTCGATCGCCCAGAACCTTTCCAGCTTCTCGAGTCACGTCACCCACGTGAGCCGGATCCTGGGCAATCTGGGGACGCGGACCCTGCTCCTTTTCGACGAGTTCATGACCGGCACCGATCCCGAAGAGGGGGCTGCTCTGGCTGAAGCGGTCCTGGCTGATCTCGCGCGACGCGAGGTGCTGGCCCTCGCCACCACTCACTACGGCCCCCTCAAGCTTCTCCCCAAAAAGTACCCGGGGTTCGTGAACGTGGCTGTGGAGTTCGACTGGGAGCGCCTTTCTCCGACCTTCCGTCTTCTGTGCGGCGTTCCCGGCTCGAGTCTGGGTCTCGACATCGCGTCTCGATTCGGAATGCCGCAGCCCGTTGTCGAAGCGGCTCGCGGATTCGTCGACTCCGGCAAGAGCGCTTTGTCTGACATGATCCGGGACTTGGAGGAGCAGCTCGTTCGAGCCACGGCTGAACGCAAGGAGCTGGCCGAGCTCGTCCTGTTGACCGAGCGCGAGCGAACCTCGAACAAAAATCGCTGGGAGGCTCTCGAGAAGGCTCGCCTCGCCGAGCTCGACGCGCTGAAGGCGCGTGAGATCGAGGAGATGGAGAGCTTCAAGACCACGGTCCATCAGGCTCTACGGCATGGACCCGCACCGGATCTCCCGGGCCGGATCCAAGAGAAGATTCGACTCAAAGAGAAGGAGTTGGACTCCTCGCGACCGCCGCCCCCCGAGGGGCTCAAACCGGGGGACTGGGTTCGAATCTCCAATATGAGAGAGAGCGGGCTCGTCATGGAGATCCGCAAGGACCGTCAGACCGCCATGGTTCTGGTGAACGGAATTCAGATCAAGACGGCCCTTTCTTCGTTGGTGGTCACCCAACCTCCTCCCAAGCCAGTCAAGCAGAAGACCGTGGCCGGAACCTCCGCGCGTCTCGTGGCAAAGGATCTTCCTCTCGAGCTCAACCTGATCTCACTCCGGGTGGAAGAGGCTCTCGAGCAGCTCTCGGAATACATGGACGCCGCCTACGCACGGTCGTATCGAGAGGTTCGGATCGTCCACGGCAAGGGCACGGGGGCTCTGCGCTCCGCAGTCGACCGATTTCTCAAGACCTGCCCTATGGTCAAGAGCCATAGGCTGGGAGCTTTCGGTGAAGGCGAAGGCGGAGTGACCATCGTGACGTTCCGATGATCGTCGGATTTTGCACGACGATCCGCACCGTCATCGGAGAGTGTGCAATGCATCGAGCCTGATCAATTGGGGATTTTGGCCTTCACGGTCGCACTTTGGCGGCGGTTGACAACGGAGACGGGGGGGTTTATGATTGAATTCAGGCAGGACACGAGAGAGCGCTCTCAGAGCGGCTCGTCGTGTCTTTTTAGTGAACACCTGTGCCGTTTGACCCATCGTACCCAGTATCTCACCCAAGTGTTCCGACCCCGATGTTTGGGTCGGCGGTGAAGTCCTAGGGGCTCTCCTCATGAGTCAGCTCAAATTGCAGCTCCAGCAACGCCTCAAGCTTCAGCAGACGTTGAAGTTGACCCCTCAACTTCAGCTCGCCATGAAGATGCTCCAGATGAATCATCTCGAGCTCTCGGATCTGGTGAAGCAGGAGGTGGAGCAGAACCCTCTCCTGGAGATGTCGGAAGTGCCGGAGACGACGTCAACGTTGGATCGCAGCGAGACACCAACGCTCGACAAGGGAGAGTCTGGAATCGCTTCTGGAGCCGGCTCAGAGGGGGGGACGGGGCCGGAGTCTCCGGAAGCCTTGGACGTCCCGCGCAAACTCCACGATAAGGACCACTTCCAGGATGAATGGATCCGATATCAGCTGGAGAGTCAGGATGCGGCCTACAGCGAGAAGGTCTCGGGATACGACCCCGACGAAGAGACCAACCTGGAAGAGTTCGTCTCCACCAAGCAGTCGCTCACGGAGCACCTCTACGTCCAGCTCAGGCTGTCGGAACTCGAGGGACCGGAGCGAAAAGCCGGTGAGTATCTGATCGGGCTGATGGACCGCAATGGTTACCTGATCTACGATGAGACCCAAGTCCTCGAGACCCTGGGCATCTCCAAGGAGATCCTGGATGACGTCGTGGACACTATCCAGTGCTTCGATCCTCCTGGTATCGGCGCTCGAAACGTCTCAGAATGTCTTTTGATCCAGTATCGGACTAGGAGTCACCGGCGCGAACTGGTCGAGAAGATGATCATGGATCATCTGGAGGATCTGGCCAACAACAGGCTCAAGCAGATCGCCCAGAAGGAAAAGGTCGCGGTCGAGGATGTGCTCGATGCGTACAGAGAGATCAAGACCCTCGATCCCAAGCCCGGTCTCCACTTCGACTTCCAGGATCGGCCCCAGTACATCACTCCGGACGTCTTCGTCGAGAAGATCGGCAACGAAATCAAAGTGACATTAAACGACAAGTACGTCCCGCAGTTGCGGATCAATCAGTTTTACCAGCAACAGCTCCGGGCCGAGAAAGTGGCCAACAAGGACACTATTTCGTATATCAAGGAGAAGCTCAACGCGGCTCGGTTCATTATGGAATCGATCGAACGCCGCAAGGACACGATTTTCCGTGTGACAAAGGAGATCTTCGAAGTTCAAACCCGCTTCTTCGAAGAAGGGATCAAGGGGCTCCACCAGCTCACCCTCAAGAAAGTCGCGGACAAACTGGGCCTGCACGAATCGACGATCAGTCGTGTCACGAGCTCCAAGTGGGCTCATACTCCCAGGGGTGTCTTCCAGCTCAAGTTCTTCTTCTCATCCGGAACCGTGACCCAACAGGGCGAGGACATTTCCTCGAAGCACATCAAGGAGCTGGTCCAGGAGACCGTGCGCAACGAAGATCCTCGTCGTCCGCAAAGCGACTCGAAGATCCGGGCCATACTCAAGTCCAAAGGAATCGATATCGCTCGCCGGACGGTGACGAAGTATCGGGAGGAGCTCGGAATTCGCTCCTCGTCGAGGCGTAAGCAGTTTTAGAAGACTGGGAGCATTGGGAGGTTAAGCATGTCCGGGCATTCCAAATGGAGTACCATCAAGCATAAAAAGGCGGCCAAGGACGCCAAGAGGGGCAAGGTTTTTACCAAGATCATTCGAGAGCTGACGGTCGCTGCGAGGCAGGGAGGAAGTGATCTGTCGGGCAACCCGAAGCTTCGGATGCTCGTCGACAAGGCGCGGGCCTCGGGGATGCCGAAGGACAACATCGAACGAGCGGTCAAGAAGGGAGCGGGCGAGCTCGAGGGTGAGAGTTACGAGGAAGTCACCTACGAAGGGTATGGCCCTGGTGGTGTGGCCATGCTCATCGACGTACTCACCGACAACAAGACTCGAACCGTCATGGAGGTCCGCCACGGGCTGACGCGGAACCACGGCAATCTCGGGTCCACGGGGTCCACGAGTTTCCTTTTCAAGCTGCGAGGGTTCTTTTTGTTCCCGAAGGGGTCGGTGACCGAGGACGTCTTGATGGAGAAGCTCCTCGATCATGGGGTTGAGGACATCCAGGAAAACGACGACGGCGATTTCGAGGTCACCTGTGATCCGCAGAAGTTCGAGGCGGTCAAGAAGATCGCGGATGACGAAGGCCTCAAGTACGATGAGGCCGAGATCACCAAGCTGCCGACCACGAGCGTCAAGATCACGGGCGAGGACGTTCCCAGAATGCTCAAGCTCATGGAGGTTCTGGAAGACCTGGACGATGTCCAGAACGTCTATGCCAACTTCGACATCTCCAAGGAAGACATGGAGGCTGTCGAGTCCTAGGAGCAATGCCCCTGAATTAGCGGGGAAATCGGCTCCAGGACAGGTCGGACAAACACTCAAGGCATGGGGAAAGACAGGGAGGAGCTCGGAGATCAGGCCGATCTCTGTCGAGAATGACCTCCGCGTCCGGTGGACCTCCGAGTTTCCTCGTTGTCCTGGATCTCCTTCCAGGGCGGGATCGGCGAGGACTTCCTGTCCGTAGTTCTGGTTCATGGGGACAGCTCTTTGCCTGTGGGCTTTAGGTCCGTCCTCGGAGCGTGCCAGGAGGTTTGACCCGTGATTGGGCTCGACGCCCTTCTCCTCAGAGGGTTGATTCACGAGATTGGCCCGCGGATCGTGGGATCGCGGATCGAGAAGATTCATCAACCCGATGATTCCAGTCTGTACTTGAAGGTTTTTCCACCTCAGAGCGCATACCTCGCCATAGGCGCGGCTCCTCGCCGGACCTACCTCCTTCTTCAGAAGGACAAACCGCCCTGTCCCCCGACTCCGCCTCTGTTCTGTCTTCTCCTGCGATCCAGGCTGGAGGGGGCTTTCGTGTCCGAGCTGGTTCAGCACGAACTCGATCGGATCTTTGTCTTGAAGGTCCAGGATCGGAACCGAACGGGCTTTCACCTTGTGGGGGAGCTTTTCGGAGCCGCGCCCGATCTGTACCTCGTGGAGGCCGCATCGGGCAAGATCCTGGGCCACCTTCGCCGGACCGAGCTTCCTTCTCGTTCCAGGGCGGGATGTTACGTGGTGCCGCCCCCCTCGGACGGGGAGTCACCGCTGGATGTCGGAACTCCAGGATTCCGTCGGTTTCTCGGGACTTTGGAATCGAGGTCCGGGTGCGGTTTGGCCCGGGCCCAGTTGGATTCTTACCTCGAGGATGTCCGACGTCACGCCTACAGGCCGTCCGTGGTCACTGGATCGACGGGCGAAAGGGAGATTCTGTTGGCGCGGTGGGAATCTTTGCCGGACGGCTTTTCGACCACCCCCTTCGATTCTTTGGAGGAGCTGGCCCGACGCGTGCTCGTGGACGAGGGCACACTGGCCGACCTCGGCGCCCGACGCCTCCATTTGCGTCGGCTGCTGGAGCGGATGATCCACCGGGAAGAGGAGCGGCTCCGTCATACGAAGCAGAACATCGAAAGCCTCAATGAAGCGGACAAGTACGAGCGATGGGGCAATCTCCTGAAGGTGAACATGTCCTTGATCAGACCGTACCGTGATGCGGTCGAGGTCACGGACTACACGCTTCCCGAAAGCCCCAAGGTGGTCATCCCCTTGAAGGTCAAGCTGGCTCCTCGTCAGAACGTGGAGCGGCTCTTTTCGAAGGCCAAAAGGCTCCAGAGGAGCCGACCCGCTCTCGAGAAGAGGCTCGAAGAGCATGAGGCCAATCTGAGCCTGCTGGCCACTTTGTCGGCCGACATCGAAGTCGCGAGCGATCGAGAGGCTCTATCGGCTCTGGAGCTCAGGATCCAGGGGCTCGGGCGCGCCACCGGAACGCACGAGAAGGAATCCGGCGGAGGTCCTTTGGAGTTTGTCTCGTCCGATGGATATCGGATCCTGGTGGGGCGCAACCAGAAGGAGAACGACTTGGTCAGTCGGAAGCTCGCCCGCTCCCACGATGTCTGGCTTCATGCGGCCGGTCTGACCGGCGCCCACGTGATCGTCAAAATGCGAGGGCCGGATGAGGAATGCCCGGAGAGGACGCTAAAAGAGGCCGCTCAACTCGCTGCGCACTACTCCAAGGGGCGATACTCAGCGAAGCTGGAGATCCTCTACACGCGCGCTCGTCACGTTCGAAAGGTGCAAGGGGCCCCCGCCGGTGAGGTGAGCGTCACTCACCAACAGACCTTGGTTGTTTTGACCGACCAGAACGTGCCGGCCCGGCTTTCTCGTCCTCTTTAGATGAAGCGAAAGAGCTCAATTCCTTTGCGATTGTCTGTTGCCCGTTGAAGTCCTGGTTGATATACTGAGCCACGAGATGGCATTCACCAACCTTCGCCGCAACATCACCCAGCAGTACGTCCTGGCTATTGGCGCCCTCATATTTTTCTTTTCCGGAGCCATGGGATACGCTCTCTACCACAGGTTCGGTGTCCCGTTGGCGTCGTTCGCGGTCATGGGACTCGCCCTGATCATCTTTGGAAGCGTGTTCTTCTACGTGAAGACGATCGTGCCGTTGAACAGCATCATCGAGTACCTGAATACCTTCGCCCAGAAACGGATTCCCGAGGTTGCGCTCGAGGGGCTCCCGGAAGAGTTCCGCGATTTTTCGGAGAGCCTTTCCCTCTTTATCCGTGACTTCAAGGAGTTTTCGAAGTCGCTGGAGGAAACCCAGAGGCTTCTTGGGTACCACAGCAGAGAGTCGAACGAACAGCACGCCGCCATGGTCAAGATGGCTCAGAACAACAAAGAAAAGGCCGCGTCCGTGGTGAAGGCCCTCGAAGTCGTCAATCAGAACATCGCGAAGATCGAGGCGTCGGTCAAAGAACTGGCCTCGACGTCCCACGATTCGAGCGCGGCCATGGAAGAGATGACCCAATCGGCTTCCCAGGTCGCGAAGAACGCCCAATCGGTGGCCGCTCTGTCCGAAGACACCGTGAAGAAGGCGAAGCGATCCGGCGAAACCGTGAACGAGACGATCCGTGGCATCTCCACGATCTCCACGACAATCGCGAATCTGACGTCCGTGATCAATACTCTGGGCGTCAAAGGCAACAAGATCGGTTCGATCATCCAGACGATCAACAACATTTCCAAGCAGACCAATCTGCTCGCGCTCAACGCGGCCATCGAAGCCGCAAGGGCCGGAGAGCACGGTAAGGGTTTCGCCGTCGTTGCCGAGGAAGTCCGGCGACTTGCTGATGATTCGTCCAAGGCGACTACGGAGATTTCCAACCTGATCGGTGGCATCCAGGAGGAGGTCAAGAACGCGATCCACACCTCCGACATGGGCAGAAGCCTCATCGAGAGGGAGATCTCCAAGGCGCAGATGGCCGAGAATGCCGTGAAAGATATCATCAACAACATCGCCAAGGTCACGAACGCGATGAAGGAGATCCACGTCGCAACCCAGGAACAGAAGGCGGGCGCCGATCAGATCGCAAAGGGCGTGGAGTTCGGCTCGAGTTTGACCCAGGAGATCGTGCGGGCGATTCAGGAACAGAGCATGAGCACGAACGTGGCTACGACAGAGGTCAATCAGATCTCCAAGGACATCGCGCAAAACTTGGAGAATCTCCAAGCTCTGTCGTTGCTGACCAACCAGATCGCAGAGAAGTCGGAACAGATCACCCGCGCCTCCAACCGGTTTTTCAAAGCTCGAGGGGGCGGCTCTGACGGTCTCGCGGACCAAGGCATACCGACGGAGGCTTAAGTCCGGTGGCGGATCACAAGAGCCCGCGTCTGACGGTGGACGCTATCATCCGGATGCCGGGCGGTCGGATCGTCCTCGTTCAACGTCGGTTTCCGCCTTTAGGATGGGCCTTGCCGGGTGGCTTCGTGGAGTACGGCGAGTCTGTCGAAGATGCTGTCGTGCGGGAGTCCCAGGAAGAGACTGGGCTTGCGATTCGCTTGGTCCGGCAGTTCCACACCTATTCCGATCCGAAACGTGATCCTCGGCATCACACGGTCTCCGTCTGCTTCCTCGCCGAGGCCCAAGGAGTCCCCAGGGCGGGGGACGATGCGGGAGGGGTCGGGGTGTTTTTAAAAGACGAGCTCCCCGGGCTCCTGTGCTTCGATCACGCCGTGATTCTCGACGACTACTTCTCCGGCCGGTATTAGCTTTCGACGCGAGCCCGCGCGCGGGGCCCCGTCTGAAGTGGAGACCTCTCCCTACAGGGAGCCCTGGATCTCGGAAAGCTCATCCGCGAGGTGTCGCAGGCTTTTGATCGCGACGCCAAGCTTTTCCTTGAGAGTCTTGATCTTTCCGTGAGACTCCGCGAGCGCGCTCTCGACCTGGGTCAGCTGACCTTCGAGATCGAGAGAGGGTGGAGGCCCGGACGGGGCTGTGGAAGTCGGATGTCGCACCGATGTGGCCTCAGCGTCCGGAGCCTGCTGGGCCTGAGACTCGGCCGTGCGTTGGCGCTCACGGATCTTTTTGGTGGCACCGGACATCGGCGGGGCTGCCACGTGCTTGCCCTCGTCCTCGGGCCTGAATCCGGGTTTCACGACGTACTTGAAGTAGTCGTCCGTAAGCTTCTCGCCCTTCTTCTTGGCGAACAGGATCCTCAAGTTGGTCATGATGTCGTTGTGCAGCTCTTCCATGCGCAACGGCTTGCGGAGGAACCCCTTGGCACCTCGCTTGCGACCTTCGTCCATCAGGTTCTCGTCATCCGAAGCCGTGATGAGGAGGACCACTACGTCGGGATCGATTTTTCGGAGCTCGGTCAGTGCGGTAAGTCCGTCCATCTTGGGCATGTTGACGTCCATCAGGACGACGTTAGCCTTGCCTTCCTTGTACCGTTCAATGGCCTCCTGGCCGTTGGTGGCCTCAGCGACAACATTGATCCCGAAGTAGGTCAACGCGATCTTGAGAATGCTTCTGAGGGCGTCCTCATCGTCCACGATGAGTGCCTGGACGCTATTGATCGGCATGAAGCTCCTCTCCCTTAGGGCCCGCCACCCCTCTGAACCAACAGTTTATATCACGAGCCCTCCCCAAGGTCCAGGATTGCATGGAGTCCCGGACGCATGATAGCGTACCAAGGGAGGTCAAAGTCGGTGTCGTCCAAACCCGTTGCCCGACTCGTCGTCGAAGGCGAGAAGCCACTAGAGTACGTCGTCGGCGAGGAAGCGAGACTGGGCCGCGATCCATCCTGTCACCTCATCTTCTCCGAGGATGACCAGATCTCGAGGAACCACGCTCGCGTCTTTCGTGATGGACAAGGTTACACAATCGAGGATTTGAAGAGCCGCAACGGCGTCTTCGTCAACGGCGTTCAGGTCAAGAGCAGCCCGCTCAAAGACGGAGATTCGGTCACGGTCGGGCAGACTTCGCTGCGCTTCCATTTTTCCGCGGGAACGTCCGTCCTGCCGATGGACGCAGAGAGCACGATCATCGCCGAGGTCGGCGAGAACGAGGAGCTCTTCTCTGTCTCAGCCGTCCAGGGTGTTGATTTCACCGCCCTGAAGAAGGCCCACGCCAACCTGAAAACCGTCTATTCCGTCAGCGAGACCTTGGCCGGTAATTTCGACATCGAGAGAGTGTTGAACGATGTACTGGTCAAGATCTTCGACGTGGTAACCGCGGATCGCGGAGTGGTCATGTTGGCGGGGGAGGATGGCTCTCTCCGGAAGGCAGCGCAGAAGGTTCGCGGGGCCGAGACTCCTCAGGACATCACGGTCAGTCAGACGATCCTGCGCTATGTCCTGGAACACCGCGCCGCCGTTCTCACGACCGACGCAACGAAGGACAAGAGGTTCACGAGCGGTCAATCGATCCTGCTCCAGCACATCCAGTCGGTCGCCTGCGTGCCCATGGCGGTCCGGAAGAAGATCCTCGGGGTGCTTCAGGTCGAGACGACCGAGACCGGGCGGGCATTCACCCGTGAAGACCTCGAGTTGCTCAAGGGAATCGGAGGTCAAGCGGCGATCGCCATCGAGAATGCCCAGCTCCTCAAGAAGGTCGAAGAGGAGGCCGAGATCAGGACAAACCTCCAGCGGTATCTCGCGCCACAGATCGCGGAGCAGGTGATTCAGAAGAAGGTCAATCTGGAACTGGGCGGCGAGGTGCAGAAGATCACCGTGCTCTTCTCGGATGTCCGTGGATTCACGCGGATGACGGAAGAGCTGGGAGCACGAGAGATCGTCGCGACTCTGAATTCCTACTTTTCTCGGATGGTGAGCATCATTTTCGCCAACGGCGGCACCCTCGACAAGTTCGTGGGAGACGCGATCATGGCGCTCTGGGGCGTGCCGATCGAGACCTCCGACAATTCGGTGTGCGCGGTCCGGGCCGCCGTGGGTATGCAGCGAGAGCTGTTCCTGTTCAACCTTGTCCGACGGTTCTCCCAACAAAATCCGCTCTACATGGGGATCGGTTTGAATACCGGTGAAGCCGTGGTCGGGAACATGGGGTCTCCCAACACGATGCAGTTCACGGCGATGGGTGGAACCGTGAACCAGGCCAGCCGAATCGAAGGGAAGACGATTCCAGGGCAGGTTCTGATCTCAGAGAACACCGAAGCGGAAATCCGTGGGCACTTCCGAGTCCACGAGCTTGCACCCGTGGAGCTCAAGGGAATCGAAGGGAAGGTCCGTGTCTTCACTGTGACCGGATCTTCGTCCGACATCGTCCCCGAGGGTCTCGAGAGCCTGGGAGAGCCGAACACCGTCGTCGTCTACCTCTCGTGTTGGAACCATCGTACGGGCAAGACTCTGACCGGCCGGGCGTTCGATGTCGTAGGGGGCGAGTGCGGAATGACCATTGCCTCCGAACAAGCGGATGATCTGACGGAAGGGGACGTTCTGATGATTCCGGTGCCGCCGGCCGCGGATTCCGTCTCACCCGAGACGACCCGGCAACCAAAACCGGCGGCCTCTGACGGTGCAGAGCCCCTCACGTTCCGGATCGCATCCCTCCGCCCGGCCTCTTCCGATCTCCGGCCTGCTCACACGATCCTGACGTTTCGACCGTTCTAACGGCACGGATCCTAGCCGGGGCTCCCCGGTTCCCGTGGCTTCACTCCGTCGGGATTTTCAGTCGGATCACGAAACAGGCACCGCGCGAGACCGTGTCGTCGAGGAACATCTTTCCACCATGTCCTTCCACGATGTCCTTGGCGATGCAGAGCCCCAGGCCGGTTCCCTCCTTTTTTCCGAAGGTCGCGAAAGCGTTGAACAGCTTGGGGCGGATCTCCGGGGCGATTCCGGGACCGGTATCACGGATCCGAAACTCGACGTCGTTCTCGACCCTGCGACACTCGAGACTGAAAACTCCACCGTCTTTCATGACCGCGAGCGCGTTGTTCGACAGGTTGAAGATGACACGCTTGAGCTTTTCCGTGTCGACTCGAATCTGTCCGTTGTAGTCGATGATTCTCTGGAACTCGACCTTTGACCGCTGCATCTCATTCTCGAGGATGAGAGCGATCTCCTCGACAAACCCCTTGGCCGAGACGTTCTGGAAATTGAAGTTCTTCTCTCCGCGTGTGAAGTAGAGGATCTCCTTGGTCATGTTCACGCAGCGATCGACCTCGCCGACGATGATCTTGCAGAACAGTTCCTTCTTCTCTTTGGGAAGCTCCATCCTTTGAATGAGTTCACCGTAACCCCGGATGATCGCCATGGGATTCTTGAAATCGTGGATGATGGAGCTGACGAGGGTGCCGACCGTGGCCAACCTCTCCGACTTCCTTTTCTCATCCAGAAGGCGCTTTCGCTCGATGGCTGAGCTGACTTGCGCGGCAATAATCTCTGTCACCCGCTGATCGGCCTGCCGGAACTCCCCTTCCATCTTGTTGAGCACTTCCAGAGCGCCGATTGTCTTGTCGACCCTTCCTTCACGTAGGATGAGTGGCACGGCGATGATGCTCTGGGTCTTGATCCCGAGGCTCTGCGAGATCCTGTCGGAGTGAAGAGGATTCTGTTGGACGTTGTTGTCCATCACGACTTGGCCGGTCCGGATCACGTGACCCGCGATCCCTTCGTCGCTCTCAAGATAGAGTTTCCCTAGTTGGTCTGAGGCTTCTCCCACGGGATACCGGAAATAGATGCGGTGGGACTCGTCATCCACCAGAAGGATCGATCCGGCACCGGCCGACACGGCACCGGCCGCCCGCTTGATCACTCCCATCATGAATGAGTCGAAGTCCTCCGTTGTCGAGAGTTCACGCTCCAGCTCGTACAGGATGTTGAGCTGTCGCATCTTGGCCTGCAACTCGGCCTGAGCTTCCACCAATTCTTTGATGACCTTTTCACGTTCCTGGTAAAGCTGGGCCGATTCTATGGAGACCGCGGCCTGACTTCCGAAAGCCAAGAGATACTCTTGATCCAGCTGATCAAACGGACCGGAGCGTTTGTTGAGCACCTCGAACGCTCCGATCGTCTGCCCTCTGATGTTCTGCAGCGGAACACAGATCAGATTGCGGGTCCGGTATCCGGTGAAAAGGTCGACCTTCTTGTTGAACCGAGCGTCCGCGTACGCATCGGGGAGATTGACCGTTTCTCCGGTGGAGATGACCATCCCAGCGATTCCTTGTCCCTTGGGGAACCGGATCTTGGTGCTTTCTCCCAGCGCGATCCTAGACCAGATCTCGCCGACTTTTTCGTCCACCAGAAAAATCGCGCACCGATCCGCGTCCAGTCCTGCTGTGACCTGCTCGGCAATGAAGTTGAGGAGCCTGTCGAGATCCTTCTCGAAGCTCATGAACTTCGCCACATCGAGCAGTTTGGAGAGTTGACCGACCCGTTGCGTGAGTGACGAGATTTCGCGTCTCAATTCCTCGGGTGTGGACACTGGGTCTATCATAGGATTCCGCTGACAGAGCGGCTTTCGGAGGAGGCCGCTCGAGCCAGTTGCCGTTGGTGGAGGGAGGACCCAAGTATAACACCGCAGACAAAACCATAGCAAGCCGACCTGCCCAGCTGCAGGACCATCGCTTCAAATCGATTTCCTTTGTGATCCTCTCATCAGGGTGCCTCGTGCGGCGTGTGTCATGGTTTCCCTTCGCTGGTTGTCCCATGCGAGAGGGTAGACGACACCCTCACGCGACCCCTGTCGGACAGGAACCGCGCGACCTGCTGATCTGGCCGATGTCACAACGTTACGGTCTCACCCCTTCTCCAAGTGGACCCGTTTGGCGGGCCCTGTCCGGCTTTCCGCTAGACTTCC